>Ga0182024_10026843_pt1 | contig 10102 bp, 10 predicted proteins | sample P32metaG_FD_120480 | JGI IMG/M metagenome (GOLD analysis project Ga0182024, IMG submission 120480) | Permafrost microbial communities from Stordalen Mire, Sweden - P3-2 metaG (Illumina Assembly) | ecosystem: Environmental > Terrestrial > Soil > Wetlands > Permafrost | place: Sweden: Stordalen...
CCAGCGGGGCTCTGTTTGTCGATGGCGGGACGCAAAGTAAAGGAGCCTTTCTTCTCGAATTGCCAAAGGGCGGGTCAAAGTTCAAGGGCATCGCCCTCGACTCCAAGCTCACCACTCCGGGCACCGTTCAGTGGGACGGGCAATACCTTGCTGTCGGTGATAAAGATAATACGCTAATACGTCGATTCTCTATCCAGGGCTCGAGGGGCACCGAGACTGGTTCGGTAATGCTGTCTGGTCCAAGCTCACTTGCGCGGTTTTGGATTCAAGGTGCGATCGTGGTTGGCGCGGACACATCCGACTGGGAAGTTGGCTTCTGGAACTATCCTGACGGGGGATCGGAAACAAAGACCCTCAACATGACGCGGCCGCTCGGCGCAACTGTCAGTAGGCCTCAGTGAGTAACTTAGCATCGGAGCTTTCTTGCAGAACGCCGCTACCCCGCCCAGCCGTCGTTGCCCCACTTAGCGTAGCGGCTTAGAGGAGGTGGGGTCATGAGAACTGTCGGCATAAGCCGCTATGCTGCGAGCATAAGCGCAGCGGCAGCGTTGCTCGCAGGGTGCGGCGGATCGCAGCCGCCGATCGGCGCGCCGGGCGCGATGCCGCAAACCGCTGCGCTCGCAGTGCACACGGATCGTGGTGAGTCGTGGATGCTGCCAGAAGGCAAGGGCGCGGACCTCCTGTACGTCTCTGATGGCGGAACGGACGACGTGCTCGTTTTCAGCTATCCGCAAGGAGCGCTGGTTGGCACATTGAGTGGTTTTGACAATCCGTACGGCCTGTGCACCGATGTCAAGGGTGACGTTTTCGTCGTGAACGAGAGCGCCGATACGGTGGTTGAGTACGCGCACGGCGGCAAGACCCCAATCGCGACGCTGAATCTCGGTACCCCGACATTAGCCTGCTCGGTCGATGAGCACACCGGAGACCTCGCCGTTGTTACCCCCCCTGACACGTAATCGCTATATTCACGCACGCGAAGGGAACCCCAACAGAATACAGCGGCCAGGAGGGGTCCAGCTTCGCGTTTTGCGGTTACGACGAGAGTAGTAATCTCTTCATCGACGGGCGCATAGGTAGTGAGCCCGCGTTCTGGAAACTCGCAGAAGGCAGCGAAGCGCCAACAAATCTTACGATCCAGAATGACCCATTCGGCAACGGTTACTTTCCCGCGGAGATTCAATGGGATGGTCGGCACATCGCTATCGAGAGTCCATCTCGTGCTTCCATCGTGCGCGTGCGCTTTTCCGGGTCAACCGGAACCATCGTCGGGACGACTCAATTGAGACGCCCCGCCCGGGAGCTGGCCAGCTTGTCATGGATTCAGGGCAACGTGACTATCGTGCCTTGGTATTATGACGAAGGGAGAGCAATTCCGAGAGTCGTTTTCACAAACTATCCGAGGGGAGGTAAAAGGACTGAGGTCATCAACGGAGACGGTCTAAAGTACCCTCAAGCCACGACCGTCAGCCTTGCGCACCATTAAAGGTCAACCCCCGCGCCTCTGCACGGCTTCGCGAAACCGAGGCCGTGATGCTGTGCGGGCTTTACAGCATTGCTGGCATTGCAGCGTGGATGGGCATTGCGGCTGCGCGGCAGAGCGGCACGGCTCGTCGTAGCCCGGCTTCGATCGCTTTGCAAGGTGAGCAGCCAGGCGGCGAGGGCGCGTCGTTTCAGCGGCTGCGGCTTGGTAAGCGGGCGGGAGACAGAGGCTTTGTAAACGAGGCCCCCCAAGCCAGGCGCCTCGGGCACGGGTTCGGCCCGCTCAGCCGATCGCGCTGAGGGCCTCCGAGGCGAGGCCCCCCCCGGCGCCGGGCGGCGAGGCGGCTTATGCCGATCGGCATCCTAAGAGCGCTCCAGCCGTCGCCTGCAGTCCAAATGCGCTATACTGACGTGCAGCGCCGCTGCACTATGCGGAGGCCGAAAAGGAGCAGATAATGAGTCAATTCAGAGAGAGAACTTCGCGAGTCGGGGCGCTCAGCGTGATCGCGGTCGGGTTAGCCATCGGCTTCTCCAGTTTCGCGGTGGTACGCGCAGAGCACGCGAATCCAGACAAGAACAAAGTTTCATGCAACAAAAGCACGCCATGCATTGAGGGAACCAATACAGGCGCGGGCCTGGCATCGCGGGCGTTGGTGGGGGAACGGGAACCTCTGGTGGGGGAACGGGAATCTCTGGCTCTGCTACAGCAGGCTACGGAGGCTTCTTTCAAAACAGCTCCGATACTCTCCCGTCGTTAGTTGCGTACAACCTTGATTACCATGGCAACTCTTTCCTCGCCATAACAGGCGCCGGGTTTTTTGAGGTCGACGGATACGGGAATGGGTACTTTTCCGGTAACGTCTATACAGGCGAGGAGGAAATGACGAATCAGCGCACACGCGACGGCGGCCGGCTCGGCACGTTCGGCACGCAGTCGACACGCGCGACGATCGAGGATACGGGAACGTCTCGACTGATGAATGGCGAAGGCGCCGTACGATTCGATGCAGCGTTCGCGCGCACGCTCGACTTGCGCCAGGGCTACCAAGTCTTCCTCACGCCCGACGGGGATACGCGCGGACTCTATGTAGCCGCAAAATACGAGGGCGGCTTCATCGTACGCGAAACGGAACACGGCCGCTCGTCGATCGACTTCGACTATCGCGTGGTCGCCCACCCGTACGGTGCCAACGAGGCGCGGCTGCCTGAGCTGAACCTCAAGGCGCCGCGGATTAGGCGACTAATAATGTCGGCAAGTCCGACGCACTGACGCGTAGAGGCGCGTTTCGCATTTATTGTATGTGCGCGGACTTGATGCGCCCGCGCGCTAGCGATCAAGAGCTAAGGGCTTTCAACGAGCCCCCCTTACAGTGCGCTCGGCTGCCTGGCTCTTGGCCGGCGCGGCCTCAGGGGCTTCGGCGATCGGCGGTGCCGGCAAAACGAAGGCCCCATGCGGCCTGGCGCAGCGTTCAAAGACCAAGTGTCTACGGTATTGTCAGACCGGAGAGTTCGCGTAGCGCTTTTCTCGCTATAAGTTGCCCCGCTGGCGTCGTATGAAATAGTCCAAGCATTACGCCGTCATCGTTCCTTGGATCGGCGGTAGCCTGGATTGCTTGGATAATTGTGGTAAGTCGAGCATCGCCAACGAGGTCAGGAAAGCGAAAGTACGCAGCATTGAGCGGCGGGGGTGTGAAGCCGTTTTCAAAGTGGTTATAGTTTGGGTCCATCACGATCAGGCCGAGGCTCTGGAGGTGCGTGAAGTCGGCGTAGTCGTGCTCTCGGGGAAGTAGCGGCGTCCCGTGCTTCACAAGCCACGCTACGTACCATTCCCGCCTGTTATCGGGCAGATTGAGGAAGTCTCCGTAAAACGGGTCGATATTCAGGAGTTCGATCCATGCCAGGAGTCGCAGTTGGCTTGACGTAAGTTCGCGTGCTCGTTCGATCGCGGAGATGCGCTCTCCAGTCAGAGCGCCGTTTACTAGCGTGAGCACTGCGACGACTCCTGCAATCGCTGATCCGACTAGGCGCGCAACGCCAGCAAGCGTGTGAGGATCAACGTGCCACGTCAATACGGTCGCGGCAAGAACGCTGAGCGCAAATGTCAGCCAGGAGAGCCACGAGATTCTCCGTAGCATCGGCGGTGAGTTTTGACGCCGGCGCCTTGGCCCCCCTGGAGGCTGTTCAAAACGAGGCTCCCGCCGGGCGCGAGGTGGCTTAGCCGATCGGCGGCCTTTCCAAACGACGCCCGGGGTTGCCGGCTGCGCCGATGAACGGTCCACGGCCTCGCCAGCGCTTCCATCTAAGTAGCTAAGTGTTCTCAGATACGGCGCACTCCTACTAAGATAAGCACCCTTTTAAATGGCATTAGCTGCCCGCCAGCAAACAAACGCAGCGATGTCCAGCATCGACGAAAAACTACGGGATGAGTTAGAGGCGCTTAAGAAGGACGGCTTAACGTTGCTGGTGCCGTATGGCGAGTACCAAGAGGCTCTAAAACAAAATGAATCTGCTGTACTTCCGCAGCTAGCGACTTGGCAGTACGAAGTATGGTACACGAAGGGGCTAGATTTGCCGGTTTTTTGCGCGATAGACGCGGCGGATAACCTTTGGGTGACTAGCGCATTTAACAGCCGCGTCCTTGAGTATAAGCCGGGTGCAACGAAGCCCAGCACGGTCATCACTAATGGCGTAACCGACCCCCATGGTATAGCGTTCGACCAATCCGGCAATATGTACGTATCAAACTATCTGGGCAACTATGAAAGCAGCGTTGCCGTCTTTGCGCCGGGGCACAAGTCGCCGTCTAGGACGATAACGGACGGTCTAACAACAGCCGCAGGCATTGCCGTCGACGCAAAGGGGACGCTTTATGTCGCCAATGAGGATGGGTGCAACGTGGAGGAGTACCTTCCGGGCGAAGACCAGCCGTACCAGGAGATTACTGACGACATCGACGGGCCGACAGGACTGACAATGGGGAAGAATGGATGGTTGTACGTAACGAACACTGGAAACCAGACCTGCCAAGACAACGGCCCATGGCCGGTCATTCTTGAGTTCTCACCTGGCTCTCTTAAGCCGTCACATAGAGAAGTTAGCGAAGGCCTTCACGCTCCATTTGGGTCGGCCTACGACCCACCGCTACTGCCGTAGCCGTAGCTCCCCCCCCGCGCCTCTGCCCCTCTGCACGGCGTTCGCGAAAGCGGGCCGTGTTTGCTATGCGGGCATTGCTGCATTGCGGGCGTTGCGGCGTGGATCGGCATTGCAGCTGCGCTGGCATAGCGGCGTCGATCGCTCAGCGGCGTAGCCCGGCTTCGATCGCTTTGGAGGCCGAGCAACCAGGCGCCTAGGGTGCACAATTTTAGGGCTCTGGCTCCTTCGGTAAGCGGCCCCCGTAATGCGGGTGACGCATCACCTCGGCATTCGTTCTCTAGGTCGGCCGAGTCTCGAAGCCAGCTACGTGCCCTTTTGCGCTCCCGCGTAGAAGATTACTTTGAAGATCGCTTGCGGCACCGTGGTGAGCGTGTTCGGATTGCCGTAGGCTAGATAAATCTCGCTCGTACGGAGCCGCAGGTGGTACGCAACCGAGATGTTCGAGCAGCGCCCCATGCAGTCGCCGCCGCCATTGGGAATGGGTGGATCGCCGATCACGTTCCGTATTCCGACGGCGAAGGACGAGTTGCGTCCGATCTGATATGCGTAACTCAGACTCTCAAACCACTGAATGTTATCAGGCCCCGGAGCCGGCAACCATTGAGCCGTATCGTCGAGCGCCATTGTAAGCGCCCCGCGATTGCCGACGCGAATCGTCGTGCTGCGAAACCACGTGTCGAGCCGGCCGGTGCCGTATCTCCCGGTGTTATAGCTGATCTGCGTCGGCGTGGACGACGTTCCATGATTCGGAAAGTTCCCGGGATTGTTCGTCTGCAAGCCGCTGTCGTAAGTGAATGAGAAGCCGGCGTTCTGCGAAATCGGCGTCAAGACGTCCCCGAAGCGCCAATAGTTCGACCCGGTGAAGACCTGAAAATCCAGCGCGTTCTTCGTTAGGACGTCGAGCAGCAGCTGGTTGTCGCTCTGCGCGCTTCCCATCGACGGCCCCTGGTAACGGTCGACGAAACCGGAGAGGCCGACCGCCTTGAGATCGCTGTTTCCGTCGAAATCCCAAATCTTTGCGCTATAGAGCGCGTAGCCGGCGATGCCGGGATGCGAGACGAATCCGTCAACGGGGTCGTAATACTCGCCGACCTTGCGAGTCGCGCCGAAGAAGCCAAACGTCTGATTCGCCCAGCCGCCGCCGATATCGTAGTATTGCGCCTGGTCGGGAGCGAGTACGTTGGTGCCCGAGTCGCTGCCGTAGTTGAAATACCCACTGATATGCTTGAGGTCGGAGTACGCGACGCCGGTCTCCGTGACGTCGTCAACTAAGCCCGGCAAGTTTACCGCGACGCGCTCGAGGCTCGCCTGCCAGCGAGTATCCGGCGAGGTGTAGTCCAGCGTGCCGGCAAGATCGTTCCGATTATCACCAATTGCGTCGAACGAGGCAAAGCCAAGCGGTCCCTCTTTGCCCTCGACCGCGTATCCTTCGCTCGGCGTCGGAATCGCGGGCGTGTAGAGCGCCTGGACGTTCGGGCACGCATCGCAGTTGAACTGGTTATAGAAGTTCGCGGCTTGCGTGAAAAACGGCCGAACCTCGCTGTAATACCGTTGGTAGACCGTCGGTGAGATCGACTGCTGATCCAACTCGACGTTCGAGTAGTCGGGATGGAACGTGGAGTAGAATGAGGCCGTCGGCGTAATCGGGACCGATAGGTCCGCGCCGACGCGCGACGTCGAGCCACCGATGGTGCGGCTCGCCGCTTCACCAAGGGCATAGAGTGCCGCTCGCGGCTTCGGCCGTGAAGCCGAAATACCCGTGATCTTCGGAATGTCGATGGAACCCGCATGCGCGTAGTCCGCGTTGCCATACGAATCGGGCTGCATTTGAACTTTGTCGTACGGCCAGACCTGCTGCTCCCCCGTGGCGCGAATGTAACGCACGAACTGCGCATGCCACGCCCCGCCGTGGGCGTTGCGCAGCACGTCGAACGGAATCTTCATCGTGACGGAATAGCCGCCGTTATGCGCAACGCCGGCCGACTCCCAGTTAGGCGAGTACGCGGTGTTCTCCGAGGAGAACTCGTAGTGCGTTCCGTTCGGCGTGGCGTAGAACTGATAGAAGTACCCACTGATCCCGTTGGGCCAGAGATCCACCCATACTTCGTCGTCGTTGCCCTGACCGACGTCGTTGGTGTGTTGCATCGCGGCGATCGGCTCGTGCTGAACCGCGTCGAATCGTACGTAGAGCGCGCGCCCGTCGGTCGCGATCCACGCCTTCGTTCCCTCGCCGGCGGGGCGCGAGCGAACGTCGTCCCATGAAAGCGCAACGCTCGCGGCCTGCGACCACTGCGCTACCGGCGCGTTGGGATCCAACGGAGGATCGGCCGACTGCGGCACCGTCAAGCTGGGATAGGCTGCTGCCGCGGCGCTCGTGGCGGCGAGCGCGAGCGCCACGAGCAGCGCGCCGATCGTCGCTCTCACGGAAGAATCGCACCCGCCAGGTTCGAGCCGCTGCCCTCGCGCAGCGTCGCCGCATCGACGAGCGTGCAACTGCGCGGTTCCGTGCCGTTCTGACAGAGGAGGACGCCGCGCAGATCGGCGCCACGCACGTCGGCTCCGCGGAGATCGGTACAGTGAATTCTGCCCGTAGGCGTCTCGTGCTCCCCGGCTACGTCGGTATTGCGCGAGCAAAGCCTGGCATCTCGGAAATCGGCTCCGCGCAGATCGGCACCGGCAAAATCGACTCCCTCCAGATCGGCGCCCTCAAGACGCACGCCCCGGGCACTAGCCTGGCGTAGATCGCCTCCGACAATCGAGATCCCGGAGAGATCGCGTCCCGCAATGTCTGCGCCCCGAGCGTCACAACCGACGCACCGATGCAGCAGACCTCGCGCATCCACGTCGCCCAGCCCGTTCAGGACGCCGCGTAGGTTGACTCCTACGAGCGTCGCGTTTGCAAAGTCAGCTCCTTGTACCCGCGCATTGCGCAGATCGACGCCCTCGAGCCTCGCACCGCCCAAGTCGGCGCCACGAAGATCGGCATCCCGAAAATCCACGCCGATAAGTTTAGACCCGCGCAAATTTGCGTCCCGAAGATCCGCGCGCGCGAAGTCAACTCCAACATAGTTCACGCGTGAAAGATCGACTGCGTGGAGATCGCGACTGGCAAACGAGCATCCCGAGCAGTTAACCGGTATGCCGCTCGCGACCGCGACGCTCATTACCAGCGAGAAGACCGCGGCTAAGACTTGATCCATTGGTGTTCCTCCTTGTTATGGAGCGGCTTGAGGCGTAGGAAACCAGGCCTCGCCCGCAAGGCTCTTTAGTGGATTAGATTGCGCGAGGAGTTAGGTTACGGGGGAGCGCTTCGCTTTGAGAAATCCATCCCGATCATCTTCGTCTTCGAAAGGTCCACGTGCGTGAGATCGACGCCGTCAAGATCGCAACCGTTGAGCGTCGCGCCGTTCAAGTTCGCGCCGCCCAATCGCGCGTTACTGAAGTCGCTGCCAACCAGTTCCGCGCCGGCGAAGTTGACGTTGCGTAAGTCGGCATGCGAGAAATCGTCGCCGCTGACACGCACGCCGGCCAAGTTGAGCCCGCTAAGATCGGCATGGGTGAACTCACAGCCCTTACAACCGTTGAGCACGTCGCGGAGCTGCGATCCCGCAAGGCGAGCACCGGTGAACTCACAGCCCGACATCCAGGCGTTGGTAAAATCGGTGCCATCCAGGTTGGCTTGTGAAAAGTCGCATCCCGTTAAGTGCGCGTGACGAAACGAAGCGCCGCTGAGATTCGCCTTCGTAAAGTCTGCGCCATTGAGCACGCTCCCCGATAGGTTGACGTCCGCAAGATTTGCACCGCTAAAGTCGACGCCGGTATAGTCTGCGCCGTGCAGATCGCGGCCAGCCCAGTTCACCCCGCTGAGATCGCAACCAACGCACGACTTCCCACCGCTCTGCGCAACGGCCACTTGGCTCGCGGCAACGCTGAGCTTCTTAGCAATGCTCACCCGCACGGGGGCCGTCGTAACGCGTGCCAGCGGCGGAATCGGCGCCATCGGCGCGATCGAGACTGCAATGCGGACGATCTTCACCAGGGGCGTAGGCGTCGCGATCGTTGCCTTCGGAATCAGCGGCGCAGCCGTCACCACCGCAAGGCTCGCCACCGGCACTGCAACGGAAGGAGCGGCAACCGATGGTGCGACCAACGAGATAACGATCGCCAATGCGCCGACCGCAGCCACCGCGGCGGCGGCGGGACCAATCGCGAGCGTCGTCGCGATGTCGCGTCCCGTCGCTAAGAGCCGCTCGATCCGTTGCGAGATCTGTTTGCGAGTCGTAAAGACGCCGGGCGCGGGCATCGGATGGTGCGGCCACGCCGCGGTTTCGGCCATCTTCGTCAAGCACATCGCATAGGGACGCACGGCGCCGACGGATGCGAGCACCCAGTCGTCGCAGGCGACTTCGCGCTCCAGCTCGAGTTGTTGTCCGATGAAGATCGCGGCGGGATTCCAACCCAGCGCTGCGAGGATCAACCGCTGGAGACAGTTGCTCCAGTCGTCCGCGCGACGAAGATGCGCCAGCTCGTGCAGACTGATCTGCTCGACTTCCGCCGGCGAGAGCCGTTGGAGCAGCGATTGCGGAATCAAAATCATCGCATCGAACAGACCGACGGCCACCGGAACGTCGATCGCTTCGCTCACGCAAAGGCGCACGGGCCGCCGTCCTTTATTCGCAGCGCTCCACTGCGGCATCGAATCGCGATACTCGACGGGCAGCGGTAGGGCGTCCCGTTTAAGCCGCTCGAGACGCGCGAGGCCGATGAGCAGGCCGATCGCGGCATAGCCCGTCAACAACGCCCACGCGGCGAAGACCGCGAGCGCAACGGGCAGTGGCAGCGTGACGTGCAGACGCGTGGGCAAGGAAACCGTCGTGCCCGGCGAGCCGATCGCGCGCATCGTGTGCTGGTAGCGTCGCTGCGGCACGACGACGGCATGCGAGGGGTTCGTACGTGCAATACCTTGAGCAGCGGTCGTTGCTGCCGCGGGCGGTGACGATGTGAAAAAGGCGAGCGTCGTGACGATCGGCACGACGAGTGCGGCCAGGAGCGTCACGATCCAGACGGCGTAACGCGTTGCCGCGTTGATCCGCGGCCACGCATGCAAGACCAGCCAGACGGCGACCACGAGCAGCGCATCTTGCCAGAGCGCGTTGAGCACGGTCGCGGCAATCGCGATCATCTCGGGCCCTCATCGTACGTCTCGATCAGCGCCTTGAGCCGCATCAGCTCCTCGTTCGACGGGCGTTCGCTTTGAATCAAACGCAACGCCAGCGATCCCGCGCTGTTGTCAAAAAACCGCGAGAGCAGATGCCCTACCGCACTCTTCGCGGCCTCCTCGCGTGCAAGCAGCGGCCGATAGACGAAGGCGCGGCCGGCCTCCTCATGGGCGACGTAGCCTTTCCGTTCCAAGATGCGCAACGTCGTGAGCACGCTGTTGTAGGCGCTGGGCGGAGGCGGCAGTGCG
>Ga0182024_10026844_pt1 | contig 10102 bp, 11 predicted proteins | sample P32metaG_FD_120480 | JGI IMG/M metagenome (GOLD analysis project Ga0182024, IMG submission 120480) | Permafrost microbial communities from Stordalen Mire, Sweden - P3-2 metaG (Illumina Assembly) | ecosystem: Environmental > Terrestrial > Soil > Wetlands > Permafrost | place: Sweden: Stordalen...
GTCATCGAGCACGTCAGGTTCCTTGACTTCCCGGTAACCGGGCAGTCCTACGAGGACATCGCCCTGAGCAGCGACCTGCGAGCGATAGCACTGATGAACCTGGGGACCGCCGAGACGTGGACGCTCGGGCTGGCAGACGCCGAACGTCACCTCCTGGAGGGCGCCGTCCTGGCCAGGGAGATCGGCCGCCCCTACCTCGAAGTCGGCTGCCTGGCGCAGCTCAGTTTCGCGTATATCTTCCGTGGCGCTGCCACGCCCCAGGCTGATTCGTTCGCCAGGACCCAGCGACGCTGCCGCGAAGCGATCGCGCTGGCCGAACGGTACGGCTGGGGCACGGAACCGGTGATCGCACCCGCGCTGATGACGCTCGCCAGCACTATGGCGTGGCTGGGTGAGTTCGACGAGAGCGAGCGGTGGCTGCGGCGCACCGAACGGGCCCTGCAAGCCGACACCGGACCGGACATCAGGCTGCTGCTGCACCAGACGGCCGCGATACTGCACGCTGGCCGCGGCCGGCACCACCAGGCGCTCGGGGAGTTCAGCGCGGCCGCAGACCTCGCATCGCAGCTGGAGGGAACGCAGGCGCTGGCGAGCCAGATGACCGGCTGGCAGCTCGGCACGCAGGCCCGCCTCGGGCTGCCCGCCCAAGCCCGTGCCTTGCTCGCGGCGCTTGATGGCGAGCAGGCGAGCTCTGGTGAGATAGGTAATGCCCGCGCGGTGATCTGCCTCGCTGAAGGCGATCCGGCCGGAGCCCTGGGCGCGTTGCACGATGTCCTGGATGGCGCGGCCCCGGTCCTCGGCTACACAACTCTCATCGAGGCTCACCTGCTGGCCGGGCTCTCTCACCGTGAGCTTGGTGACCGGCGAGCAGCGAACCAGGCGGCTGAACGCGCGCTGGCCCTAGCAGAACCTGACCGGCTGGTCCTGCCGTTCGCGATGGCCGGCTCAGCAGAACTGCTCGAGGCGCTGCCGCGGCATCAGACGGCGCACGGCGCGCTGCTCGCCGACATCCTCGACATCCTGCACGGCGCACCACCAGCGGCCGAGACCCGGTTCCCGTCGCCTCCGGCGGAGAAGCTCACCGCGGGCGAGCTCCGGGTGCTGCGATATCTGCGGACCAGCCTGTCCCGGCCCGAGATCGCCGGCGAACTGTCCGTCTCGCCGAATACCGTCAACGCGCACATCCGCAGCATCTACGCCAAGCTCCAGGTCCGTGACCGGACCTCGGCCGTGCGCCGTGCCCGGGAGCTGCGATTGCTGACGGCGGCTGGCCGGACGCGCTAGCCCCGTCGCGCGAATCACCAGGATCAGGTGACGTCTCCTAACCTGCCTGACGGCCACGCTGGGAGCGCCGCCAGCCCAGCCCGACCGATGGGAGATCCTCCGTGAGTGCCCAGCAGCGTGAGACCCTCGAAGCAATCCTGCGTCAGTCAGCCTTCCCCGCCGATAGTGATGTCCATGAGCAACGGCGACTGCTCCGGGAGCTGACATCGGCACCGCCGTCCGCCGACGTCACCGTGACCGCGGCTGCGCTGGGCGGCGTCCCCACCGCAGAGATCACCGTTGACGGAGTCGAGCCTCACCACGTTGTTCTCTATTTCCACGGCGGCGTGTACGTGATGGGAGACGCCTTCGCGTCCGCCGATCTGGCCTCGCAGGTCGGCCGCCGGATAGGTGCGAAGGCCATCTCCGTCGGCTACCGGCTTGCTCCCGAGCAACCGTATCCGGCAGCGGTCGACGACGCCCTCGCCGCCTACATGGCCCTCCTGGAGGATGGCACGGCTCCTTCGGACATCGTCCTCTCGGGCGAGTCCGCCGGCGGCGGGCTGGCCATCGCCACCCTGGTCAACGCCCGCGATCACGGGCTGCCGCTGCCCGCCGCGGCCTTCGTCATGTCACCGTATGTCGATCTCACCCTGGCCGGGGCGACCATGGACACCAAGCGCGACGCCGACCCGCTGCTCAGCCGGGAAGCCCTCCAGGCCCGGATCCCGGACTACACGGCGGGACAAGACGCCGCTCTCGGCCTTATCAGCCCGATATTCGCTGACCTATCCGGGCTGCCGCCCCTGATCATCCAAGCCGGAACGCACGAGGTCCTGCTCGACGACGCGGTCCGCCTCGCGCGACAGGCAGCCACCGCCGACGTCGAGGTCACCCTCGACATCACCCCCGGGGTACCGCACGTCTTCCAGGCCTATCACCAGATCCTCGACGAAGCGACCGCGGCGCTGGACAGAGCCGGACAGTTCCTGTCCGCGCATCTCGCCGTCAGCGGCAGGAGTTCGTCATGAGCGACGCGCTCGACTGGAACGCTAAGACCATCGCCGAGTTCCGAGCGAACGAGGGCAGGGTCGGCGGGAACTTCGAGGGCGCTCCGATAGTCCTAGTGCATCACCGCGGCCGCAAGAGCGGGCGAGAGTACCTCACCCCGATGATGTACCTCCCGCACGACACCGAGCCGGACATCATCTACGTCTTCGCAACCAAGGCCGGCGCAGTCACCAACCCGGACTGGTACTACAACTTGGCTGCCACCAGTGACGGCAGTGTCGAACGCGGAACCGAGACGTATGCGGTGAGCGTCCGCGAACTGGCCGCCGCCGAACGCGACCACATCTACGATGAGCAAGCGCGGCGCTACCCAGGCTTTGCCGAGTACGCCCGCCAGACCGCTGGAGTCCGCACCATTCCTGTGCTCGAACTTACGCGGGTGTAGCCCGCACCTTAAGACCTCGGTACGCTATCGTGCCTGGTCCTGGCAGACGCGCCGGATCAGGTCCTCCCAGCCGCGGCCGAGCCGGTCGCGGGCTTGCGGGGCGGACTGGGTCAGCGTCGCGGACGATATATAGAGCAGCGGCGGGCCGTCCAGGGCCGCGGTGAGCTGTGTTGCCAGGACGTCCAGGTCGGCAGCGTCGAGGCATATCTGGCCAAGCAGGTAGCGGACGTGCTCTCTTGACATGGGCGACTGTGATCCGGCTGGCACCGTCTCCCGGCCGTCAAGTGCCGCGCGGGCGATCTCGCGGTGTTCGATCAGGAAGCCGATCCTGGCACGGCCGTAGGCGATCAGCCGGTCCAGCGGTCCGGCGCCTGGGCCGAGCGGCGGCGGCCCGGACAGTACTTGTTCCTGGAAAAATCGCTCGTGGTCATCGAGCAGCGCGTGAAAGATCCCTGCCCGGCTGCCGAAACGGCGGAACACCGTGCCCTTGCCCACGCCGGCCCGCTCGGCCAGCGCGTCCATGGTGAGCTTGTCCGCTCCCTGCTCGGCTAGCATCTCGCGGGCCGTGGCCAGCAGGAGCAGCCGGTTGCGCGTGGCATCGGCGCGCTCGGCGCGTGGCGGTCCCCAGGTCACAGGCTGACTCACGGAACCACTCTACGACCCTGCCGCCCAGCAGCCGGAATAGAGGCGGGGTAAAGTCCGTTTATGACGGCAGCGTAGATGATCGCATTCCGGGAGCGGTAAGCGAGAGGAGCCTTACGTGAGCTACACCTTCGGGCTGGACACCTTCGGCGACCGTAATGGCGACGGCGGCGGGCGGCCGGTCTCGCATGCCCAGACAATCCGCAATGTGGCCGACCAGGGCGTCCTGGCCGAGCAGGCCGGCGTCGATTTCTTCGGGATCGGTGAGCACCACACGGACATGTTCCCGGTATCGGCCGGCGACGTGGTGCTCGCAGCGATCGCGGCCCGCACCTCCAGGATCCAGCTGGGGTCGGCGGTCACCGTGCTGAGCTCCGATGATCCGGTCCGGGTCTTCCAGCGGTACTCCACGCTCAACGCCCTCTCCGGCGGCCGCGCCGAGGTCATTCTCGGCCGCGGCTCCAGCATCGAGTCGTTCCCCTTGTTCGGCTACGACCTAGCCGACTATGAGGAGCTGTTCGAGGAAAAGGCCGCCCTGTTCGCCGAGCTGATGAAGGGCGAACCGGTCACCTGGCAGGGCAGGACCCGCAGCCCGCTGCAGGACCAGGACGTGGTGCCGCATACCGAGTCCGGCGCGTTCCCGGTATGGATCGGCGTAGGCGGCAACCCGCAGTCGGTACTTCGTGCTGCCCGCCTGGGGTTCGGGCTGGCGCTGGCCATCATCGGCGGACCGCCGCGCCGGTTCGCCGGTTACTCGCAGCTGTTCCAGCGAGCCCTCGAGCAGGCAGGCCGCCCGCCGCTGCCCGTGATGGTGCACTCCCCCGGCCACATCGCCGCCACCGATGAGCAGGCAAAAGCCGAGTTCTGGCCGAACTGGCGGGATACCATCACCCAGGTCGCGGCGGAACGCGGCTTCGCGATCCCCACCCGTGCGTCATTCGAGGCCGAGACCGGCCCGGACGGCGCGCTCTACGTCGGCTCACCGGAAACCGTCGCGCACAAGATCACCGCCAATCTCCGCGTCCTCGGCGCGACCCGGTTCGACTTGAAGTTCGGTATACCCGGCATGACCCAGGATCAGCTCATGACCGGCATCGAGCTCTACGGCCAGCAGGTCATCCCCCGCGCCCGGGAACTCCTCACCCCCAGCCTCGCTCTGGCGGCTGAGCATTAACCACCGCGGTACTCCACAGCCGAATATTAGAACGCCCATATAGGAGGAACTTCCCATGACCCGGATCGGCATCATCCTCGGCAGTACCCGCCCCAACCGTAACGGCGAGCAGGTCGCCAGGTGGGTATATGACATCGCCTCGCGTCGCACCGACGCCGAGTTCGAGCTTGTCGACCTGCGCGACTATCCGCTGCCGCACCTGGACGAGCCACTGCCGCCTTCGCTGGGCCAGTACCAGAACGAGCACACCCGGCAGTGGGCGGACAAGATCGCCTCATTCGACGGGTTCGTCTTCGTCACGCCCGAATACAATCACTCCACCTCCGGCGTACTGAAGAACGCGATCGACTACCTGTACGCGGAATGGAACAACAAGGCGGTCGGCTTCGTCTCCTACGGCTCGGTCGGCGGCGCATGAGCCGCAGAGCAGCTGCGCCTGATCGTCGGCGAGCTGCAGATGGCGGACGTCCGTCAGCAAGTGGCACTGTCACTGATTACCGAGTTCGAGAACTTCTCCGTCTTCAAGCCAGGCGACTACAACCTCGCCGCCCTCAGCACCCTCTTCGACCAGGTCATCGCCTGGAGCAGTGCACTGGCACCGCTGCGCCAGCCAGCAGCAACTAGCGCCGGGTAAGGCGGTTGTCGCCTAGACGTGGCGTTTGCATCCGGTTACGCTCGGTTCATGTGTGATCTGAGCCAGGACGAGCAGGGCGCGCTGGCCGGCCTGCTGGGTGATCTCCAGTCCGCGCAGGCACGGCTGGCGTCGACCTTCCCCGAGGTTTTCACCAGGGCATGGGCGGACCACGACGCGATGCTGGCCGGCCTGGACCAGCTGACCAGCGCGGCGGACCGGATGCGGGAATGGGTGACGGCCAAGCATCACGCCACCATGTGAGCTGACAGCATTCCAAGGATGGTCAATGGCCTGGTGCCGGCTCCGTCCAGTGCGTTCCACCGGGTGTGTCCTGGATCAGCAGGCCGGCGGCGGTGAGCGCATCACGTATCGCGTCCGCGGCCGCGTACAGCCCCTCCCTGCGCAGGTCAGAACGGAGGCTGAGCATGGATCCGGCTACTGCCGCGAGCCGCTCGCCGGCTGCCGCCGCGGCAGCGATCTCGCCGAGGCGGCCGATGAGGCCGCGTAGCACCGCCCGCGACTGGGCGGTCCCCTGGTCTTCCTCGGTGTCGGCGGCCCAGTCGCTTATCGCCGCCTCCAGGTCCAGGATCGCGGTCACCATGGCCGGGACGTCCTTGGCGTCCGCCGCCGCGTCGAAGCGCTCGGCTGCCACCGAGGTGGTCTCCGCAAGGGTCGCGGAGACGACGGGCGACATGGCGGACGGCGCACGGGTGCGGGCGGCCGGGATCACCGCGGCCCGCGGCCCGTGCCGGGTGAGGGACCGGAGTCCGGCCAGCGTGATGGTGGTGCCGGATGGCAGGGCGGTGCTGCTGCCGCGACGCCGTACGGTGACCATCCCCCGGCCCGCGATCTCCACCGACCCGGCGTCCAGGTCGATGACGGCGGCGGTGTGCTCGTCGATGCCGAGGATGGCCGCGCCATCGGGCAGGTCCCGCTCCAGCCGGGCCAGGCGGCGCTCGCCGAGATAGCAGTAGCGGGTGTCGTGCGTGCCGCCCTCGGCGTTGTCGTAATGCGGGATCACGACGACCCGCAGGCCGCAGAACGCCATCAGGTCCAGGCCGTCCAGCCAGTGCGGCGCCGCGCCCGCCTTGTAGATCTCGTAGACGGGCAGCACCACGCAGCCGATCGTCGCCGCGGCAGCCGAGGCCATCACCGTGACGCCCGACCCGGCCGCGATCCGGTCCCGCAGTACCTGGCCGGTTCCGGATTCCTGCCACCGCCGCATCGCGTAGGTGGGACTGCCCGGCCCGCAGAACGCCCAGTGCGCACCCCGCAGGACCGCGAGTTCACCGCCGGGATCGCCGGACATGACAGTGACATCGAGCCCGACACTCCGCGCGAAGTAAGCCCTGGCCCGCGCGGATACGTCGGCAGCGTTCTCCTGGAAGGCGTACGGGGTATCCAGCAGCACGGCGGGACACCGGCCGGGCGCGAGCCGTGCCGCCAGCGCCCGGTGCACGGTCACCATCGTCGGGCTGGTCTCGCCCGATCCCATGATCGCAAGGACACGGCATCCGGCTGACCGGCTCATCCGGTGTCTCCTCGCCCGTGGCACCGCTGCGGCCCAGCGGAGCCGATATCTCCGCTCAACGTAACCGGCGATCGCCTGGGACGCGAGCCTGCCTACGTGCCGTGGTAGACGGGGGCCAGGACGATCTCACCGCTGTCGCCGTCCAGGGCCACGCGCGTCTGCAAGGCCCCGGACAGGGTATCGATGGCGCCATCCAGATCCCCGAACGCGACATTTCGGGCGGCCAAGGGGTATGGCTGGCGCCATTGCGATCCCTGGCATGGGCGGGACCCCCCTTAAGGCTTACCGGACTGCCTCGACCTGCGGATCCGCCCGCTAGGTGCCGGTCAGGGCCTGGCGCAGCTCCCGGCGTGAGCCGATTCCGAGCTTGGTGTACACCTTGCTGAGGTGCCATTCCGCCACCGGAGAGCTGCCCCCGGCAGCTGGGACGCCGCGCCGTATCCCGGAAGGACATGATCATGGAATACCTGGTCGACATGGTGACCACGGTGCCGGCTGGCACCACCGACGCAGCGGTCGACGCGATCCGGACCCGGGAGGCGGCGCGCTCCCGGGAGCTCGCCGCGCAAGGCCACCTGCTGCGGCTGTGGCGTCCCCCGCTGGCCCCCGGCGAGTGGCGCTCCTGGGGCCTGTTCCAGGCCGCGGACGCGACCGAGCTGGAGAGTGTGCTGGCATCGATGCCCCTGCGCGTCTGGCGGCACGACACGGTGACGCCGCTGACAGCGCACCCCAGCGACCCCGGCAGCCGCAATGCCGCCAGCAACGGGGCATCGGCCAGCGAGACGGACCTGCTGGACACGGTACTCACCCAGTGGAAGGCGGCGGTCGATGCCCACGAGCCGGAACAGGTCGCCGCGCTGTTCACGACGGATGCGATCTTCCAGGGCCTGCATCCCTACACCGTGGGCCCGGCGGGCGTCGCCGAGTACTACGCCGCTCAGCCAGCGGGCATGACCGCGGCGTACGCCATCCGCGAGACCCGCACGCTGAGCGATGGCCAGGTGCTCGGCTACCTCACGGTCGACTTCGGTTTCACCGACCGCCCTACCCTCACCGTGTACCTCAGCGTGATCATCCGCCGAGGCCCCGATGGCTGGCGGATCGCCCACTACCAGGTGTCGTGCCTCGACTGATGCGCCACCCGAGCCAGTCCTCAGCCCTCCCTGCCGTTTCCCTTACCCCCGGTCCGGGGAGAACGATGACGACCGCAGCCTGAGGTCCGCGGCACATTCCACCACCTCAACGAACCCGGGGGACCAATCATGTCTAAGTTCCTGATCCTCTACCGTTCGGAGAAGTCGCCCGCCGAACAGTTCGCCAGCGTCACTCCCGAACAGCAGCAAGCCTCCGCGAAGGCGTGGACGGCCTGGGACGACAGCACGGGGAAAGCCCTGATCGATCCCGGCAACCCCACGCAGGAGATCTCCGACCCCAAAGCCAGCGGTGACTACATCGGCGGCTATGCAATCATCCAGGCCAAGGACGCGGACGAGGTCAGCAAGCTCCTGACCGGGCACCCGCACCTCGCCACCGGCGGAACCGCAGGCGTCTACCAGGTAATGGAGATGGCAGCCCCCTAACCGCGACCGCGCCTCGGCCCGCGGGCAGCAAGACGCCGCCCCGCCGGTCCAGAACCTGGCGGGGCGGCGTACGCGTCGGCACGCGTTGGGTAAGTCCAGTGGCGTATCTGCCGCCTGCCGCAGCGCCTCGGGGGATCGCTGGATCCGATCGGCTATGACGGCCCGTCGTTCTTCCGGTTCCCCGAAGCCGTCGCAGAACATGTCATCGACGCTATTCCGCCCCCGGGGACTGGGTCATCGATCCCTTCTCGGTTTCGGTACCACCCTGGTGGTGGCCGAGCGGCTGGGCCGTCATGCGGCGGGCTGCGAGGCCGGCGAGCGCCGCGCCGCCTTCAGCGCCGCACGCCTGGGTCTTCCGGACCGGGTGGTACATGGCCGCGAGATCTTCCCGCTGCGGGAGGACCTCGTGCGCGTCAACACCGACGGCGCAGAGGCAGGCCCCGGCTACGACCATTCTCACGTCCTGGTCTTCGACGTCCCGCTCACCGGGCCACAACACGGTACAGTGCCGAGGCTGATAGAGTGACGAACTCGTGATCGAAGAACTCGCCAAGCAGCGTCTGGGCTTTGAGCGGCTCCGTCCCGGACAGCTGAGCTCAGTACAGGCGCTGACAGCCGGCCGGGATGTTCTCGCCGTGCTGCCGACAGGCGGCGGAAAGTCGGCGATTTACCAGCTGGCCGGATTGCTGCGCGCGGGCCCGACGGTGGTTGTGTCGCCGTTGATCGCGTTGCAGGACGATCAGCTCCTGCACCTGCGGGCGGCGGGCCTGCGCGCGATCGTGCTGAACTCCCAGCAGTCCGCCAGGGAGCACGTGGCGGCGCTGCTGGCCTCGTGCGACGCCGATACGTTCATCTTCCTGTCACCGGAGCAACTGACCAAGGAGCAGACCCTCCAGACAATCGAGCGTGCGCGGCCCGGACTGTTCGTGGTGGACGAAGCACACCTGATCAGCCAGTGGGGTCACGACTTCCGGCCGGATTACATGCTGCTGGGAGCGCAGGCGCGCGCGGTCGGCGCACCAGTCCGCCTTGGGCTGACCGCCACCGCCGCGCCGCCCGTGCGGCAGGAAATCGTGCAGCGGCTCGGCCTGCGTGATCCGGCAGTTGTGATCGGCGACTTCGACCGGCCGAATATCGGGCTCTCGGTGACCCGGGTGCGCACCCTCGACGACAAGCAGCGAGAGCTTGCCCGCACGGTCGGCGACCTCGCCGGTTCGGGAATCGTCTACGCGGCGACGCATGCCAGCGCGCACGCCGCCCATGACACGCTCGCAGCGGCAGGCCATAGGGTAACGCTTTATCACGCCGGGCTGCCCGCCCGCGAACGGCACACCGCGATGACCGCGTTCCTGGACGGCGAGGCACGCGTCATCGTGGCTACCGTCGCGTTCGGGATGGGGATCGACAAGCCCGACGTGCGCTGGGTCCTGCACGCCGACCCGCCGCCCTCGCTGGACGCGTATTACCAGGAACTCGGACGAGCCGGCCGCGACGGCGAGCCGTCGCACGCCGGGCTGATCTATCGCTATGAGGACTTCGAGATGGCTCGTCACCTGACCGCGCGCAGCGTCTCCCGCACGGCGGTGGCGCAAGCCGCGGCCGAGCTCGCCCCCGGACAGCCGACCGCGCCGGGCGGGCGGCAGGAGACGGCAGCACTCGTTCGCCTCGTCGACATCGGTGCGGCGGAATGGCAGGCCGGCGGGCAGGTGCGCTGGACGGGGGCGATGACTGTCGCCGCGGTCCTGACGGCCTCGGATGCACAGACCGAGCGCGAGAATGAGATAGAACGCACGCGGCTGATGATGATGCGCCGCTACGCCGA
>Ga0182024_10026845_pt1 | contig 10102 bp, 6 predicted proteins | sample P32metaG_FD_120480 | JGI IMG/M metagenome (GOLD analysis project Ga0182024, IMG submission 120480) | Permafrost microbial communities from Stordalen Mire, Sweden - P3-2 metaG (Illumina Assembly) | ecosystem: Environmental > Terrestrial > Soil > Wetlands > Permafrost | place: Sweden: Stordalen...
CGACCGACGTGGGACTTGCGATGCCCCAGACGTTTACGAGGCCGCCGACGACAGAGTGAAGCCCGCCACGGATGAAGCACTTTGCAATTCGTCTTCGAGTTCCAAAGCTGCTGATGCTCCAGGTAATGATCGTCTGAGCCGAGATGCAACATTTAGCATCACCTTCGTCAGTGATCCTGTTTGAAGTCAAAATAGGCCAGATTCATGTTGCCGCCGGTCAGGATGTGGACAGTCAGAACATTCCTCCCCTTGCTAAGGCGAACCTTGAAAAACTTCGAAGCCAAATTCCAATGGTGCCACTGACGCCAAGCCACGGGGTCTGCAGGGTCATATGTGGTTGGTACCTGCAGCGGTCCTGTTGCTTCTTTTCCATTCACGTCGATTGAGATTGTGCCGCCACGATTGGAGGTGTAAAGAAAATCGGCATCGTAGGTTCCCCCGCGCACCGCGTCAACGCTTATGTCGAACCATTCTCCGGGTTCGGTCCAGCCGACATAGGGCAAATCTCGCGGAGGAACAATCTTGTCGAAGGGGTTGTCGTCAATCGGATCTGGCTTCCGGTCGAACTTCGTGTATGAAGTATCCACTCCCTCTTGGATGCGAAATTCATTAAGGTAGGTCCCGTCGGCCGGATTCAACTCTCCGCTGCCGTGATTTTGCGGGTCGGTATCGTGATAGGCAACTCCTTCGCCGCCCAGATCATAGTAGGCGCACAACACCCGACCCGGAACTTTCTGCGGACCGCCTTGATAGCGGCTATCGTGGTAGGGCACGCCCTTATACTGGCTCAAAAATGACTGGGAAAACGCACTTGACGCTAACGCCGATGCTGCGGTCAAGCACAAGAACAAGAAGTTCCGGCTCATCTCCATCTCCCCCCTCCGTCCCGATCAGACCACCAGGAAAAGCTCGATCCCGTGCGCCTTACCGAGATTGCGCGAGTACTTCTTGTCCGTTCCATTGTTCCAATGCTCATGTACGCCAAGGCTGCGGCATCGGATGCCGTCGCGTTCAGGATCGTAGAACGCTTTGGAAGGTGGATCGTTTGCGAGAGCAGCTTCGCGCAAGTAATTGTCGGCATTTGCAATATCTGGAAGATCCGGCCATTCCGAAGTCAGAAAATCGAAGCCGACTGAATCGATCGCCACGCCGTCAAGCGACATGAAGATGCTGTTCGGCCAGGCATCGTTGAACGGGGCCATCTTCCACTTGCGACGCGGTGGACCATCCGCATTGTCGCTTCCATAGAGCCCGTCGACGAGAAACAGGATGGTTTTCTCGCCGAGATCCTTATGACCCAGAAAATCTACGAACGCAGAGTAACTCGCCGATCCCTCACGGTTGTGGTTGAACCCATCGTGCGCATTCTTGTGCCAATCGGGATCGATGCTCGTAGCCCCGAACAGATTCTTCGCACATAGCGTCACGGTTGAGCTAACGTGCCCTTTCAGCAAGGCTGCATCGATCAGGTAGTCAGCCCCGGTGACCGTGGTATCAAGTCCCGAAGCATTGCGGCTGGTAATTGAGAAGGGGATCGCATTGGGTTTAAACTCGGCCTTCACTCGTCCGTCGCCGCCGATATGGTCAACGAACACAACGCCGGGAAACTCGGCGTGAATCTTGTCATAGAGATTCCCCGGGATGAACCGGCTGGAATCGAAGACAGTGATCGACGCTTGCGGCACTCGCCCCGGACCGGTTAGCTGCCGGACGATCGAAAGCATCAAATGGGGCGATGAGTTCAGACGGTCGATCGTACCGTGATCTACCGTGTTGTTCAGGTTCGGCTTGATTGCGATCTTCTCGCCGGTCTTGTACCCTTGGTTGCCGCGGCCGTGAGTGCGATTGAAATGTTGAAAGATAGCGCTCCACGCCTGGGCATCGCTTTTTCTGTTTGTGAGACCGCAGATGGAACGGGAGACCATGCGGTCGATCGCAGCCTGGTTGTTGTTCGCATCTACCCACCAGGAACCTGTCCCATCCCAGTTCACAGCCAACGGGTCATGCGCCCAGGTGACCCGGCCGGGGGCGATACCGCGTGCCACACCTATTGGCGAGAGCGGGGGATCGAATAGCGCATTTGGCAGGCTGCTGGCAGCTGCGATAGACAGAGCGAATTGTCGGCGCGTCATTTCCATATTGAGTGCTCCTGTGACGTTTCAGAGATTCAGAAGTGCACACTTTGCCCCGATAGCCCAGAGCGCGGCCAGCACAATCAAAACTGCAGCCTCCTTCGATTCATCGCGCATCCTCTCCCCGCTGATTTGACGGTGTCCATTATGCGCCAAAGACAAACGATTTTCTACCTAAATAATGTAATTGCGTCCCTCTTGACCAATTGGAGGGCATTTCGATCTGGTCTCAGGCAAGTGACATAAGGTCGTCGTCGAGAATCACAGCGCGCCTGTGATTCCCTGCCCCCCAAAGGTGACGATCGGGATTCACGTTGCGCAACAGCACCGGCGGCCCATCCTCCCTCAAAGATAATTGGGCCGCTGTCAACGAATCCGCCGGCCATGATCGGCCGCTTCTGTTGGTCGTAGACAGGAGCCGCGTTCACTCCGGAGACGATGCCGCCCTGCTGTTGCTGCGCCAGGTCCGGACCGGCAAAGAGGATGATGGAGCAAAACACTCCGGCGCCAGACTTGCGAAGCCTCAGCAAAACCGTCCCCTCACTCTCCGCAAGTTTATCGCGCCAGCAGAATGCGGTTGCTTCAGGCCTTCACCGGGCCTGTCGATTCGCGAATGATCAGCTCAGGCTCAACTGTGATTTCGTCGCGCGGCGGAACTGTGTTATGGATGCGATTCAGAAGGCTCTGCGTCGCCACTCTGCCAATCTCCTCGAGCGGCTGATTGATTGTCGTCAAACGGGGCAGAGTGAATGCCGCTGCCTTGATATCGTCGAAGCCTATCACCGATATGTCTTCCGGAACGCGCAAATTGAAATCCTTCAACGCGCGAATCGCACCGATCGCCGAAATATCGTTGAAGGCAACAATCGCGGTAAACGGCAGCTTTGTCGCAAGCAGTTGCTGCACTACCGGGTAGCCCAGCTCCGGTGATGTTATATCGCGATCGAGGCTCACCACGAGTTCAGGTTTGATTTCAATTCCCAGCCGCTTTGCGACTGTCACCAGGCTCTTCCAGCGCTCATCCGAGTCTGAACTAAAAGGTTGCCCGCGCATGAAGGCGATTTTGCGGTGGCCCAGCGCGTAGAGATGCTCGAGCGCAAGCTCGGCAGCGCGCACATGATCGAGCAGCACATTTGTTACGCCCTCGATATGCCTGTGCCCCGCCACAGCCACTACTGGAATCGAAATCGGATGCTCCAGCCTCGTGTCGATTGCAATCAGCCCTTGAGCACCGCGCCCGATCAGCATCCGCGTGTACTCTTCCACCAGGTTCGGCTTGTGCCGATGATGCGCCGTGAAGTAGAAATATCCGGCTTGAATCAGCTGATCGCCGATGCCGCTCATCACTTGCGTGTGGTAGCCGTCGCCCAGCTCAGGCACCAGGATGCCGATCGTCAGCGTCCGCCTGCTCCGTAACGATCGCGCCAGCAGATTCGGCTGGTAGTTCATCGCTTCGGCGGCAGCTTTAATCCGGTCGCGCGTCGCCTGAGGAATCGATCTTCCCGGCACATCGTTCAAAACCACCGAAACCGTCGCCGGATTCAGTCCCAGATGCTCGGCAAGTTGCTTCAGGCTCGTCGCTTGATGAACCCGCGGCTTCACGTGCTCTTTTGTCTTCTTGTCGCTCGCGGTATCCTTCATGTCGCTGCTCAAATCCCTCTGCAATCGTTTTCCAGTTGATTCTACAACCCTCCGCTCGCGGGGCCAGCGCGGAGCTATGGGCTTCCATCATTCCTTGTTTCGATGTGCTCCATCTGAACTGACGGACGCTGCCAAATGAATCATTGGTGCCTGCGTTCGAGCCTTCCTCTTCCAACTTTTTTGGACTGCCGACTCGCCGATGGCTTCAGAGGTCACCCGTCATGACGAGTATCACGTCCATCCCCAAGTCAAGTCCACGTCGGCGAAGGCAGCGGACCCCAGGTTCCCAGAACTTCCGCAGTCAAAGTTCATCGAGTCCACCGGAAAGACAATCGTTTGACTCACGAATCGAATGCAGATTGGTTTCACTTTCCAGAAATATTAGACGCCGAAAAATCTGCGCATGTCAAGCTGATTCACGAATTTGTCAGCGCGTACATACTGGTTTTCACCCCGTTATCAATGCACGCTGCTCCAGGCAAGCCCGTGCCGCCACCTACGTCGTCTTTAGGGGCTTGCCGATCATATGTAGGCACTCGATTGTCTAGTGCAGTCTATGACGAGACGGTATGCGTCGTATCTACCGTTTGCCGGCTCCGGAAAATGCGCAAATTCAGCGCCGCCATGGCAACTCCCGTAACGCAGGGAACCATCAATCCATAACGCAGAGAATGGAAGTGCGCCGAAACCAGCCCCGTGAGCCATGGAAACAGCGCCGCACCCATACCACCCACTGCAAAAAACCATCCCCACGGCGAAAGCTCCAAAAGGTAGGAAAGCGATAGTGGATACAGCGGTCCGATGAACATGCCCGCCGCTCCGGCGGACATCAGGATCAGCCAGGGTCTCGGAGCTACGATCACCGCGACCGCTGCGACTGTCACGCCCCAGGTTCCCCATCGCAAAACTTGCGGCCGCCCCACCTTGGCCAGCAGCCGCGTCGAGAAAACGAGCCGGCTAAGCATCTCTCCAAGCCAGAAGATCGAAGTCGCGAGAGCCGCCCCTGCCAAGCTGCGCATCCCCGCGCGATGCGAATAGGTCGTCAACCATCCGCTCAGTGATGACTCCACCCCAACGATGGCCATCGCCAAAAGCAGGAGCAGAGCAAAAACCGTCCGAACAGAGCTCCCGACTGAACCCGATTTGCGTCCCGGCGCTGCTCGTGGCGCATCGCGCTCCAGCGAGACGACCCACACAAGCATCGCGACCCACAACACCATCATCGCTAAAAAGAGCCAGCGAAAGTTACCCTGGTGCAGAAATGGCAAAAAGCAAATTGGACCCGCGGTTGCCCCTGCTGACCATGCAAAGTTTAGCCACTCCAGTTTCGCCGCGCGATCGCTGACCCAGCGATCGGAAAACAGCAGGCTGGTCGACGTCATCGCCATGCCCAGGCCCAGGCCGTAAAAGAAAAATGCTGCGTAGGCGATCTTCGACCCCTCAATCGCCAGCGCGCCAAGAGTCGCCGCCAGCAGTGCAAAGCCAATCGCAAGCGAACGGACGCGATGCAACCCAGTAACAACCGCGCCGAGTCCAGATGCAAAGAACTGTAGGAAGAGAAGCAACCCCGCTTGATCGTCGCGCAGACCCCACTGCAGCGAGAACGTCGGCAGCAACACCCCGAGCATCACGGTTCCCGCTCCGGTCAAGCTGAATCCCGCGCTCAGCATTGCGGTCGACAAAGCGCGCGGCGCGGATTGAGCACTCACCGATGAATTCGTGTCAGCCATCGTCTCTTTCCGTGCGATTCGCCGCATCGCTCCAACGCAATGCGCCCAATTCACTGCAATCGCCGCTCGCTACCTGCACCATTCTCTTACGGCAAATTCGCCGAGTGCTCCGGCAACTTGCTTGCCGCAACTCCGTGCCCTTCGCGCAGCACATAAAACTTGTCGGCGGCCAGATGCGTCAGCGTCTCCTTTTTTCCGTCCGGCCACAATACTTCGGCCTGATCGACCGACTCATGACTGCCTAATCCAAAATGCAGGCGCAGATCATTCTGCGAAAGATAGCTCCCTCCACTTATCACTTCGCCCAACTGCACCAGATCACCTGCGGTCACGCGCACTCGCGCGTTCAGCGCAAGTCGATTGCAAGTGACACCCTCGAGTTGAAAGCTGACCCAATGATTCTTCGGTCCACCCTCCGGCCGCAGAATCATCGGCTCACCTACAAGGTTCTCGACAACAGCTTCCAATCGTCCATCATTGAAGAGGTCGCCCACCGCCAGCCCGCGACTCACTTGCGGAATCTCGAGCGCCGGCCCCACGCGCCGGCTAATGTTCTGGAACGTCCCATCGCGCTGATTCAAGAACAGCAACTTCGGCTCCAGGTAGTGCGTTGCCGTGTGTGTCGAATCCACTTGCGGATACACATGCCCATTTACCTGGAAAAAATCCTGCCACCCGTTATTCGCAAAGTCGACAAACGCATCGCCCCACCCAACGTAGCCCTGCGTCCCGCGCGCGATCCCCGACGCGATGGAGTTATCCGTGAAGTTCATGCCACTTTCGTTCGTATACAAAGCGGTGTACTCCACGTCGAAATGGGAAATTGCCAGCGACAGCCGCCCCGAGTGCAGATAGTCCCCGATCGCGACACCCATGTTTGCCTGCTCCACTCCGTCCTCGTTGGCTGCTACGCCCGCCAGCAGCGCCACGTCTTCAAATTTACCGGCGCCGTCACCCTGGTACAAATAATTCGCCTCGCCGTCGTTGGTTACGAAGAGATCAAGTTTCCCGTCATTATTGAAGTACGACCAGATCGAGGTCAGTCCGTAGCGTCGCTCGGCATCCTCCACGCCGGCCGGCTTTGAAACGTCCGTGAAGGTCCCATCGCCGTTGTTGTGGTAGAGATTGTCGGGTAGCCCTTTCAATCCGCGCGGACCGCACTGAACGTCGAGTCCGAGATACTTGCAGCCTTTGTCCGATCCGAATGCCGGCAGGTTTTGCAAATGAAAATCCACGTAATGCGATACGAACAAGTCGGCGCGGCCGTCATTGTCATAGTCTCCGAATGCCGCACCTGCCGCCCATCCGGCGTCGGCATCGAGTCCACTCGCCTTCGTCACATCGGTAAACGTTCCATCGCCGTTGTTGCGATAGAGCACCACCCCATTCAGGCAAGTGACCAGCAGATCCGGGCGCCCGTCGTTATTGTAGTCACCGACGACAGCGCCCATCGCCCAGCATGGATAGCCCACGCCGGCTTTGTCAGTCACATCGGTAAACGTCCCATCATGATTGTTGTGGAACAACGCACTGCGCGACTTCACACCGTGAAGCGCCATATCCGCGCTCTGCGCATTCGTGAAATAGATATCCGGCCAGCCGTCGCCGTCGTAATCGATCAGGACCACTCCGCCGCTCATCGATTCCGCGATGAATTTGGCTTCCGGGCTCGACTTGTGATCGAAGACGATTCCCGTCGATTTTGTGATGTCGACGAGCTGCGGGTAATTCGGAACCGGTCCTGTCGCCGCCCGCTCCGCTTCAGCCTTTTGACGCTCTGCCGGCGACAGAGGCGTGGGCGTGCCCATCTGCGCCGCAATCATTCCCGGGAGTCCAAGAAATGACAGCGCGACGACGCTTTTCAGAATCACAATCCGCCATCTCATCCGCTCAGCGATTCCTGTCCCTTCGTGATTTTCCCGCCGTTCCGCATCACTTCTTGCCGTGTGGCTCTTCTTCAGGATTCTCGTCCGCGCGGATCTCATCCGGCTGGATAAGCAGGCCCTTATATACGGCGCGAAGCTTTTCTTTCATGTCCTTGTACTTCTGGTAAAGCCCAACTTCGCGTTTGGCGTCGTCCATGCGGCCCATCTTCCTGTAAAGTGTCGCCAGCCTGTAGTGCACGGTTGCGTTGGTTGTTTCCAATTGAGCCGAGGCCTCAAGCAACGGCAGTGCCTTGTCCTGCTGATCCATCTCAATCAGCACCTTGGCCAACCCCAACTTCGCATTCGCGTCTCCCGGCTGCAGTGCCACTGCTTTTGAGTAGTCGTCGTGCGCTTGCTGTGTTTCACCCTTGGTCTCGGCAACTTCCGCCAACGCACAAATCGCTTTCTCGTCCTGCGGGTTCTGCTGAAGCGCGGCGCGATACTCCTGCTCCGCTTCCTTTTTCACTGCGGGATCCTGCGATGTGCGCAGCAACTCCGCCAATTCGAAGTGCACACCCGGCAAACGCGGATCGATCGCAATCGCCTTCCAGTACTGCGCGATAGCGACATTCGTGTTCCCCTCTTTGATTTCCTCGTGCGCGAGTAATTGATGCATCTGCGCTGAGTCGGGAGCCGCAAGCGAGAGCGCAATCATGGCTTCGCTTGATAGATCCGAGAAGGTCCGGTACGAAGCATAAAGCACTTCCGGATTGTCCGGTGCGGTCTTTTTCAACTCCGCGAGGATGCCGGCCGCTTGCTCAAGGTCGCCGCTGTCCGTATAAACTCCCACGAGTTCCAGGCCCACCTGCAGTTTGAATCTCTGGTCGTCAATCGCGGGGAATGCAGTCTCCAGATCCTTCCGCCCGTCTACAAAATCCTGAGTGTGCAGTTCCGCGATCCCTAAAATCCCCTGGATCTTGCTGAGGGACGGCTGCTTCTCAACCGCTATGCGCAAATGCGGGATGGCCTCGGCCGCGTTGCCCTGAAAAAACAACAGCACACCAAGGTTGCCTTGCGTTTCAACATTGTCTGGATTGATGGTTGCCGCTGCCTGCAGTTCAGGAATCGCGAGATCAGGCCGTTTTTGCTCGAGATACTTCTGCGCCTGCTGGATGTGCCTGGAAAACTCTGCCTGGGGATCGGTTCCCGTCTGCGCCTTGCCTATCCCAGCGATCAACAGCACGAGACATCCAAGAACTCCTCTGATCTGCGGATTCATAGGTCACATTATAGGGGTTGCAACAACGCAATATTCCCTTGCAACAAAAAGAGACGGCGACGAATCGCCGTCTCTTTGTTGGGTGAGTGTTGGTTGAAGTTAGAAGCTGAAACGCCCGCTCAGTTCCACCGCGCGTCCGCCTACTGAAGTAGAACTGATATTGCTAGTGCCTGTGAACGGCGCGCCTGGTCCGCCCCCGCTGAGACCGACGCCGGAGAGGGCGAAGCTGGGGTGATTGAACACGTTGGTCGCGTCGCAACGAAGCTGGAATTTAACCTGCTCCCAGATCGAGAACTCCTTCCCTCCGGAAAGGGTGAATTCGTTGACTCCAGGCCCGTACAGCGGATTCCTGTGGGTGGTTCCGAAGGCTCCGGCAGCGGGCTGCGAGAAGGCTCCTTCATTGAACCAGTTCTGCCATCCTGAGACCCCCGAAGGTGTCAGGCTAGCCCCAGAGACCCGGTTTGGAAATTGCGATGAGCCGCCTGCCAGGCTGTAGAGAGAGCCTGACGAAGTCGCCTCGAAGGGATTCCCGGTCAGCTCGAGCACGCCGCCTGCAAGTTGCCAGCCACCCAACACCGCGTCCGAAATGGCATTGTTGTTCAGGTACGCCTTGCCTTTGCCAAAGGGCAGTTGATAGATGATATAACCCTTGAAGGCCTGGCGTTGATCGAAGTTGGAATTCCCGTAGTTTTCCGAGGTGTAGTTTGGCGTGATGGTGGTACCATTTGACGCTATACCGCTGGCGTGCTGCCAATTCTGGGGCCCGGAGTGGCTTCCCCAACCTGACGAGTCCATATCGTCGAGCATGTGCGACCAGGTGTAATTGAAGCTCATGCTCAAGCCATGGCTCATGCGCTTGGTGATCGATCCCTGCAATGAGTGGTAGTTCGAGACCGCGTTGTAAAGATTGCCCTGGATGTTCTTGAAGTTAGAGTACGGGCGAAGAGTCGAGTCGTTGGACGACAACTCACTCTCAGGAACGGCGTTCAGGTCGGTTGGCATGATGAGATCGTACCCGTGGCTTCCCACGTAGAAGAGGGTAACCACATAGTCCGTGCTCAATTCCCGCTCCACGCCAAAGTTCCATTGCATTGCTCTGGGAACCGGGTTTTGGTATTCGCTGTAGGCGTTCGCGTTTTGGCCGTTAAACCTTCCCGGAGAGGTAGAAGCTGCCGTATAAGGCAATGGCGCTACGGTTCCACCACCCAATGGGTAGAGTGTGCCGGTTCCGCCAAATTTGGTTATCGGATAGATGCCGTTCGATTGATCTTGGCTACTGCCCGAGGACGCGACGGAACCGCCCATCCCGGCGGCATAGTTATCCAGGCTGAAGTTGTAGGAATACATCCCGAACCCGCCACGGACGGTGGTGTTGTGCATTGCCGACCAGGAAAATCCGAAGCGCGGCATGATGGTGGAAAAGATATTGGCTTCCATCGCTGTGCGCCCGTTGGC
>Ga0182024_10026846_pt1 | contig 10102 bp, 6 predicted proteins | sample P32metaG_FD_120480 | JGI IMG/M metagenome (GOLD analysis project Ga0182024, IMG submission 120480) | Permafrost microbial communities from Stordalen Mire, Sweden - P3-2 metaG (Illumina Assembly) | ecosystem: Environmental > Terrestrial > Soil > Wetlands > Permafrost | place: Sweden: Stordalen...
AAAACTGCCAAGAATTGGGTCTTCAAATCTTCCAAGGTGCCGCTCATCACGCGCGGCCCGTCCTCTCAATGCGGAAGAGTTCAGGTTATTCGAGAGTCCGAGCGAGCGGTATGCCGAGTTTCGGCACAGGGTCCATGAATGGTCTCAAAAAAGCTTTAGCTAAATTGCAATCCTCGCAATGGCGTCGACTTCTACTTTGATCCCTCCCCAAAGAGTCGATTGCACCGTAGTTCGCGCTGGTCGAATTCCCGCAAAGAACTCTGCATAAACCGAATTGAAGCGATCAAAATCTTGAATATCTTTCAAGTGACAAGTGCACTTGACCACATCATCGAAAGTGCAACCGGCCTCTTGAAGAATTTTCCCGATATGGTCCATGGTCATACGAGTTTGTTCTTCAATAGTTCCCTCCACAACCTTTCTCGTTCTCAGGTCCAACGGCCCTTGTCCACTAATATATAGCCACCCATCAATAGCAACTCCGGCGGAATAAGCGCCGACCGAGATCAAACTATCCGGATGCCTGATTTCGAGTTTCGTCATTCCTTGTTCTCCTCTGACGCTGCACCAAACGGGCCGTTAGAAATAGACACCCATTCCTATCCTCAATTTCTTTTGTTAGACAGCAACGCCGTTCAACAAACTTTTCCCCTTGCCGCTACACGCCAGGAACCAACTACCTCTCCCTCTCGCAACGTAACAACCGTATCGTGCATGTTTACGCAAGCGCAGACATGGTTGGGAATGACGGTCAATACCTCGCCGACCTGAAACTTCTTGGCAGCCTTCGTAACGTCCAGGAAACCGTGTTCTTCGTTAAGTTTGATGATGGGAACCTCGGGAGCTTCCACGATATATCCGTAGCCATTCTTAGATCCTGAACCGAGCATGTCCGAGGAGAAAGTCTTGGAGCCCGCATCTATGATGGCGCGTCCCGGAACAGCCGTCGAAATGACGGTCGTTGCTATTCGCGCAGCGCAGTCTTCCAGAGTGCACACACCCTGATAGTAGGTGTTCAAATCGCAGTAAACATACGTTCCAGGCCTAATTTCAGTGATACCGTCGATCAGGTGCGTAAGCTGAGCGGAAGGGGTCGAGCCGCCAGAAATGATTTCAACGGGCATCCGTGCCTTGCGGAAAGCATCGAGCGCCCGGGCAACTCTATCAGCCAACCTCTGCGTTTCCGCACGCCGCTCCTCGAGGCTTCCCCAGACATTGCCAAAGTGAGTCATCAGCCCACGAAATTCGAGTCCTGCCATTTTCTTGATTTTTCGTGCTAATTCCACGCAGGCAGCTCCGGGGGCTAAACCGCAGCGCTGGGCACCTGAATCAAACTCCACGAGCACCCCGATGATTGCTTCTTGGGCAGAGGCAGCGCGTGAAAGTTCTTCGGCGGCAGCGTCCGAATCAAGAGAAACCAGGATATTGCGGTCGCGCGCGAGATGAGCGAGGCGTCGAAGTTTCTCCGCCCCGAATACTGGATACGCCACAAAAATATCGTTAAATCCCGCATCAGCAAAAACTTCCGCCTCACCCACCTTAGCCACCGTCACTCCGATTGCCCCTCGCTCCAGTTGCATGCGGGCCACCTCTGGTGTCTTGTGTGTTTTTGTGTGAGGGCGGAGTCGGATTCCGTTTCTGCGGCAGAGACTTGCCATCCGGTCGAGGTTGCGTTCTAGAATGCCTACGTCAATAGTCAGTACCGGGGTTGAAAGTTCGCGATAATTCATCGAGTCCCTCAGTAGCGTCCCCTATTCAAATAATCACAAATCGCTCCGACGCTCACCACGGCTGCCGGGAATTCGGATACTGAAGCAGTTTACGCTTTGGGGCCGCGACGAAAGCGTCCGTAACCTTAATGGGTTATGCAGCTACCTTCCGCCCACAAAAAAAAAAACGACACCTTTATTGTAATCGGCGTAGCAGGACAAATTACGCGAACTCGCCGAGATCGATGCCCTCGATTTCAGCGTCGTAGGTCTGATTGGAAGCAAGCAATTCATCCCACGTTACTGGCCGGCCAGTGTATGCAGCCATTCGTCCCAGTTGGGCGCTCAGGGCGGACTCTACTCCTTTGGCAGCCTGGTTGTGAAACTTCCCGCTGACTATACTTTGGATGAAGGCCTTATCCTTTTCCGCATCGGCGAATTGTAGAGCGTCAAGAAAGTCACCGGCTGTTCTTTCCGCTGTTCCCGCCTTCGATATCGCATACATGTTGGCATGCCCCGGCTGAGAGGCACCTCGGCTACTGCCTTCCCATTCCCAGGGTTCGTCTCCATAGATCCCCACCACCCCCGAGTAGTGGGCTTCGGCAACCCCTTTGGTTCCGAAAAATCGCTCCGAAACATCCCATAACGCGTCACCGCCCGCAAACTGACTTATGCTCACATGAACGTCCTCCGGATAGGTAAAGACCAGACCGAAATGGTCCCAGGTGTTCCCCCAATCGGAGTTAGGAAGATTACGTCCTCCTGAACCAACAGCCTTCAAAGGATGTCCTTTGAGTGCCCAATTGCAGATATCGATCACGTGGATGGTCTGATCAACGATGGTGTCTCCTGACAGGACCCGGTCCCAAAAGAAATTTCGAATACGCAGTTCCAGTGGCGAAGCATTGGGACTTCGCGGCGGGTAGTTAATATGGGTCGCGTGATAGTGGGCCGCAGCGTACACTATGCGACCAATTGCTCCGGAATGAACACGTTTGATTAATTCTACATAAGGAGGCGCGCTACGAATCTGAAATCCGACCTCTAGGCTAAGTCGACCTTCAGCCCTCTTTCCGGCCTCCAGGATGCGCTTCGCACCGGCGACATCGACTGCCACAGGTTTTTCGCAATAAACGTGTTTGCCCGCCGTCACGACGGCGTCTAGATGTTCGGGGTGGAAGAAATCCGGAGTAGAAATCTGGATCATGTCCACGTCTTTACAATTCGCGATTTCACGGAATGCATGTGGGCCCCTCCACATCAATTTGGGGTCTATACCGGCATACCCCTGGTGCACGGCGATTTCATCAAAGTGTTTCTTCGCATTATCTAACTGATCTTGAAACAGGTCTGCGAGAGCGGTCACCCTGGTAGTGGTGTTGGTTGCAAACGAAGTAGCCACGCCGGTGCCTCGCCGTCCGCAGCCTAAGAGGCCCAATCGGATCGCGGAATTTGCCGTAGTTCCCCGCACCGACTGCGGCTTGATAATCATGAAAGCCGCTCCGGCAGCAGCGCTGCCAAGAAATTCCCGCCGACCTACCCTATTGCCAGGCTTGTTTTGCATTTTCTCTGCTCCTTAAAGTGTCTGAACGTGACCGCGAGAAGTTATGGTGCAATTGTCCGCAAGATACTTTGCCGTTTTTATGTGTTCGCCATATCGTGGTCTTGAGTCTCTCGCCCAGGTTAGAGTTCCTGTGTGGGCGAGTTGCTTGAACCCCCGAATGAGAAGCGGCTATATTGCACCAGCGAAGCACGAGATTCTGCGAACCAACAAATCCAGCAAAAATCAGATGACAGCGACTTTACACACTCTCGCCTCCTTTCTGATTATGGGTTTCAGCCCACGGAACCATAAACTTGCCCGATCAAATCGTTAAGGTACGCACAGGACTTCTGTACATCCTCAAGTTGTTGGGGGCCTTCCGTCTCTCTTTCAATGGTGATAGCTCCACGATAGCCAAGTTGCTTCAGCCCCCCAATGATCTGCGGGAAATTCGCCTTGCCCTGCCCGATGGGGACCTCTTTGCCCAACCCGCGGGGATCTGTCGGAAACAGGCCGTCTTTAGCATGCATCCCGCGAACATACTTCCCGATAACGTCGAGGGCGTCCACAGGATTGCCCTTACCGTAAAGAATCAGATTGGCTGTATCCAAGTTGACTCCAAGGTTAGGCAGGCCGACATCACCAATGGCCCTGAGTAACGTAATAGGTGTTTCTTGTCCTGCTTCGAAAAGGAAATGTTGACCGTTGGCTTGGCAGTACGCGGCTACCTTGCGTATGGCATCCACTGCTTCGCCGTACAAGGGGTCATTAGGGTTCTCTGGTATGAAACCACAGTGGGTGTGGACGGCCGGTACCTTACATCGCTTTGCCATATCGGACGTCCTCTGGAGATTTTCGACTCTTTGCGCCCGGTATTCTCGGGGAACCAAGCCGATAGTTATCGGGCCCTCAGCTAAGTTAAAGACCAAAGGCTTTGGACCGAGCGAGATAAGCGAAGTGGCCTCGACATTGTAACGATCGAGGGCGCTCCGGAGCTCAGCGGCTAACTTGAGCGAAGGTTCTCCGATCACCACTTGACAGGTAGGCAAGCCAAGTTTATGCACCTTGGCTATTGCCTTGTCGGGATCACCGCCATTTGGAACCGACACCACAAGGCCCAGTCGGAGGACTTTTTCTCCGCTACGGGCTGGCGGACTAGCGATCGTCCCGCTAGCGCACACAGCTGTTAAGACTTGAAGAAAGTTGCGACGGCAGTACACTGTCATGCTCCAACCTCGTTTGTCGGACTCTATCCGGAAATATTGAAGTCGATCAATTAAGGCTTCGATTTGAGACCGAAACAGTACACCCAGGAATCGTGATCGACGGCGAAAATCTCTCCGTTTGCCAATGCCAAGCCACTGAAGTGCGCCCACCCTTGTATGACATCGCCGCTCTGGTACAGTATTTTCCCCGTCTTTGCGTCCAGCGCATACAGGACAGCATTCCTGGTGTTTCGCAATTTTTCGGCGTCGCTGAGCAATGTCCACTTTTGGGTAATGACCCCACCCTCGTGCGTCTGCCGTGCATTTTCTCCGTTCGATAACACGAATACTACGCCATTGGCGATCACCACTGGTTCCGGCAGATGCAAATCTCCGGATAGCCATACGGGTTCCAGGACGGGCTTTCCGGATGGGCCATCGGATTTTACGTTGAAAGCCGCAATGCTTCCGTGAACGATTGATCCATTGGTCGTGGAAAATGTCGGGGCCTCTTTGGAGAGCCGGCCCCAGAGCGGCACATATAACCACGTTTGATCATCCGCATCTTTCCAGACCGAGGGAGCTCCCCAAATGCCGTTCAACTCGTAAGTTTCCTCATCGTTTGCGAGACGGGATGTGACGAACAGCGGAGTCTGGTGGTCCTTATTTCCTAGAGAATCGGCATCGAGCAGATAGAGGTAGCCTTGCTTGCCGCCGCCTGCAAGTAGGTTGTAATTCTTGCTCCTGAAATACACCGGGCTGGAAGATGCCAAGTCAAGATCGTATTTCTCGATGTGCTCCCAGTCGGCTGGGGTGTAGTAATCAACGAGCCTCAGGTCGGGCGCAGACGCAGCGATGAAACTATCAGCAAAGTTTCCGGAAGACGGATCAAAATCACCATCAGCCGTCTCACCATAGACTTTTCCGTTGTTTCCAATAACTGGGCCGCCTCTACCCCATATTCCCGCACCATTTTTCGCAGTAAGGAGGCCACGAATAACCGGGCGAACAGGATCTCGAATGTCCATCGCGTAGAGGCCTGGCTTGGCGCCGCCGCAGGTCGCCGAAACGGACGCATAAACAGTCCCGTCCAGCAGGTTCAGACTCCAATTCTTGGTGTAGGCCGGCAGGAACTGAATGGGTCCGAATCTGGCCATCCCTGTCCCCAAGTCCAATCCGTATAGCTTGCCATCAGCAGCAATAGTGAAAATGGTGTTTCTGATTCTGTCGATTGTGGGGGTGGCGTTGAGCGCGTTGGGACAAAGCCAGGAGCCTTTCTCCTTCGGAGTCACCTGCGTCTCAAAAGTCTGGCTCCAGATTACTTGTCCGCTCTCCGCGTCTAGCGCGACAAGGGTATTTGAACTTCCCGCAACATAGACCACAGTTTTGATCCCTTGCGCCGTTCGGACGTCACCCGCAACGACTGGAGTCATCAGTGAAACTAGGGATTTGGGTTCGTTCTTTAACTGTACCTTCCATTTCAGCCCGAGACCGGCGACGCTCTCCTGGGTCAGCGCCTTCTCCTCGAATGCCCAGCCCGAGCGCTGCGGATCGTGCCCGAAAGTCGGCCAGTCAGCACTCTGAGCTGAGCTGGTCGCGCAAAGGATTAGGGGAATTACCAGCTGGAAAACAAATCGAGATCTCATGGCTTGTTCAATGCAACTGGTGATGCCGGAGTTTCAGTGCGCATTCTCCGGGCTAGACCTCGAGAGCGACGGGCTCTGCCTATGCTCCTCGCTCTCAGTCGCCATCAACTCTCCCAATTCACGAGGCACCCACGGCAGAGTCAGCATCATCGGGCCTACCAAGCCAGTTTCAATGCAAACTGGAGTATCCGTGCCGGCGATGCACTCGTCAGTTGTCCGAACCCCGGAGCTCCGACGTTCATCACTTGACCTCCGCCAACTCCTGCGTATCCCATTCCGAAAATTGGGTGATTGAAAAGGTTGAACGCTTCAGCCCTAAACTGAAGCCTTGTCCTTTCAGTCATTCGAAAAGTCTTAGACGCGTAAAAGTCAACGTCATTGTAAGCAGGCAGACTTATGATATTTCGCCCGGAATCTCCAAAGGTTCCGAATGTAGGCTCCGCAAACGCCGCCGTGTTAAACCACTCCTGCGGGGTCTGCTTGAATCCCGCTGGAAAGGGGCTGCCAACCAATTCGGCGCGCTGGAATGAACCTGAGCCGACGTTTGCAGGATCGCCCGTGACTCCGATTGTGAGAGGAAGGCCCGATTCCACCGTCACGATGCCGCCGATATCCCAGCCTCCGAGCAACGCATCAGTGAATCGGTTTGCATTTGTGAGGAACGTTCTGCCTTTCCCCAAGGGGAGCTGATATACGGAACTAAACACGAAGATGTGACGCAGGTCAAAATCACACCGCCCCCAAAACCTTCTCAAACCATAGGCATCCACACCCAAACCACTAAAGGCGTCCGACTTAGGGTCTAGGCACTTTGAGTAAGTATAGGAAGCTAGGAACGTCAATCCGTTGGAAAATCTCTTGTCAAGTTTTACTTGTAAGGAGTTATAGGTAGAATTTGCCATGTCGTTGGCATAGGTTGTGCCAGGGCCAAAGTTCTGCAAAGGTAGTCTCGGGGTTAAAGCTCCTGTTCCCGCCGTCGGTGCAGTATTGATGGTCTCTTCGACAAATAGATGACGGCCTAGCGAACCCACATATCCAAGGTCCAAAGTCAAAGAAGGAGTGATTGCACGCTCAATAGTGAAATTGTATTCCATCGCATACGGTATGCGATCATGAGGGTTTGTGGAAGGGCCTGAAGCAACTGGCGTATTCGGCCCATAAAAAGTCGTTGACGCGGGCATGCTATACAAATTCGTATCGGGACCGCACGTCGGCATTCCATTAACCGTTCGACACGCCACGTTGGCTGGCTCAATGTTCTGCTGGTTAACAAGGGTACTGACCGTTGCCGCGAAGGGCCATTTTTCGCGACCCCCTTGAATAGGCTCGATCCAGTTATTGTCATGCTCATCGAAGATGGCAAAGGCTCCACGGATTACAGTCTTGGACGATACGTTATAGGCAAAACCAAAACGCGGTTGAAAGCCCTTGTATTGGGGGTAAAAAAAGGTGCTCCTGATGTTCGCAACTGGAAACTGAGGAGGCACCGGTTGGGTTACGCGAAAAGTACCTGTGTCCCAATCTAAACCGCTCCAAAAGCCATTCGCAAAGGTGGGAGGAGAAACAAAGTCATATCTCAGTGCAAACTGCAACCACAGCTTCGCAGTAACCTTCCATTTATCCTGAACGTATCCTCCATACCAATTCGATGTGAAGTCAGCCGAGGTGTCTCCAACCTGGCCTGCGGGGTTATTGTCCAAACCCAGAAGCCAACTGGCGGCGGCATTTCCCGTGGTATTAAAGAAGCCGGGTTCCATGGTCTGAACTGGTGCAAACGCCCCTTGCATACCCCAACCGTCATCAAAACTGTGGAGATGAAAAAAAAGAATACCCGCGCCGAACTCGTGATTGCCCTTGGTCTTTGCCACGTCAACCGTCTGGGAATGGGTCCTTTGGGGTCCCAGAGGTATCGAGAACTGCTGGGTATCGGTATATTGATTTGAAGGAACATTCCAAAAGCAAAGAGGAATTCCATTTCTTTGAGGGAAAAATTGTCCGACTCCGCACGACGTGGCCGCGGACGAAGAAACAGGCGTGCCAAAAGACGATTGCCAATTGCTGTACGTGTATCCGTAACGGGCGGTGAGTAAAAGAGTCGGGCTGAAGAGGTGTGTGTAGCCGATGCCTACGCTGTCGGTCTCGTTGTAGGTGCGTGACGGATTAACAGGCAAACCGGTGGGAGAGAGTTGGTCTGGTTTGGAACGGTAAAAGGCACCATTGAACGTGTCGTTGTTACGAAAGATCTGGTCGATCTTGACTCCGAACTGGTCGTTATTCACCGTTTTTTGATTCGCGAGCGAGAGATTATTCGTTTCCCCAGGCAAATTCGGCAATGGATAAAAGTACTTCATCGCGAAAGTTGCCTGAGGCATTATCATCGACTGAGGGATAGTGTTATTCGGGAAAGGGTCCGTCACCAGTCCAGTTTGCACTGCCACCAAACCGGTTACGGGATCGGTTGCGCCGGCAGTCACCTGTCTCGCCGTATAAGGATTAAAGATTGCCCCTTGGAACACACTACGACCAAGGGCGTCCTGGCCGATTTGGGGCCCTAAAAACCCCGAGAAGTCACCTGTCCGCACCGCGGCAGTTGGGACGCTCGCCAATTGAGTGACGCCTTGACTGGAGCGGAAGCCCTCCCAGTAACCAAAGAAGTAAGTATGCTTTTTTCGGCCGTCATAGTGAGGGAAGAGGACGGGGCCGCCAACGGTTAAACCGTATTGATTTTGTCTATAAGGTGGCAAGGTAGTGTCAAATGCATTCCGCGCATCGAAGGCGTTGTTCCGGAGAAATTCCCATATATCTCCATGGAACTGATTCGTGCCAGATTTTACGACTAGGTTGACATTCGCACCAGAAGACATATTCAATTGGCCGTCAACCATCTGGGACTGCACCTTGAATTCCTGGATGGCGTCGGGAGGAGGGCTGATCGCCCAGGAGTCAAAGAAAAGGCTATTGTTCGGGATCCCATCCAAGGTGTAATTATTCTGGGTGCCCCGCTGACCATTCACTGCAGGGCTAAGCCCACCAGCACCTTCTGAAACTGTAAACGTCCCCTGCTGCCCCCCCGGATGAGGAGAGGCCCCTGGAGTGAGCAAAATCAGCTCAGTAAATTGACGGCCATTAAGCGGAATCTCAGACACCTGCTGTTCGTTTATGACGGTTCCGATCGCTGCCGGAGTCGTTGTCAAGGCCAACGTCTCAGACGTAACCTGAACCGTCTGAGTGACTGACCCCAGCGATAGACTGAAATCAACAGTCTCGTCTTGCGCCACCATCAGGGGGATTGCTGGCCGGATGATTGTGCTGAAGTTCGGAGCGCTCACCGTGAGTTTATAGTTTCCGGGAGGCACTGCCTGAATGAGATAGTCGCCTGATTCATTGGTTTGTGCCTCGCGGACTAATCCTGTTCCGATTTGCTCGGCCGTGATCTTCGCATGCGGAACCGCTGCCCCCGACGCGTCAGTGATCACACCTCGAAAATTGCCGGTGATTGCCTCCTGAGCTAATCCGAGATTGGAACCGGCGACCCAAAATAAAACCGCCAAAAAGCCAGTAGCCAAAAACTTGATGAGCTGTTTACGAGACATGTGTTCAATCCTCCTTCACCGCAAATCATCTGTCGTACAGGAGTTTCTTTGTCACAATTCCCAATCGTGAAAGAAGTCAACAAGTCGAGACTTGAAACGGTTGTTCCAATGAGAGCACCCAAGCAACTTGTCTGTTCTGCACAAATCAGCAGTGCATACTTCCCTGCCGCCCGGTCTGCACGGGTCATTTGCCCCACTTCGTAACATGGCCGCAAACGCGTGTCAACATATTTTTCTATGGAGAATTCTATGTTCCTCTAATGAAACGACGGATTGGCCGACTGAAAGGATCGAAGTGTAGGAGGCCACGTCAAACGGAGGGCGAAGCACCGGCGATTCGATCGAAGGGAACGATGTGGGTTTCCCGGTGGGACGCACCCTTATCGCCGTCTTGACCCAAGGCTGA
>Ga0182024_10026847_pt1 | contig 10101 bp, 5 predicted proteins | sample P32metaG_FD_120480 | JGI IMG/M metagenome (GOLD analysis project Ga0182024, IMG submission 120480) | Permafrost microbial communities from Stordalen Mire, Sweden - P3-2 metaG (Illumina Assembly) | ecosystem: Environmental > Terrestrial > Soil > Wetlands > Permafrost | place: Sweden: Stordalen...
CAAAGTCCGGAGGCAGGTTAATGGATTGACCCATGCGGACGAACTGCTCCAGTTCCTGAAACGCTGCCTTGAAATCGCCTACGTGCACCTGGGCACGGGCAACTTCCACCAGCGAGCCCTGACTCTCGTAGAGCAGCTTGCTTAATTCATTGGCTGCGAGGAGGTTCGACTGCCAGTCATTGGCGATGTGCGACTCATGCAGCTTTGCCTGCAAATTCTGGAATTGTTCGAGCGCAGAGTTGGTTGACTCTGCGATTAAGCATGTAGCCACGATCAGCAGGCTGGACGGTGTAAGCAGTCGCATGAGGGCGGCCAGCATCTGGACAAGATACGATACCGTTTGGGCTGCTGTCGAGAAGACATTGTTTGCGGCTTCCAGTAGTGTAGTAAGGGTTATTTCACTCTATCGCAAATAGATTATGAAACTTGGCATCATTAATAGCGCCTTCAATCAAGCCGGTGTAGATACCACCGTTGGCCTGCAACATATCGCGCGTATCGGATTCGACTGCGTGGATATCTTCACCGAGGCGATGACCATCTCGCCCGAGGAAAAGCGCAACATCGCCCGCACCTGCGAAAAAGAAGGTCTTCCCATTGTGTCACTGCCCGTGGTCGCCACCGGCCTTATCGATTTCAATGACCCTGTTCGCGATTTTCACGTCGCCCGCTGCAAGCGGTTCATCGATCTCGCGGCGGAATTCGGAGCCAAGAACATCCTGCTGGTCCTGGGCGAGTACTTGTGGCAGAAGGAAGTTATCGCGGCCGCGGATCAATGGCGCTGGGCATTAGAGACCTGTCGCATCCTGGGCGATTACGCTGATCGGAATAAGGTGGATATTGCGCTGGAACTTGAGCCCTTTCGGCTGAGCCTGCTGAACAGTGTTGGCGAGATGGTGCGCTTCATCGACGAGTGTGCCCATGCCCGCGTACGAGCCAATATCGACGTCAGCCACCTGGTCCTCTCTGATTGCGGCCCGGATTCCCTTCTCCGGCTGAAAAACAAAGCGGTCCACGTTCACATCAGCGACTGCGATGGCAAAGTACACGGCGATCTTCCTCCCGGCAGGGGCATCGTTAAATTCACGCCTTATCTGCAGGCGATTAAGGAACTCCAGATGGAAGGCGCCATTTCGATCGAATTGGAATATTCGCCCGACCCAGCGCGCATTGTTGAATGGGTGGAAGAGGCTTACCGGGAAACCGATCGGCTGATGCGCTTAAGCGGCTTGCGCGCATGAATCGAAAGATACGGATCGCGGTGTTGGCGGGTGGAGTACTTGGGCTGCTGGTAGCGTATCGAGGCGGCGGTTCGTGGGCGCTCGCTGCGCCGGCCACCACACAGAATGTCGACTTCCAGGTTTATGGCGGGCAGGCTGCGGGTGATCGCTACTCCGCGTTGACGCAGATTAACCGAAGCAACGTGCAAAATTTGCGGGTGGCGTGGACCTACAACACCGGGGACACGGCCGGCGGCATCCAGACGCAGCCGCTGATCGTTGACCGTAGGATGTTCGTCTATAGCGCCACGCAGAAGGTTGCGGCGCTCGATGCTGTGACCGGTAAAGTGCTGTGGAATTTTGACTCAGGATTGCAAAGCGGTCTCCCGGCGCGCGGCTTCAGCTACTGGACGGACGGCACGCAGAAGGTCCTGTTCGCCGGGGTGCTCTACAACCTGTGGGCCCTGGATCCGGAGACCGGCAAGCCGATTGCGACCTTTGGCGACGGAGGCAAAATCGACCTGCGCGAGGACTTGGGACCGGAGTCGCCCAAGGGCCTGGTCGCGATCACGACGCCGGGCGTTATCTATAAGGACATGATCATCACCGGCTTCCGCACGGGCGAGTCCAAGCCTGCGGTGCACGGTGATATCCGTGCCTATGATGTTCATACCGGGAAGCTGCGCTGGGCCTTCCATACCATTCCGCATCCGGGCGAACCTGGCTACGAAACCTGGCCGAAGGACGCGTGGAAGTATACCGGCGCCGCCAACAACTGGGCAGGCATGGTGGTTGATGAGAAGCGCGGGATTGTGTACGCTCCCACCGGCTCCGCGGTGTCAGACTTCTACGGCGCCGACCGCGCCGGCAATGATCTTTATGCGAACACACTGCTGGCCCTCGATGGCAACACGGGCAAACTCATCTGGTATTTTCAGGGAGTCCACCATGACATGTGGGACCGCGACTTCCCCTCGCCTCCTGCGCTGGTAACGGTGAAGCACGATGGAAAGAGTGTGGACGCTGTGGCCCAGCCGACCAAGCAGGGCGTGGTTTACCTGTTTGACCGCGTGACGGGCGAGCCTCTCTACCCTATTGCAGAGCATCCCTTCCCGGCGTCGACTGTTCCGGGTGAGTGGAGTTCTCCCACTCAGCCAATGCCGTCAGTACCGGAGCCCTACGCACGTCAGCGGTTGACCGAGGACATGCTGACGACACGTACGCCGGAGGCGCATGCCTGGGCGGTGGAACAATTCCGAACTTTTCGCAGCGGGGGTCAGTTCTTTCCTTTTGCTTTGGACAAACAAACTGTTGTCTTCCCAGGGTATGATGGGGGCGCAGAGTATGGTGGTTCCGCGGTGGATCCCACCATAGGCGTGATCTACATCAATGCGAATGACGTGGCTTGGACAGGTGGCCTGACCGAAGCCAAAGCGGCCGTCGGCGTTGGATCGACGATTTACCAGGGCAACTGTGCGGAATGTCACGGACAGGATCGTGCTGGAACACCGCCAACCTTTCCCTCGTTAGTGGAAGCCAGCGGCAGGATGACGCCGGAGCAAATGGCTGCGGTCATTCACAACGGCCGTGGTCGCATGCCTGCTTTCCCCGACATCACGGATACGCGCCTGGAGGCGCTGCTCAACTATGTTCGCACCGGCCAGGATGCAGCTGCCGGTGGTGCCGGCGCGGGGGCGCCGCACACCGACCGGCAGGAGCCGGGTATGGAAGGGTATCTCGATAAGTACCGCTTCACCGGCTATCGCAAGTTCCTGGATCCGGAAGGATACCCCGCGATCGTTCCTCCTTGGGGAACGCTCAATGCAATCGACCTGAATACCGGGAAGTATCTGTGGAAGATTCCGTTTGGCGAGTATCCCGAATTGGCCGCCAAGGGCATGAAGAACACCGGGTCAGAGAACTACGGTGGCCCGATCCTGACCGCATCCGATCTGCTCATCATCGGAGCGACCATCTACGACCACAAGATGCACGCCTACGACAGCAGGACGGGCCAGCTGCTGTGGGAGCACGAACTTCCCTATGCGGGAAATGCGACGCCTGCGACCTACATGATCGACGGCAAGCAATACATTGTGATTGGCACGAGCAACGGGAAAAACCGCACCGGACCACAGGGCGCCGCGTACGTGGTCTTCGCTCTGCCGTAGGGGGATTTGAAAGTGGAGGAAATGAGTCGTATAAGCGGAATCTCTCGTCGGCACTTTCTGGCTCGCACCGGTAGTCTGGCAGCGGGAGCTTTGGCAACCTCGGCCGTTCCCCGCTGGGCCCGGGCATATCCTCTTGGCCTGCCGCCGGGCATTCAACTTTACAGTGTTCGTTCCGACATCGAGCGGGATGCGCCCAGCGCTCTCAAACAGATTGCCGCCATCGGCTATAAGGAAGTGGAGCCCGCGGGCTTTGGGTCACTCAAGACCGCGTCAGAGTTTCGCAAGGCGCTGGACGACAACGGCTTGAAGTGCCCCAGCGCTCACTTGCTGTTCGATCTCCATAACCTGCAGAAGACGTTCGACGATGCGAATGCCCTCGGCTGCACCTATGCGACCTGCTCCGTGCCAGGAATGATGATCATAACCACTACTTCGAGCGATCAGTCGCAACAATACCTGCAGCGCATATTGGCGCCGCTGACGCCTGACCAGTTCAAGAAATTGGGAGATGTGTTGAACACCGTCGGTTCGGCAGCCAAAAAGGCTGGTCTAACGTACGCATCCCACAACCACACCATGGAGTTCGCGCCGATGGATGGCAAGCCCGGCTATGGCTACCTGCTGGAACACACCGATCCGGCACTGGTGAAGTTCGAACTCGACTGCGGATGGACGACAGTTGCTGGATACAAGCCGGCCGATTTGTTGAAGAAGTATCCGGGGCGAATCAAGATGCTCCACATGAGCGATTATCTCGCGCCCAAGAGCACGCCGGTCAGCCCGCTAAACAGTGCCGGAACTGAGCTCGGTACGGGCATCGTGGACTACAAGCCCATTTTTGCCGCGGCCAAGGGGTACGGAATCGAGCATGTGTTCGTGGAGCAGTTCGGGCCTTACTCGCGCATGTCGCAGATGGAGGCAGCGAAGGTCGATTACAATTTTCTGCGCTCTTTTACCTAAGGCACCGTCACTTTCACAGAACCATCCTGTCTATGTTCTGTGTCCGCAACGGTCTACAGGTACCGCGTTTCACCAATACGGTGGGCACAACCGTAACCGGAACATCCGCTCCGTTACTGCGAATCCTGGCGATCGCTGAACGCGCGAGTTCACGCCCCACCTGGATAGTATCCACGCAAATACTCGTGAGGTGAGTCGCGCGGTTCCGCTGCAGCTGATAGTCGAACCCGATCACACTAACGTCTTTCGGAACCTCCCGGCCGCGTTGTCTGAGCCCCTCGATCGCACCGAAGGCAAGATCATCCGATTGCGCCACCAGGGCGGTCATTTTCTTTCCCTCCTCTATAAGGAGTTCTATGTTGGCGCGTCCATTGTCGAAAGGATCGTCCGACAGCGCGAGTGCTTGTACCCTGACTTCAAGAGAATGCTCTGCCATCGCCCGCGCATAGCCTTCATAGCGGGTGTTGAACCAGGGCAGCGAATTGTCACCGCTAAACCAAATATCCTTGTGGCCGAGTTGAATCAGATATTTCGTGGCCTCGTAGAAGCCAGCGTTGTCGTCATAGCGAACCTGATTCACGACCTCCTTCAGACTCTCATGAACCGTGTGATTCCCCAGCACTACGTATGGCAACCCCAGGTGGTTCAGTGCGCCGAGCAAGTTGTCATGGATCTGACCTGCAACAATGAGTCCATCGGTCAGCCCATTGCGTTCCAGAACATTGGGCAGTCGTATCTCCCGCGATTTCATTTGCGGAGTGTATTGAAAGCGAGTAAATAGAACGAAATAGCCGGTTTGTTCACAATATTCTTCAATGCCCATCAATATGAGAGCCTGCACCGGATTGAGAACTCCGCTATTGCCCAAAACAAAAGAGAGAATAGGGGACCGATTGCGGACAAAATTTTGCGCGAGAATATTCGGGCGATACCCCAGGAGGCGAATTACATTCTCCACGTGAGAGCGGAGATCAGCATCGACATCCTCATGTCCATTAATGACACGAGAGACTGTACCGACGGCGACGTCAGCGGCCGCTGCAACCTGCTTTATGGTGACTCCCGCACGAGATTTGATAGTCTTGGGGTGCATAGTCGAAGCACCGGTTTAGTGGGTGCTGATGGTTTCGCCGCGTTGCCGCTGAAGGATCTCGCTAACCCTGACAAGACGCCTTTCTTGCAACGAGAGGTAGCCGGCTTCAATCAGAGCCATGGTGCCTAAATTGTCCCGCCCACTGATCTCCGGTTCGGTTCCGCGAGCGAGACTGTCGAGCAGTTGCCCCATGGTTCCCTCGAAGGCATCCGGAAACCAGACTTCTTTCCAACGCGGCGACAGTACATACCCCGGCAGGCGCCTGGTTGTGAAATTAATGGTGCTGGGTTGGACATTAGGATAACTGGGCCATCCCACTGTGCCTTGTGCGACGCCTTCAGTACCCTCCACACGCCAGCGAATATACCAGTCCTTCACAACTGAGTCGGGCCCCGCCCAGACGTCGTCCCATGCAGCAGCAAGAAGTCCATTTGTGTATTCAAGATTGTAGAGGCAAATTCCATCCGCGTGGCTAGAGCGGATGCGAGGATCTCTGCGTGCGCTCACGAAAATGCTTTCCGGGTCACCAAATAGAAAGCGGAAGCAGTCCAGGTGATGAATGCTGACATTCAGCAATGACAACCGGTTGTAGGCGGCGAGCCAGTCTTGCCAGTGGGGCACGGCTCGCATTTCGATGGTTGCAAGCACGGGTTCACCTAATTCGCCCCTTCGCAGGAGCGTCTTGAGCGCGCGGATCGACTGGTCATAGCGCATATTCTGGTTTACAGAGAGCTTCACCCCAGCACCCTCGCAAAGGCGGACAATCTCCTGTGCGTCACCCAATGTGACTGCCAGAGGCTTTTGGCACAGGATGCCCTTGATGTGATCCGATTGCGTCACCGCCTCCCTTACGATCTTTAGCTGCTGATCCGGAGGCACAGCAATGTCCAGCACTTCAATCGAGGGATCTTCGAGCAGAGAGGAAATCGATTCGTAGGCACGCGGGATTCCCCTGCGGTCAGCCACTTCTTGAGCAACTTCAGCGGAACGCGAGGCGATACCGACAACGTGGTAACCAGCATTGCGATAGGCGACGAGTTGAATGTCCCGGACGATGAAACCGGCACCTACGACTCCAATTTTGAAGTCTGTGCGCAGTGGAGCAGGTGCCTGGTAGGCGAGATCGAAGTCGTATTGCATCATCTTTTTTCTCTAGCCATGGTTGCTGGAAGCAATCGGAGCCAAACGAGTATTTCATGAATTGCTTCATCGCGCCAAGTGGAATCTCTTATGGATCACGAGCGTGCGAGACGAGGATTTACGGCGGGTATTTCCGGGCACTCGAGGGCTCCTCAAGGCCGGAGTTGGGTTGCGTGCGGGAGATCATCAAGATCTTCTTGGAACTTTCAGCTACCTTCAGTCGTCCTTTGCTAAGAGTCTTCGCGTTTGGCAACGCAAACCCAGGACTGCCGTCATGGGCTCTTCACAGGCGTCCCTGCCGGACTGAGTTCAGAGATGGAGTTCTCACGCAGGCTTTATAGGGCGGCAGCTTTTCTTTGTCGTTGACTACATGAACTAGTTCATGAAACGATTTCATTTGCCAAAATGAGGGTAGCCACCCGATTCGCGTCGCCAAGTTTTGAAAGCAGAAAAAGGATCAGAAACGGTCAGTTAATTTATGGAGGCTTCACCGGTGATCAGTCCAATGCGAAAAGCAATGCCCGTCGTCCTGAGTGCGCTTTGTGCGCTCCTGCTGACAATGCCAACTTCTTTGCTCGCGCAAGTATCCACCGCAGACATTGTAGGAACTGCCACCGACCCGAATGGCGCCGCAGTGGTCGACGGGAGTGCGACCGCAACGAACCTGGCAACCGGCGTCACGCAAAAGGTAGCGCTCAGCAAAACCGGCGATTTTACGTTCACACTGTTACAGATCGGCACTTACACCGTGAGTGTTCAGGCGCCGGGCTTCAGGGATTACCAGACGCAGGTGACCCTGGCGGTCGGCGACCGTGCGCGTGTGAGCGCGCAATTAGCCTTGGGCGAAGCAAGCCAGACCGTCACCGTAGAGTCGGCCACGCCGGCCTTACAGACCGACGATTCGACCGTCGGCACGCTGATCACCAGCCAGGCGACGCAGGATCTTCCCCTCAACGGACGCAACGTGACTGACCTTATTACTCTAAGCGCCGGTGTGACCGGGGGCCTGCCCAACGCCTTGAGCAGCGGTACGCGGCCTGACGATCGCCGGCTGAGCTCCTCCTTCACGGCTAATGGGCAAAGCGATCAGCTCAACAACAACATGATCGACGGCATGGACAACAACGAGCGTTTCATCGGCAGCGTGGGGGTGCGCCCCTCGATCGACGCTATCGAGGAAGTACGCGTTCTCACCAACCTGTACACGGCAGAGATCTCGCGCTCTCAAGGCGGGGTTGTGGACCTGATCACTAAGTCAGGCGGCAACCAATTTCACGGGACGCTGTATGAGTTCGTGCGCAACGACAAGTTCGACGCCAGAGATTACTTCTCCACCACCGGACCGAAGCCGGAGTTGCGCCAGAACCAGTTTGGCGGCAGCATTGGCGGGCCGATCAAGAAGGATAAGGCGTTCTTCTTCTTCGACTATGAGAATTTTCGACAGGTCAAGGGACTAACGGCAACCTCGACGGTGCCGACTGCCTTTGAGGAGCAAGATCCGGGAAACTTCAGCGATCTGGGCGTGGGTTGCGTAAACCTTACCACGCGTCCAGGGTGGACCCCCGATCCCATCGGCCTGAATTATTTCAAACTATATCCGGCTCCCAACAATACGGTTGCTCCTCCGGGAAACTGCGCGGCTCCGGCAAACAACTTCACCTTTACATCGGGGCTGACGCAGTTCCTCAAGACCTATGACGCGAAGGTTGACTATCGTTTCTCGGCCGCAGACTCGGCGTATGCCCGCTACACTTACAACGATGCCAATGTGTACGAGCCGGCTCCTCTTCCCGTTACGACCGTAGCCGGCATATTGGTGAACCCCGGCGCCGGCCCGTATGGGGCCAACTTTGCCGGTCCTGCCATCGATCAGGAGCAGAGCGCGGCGCTGGGTTACACCCACGTGTTCAGCTCCAACCTGATCCTGGAGCTTCAAGCGCAATACATGCGGCTGGACAACCAATCAGATCCGGTGAACGTGGGCAAGGAGGTAGCCACGGCGTTCGGCTTCCCGGGAGGGGGCAGCGCCTACGCGGTCAACCTGCCGGGAGACGTGGTCAGCTCAGGCCTGCCGAACATCACATCGAACGTACAGGGTTATGCCCCGCTGGGCGATGCCGACTACGTTCCGCTGCACGACCAGAACAACTCCTTCCAGTACATGGGATCGGTCTCGTGGCTCAAGGGCGCCCATAGCATCAAGTTTGGCGCCGGCGTGATCCGCCGCCAGGGTACTCAGGCACAGAGCTCCCACCCGCGGGGAAATGCGACCATCAGCAGCACTGATCCAGCTCTTCCGGGCGCGGGCAACGACCTTGCTGTGTTGCTGAGCGGCCTGGCCACCAGCGTCACGAGGGGCTACACCATCCAAACGCCCACATGGCGCGGCTGGGAGCCCTCGGCCTATGTGCAGGATAACTGGCACGCCATGCCCAGGCTCACCCTTAACCTGGGTATCCGCTACGACATCTACACCCCGTTCACGGCAGCAAACAACGCCTTCGACAACTTCAATCTGGCGACGGGTCTGCTGTATGGGCCGGGCTTGCCGGGAACGCAGAGATCGAATGCCACGGGCGGCGTCAACACCGACTGGGGGAATGTGGCTCCGCGCTTTGGCTTCGCCTATGAAGCCAAGCCGGGCCTGGTATTCCGTGGCGGTTATGGCATCACTTTCATGTCTGGCAACTCCCTGCTCTCAGGGGGCTTTTCGAACGCGCCTTACACTTTCAACATAAGTTGCGGAGACACCGCCCCGCCCATCAACACAATCATTCCCTGCCCTGCGCCATTGGGCGGCACCAACGGAGCCTGGTATTTGGATGGTGGATTGCCGGTGCCCTCGGCGGACCTGGCGTTGGTCACCGATCCTTCCAACTATGCCAATGAGGGCACCATCTACACCTACGACTTCAACTTAAAGAGCTCGTATCTGCAGCAATGGAGCTTGAATGTGCAGAAAGACTTCCACGGCACCGTGGCCACGATCGCGTACGTAGGCAACCTAGGTTCGCGGCTGCCGACGCTTGCCAGCATTAACCAGCTGCCCTATGCGGGCGCTCCGTACCCCATTCCCAGCTTGCCGGGAGTCACGATTGCCGACCGGGAGAGCATCATGAGCTCCAACTACAACGCACTGCAGACCTCCCTACAACGCCGGCTCAAGAGCGGGTTGGCATTTAACGTGAACTATACCTGGGCTCACGCTCTGACCAATGTGGGCGGAATTGGCGAAGGGAATGCGCAAGGCAGCTGCGTGGGTCCGTGCCATGTCGACAACGGCAATGGGCAGGCAGTCACCTACGACAGCTTCTACCAATACGACTACGGCAACTCAGACCTGGACACGCGCCAACGCATTTCCCTCACCATGACCTACGATCTGCCCTTCGGCAAGGCTTTGACTGGGGCGGCGGCATATGCGGTGAAGGGGTGGACGGTGAACTCCATCTACTACGCGCAAACCGGGAATCCGATTACGATTGCGAGTGCGACCAACACCAGCGGACTCCCCGTC
>Ga0182024_10026848_pt1 | contig 10101 bp, 9 predicted proteins | sample P32metaG_FD_120480 | JGI IMG/M metagenome (GOLD analysis project Ga0182024, IMG submission 120480) | Permafrost microbial communities from Stordalen Mire, Sweden - P3-2 metaG (Illumina Assembly) | ecosystem: Environmental > Terrestrial > Soil > Wetlands > Permafrost | place: Sweden: Stordalen...
ATCGGTCTGGGCGCGGCTCGGCGCCGAGGTCACGGTGGTCGAGTTCCTCGATCGCATTGTGCCAAACATGGACGCGGAAACCGGCGTCGCCTTGCAGCGGTCGCTGACGAAGCAGGGCTTGAAGTTCCAGCTCGGGACCAAGGTCATTTCGGCGAAGGACGGCGCGGACGGCGTCACGCTCGGCATCGAACCGGCGGCAGGCGGCCCCGCCGAAACGCTTACGGCCGACGCGGTCCTGGTCGCGATCGGGCGGCGCCCCTACACCGACGGGCTCGGGCTTGCGGCGGCGGGGGTCGCCATCGACAACAAGGGGCGCGTCCAGGTCGATAATCGCTTCGCCACCAACGTACCGGGCATCTATGCCATCGGCGACGTCATCGCCGGACCGATGCTGGCGCACAAGGCGAGCGAGGAGGGCGTGGCGCTTGCCGAGATCCTCGCCGGCCAGCGCGGCCAGGTGAATTACGACGCCATTCCGGCCGTGATCTACACCGCGCCCGAAGTGGCGAGCGTCGGCAAGAGCGAAGAGGAACTGAAAGCCGCCGGCATCGCCTACCATGCCGGCAAATTCCCGTTCTCGGCGAACGCCCGCGCGCGCGCCAACGCGGAGACCGAAGGCTTCGTCAAGATTCTGGCCGAGGCGCGGACCGATCGCGTGCTCGGCGTTCACATCATCGGCGCCGACGCCGGCACCATGATCGCCGAAGCGGTGATCGCGATGGAGTTCGGCGCCAGCGCCGAGGACATCGCCCGCACCTGCCACGCCCACCCGACCCTCAACGAAGCCGTCAAGGAAGCCGCCCTCGCCGTCAGCGGCGAGGCGATTCACATTTAGCGGTCGATCCTAGTCTAGCGAAAGCAAGAATCACCCCGCGCCGGGCTGAGGAATCTTTCCGATCATCATTTGGTGCATGCGGTCGGCGCTGAACGACCCATCGGCGTTCCGCGACTGGGCGAAAATGTCGTTGATCTCGCTGCGGACATTGGCGCGCGGAAACGGCGTATCGGGAACCGGAAAGCCGAGGAATTCGCACAGCGGCCCCCACCCCTGCTCGACGCGGTAGACCAGCAGGCGCTGCTTCGGGATGGCGTCGATCACCGCCCGGGTATGTTTCTCGAAGGCCGCCACCATCGCCGCGCGATCGTACATCTCGGGATGGACCCGGTGCATCAGAATCGCCACCGTTGCGAATGGCGCGCTGGCCAGCGTCTCTCTCGTGTCAGGCCCGAAGATCGTGGCCTGGACCGACTCGAACCATGCTTCCGGATCGCGCACGGACAGGACGATCTTGGCCGCGGGATAGAAATCCGCGAGCTCGCGCCAACAGGTGCAGCCGGGATAATCGACGGTCGCGCCATAGCCCGCGAAGATGGCGTCCCAATCCGGCCGGCCGTCGGCCGCCTGCTGCCACAGCGCCATGTGCGCCGGGTTGGCGATCAGCTCCAGCATGTGATAGCAGCGCCCGACGCCGAGTTGCTCCAGCGCGATCTTGAGCGAGACCGTCCCCGTGCGGCCCAAACCAGCGCCGATCACCTGCAACGGCATGCCGATCTCCCTGGGCAAACGCCCTGTCAGCCGAGGCGCGTCTCCGTTATCGTGAGACGTTGCCACCTATGCCCCGCCGAGGCAATCAATGGCCTGGGCATGCCTTGTGGTAATATCAAAGCCGGAGAAACCGGTAGAACAAGCGCCGCTTTTGTCATAATCATGGCAGCATGCGCTTTGCCCACTATTGGCGCGGCACCACGCGCGATTTGATTTTAGGAGCTGCGGTGACCGTGTTCGCCGCCATCGGCCTTGCGCCTTGGCACGGCGCCTCCGCCTATACGTTTAAGAGTCTTTACAGCTTCTGCACCCAAAGCAACTGCACCGATGGCAACCAGCCCGAGGCCGCCCTGATCGTGGATTCCTCCGGGGACCTGTATGGCACGACCACTGGAGGAGGCACGAATTGCCAATCGCAAGAAGGTTGCGGCGCGGTATTCGAACTCGCGCTCAATGCCCACACCATGAAATGGACCGAGAAGGTCCTTTACAGCTTCTGTTCTCACGGCGGCGACAAATGCACCGACGGTGAAACGCCGTATGCCGCTCTCATCACGGATTCGTCTCGGAACCTTTACGGTACCACAGGTAACGGCGGCGACAATTTTGCCGGCACCGTGTTCGAACTCACGTTCAATACCGTGATGAAAAAATGGGACGAGAAGGTCCTCTTCGCTTTTTCATGTTCCTCAGGCAAATGCCCCGACGGCCAACAACCCGTGGCCGGCTTGATCAAGGACTCGTCGGGGAACCTTTATGGCACGGCTCCAATCGGCGGCGGCGGCACAGGCGGAGGCACGGTTTTCGAACTGCAGCGCAATACCACCGGGACGACATGGACCCCCAAAGTTCTTCACAGCTTCTCATGCGCGCCAACCACATGCCCGGATGGTCAACAGCCCGTCGCCGGCTTGTTGAGGGCATCGGGAAACCTGTACGGCACCGCAACCGAGGGCGGCGACAATCAATCTGGCACGGTGTTCGAACTCACGCTTAACGCCACCACGAAAGTCTGGGCGGCGAAACCTTTGTCCAACTTCCCCTGCTCCGGAAGCGTTTGCGCCGCGGGCTCCGTTCCTCGTGGCGCCGCGATCATGGACGGATCGGGGAACCTCTACGGCATCGCCGATGAGGGCGGCACCGGCGCCGAATGCGGATTTGGAGGCGGCTGCGGGACTGTCTTCGAACTCACGCTCGATGCCACCACGAAGAAATGGACCGAGAAAATCCTCTACAATTTCTGCTCTCGGAACAACACTGAACGAACGTGTATCGATGGCGCGGGGCCTAGCGCCGGCTTGCTCAGGGACGCATCGGGGAATCTCTACGGCACGACACGGAATGGCGGCCTCGGAAGTGCCGGCACGGTGTTCGAACTCGTGAATTGAGGCGATAGAATCAATTGCCAATCTAAGGGCCGCCGCGGTCGGCGGCGGCGCCCGCTTCGTCGGCTTCGTGTTCTACCAGCCGAGCCCGCGCCGCGTCACGCCGGAGCGTGCCGCCGCGCTCGCCGCTCTGGTGCCCAAAGGAATTCGCAAGGTCGGGCTGTTCGTCGATGCCGACGACCGCGTGATCGATGCCGCGCTCGCGACGGTGCCGCTCGACATGCTGCAATTCCACGGCGCGGAGAGTCCGGCGCGTGTCGCCGCGGCAAAAAAGCGCTGGGGCTTGGCGGTGATGAAGGCGATCGCTGTCGCGGCCAGGAAAGATGTCGATCGCGCGAGCGATTATTTCGATGTCGCCGACTGGCTCTTGTTCGACGCGCAGCCGCCACGCGATTTCGCCGGTGCGCTGCCTGGCGGCAATGGCTTGGCGTTCGATTGGGCGTTGCTCGGCGAGCGCGAATGGCCTTTGCCATGGATGCTGTCGGGCGGCTTGACCGCCGACAATCTTGGGCAAGCCGTCATGATGACGCACGCGAAGTCCGTCGATGTCTCGTCCGGCGTCGAAATCCGACCCGGTCTCAATGACGCGGTTAAAATCGCGTCCTTTCTCGCGGCTGCCCGCGTCATCGCGGCCTAGCACCGCAGGATCGAAGCGGGGTTACAGCAGTTTTCCGTTGCGCCCCACAACATTAAATGAATTTAATTATTTCGGGTCAGGAAGGGAGGAAACCATGTGGCCGAATCAACATCAGTTCCGGCAAGGGATAGCAATCGCCCGAGTGGCGATGGCACTGGCCATCGGCGGTGTAACTCTGGCTTTGGCTTGGCCGGCTTCGGCGCAACTGACGGTGCTGCACAATTTCAGCAACACCGAATTTTATATAAACGGATTCGAACCTGGGGGGCGCCTTCTGATAAACGCCAGTACCGGCGTGCTCTTCGGTGTTACTGCCGAGGGCGGGGACTCCGTATGCTTTGGCGGGCCGGAACAGGAAGCGAAGGGAGAGGAAATTATAATTGAAGACAATAATAGCGGATGTGGCGGGGTCTTCGAACTAAGCAACAATGCCGACGGCGTTCCAAAGGTGTTTCAGCGCATCCACGATTTCTTGCCGAACAACGATGGCGCTGATCCCTTTACCGCGCTGACGTTCGATTCGAAGGGAAATTTGTACGGCACCGCTCCCGAAGGAGGCGACTTGACCTGTGCCGGCGACTATGGCTGCGGCGTGGTGTTCGAGCAAGTCGCCCCCACGACGAAGGGCGGCAAATGGACCCAGACGATCCTCCATACCTTCACGGGCACGAAAGGCGATGGGGCTTTTCCAGAAGCGGCGCTTAAGCTCGATCCGACATCCAAGGTCCTATATGGCACCACATGCGACGGGGGCGCCTTCTTTTCGGGTACGGTTTTCAGTCTCACGCCCAAGGGTGGTGGTTATACCTACGCTGTCATTCACGATTTCAAAGGCGGTCCGGACGGCGGCTGTCCCGCAGGTCAATTTGCGATCGACCCATCAGGAAATCTCTACGGCACGACCACGTTAGGCGGCAAAGGCGGGTTCGGGGTCGTTTTCGAGCTGAAACAGGAAAAAACGGGCTGGAGCGAGATTGTGCTTCACACTTTCGCCGGCGAGCCGACGGATGGCGAAAACCCGCAGACCGGCCTCGTTTTCGATACCTCGGGTGACCTCTTTGGCGTAACAGGCGAAGGCGGAGCCGACGGCGATGGTGCTGTTTATGAACTGACGCCGGACGGTCCGGTGTGGAAGGAAAGCCTGCTTTATAGTTTCATGGATTCCGCCAACGACGGGGGGTTCCCCACCGGCGACAAACTCGCGATTGACGGCAACGGCGATCTTTTTGGCACGGCCGCAGAGGGGGGCGCCAACAACGAAGGTACGATCTTCGAACTCCAGAATAGCGCCGGAAGCTATACCTTCCTGCTGCGCTACAGCTTTTGCCGACTGACAAACTGCGCGGATGGCGCCTTCCCCGACGGTGGCGTGATTCTCGACGCTTCCGGGAATCTCTATGGGACCACTGTGTTTGGTGGGACAGCGGGCGAAGGCAACGTCTACAAGTTCACGTTACCCGCTGTCGGAGGTAAAAACTAAAGCATGAAATAGACGCAGACCTGCCGATAGTTCGAGCCCACCCTGGCGGAGTCGAACGATTGTCATAAACGATTGTAATAGTAGAATCGGCTGCAGATTTATGCGCAAGGAGCAAAGCGATTTCCGCAGGAGCATCGTCACGATGACGCTTTAAGGGATTAGCGTTTCGGGGTAAAACCGCGCGCTCCGCTCCAAATGCCGGAATTTCGGCGCCAAGGGTCGCTTGATGTCATCGCCCAATACCTATCGCGCCGGACCGGACGAACGCGGCATGTTCGGCCTCTATGGCGGACGTTTCGTCGCCGAGACGCTGATGCCGCTCATCCTTGAGGTCGAGCGCGCCTATGGCGAAGCGCGCGCGGATCCCGCTTTCGCCGCGGAACTTAAATACTATCTCGAACATTATGTCGGGCGGCCGAGCCCGCTCTTTTACGCCGAGCGCCTGACCCGCCGCTGGGGCGGCGCCAAGATTTATCTCAAGCGCGAGGATCTCAACCATACCGGTGCACACAAGATCAACAATACGGTGGGACAGATTCTGCTCGCCCGGCGCATGGGCAAGCGGCGCATCATCGCCGAGACCGGCGCTGGGCAGCACGGCGTCGCCACCGCCACGGTATGCGCGCTGTTCGACATTCCGTGCATCGTCTATATGGGCGCGACCGACATCGAGCGGCAGAAGCCGAACGTCTTCCGCATGAAGCTCCTCGGCGCCGAGGTGCGGCCGGTGCATTCCGGCACCGCGACGCTCAAGGACGCGATGAACGAGGCGCTGCGCGATTGGGTCGCCAATGTCGAGGACACCTATTATCTCATCGGCACCGTGGCCGGGCCGCATCCCTATCCAGCGATGGTGCGCGACTTCCAATGCGTGATCGGCGAGGAGGTACGCGTGCAAATGCAGCGCGCCGAGGGCCGGCTGCCCGATAGTTTGATCGCCTGCGTCGGCGGCGGCTCCAACGCGATGGGCCTGTTTCATCCTTTTCTCGACGATCCCACGGTCCGCATGATCGGGGTCGAGGCTGCCGGCGAGGGCATCGAAACCGGCAAGCATGCCGCATCGCTCACCGGCGGCGCGCCGGGCGTACTGCACGGCAACCGCACTTATCTGCTCCAGGACCAAGACGGCCAGATTCTCGACACGCATTCGATTTCCGCCGGGCTCGATTATCCCGGCATCGGACCCGAACACGCCTGGCTCAACGATGTGAAGCGCATCGAATACGTGCCGGTGCGCGACGACGAGGCGCTCGATGCCTTTCAGCTTTTGACCAGGCTGGAAGGCATCATCCCCGCGCTCGAATCCGCGCACGCCATCGCCGAAGCAGGAAAGCGCGCACCGAACTTGCCGCCCGACCACCTCGTCGTGATCAATCTCTCCGGCCGCGGCGACAAGGATATTTTCACCGTGGCCGACCGGCTGGGCGTCGCGCTGTGACCGCCGGTGCCGGCCGAATCGAACGTCGCTTCGCCGCTCTCAAACGTGAAGGTCGGGCCGCATTCGTGACCTATTTCACCTGCGGCGATCCCGACGCGACGACCTTCGCGACACTACTCGCGGGCTTGCCGCAAGCGGGCGCCGACCTGATTGAAATCGGCATGCCGTTCTCCGACCCGATGGCCGACGGCCCCGCGATTCAGGCGGCAGGCTTGCGCGCCCTGCGCGCCGGAATGAATTTGGCGAAGACGCTCGCGATCGTCGGCGATTTTCGCCGGCATGATGCCGCCACGCCGATCGTGCTGATGGGGTACTACAATCCGATTTATCGCTATGGCGTCCGACGCTTCCTGACTGACGCTAAGAAGGCGGGCGTGGACGGTTTGATTATCGTCGATCTGCCGCCGGAGCATGACGACGAATTGTGCGATCCCGCGCGCGAGGCCGGCATCGATTTCATCCGGCTCGCGACGCCGACGACGGACGACAAGCGTCTTCCCGCCGTCCTCGCGAATACCGCCGGTTTTATCTATTACGTCGCCATCGCCGGCATCACCGGCACGCGGTCCGCGGCGATCGGCAGCATCGCCGAAGCGACCGCGCGCTTGCGGTGCCATTCCGAGCTTCCGATCGCGGTCGGCTTTGGCATCCGCACGCCGGGACAGGCGGCCGAAATCGGTCGCGTGGCGGACGCGGTGGTTGTGGGTTCCGCGCTGGTCGATCGCGTCTCGGCCCATCTCGACGATCGAGCGCGGGCGAAAACGGATTTGGTGGATTCGGTGCTGAGCGACGTCCGCGGGCTCGCCAAAGGGCTGCGCGACGCACGCTCGGGCCCACGGCGCGTCCCGTGAGTTGGATCAGCAATTTCGTCCTGCCCAAGATCCGCGCGGTCGTCACCGCGAAGAAGGATCTGCCGGACAATCTGTGGACCAAATGTCCGCAATGCGGCCAGCTTCTGTTTCACCGCGATCTTGAAGCCACTTTCCATGTCTGCGGCAGTTGTGGGCATCATTTACTCCTCCCGCCGGATAAGCGCCTTGCGATGATGTTCGACGATGGCTTGTCGCAAACCATCGAATTGCCAAAAACCGTCATCGATCCGCTGCGCTTCCGCGACCGCAAGCGCTACGCGGACCGGCTAAAGGAGGCTCAAGCGGCGGCCAACGGCCGCGACGCGCTGGTGGTGGCCCATGGCACGATCGGAGGGCATGCCACGGTTGCCGCTGTGTTCGATTTCGGATTCATGGGCGGCTCGATGGGGATTGCCGTCGGGGAAGGCTTGCTGGCCGCCGCGCGTTTGGCGGTACTTCAGGAAGCGGCGCTGATCGTCGTGCCGTCCTCGGGCGGCGCCCGCATGCAGGAAGGCATTCTGTCGCTAATGCAAATGCCGCGCACGACGCTCGCCGTCGAAATGGTGAAAGCGGGGCGCCTGCCCTATCTCGTGCTGCTCGCTGACCCCACCACCGGCGGCGTATCGGCCTCTTTCGCGATGCTCGGCGACATCACTTTGGCCGAACCCGGAGCCGTTATCGGCTTCGCCGGGGCGCGCGTCATCGAGGAAACGATTCGCGAGAAGTTGCCGGAAGATTTTCAGCGCGCGGAGTATCTGCTGGAGCATGGCATGGTCGATCTCGTGGTCCATCGCCGCGATCTGCGCGACACGCTTGTTCGCCTGATCGGACTATTGCGCCGTCGCGGCAATCTGTCGGCTGACATCCTGCGCCTGCCAACGCGGCACGAACTCGGCATGCCGTGACAGCCGAGAGCGCCGCTTCCGTCGATGCGGTCCTGAAACGGTTCCTCGGGCTTCATCCCAAACTGATCGACCTCTCGCTCGAACGCATGCGGCGTTTGTTGAAGGCGCTCGGGGATCCACAAGATTCGCTTCCTTCGGTGATCCATGTCGCCGGCACCAACGGCAAAGGCTCGACCATCGCGTTCATGCGAGCCTGCCTCGAAACCGCGGGCTATCGCGTCAATGTCTTTTCGAAGCCGCATCTGATCCGCTTCAACGAGCGCATCCGCCTCGCGGGCGATCTCATCGAAGACGCCATGCTGACGAATTTGCTGGAAGAATGCGAACGCGTGAATGCGGGGCAATCGATCACCTATTTCGAGATCACCACGGCCGCGGCCTTTCTCGCTTTCGCCCGTCATCCGACCGATGCGACGTTGATCGAGACCGGGCTGGGCGGCCGCTTCGACGCGAGTAACGTGCTCGAAGCCCCGGCCGTGACCGCGATCACGCCGGTATCGCTCGACCATCAGCATTTCCTGGGCGATACGGTCGCCGCCATCGCTTTCGAGAAAGCCGGGATTTTCAAGGCCGGCCGGCCGGCGGTGCTCGCCCGGCAGTCAGCCGAGGCGGCTGCCGTGCTCGAAGACCGCGCACGCGCGCTGGGCGCACCGCTGTTTCGGTTCGGACATGAATGGCGCTCGGCCGAGACCGAAACCGGCCTGCGCTATGAGGGGCGCCGCTGGCGACTGGATTTGCCCGCACCGGCCCTGCTCGGGCCGCACCAATACGACAATGCCGGCACCGCCTTGGCGGCGCTCGATTGCCTTGCGGGCTTCGATTTCACGCCGCAAGCGCTGGCTGAGGGGATGCGGTCGGTCGAATGGCCGGCCCGGCTGGAACGCCTTCGTCGCGGCGCTCTGGTCGATCTGCTGCCGTCGGGCTGGGAGCTCTGGCTCGATGGCGGCCACAATCAGGCCGGGGGCGAAGCGCTAGGCGTCATGGCGCGGCGGTGGCAAGACCGGCCGTTGAAGCTGGTGTTCGGCATGTTGGAATCGCACGACGCCGAGGCGTTCCTGAGACCACTGGCGCCGTTCGTCGCCGGCGCGGTGACCGTGGCCGTTCCAGACGAGGCCTCGAGCCGGAGCGCCGAGAATGCTGCCGCCGCGGCCGCCGCGGTAGGGATCGACGCCGAACCGGCCGCCGATACCGCGATGGCGATCAGGCGCGTGGCAATCGGAGCGCCGGGCCGTGTCTTGATATGCGGGTCGCTTTACCTAGCCGGCAGCGTCTTGGCACAAAATTCGACAGGCGCGGACGGTGCGCCCGTTACATGACCGAGCGGACCCATTCCTCGAGCTTGCTCTTGGGCAGCGCGCCGATCTTGACGCCCGCGACCTGGCCGCCCTTGAACATGATCAATGTCGGAATCCCGCGTACGCCGTATTTCGTCGGCGTCTGCGGATTTTCGTCGATATTGAGCTTCGCGACCGTGACCTTGCCCTGCAAGCCAGTCGCGATCTCGTCGAGATAGGGCGCGATCATTTTGCAGGGCCCGCACCACTCCGCCCAAAAATCCACCAGCACCGGTCCCGGCGCCTGCAGCACATCCTGTTGGAAGGTCGAGTCGGAAATCTTGGTGGTGTTGGCGGTCATTGATCGCTCCTTTATGACGAACCGAAGATTAGGGGAGGCGCGAAAGGATCGTCAAGATGTGGTGGGGATTCGGAGCGGCCGTCACCGTTCCGTCGCTCCGCTCCGGCGCATGGCGGTCGAGCAAAATCGCCGGCAGCGTCATCAGAGTCGGCCCTTCGGTCCAGAGCAGCGCCGCCTCGACCAGGTGTCGGGGATAGATCGCCGCGACCGCCGCCCGATAGGCC
>Ga0182024_10026849_pt1 | contig 10101 bp, 10 predicted proteins | sample P32metaG_FD_120480 | JGI IMG/M metagenome (GOLD analysis project Ga0182024, IMG submission 120480) | Permafrost microbial communities from Stordalen Mire, Sweden - P3-2 metaG (Illumina Assembly) | ecosystem: Environmental > Terrestrial > Soil > Wetlands > Permafrost | place: Sweden: Stordalen...
GCATCGACGATCCGCTGCAGCACCACAGCGGGTTCACCCATCACCTCTTCGACACCCATCCCCCGATCGAGGAGCGCATCGCCGCACTCCAGGCGATGATGCAGGTCAAGCAGACCTAGGCCGGCGGTCCGGCACTCAAGACAGCGACTGCCGAGTGCACTCGGCCCGCGACATCTCGCCACATCACAGTCACGCTGTCGCCCGGTCGCCGGTCCTGCATCACGACGTTGAAGTCCGCTGTCGACGTCACCGCAACGCCGCCGACGGCCGTGATCACGTCACCGACGGTCATGCCGGCTGCGGCGGCAGCATCGCCGGGTGTGATGGTGGTGAGGACACACCCCGTGATGCCGCTCCTGGTCGCGACGGCCACGCCGAGGATGCCTCGGTGGCCCGACTCGATGTACGGGGACGGCGTCCCACCTTCGATCTCCTCGGCGATGCTCATGGCCCGCGTGATCGGGATCGCGCACCCCCAGGTGGCACCGGCGCCGGTCGCCGTGTTGAGCGACCCGGCGGTGTCCATGCCGATGACCCGACCGCTCGCGTTGAGCAGCGGTCCCCCGGAGTCGCCCGGCTGGATCGGGGCGTTGAAGCAGACGACCCCGTCGAGCGTCTCCATGATGGTCGCGTCCTCATCCTCGACGAAGATGGTCTCGTCGAGTGAGGTCACCGTGCCCGTGGCAGGCACCGGGGCGCCGTCGCGACCGAGCGCATTGCCGAGCCCGGTGACCGGGTCACCGATATCCAGCGAGCCGGACAGGTCGAAGGGCGTCGCCGGCAAACCCTGCGCTCCCTCGAGTTGGATGACAGCGACATCCTGGGTGGGATCCACCCCGATCACGGTCGCCCGGTAGACCGGTCCTCGTCCGGCAAGCTGCGCGGTGAGCGAGGTCGTATCGGCCACGACGTGGTTGTTGGTCAGCACGATGCCGCCGGGCGTGAGGACCATACCCGTGCCGGCGATGAAACCGCCGGGCACCACGCCGTTGATGTTGACGATCGCCGCATCAATGACGGCCGCTGATGCCGGCGCTTTACCGGCGGTTCCGTGCGTGCCGCTCACGACGACCCACCCGATCGCGAGCATCGGGATCACCGCGGCCGCGACCACGAGACCGATCACGTACCGGCGGTTCGGATTCGGCGGCGCCGGCGGCGGCGGGGGTGGATCGGGCCACACCGGCGGTGGCAGTGGGGCGGCGAAGGTCGAGGCCGGCACGCTCAGGAGGTGGGAGGCACGACGACGGGCGCAGGCACGACGACGTCCGTGGCATCCGGCGACACGCCGAGTGTGACGCTGATCTTCCAGCTCGAGACGTCGATGACGAACAGCTTCTGCAGGCCGGTGTCGAGCACGTACGCATCTGCATCGTCCGGCGACAAGGCAACCTCGTCGGGGCGCGTGCCCACCGCCAGTGACTTCTTCGTCGCCAGCGTGGTGGGGTCGATCAGCAGTAGCGCCGCGCCCGAGTTGTCGATGGCGAGAATCGTCTTTCCGTCGGTGGTTTCCACGACATCGACGAGATTCGCTGTCTCGGTGACGCTCTTGACGATCGTGTCAGTGTTGGTATCGAGCGTCTGGAGGCCGTTGCCGCCCACGACCAGCAGGTTCGGCCCGGTGCTCAGCATGACGAGGGCGCGCACGCTGGCAACCGCCACCGGGGTTTCCAGCGTGTAATCGGGCAGCTTGACCGGCAGGATCGCGGACGAGTCGGCGCATGCGACGTACAACTGCGTGTCATCGAGTGTGACCGCGAGCTCGGTTGGCCCGCAGGGCAGCGCGAGAACGCCCTTGACCTTCCAGTTCGGGACATCGACGACGACAACCGAGTTTTTCTGGTAGTCGGCGACAAATGCAACGTCGCCCGCTGGAGACAGCGTCAGGTCTCGCGGATCAGCACCGACGTTGATCGGGGTGCCCGCCTTCGACGTGGTCGTGTTGATGGACGTGAGCGCACCGGGGTGGACTCCGTCCCCGTAGCTGAGCACGAGGAGTGCGGTTCCATCCGGTGTCAGCTTGAGGTCCGTCGGCGCGCGGAACACCGGGATCGGGGGCCCCGCGCTCTGACCCGCGGCATTGATGCGCTGCACGGTGTTGGTGAGCGTATTGGCGACCCAGCTGGTCTCGGACCCGGTACCGATCATCAGGGTGGGCCCGTTGCCGACGGGGATCGACCGCTGCACCGGACCGGTGGCGCCGTTGAGAAAGTTCACGCTGCCGTTCGAGCTCGGATACAGGACCCAAGCGACACCTGCGGCCGACGGCAGCGCGAGGTCAGCCGGCGCATTGTCGAGGCTCACCGCGGTCCCGGCGTGATCGGTGAGCAGGTTGACCGGGACGAGCTTGTGGTCAAGCGCCGAGGCGACCCATGCGGTCGTCCCGGCAGCGTCGATCGCGAGTCCCGAGGGTGTGGCACCGACCGGGACCGTGGCGACCATGGCGCGCTTCACGAGGTCCACGACCGAGAGCGTGCTGTCCGCCTCGTTGGCGATGACGAGCGTGGATCCGCTGGGGGTGAGCGCGTAGGCTGACGGCCCGAGGCCGAGCTTGATCGGTGTCCCGGGCTTGTGCGTCGCGACGTCAATCGGAATGAGCACGCCCGGCTGGCTGCTGACTCCCACCTCACTGACCCAGACCGTCGCGCCGTCCTTGCTGTAGAACGCCGACGCCGCAGGATTGGCGCCGACCTGGACGGGCGCACCGGAGCCGGTTGCGGGATTGTAGAAATACACGACTCCGGGCTGGCCCGGGGTCGTGTCCGCTCCCACCAGCGCGCCCGAGCCCGTCGGCGACGGGACGTAGAAGTCGACCCCGGTGGTCAGGGGCTGTGCCGGCTCGACCCGATCAGTCCCAGTATCGATGGGGATGACCGTGCCCCCGAGGTTGTCGGTGACGTAGAGCGTCGACCCGTCGGCGGACATCTCCTCATCGACGGGGAGCTTGCCCACCGGGATGGCCGTACCCACCTTCCCGGTGATGAGATTCACCGGGATGACGTCACCATGCGAGGTGTCGAGCAGGAACGCCTTGGATCGATCCGGCGTCTCCAGGATCGCGTCCGGCGCTCCAAGGAGTTTCACCGTCCGGGATGCGGTGCCGGCACTGAGCGACTCGAGGACGAGTTGGGCCGAGCCGGAATGCACGACCGCGACCGTCGAGGGCAGTGGCGTGCTGAGCGGCACGACCGCCTGGGCATTCCGGTCCATGAGATAGACGCCGCCTCCCGCGATTGCGACGACGAGGACTGCTGCCACGAGGATGGCGGTCCGGGGACCTCTGGGCTTCTGTGTCGCGACTGCCGAGGTTGTCGGGGGAGCCGTCGGGGGTTCGAGCGGCGGTGGTTCGGGCGGTGCCGAGAAGTCGCCGAGGCCGCGAGCAGGGACCGGCGCGGGCGGTGGGGGCGGCAACGGCTGCTGCACGGGAGCCTGCCTGGCGTCCCAATCCACCGCCGGCGCCGCTCGCACCCGTATCTGCCACCCCGGTGCCGGGTCCAACTCCGGCTGCCCGGAGGGCTGTGTATCGTCGGCCATGAAGCACGAAGCTAACCGAGCCACAGAGCGCCTCAGCAGCGGTATGCGGATCGTTGCAGCCTCGTATCGAGGCGCCCGACGACCAGAATCTGGATCCTCGCCGAGTGCGATGGCCCGCCGAGGTCAGGCGGGCGGCGCAGCGGCAGGCGGTGGAGGGACCGCGGCCGGCGGAGCGGCGGGCGTGAACGACACCGTCGGCGCCTGCCGCTCGGCATCCGCCACCTGGAAGAAGGCGAACGGCTGGAAGTGCATGATCTGTCCGTAGATGTTGGTTGGAAACGTCTGCAGCGCGGTGTTGAAATCGCGGACGTTGCCGTTGTAGAAGCGCCGCGAGAACTCGACCTTGTCCTCGGTGGTGGTCAGCTGCTCCTGCAGGTTGAGGAACAGTTCGGACGCCTTGAGCTGGGGGTAGTTCTCCGCAACCGCGAGCAGCTGCCGGGTGGATCCGGTCAGCGCGTCCTCGGCGCCGGCCATCGCCGATGGGTCTCCCGTCTTTGAAGCGGCAAGCGCATTGGTTCGCGCCGCCGTAACCGCCTCGAAGACGCCTCGCTCGTGCGCGGCGTAGCCCTGGACGGTGTTCACGAGGTTGGGGATGAGGTCATAGCGCCGCTTCAACTCGACGTCGATGTCCGACCATGCCTCCTGGGTGCGCGTCCGCAGCCGGATGAGCCGGTTGAACCGGTACGCAACGTAGAGCACGATGAGGACGACGACGATGAGCACGATCAACAAAACGGTCATGGCCTCAGTGTCTCACTCCTCGCGCAACATCGCTTCGGGCACGCTGACGACCCGGTAGGGCATGTCCGTGATGTCGTAGTAGCGGATCGGTTTCTTGAGACGCTTCGCGATCCCGATCTGCACCTTGACGCCGAGCGACGGGTTGCCGAACACCCACATCTGATCGCAGCGGACGATCAGGTTGTTGAACGCCTCGCGCACGACGTCCTTGGGCACCGTGTGCACGAGGTAGTAGTCGAAGAGCATGAAGGGAACGATCGGAACCTGACCCTCGTCCAGCACGAACTTGGTGATGTGCTGACGCCAGTAGAAATTCCGGTTGCTGAGCGCGCAGTAGATCAGCTGCTTTGGACGTCGCAAAGCGCGCTCGGCCTGCTCGGCAGGACTCGCCTTCGGTGTCGGCGCGAAGATGCGCTCGAGGATGTCCTCAGCGTTCTTGACGGCCGGTTCAGCGGGCGATGTGGCCTCGTCGCGAATCAGAGATGCTTTTTCACGACGCCGCGTACCACGTTGGCGCAACCTTTCTCCCCGTCAGCAAAACGTGCGAGAGCCGATGATAGCATCGGCATTAGCTCGCGAATCTCGACCCGCGCGATGACGTCAGCCGTCGGGATCCGCCCACGTGGCCATGTCGCTCAGCCTCAGGATGGCGCGGCCGAGCAGCGCGACGCGTGTCGGGTCGTTGAGCCATCTGCTCTGACCCGAGGGATGCGGCAGCGGCACCAGGACTCGCGAGACCTTCGGTGCGCCGGGGATCGGAATCCCATCGGTGGTGTATGCGGCGCCGATCACGTCGTCGAGACGCCGTCCCGGAAGGAATCGCTCGAGCGCAAGCGAGCCGATCGGAATGATGAGGCGCGGTGCAAGCGTCGAGATGACCCCGTCGAGCCACGGTGCGCACAGCGCGACTTCCGCCGCGCTCGGGCGCCTGTCCCCGGCTCCATCGGGGCGACGGCCCGGAAAGCACGTCGTCATCGCGGTCATGTAGATGCGCTCGCGCACGTCGGCCTCGTCGTGAAAGCCTGCGCGGATCAGCCAGCGCATCAGCTGACGGCCCGCTCGTCCCGCGAAGGGTCTGCTCTGATCCTGCTCGACCGGTCCGGGTGCTTGTCCGACGAGCATGATGTGCTGGCCCGCGTGGCCGCTGAACACCGGGTGCGCACGCACGATGTAGCCCGAATCCGCGCACCGCGTGCAGGCGCGCTGCGCGAGCTGCAGCGATCTCAGCGAGCGACCCTGGACAGCTTGCCTCGGCATGACGACCCGACTCTGACTCGCCGGAGTAGCGTCGCAGAACCCGAGGCGATATCATCTCCTTACCGCTCGAGCATCTCTCCGTCACAGTTGAGCGGCCGTCGTGGTCAGCCGTCGTACTTCGAGGCTCCATGTCCGACGAGTCTTCTCGGTCAGCCCGGCCCTACGGCCAGCGACGAAACGACGGCGCCCCATCGTGGTGGGCGGCGCTCGATCGGACAGATCTTCCCGACCACGAGATCATTCCCGCGGCGCATCGGCGCTGGTATGAGGATTCCGGGGCCGCGGCTCCGAAGCTCGAGGCCGCCCGCCGCGTCGATCGGGCACCGAAGCGTCGCATCTGGCTGGTCGTCCTGCTGGTGGCCCTGGTGCTCGCCGTGGTGCTCGGCATCGCAGAGTTGATCGACTCCGACGCCGCACTCGTGGCCGTCGTGACGGGCGTTCCTGTGGCACTGGCCACGGCGGCTGCCATCCTGGTGGCCGAGCGCACCGGCTGACCCGGTCCTCGGCCCCGTCGACAGTCGCGTGAGCGAAGAGCCACGGCGCAGGGACCGTCCGAGGCGGCCACGGCGACCCCATCTCGATCCGATACCGGGGCTCGCGCTGCCCGCGGGTGACGACGAGACGGCGGCAGCACCGTCGCTTCGCGAACGCTTCGAGGCGGCGATCGCGCCCGGTCCAGCCGACGGGGCCGCCGCACGTGACGTCGAGGTCGCACGAATGCTTGCCGAGGCACCGATCGAACGCATCGCCGAGGTCGTCTACGGGAGCAACGGAGTCTTTCTGCTCGAGCTCGGCGCGCCCGACCCGGCGCTGCCGAAGGAGCCGCTGCGTGCCGTGTACAAACCGGTCCGCGGCGAGCGCCCGCTCTGGGACTTTCCGCGCCGGACCCTGTATCTCCGCGAAGTCGCCGCGTACATCGTCGACGCAGCGCTGGGCTTGCACCGCGTCCCGGTGACGGTCCTCCGCGACGGGCCGCTGGGACCCGGGTCGGTGCAGCGATTCGTGCACGTCGTCGATGAGCAATTGACGCCGGCACAGGCCGAGAAGCTCGACTCCCAGCTTCACGCCGTCGCCGTCCTCGATGTGCTCATCAACAACGCGGACCGAAAGCGGACCCATCTGCTGGTCGTCAACGGCCCGAGCGTGCAGGCCATCGATAATGCCCTGAGCTTCCTTCCGTACCCGCGCCAGCGCACCGCGCTCCTCTCGCTTGGTGGCTCGCGGCTTTCCGCCAAGCTCGCGAAGCGCGTGCAGGACCTCGCCCACGATGAGCACCGGATGACAGCGCTCGTCACCAGGCTGCGCCGTCTGCTCAGCGACGGTGAGGTCGACGCCTTCGGCCATCGTGTGGCCGAACTGGCGGAGGATCCGACCTACCCCGTCCTCGACGCATGGGATGGGCGCCCGTTCGAGTGGTGGTGAAGGTGGCCCGCCGCGACGGCGGGCCACCTTGAGAGAGAGGTGGCGACGCCTAGCCCGTGGTGCTCGACGAGCCGCCCATGTTGGGACACTTCGTCGTCGATGGCGTCTTGGTCGCCGGCGCCGTCGTTGACGGTGTCGCGGTGCTCGCCGTCAGGGTTGCGGCGCTGTTCGACGCCGGTGTGGATGAGGCTGCGTGCGCGATCACGAAGCTGCCAACCCCCGTTCCGGCGAGCAGGCCGACCGAGAGCAGCGCCGTCGCCGCGATCTTGCGCATTCCCGTCCTGCGCTTCGCCGGCTCTTCCGGGGGCGGGGGCGGGGGGATGAACTGGTCGCCGTCCATGGTGTGGTACCTCCTTGGTGGACTGACGTTTGACGTTGACCAGCGTCGCGCCCGGCCATAGGAACGCAGTGGGTGTGTCCTTGGAGATTGCTCAGAGTTGTGAGCGCGGCTCGCATGGCTACCCTGATCGCGTGGGTGTGCCGGGATCCGACCGATGAGCTTCGTGCTGAGCCACGCAGGGGACGCACTGCGCCTCGCGCTGTCGATGTTCTGGGTGGTGCTCTGGCCGCTGGCACTCGGCTTCCTGCTCTCCGCGTGTGTCGAGACCTTCGTCTCCAAGCAGGCGATCTCGCGGCTCCTCGGCCGCGACGGCATTCGCTCCGCCGGTCTCGCCACCCTGTTCGGAGCGGCGTCGTCGTCGTGCTCCTATGCGGCGGTGGCGATCGCCAGGACGCTGTTCCGCAAGGGAGCGACGCTGCCCAACGCGATCATCTTCGAGTTCGCCTCGACGAACCTCGTCTTCGAGCTCGGCCTCGCCCTCCTGATCCTGCTTGGCTGGCAGTTCGTCGCTGCGGAGTTCGTGGGCGGCCTGGTCATGGTGGTTCTGCTGGCGCTCGTCTTCAGGCTCACCCTCACCCCGCGGCTCATCGAGAGCGCACGACTCCAGGCCGAGCGCGGCATCCCCGGGAAGATGGAGGGCCACGGAGCCATGGACATGTCGGTGACCGGGGGTCCGCTGCTCCGGCGCGTCCTGTCGCCACGGGCACTGACCTCGGTGAGCCACTACTTCTTCATGAACATCTATGGGCTCTGGTGGGACCTGCTCGTTGGATTCCTCATCGCCGGAGCGATCGGCGCCTGGGTTCCGGAGACGGTGTGGTCGCACCTCTTCCTCAACGGGCACGGAGTCCTGTCATCCCTTTCGAGCGCGCTGATCGGGCCGCTCGTCGCGCTCCTCAGCTACGTGTGCTCGGTGGGCAACGTGCCGCTCGCCGCAGTGCTCTGGCGCAACGGCATCGGCTTCGGCGGTGCGATCGCCTTCATCTTCGGCGACCTGATCATCCTTCCCATCCTCAACATCTACCGCAAGTACTACGGCCGTCGCGTCGCCATCTACCTCTTCGCTGTGTCCTACCTGACCATGGCGGCCGCAGGGCTCGCTGTGGGTTCCGTCTTCAGCGCGCTCGGCCTGGTACCGGGGAGCCGCAGCGTCGCGGCCTTCGCCACCACGATCGCGTGGGATGCGACGACGTACGTGAACATCGCGACGCTCGCTGTGATCATCCTGCTGCTGGTCCGATTCCTGCGAACCGGCGGCATCGGCATGCTCAGGATGATGGCCACGCCGTCCGAGCAGATCGTGGTACACCCGGCTTGACGCCGCACGAACCCCTCCCGATCGTGGCTGGTCCGATGATTAGCCTCCTCTGACCAAGCGAAGTTCGCATCGTCTCAGGCTGGGAGACTCTCTCCTATTCGAACTGCCAAACGGTGCAAACGCCGCTCCAGGCTTTCGCAGGAGCCTGCCTCCCGTGAGAAGGCTATAAGGAAATGCCTGATTTATACGCTTGCTGGTATAAAGGCGGCAAATCGATATAGACTGTCCAGCCATGGATCCGGTCCGCAACCCCTACAGCCCCGGGGCCGGGACACGCCCGCCCGCTCTGGTCGGCCGAGACAAGCAGCTCTTGGACCTCGACGTCGCGCTCCAACGCCTCCTCCGCGGTCGAGACGGGCGCGGTCAGCTGCTAACCGGGCTCCGGGGCGTGGGCAAAACAGTCCTCCTCAATGAGTTCGAGCGCACCGCCGACCAGCGCGGCTTCTTCCACCACCACATCGAGGTCGAGGAGGACGGCCGGCTTCCGGGCCGGATCGCCTCCGCACTGCGGATGGTGCTGCTCCAGATGGATGCCCGGCGGCGCATCGGGGCTCGGGCACGCCAAGCGCTCGGCGTGGTGAAAGCGTTCAGCGTCACGCTGCCTGACGGCCCGGAGTTCGGCATTGACATCGAGGCGATCAGCGGACCGGCCGACACCGGGGACCTTGCGGAGGATCTGGCCGGCCTTTTCGTCGAGGTGGGCCGGGTGGCCCACGAACACGAGTGCGGGGTGCTGATCACCATCGACGAGCTCCACTACGTGCCCCGCAAGGTGCTGGCAGCGCTGGTCCTGGGGCTGCACCGCGCCAATCAACTCGCGCTTCCCGTGATCATCGCCGGCGCCGGTCTGCCGTCGCTCCCCACACTCACCGGCGAGGCCAAGTCATATGCCGAGCGGATGTTCACCTTCCCGGAGGTCGGGTCGCTTTCCGACGCCGACGCGAGGCGCGCCTTGGAGGACCCTGCAGCGGAAGAAGGTGTGACGTGGGACGCCGGAGCACTCGACCGGGTGCTTGCCCTCGCTGCGGGCTACCCGTACTTCATCCAGGAGTTCGGGAAGCAGTCGTGGGACGTCGCCGAGGGCTCAACCGCGATCACTACATCGGATGCCGAGCGGGCTGTGCCCTTGGCGATGGCCGAGCTCGACAGCGGATTCTTCCAGGTGCGGACCGGCCGGCTCACCGACAACGAGCGGATGTACCTTAGGGCGATGGCTGAATTGGGACCCGGACCGATGCGCTCGGCGGACGTCGCGAAGCTGTTGGGCAAGAACACGACGGCAGTCGGTGCGATACGTGACCGTCTGCTCAAGCGAGCACTGTGCTACTCCCCGCGTTGGGGAGAGCTCGGCTTCACAGTGCCGATGTTCGACCAGTTCATGCAGCGCTGGATGCCCTGGTCGGCAGATGCGCCGCGTCGCTCACGTTAGCCGTCGACCGGTTCGCAGAGAACTCACCCTGAAAACGTAAACACCAAGCCGACGCATGCA
>Ga0182024_10026850_pt1 | contig 10101 bp, 5 predicted proteins | sample P32metaG_FD_120480 | JGI IMG/M metagenome (GOLD analysis project Ga0182024, IMG submission 120480) | Permafrost microbial communities from Stordalen Mire, Sweden - P3-2 metaG (Illumina Assembly) | ecosystem: Environmental > Terrestrial > Soil > Wetlands > Permafrost | place: Sweden: Stordalen...
ACAGCATGAGGGACTAGCGTCGCCATTGGACAGGAACAACCGCCGGCATCGCGTCGTGCGGGAGGCTTGAGGTGTCAGGCTACAGGCTTGAGGACGCGCAAGCGGCCGCTGCGCTTTCTTCGTTCCTCAAGCCTGTAGCCTGTAGCCTCAAGCCTCAAATCTCAAGCCTCCCGCGTCGCCCCTCACAAGTGCCTCGCTCCGAGTCGTCTACAGGTCCGAATATGCCACAAGTGCTGGCCCAATTTCAAGCGCAAAAAAGGCTGAAGACTTGAGGCTACAGGCTTGAGGTACGAAGAACGAAGAGACGGCCGCGCTCCCCGCAAGCGAGCTTCCCAATCAAATCGCGTGGCGAAGTTCGCTTGCGGGGAGCGCGCGTCCGGTCATCTAGCCACTAATCACTAACCACTAGCCACTAGCCACTAATCCCTAACCACTAGCCACTAATCCCTCATCCCTCGCCCCTTCTTAATGGTGCGCGAAGTAGGTGAAGTAGATCCACATCGACCCGAAGACGATAATCGGGATCAGGGCGTAGACGAGGGTTCGCGGGGGGCGCCAGGAGCCGGTCCATTGAGCCGGCGGACGCAATCGATCGGCGCGGCCGGTGAGCGCGACCTTTTCCGGCGCCTCGAGCTCGGCCTTCATCGCCGCCGCGGAAGAATAGCGGTTCTCTGGCCGCTGCTCCATCGCGTGCAAGATGATTTCCTCCACTTGCGGCGAAATGTTCGCGTTCAATTTGCGCGGCGCGATCGGATCGCCCATCAAGCGGGCGTTCATGATCGCCAGTGGGTTCGTCCCCTCGAACGGTGGCTGGCCGGTCACCATTTCGTAGAGAATCGCGCCGAGGCTGTAGATGTCGGTGCGGGCGTCGCCACGCTTGCCTTTCACTTGCTCGGGCGCCATGTAGTCGGGCGTGCCCATCGCGGGCGAGAAGCCGGTGAACGTGATGCGGCGCATCCCGGTGGCCTTGGCGATGCCGAAGTCCATGATCTTCACGCGGCCGTCGTTGCAAATCATGATGTTTTCAGGCTTCAGGTCGCGATGCACGATATTGTTCTTGTGCATGTATTCGAGCGCGTCGCAAAGATTCGCCGCGATGTCGACCGCTTCGCCGACCGGCACGATCTTGACCGATGTTAGAACGTTGCGGAGCGTGTCGCCTTCGAGAAACTCCATGACGATATAAGGCCGATTCTTGTCCTCGACCGGAAATATCTTGAGCAAGCCCGGGTGATTGAGCGTCTTGCCGATTTCCTCTTCGCGCTGGAAGCGCGAAAAGAACGCCGGATCGCTTTCGTACCGCATGAACGGCACCTTGACGGCGACGGTCTCTCCCGATTTCAAATGGGTCGCCTTGAAGATCGAGGCCATGCCGCTGCGGCTGACGAGGCTTTCGATCTTGAAGCAGTTGTCCAATGTATCGCCGACCTCGACCTCGTGGGACATGGGAATCTCTGCTTCGTGAAAGACGGGTTGACCGCGGAAATAACTCAACGTGTTGACGCGTTCGACATGAATGATTTGCACCGAAAGATTGTCGTCGGTGCCGCGTCGTTCGGCCAGTTGGATTAGCTCTCGACACGCTTCCTGCGGTGTTTTCTTGGTGACGAAATCCAAAATCTCCTGGTCGGTGACGCAAAAGTGCAAGCCATCCGAGCATTGCACGAGGATATCGCCCCGCTGCACCTGCACGGTGATGTAATCGACCTGGACCGTCAGTTCCCGGCCGATGCTGCGGGTCAACATGCAGCGCATGTCGCTGGTGGCGGCATCGCGCGCGGAAATCAATCCGAGCGCGAGTTGCTGGGCGGCATAGTTGTGGTCGGTCGTAACCTGCGAGATGACTCCTCCTTGAACGACGAACGAGCGGCAGTCTCCGACGTGCCCGATATTGATTTCATTGTTGCGAAACAAGGCGACGGTGAGCGTGGTCGCCATCTTGCCGAGCTCGTGCTCCGACATGCTGCGGTCGTAAACGGCCGTGTTGGCGGCGGTGAGCATCTTGAAGAGCGCCTGGCGGGGGAGCGTTCCTGGCTTGACTTCCAAGAACCGCCGCATGGCCGTTTCCACGGCCAGGCGACTTGCGACTTCCCCGCGGCCCAAACCACCGACGCCATCGGCGATCGCGGCGACCGCGCCGCGAGTGAGATACTCCTGTTCGTCGTCGGGTTCCCAAAAGCCGACCCAATCTTCGTTGTTCGAGCGCACCGGGCCAACCGAGCTGAGCTGGGCGTAGGTCAACTTCATGGCAAATGATGTACCAGAACGTGCGCGATGGAAGGCTTTTGTAGGTGAAGTCGAATTCTAAAGTCGTGGTGAATAAAAGATAGGCGTCGGGCGCGAATCGTTGAGTGTTTTCGAAGGAGCCGCGCACGATAAGTGATAGCCTATCCGAAAACGGCCGGAGAAGGGGGAGTCGCTTAGCTGCCGCTTCGCACACAAGCCTGACGCGCTAGCGAAGGAATACCGCTGATGGACGCCTCGCGGCATCCTCCTTCGCTAGCGCTTCAGGCTGATATTGATAATCCGGATTATTGCTTAGGCATGGCTTGCCTTTATCCTAAGCAAGCAGGAGCAGCGACGAAAACGATCTTCGTCGATGCGGGCATTCGAGCGTCGCCCTAATCGTTTGCGAATACAAAGCTTAGGGAATTCACGCGGGATTTCCGTTTTGTGCCGGCGTGCCCTTGGCATTTCATTTGCTCTGCCCCGACAGCACTCACGTCTAGCTTGCAAATTGCCAACTGGCCAATTGCAAGTTGCAAGCTTACGCGATGCCAAGGATTGCTTGGGCCTTTTTGCGGCTTTAGCCTTCGTGGCTCTGATCGAAGCAAACCCGGTGCGTGCCAGGCGGGCGAAAGCGTGCGCATGGGGTTCGGGGTTCTACCTCGATTCTAGTTGCTCGCCCAAAGAGTGGGACAACGGCGTGTCCCGAACGAAGTGGTGTCTAATTTCGCGCCTTTTTTGCAGCAATGTGGAAGCGAGGTATCTAGTGTCTACGGTTGAAAAGAAATCGGGTCCGCAGATGAAGTCGACGTTGGGCCTCACCGGCCTGACCATGAATGCCATGGCGCTCATCGCGCCGGGAGCCTTCTTATGGCTCACGTACAGTGAGCAGTGTTTGTACGGTGCCCCTATGGCGGGCACCGACCTGTGGTTTGGAATCGTGGCGGCGTTGTTGCTCTGTTTTGCGACGGCCATCTCGTATGCGGAGTTGTCGAAGCTCTATCCTGGGGCCGGCTCGTCGTATTTCTTCGCCGAGCAAGCGTTTCTGTCCAAAACTCATGCGTACAAATTCGCCCGTCTTTCGAAGTACATCATCGGCTGGGCGAGCCATCTCTACTACTGGATATATCCCGGGCTGATGGTCGGGGTGACGGGCATTTTCATCGGCTATATGACGGGCCAGTTTTGGCCGGCAACCTTCAATCCTGGCGTAGCCAGTCCGACGTTGATGATCGGGTTTTGCGTGATTTTCTCTTTCGGAGTCTCCTATATTGCTTACCGCGGGGTTGTCGGATCGACCGGCGTCAATATCGCCGTGAACATCATTCAGATCACCGCATTGATGATTTTCGCCGTGATGTGCATCAGCTACCGGGCGAATCACCCCGACGGCTCGGTCGGCTGGCAGCTTGATCCGGACGGTAATCCGATCAAAGTCACTTTGGCGAACTTCAAAGTAGATAAGGACGGAACAACTCCGGTCGACAAGGATGGCAAGTCGCTGTTTGACAAGGACGGCAATTTGCCGGCAGAGAACGTTGCCAAGCTTGTGCCGGACGACGGCGGCAAGCCGATGAAGGATCCCAAGGCTGACGCGTGGATTGTCGCCAAGGACGACAAGGGCGTGGAGGTGCCGTTCACTTTGTCCTACGTGGACGACAAGACCAAGGCCTCGCAGGCGGTCGCCGACCTGCCGGTTGACCCGGCTGATCCGAAAAAGGGCAACCAGGCCACGAGGCAATTCTTCGACTCGGCTGTGGATGTCATCAAGCCGCACGGTTTCAACTTCATCTTCATCCAAGCGTGCATCGCGATTCTGATCCTAGTCGGTTTCGAATCGGTCACGTCGATGGGCGAGGAGGCGAAAAACGCCAAGCGCGATATTCCCCGAGCCGTCTTGCTGTCGTTGGCGATTCAAGGCGCGGTCTGCTATCTGTTCGAATATTTCGCCGCAAACCTCGCGTTGAATCCAGGGTACACCATGCCCACCGCCGCTGCTTCGAGCGCTCCGATCGGCGACATGATGAAACTCGTCGGCGCCGCGGCATTCGGGGCTCATGGCGGCATCGTCTTCATGTATATCGAAGCGTTAACGGTTTTCTTGGCACTCATCGGCACGACGCTCGCCTGCATGAACACGGGAGCACGCGTGACCTACGCGATGGGCCGCGACGAGGAAGTTCCTTCGCACTTCGGCATGTTGCACGGCAAGAATCTCACGCCGCACCGTGCGATTTGGACGTTGGCGGTCATTTCGATGGTCGTCGGAATTTTCGTCGTCATCTGGCCGACGGCTTCACCGACTGCAAGCACGGATCTTATCGCGACCTTGACGGATGCTCAGAAGGCCAGCATCTGGTATCCGGTATCGCTCATTCCCACGCTCGACAGCCTTAAGGTGGTGCCGAACAGCTTCGTGCTCGTCACGTTGATTAGCAACTTCGGCACGTTCATGCTCTACATGTTGACCAACATCGTGGCCATCGTGGCGTTCCGTGAGCACCACAGCTTCAGTGGCTTCAAGCATATGGTGGTGCCTATCTTCGGGCTTCTAGCCAATTTATGCTGCATGCTGTTCTATCTCATTGGGCCGTTCTCCGTGAGCGGCATGACCTGGCACGAGCCGTACATCGCGTTGGGAGTTGCCCTCCTGTGGGGCCTCTATGGAGCGATCTACTTTACCCTTGGCAGCAAGAAGAAGGGCAAAACCGCGCTGCTCACCAGGGAGCAAGCAACGGCGGCCACCGGTAGTGCTGCGATGGGAAGCAATAATTGATCGTCGGGTTCTATTCGTCACGGTGCCGCGGAGCCTTCCTTCTTGACGGCGACGCGGTATCCTGTGTAATCACGTGAATCGCGCCCGCGCACCGGCTCTCCCACAAGGATCGTGGAAGAGGCCGGTGCGCGGCGTTTTTTCCGTTTGCCCGACGAATCATTTCTCCCAGTGGTCCGACAAACCGGTTGTGACAGCCGGTTGTGACAGGTATGTTTGGTCGTTTAACCCGGAGCCAACGGCGACGGCGGGCGGCACGGTTTACCGTCGCCGATGGCTCCGGGTTAAACAAAGGTTGTCCTGTCACCTGTCAAATCCAATTTGATGGACCACGAGCCGGGGTGCTTGCCGTGAGACGAACTCTCGCGATCGTTCTGTTGCTCTTCATGGCCGACGGGCTGTTCGGCCTAGGCCACTGCCTTGCGCAAGAGCCGAAGGCGAGCGACAAAACGTCAGCCACGCCGGTTTCCGATCCCGCTGGCGCAAATTCCAGCCTAGACCCGTTGATCGACGCCGCCGTTTCGGCTCGCAACCGGGCCGCGATCAACATGGTTTGGGTGCTGCTCGCGGCGTTTCTCGTCATGTTCATGCAGGCCGGTTTCGCGATGGTCGAAACCGGCCTGGTTCGGTCGCGCAATGTTTCGCATACGACCGCGATGACCTTGATGATCTACAGCATTGCGGTGCTCGGGTTTTATCTGTGTGGCTTTGCCGTCATGTTCGGCGGCCTGCCGGGCAAGGAAGCCACGATTTCGCTATTCGGCAAAGCGTTCGGCCTGTTTGGCCACGCCGGATTCATGCTCTCCGGCCAGGCGAACGATCCAGCCGTTCTGACGATGTTTCTCTTTTTTGCGGCGATCGCCAGCACGGTGGCGACGATTGCGACCGGCGCGCTGGCCGAACGGTGGAAATTCTTGTCCTTCGTGATCTATGGCGCCGTAATGACCACGCTCATCTACCCGGTGTTCGGCAACTGGGTGTGGGGCGGCGGATGGTTGAGCCAGCTTGGCGCGAATTTTGGATTGGGCCACGGGTACGTCGATTTCGCCGGCTCCTCGGTCGTCCATCTGACGGGCGGAGTGGCGGCGGCGGTCGGCTGCTGGATGCTCGGGCCGCGGATCGGCAAATATGGTCGCAACGGTTCGGTGAACGTGATGATCGCGCACAATGCGCCGATGTATATGCTCGGCACGCTGATCCTGGCCTTCGGCTGGTTTGGATTCACGGGCGGGCATTGCGTTGCCGGCGAATTGAATCTCGGGCGCGTCGCCACGAACACGGCCTTGGCCTCGGCGGCCGGAGCCGTGGCGTCGATGCTCTATTTGTGGCGGCTTTACAAGAAGCCCGATCCGAGTTTTATTTGCAACGGCATGCTCGCGGGTCTTGTCGCCATTTCCGCGCCGTGCGCTTTCGTCACGCCCACGGCCGCGGTGTTCATCGGGCTGGTGGCGGGAATTCTGGTTGTCGGCAGCGTGCTGTTCGTCGAACGGGTCGTGAAGCTCGACGATCCGGTCGGGGCGATCAGCGTTCATGGCGTCAACGGCGCTTGGGGAGTGTTGGCGCTGGGGTTGTTTGCCGACGGCACGTTTGGACACGGCTGGAACAACGTCCATTGGTATCGAGTGCCGGGTGGACTCTTGAAATGGGTCGCCGATGCCGAGAAGCCGAAGGTGTTGCCCGACGGATGGACGGAGCTAGGCGTCACCGGTTTGTTTTATGGCAACAGTTCGCAATTCGTGGCCGAGTGCATTGGCCTGGTGTCGAATTTGATTTGGATGGCGATCGCGTCGTATCTGTTGTTTTGGCTGCTCGACCGGTTGATCGGCAATCGCGTCAGCATGACGACGGAATTGCAGGGCTTGGACATTCCAGAACTGGGAGTTCTCGGCTACGTGACCGACGATCCGAAGCCGATGGCCCGATCGCAGCCGGTGGTGGCTGAACCGCGGCCGGCCGCCGTTCCGCGATCGGGAGCCGCACATTTCTCGATCGTGGTGGAGGGGGTCGAGGTTGCGGCGCTGCAGGCCGCCTGGTCGGCTTTTTGTCAGCCGACGGACGAGTCCCCCGAGCCCGATTTTCTTGCCATCTATCCGCAATTTACCACGTTGAAGGGAAACCAGTTTCGCTTCCGAGCAGGATCGCCGGAGGAAATGCGGACGCGATTGGAGCAGTTGCTGAAGACGCGGTTTCCCGAGCGGACGATTCTCGCGCGAGTCGGAAAGGATTGATCGGATATGAAGATGATCGTTGCCGTGATACGGCCGGAGAAGCTCGACGACGTGATCAATGCGTTGAACGAGCGCGATGTTTATCTGATGACGGTGAGCGATGTTCGCGGCTGCGGCCGGCAGCGTGGCCATGCCGAGATGTACCGCGGCGCCGAATACCAGATTCGACTGCTGCCGAAGATCAGGATCGAGATTGCCGTTAACGACAACTTTGTCGATGCGGCAATGGAGGCAATCGTGTCGGCGGCCCGGGCCGGAGGGACGGGGCAGATCGGCGACGGCAAGATATTCGTGCTTTCGCTGGAAGATTGCGTGCGAATTCGCACGGGGGAGCAGGGGATGCAGGCGGTGGGACCATGAGTGGGTGCTAAGCCCAGGGAAGGCCGACGAGGCGTGTAGCGATTTAGAAGCCCTACTTCGGCCTTCCCTGGGCTTGGGGGTGCCCCCGCATTTTTCCCCCGGTTTACCCAGAATGCGAACGGCCTTTCGGTTCCGCGCGCTCGTTGGCAAGCAAGGCGCCGAATTCCTCGAATTCGGCCTCTCGGCGCTTCGAGAGCGGCGGACGGGCAGCGGCTCGGACGGATCAGCTTTCCAGACCGTCAAAGTCCACGGAGTCGGGCTGCCAATTGAGCCAGACATGCCAGATTTGCCTCTTTTCCGGTGGACTCGGATTCTGGCGTTGTCGATAGCAATTTTGGCGTCGGGTGCATTCGACAACAGGTGGATGTTGAGCCTGTATGCCATCACGGCGATTTCCTCAACTCGCTGCGCGATTGTACGTGCGGCGTCCGGCTTTCTATGGATGGGAGTGACGGAACTATGAAACGTATAGGATTGAGATTTGTCGTTGCGATGGCTGTCGGCTGTACGGCCGCAACCACCTTCGCACAAACCGGGCTCCGGTATCCGGGCTCGGTGCAACCCGTGGCTTACGAGGACTACTACGCGGATGGCAACGGAACGGCGACGGCGACCGACAAATCGGCCCCGCCAGCTCCTCCGGCTGCCGTTCCCGCGGCTCCGGCTGCCCCCGCGGCTGCCGCGGCTGCGCCCGATTGCTCGGCGGCTGCGGCTCCGGCCTGCGGCTGCGAGTCGTGCGGCGGCGAGTCGTGCTGCTGCTCGCATCCGTGGCTGAATTTGATCGGCGATCAATGCCCATTGACCTGCCCCGATCAGACCGTCAAGCATTTGTTCGAGAACAACTGCTGGCTGAAATGCGAAGGCATCACGATCACCGGCTATATCGATGCCGGTTTCACCGGGCACGACGGCGCCCGTGGCGACGACTTCATGGGTCCGGACGGCTTCGCCGATCGGGACCAAGAAGGCCAGTTGAACCAGATCGACACGGTCATCACCAAGGCCGTCAAGCCGGTTGCATGCGACTGGAGTTGGGGTTTCACGATCGAGACGATCTACGGCTCCGACTACAAATACCCACTGGCTCGCGGTTTGGACGCTCGCGACAACGGTTCACCGCTGTGGTATACCGACAGCCGCAAGTTCTACGGCGAAGCACTTCCGCAAGCTTTCTTGGAATTCACGCAAGGGACGAAGTTGGATTGGAAAGTCGGTCACTTGTACACCCTGCTGGGTTACGAAGTGGTCAACTCGACGGGCAACTTCTTCTACACTCACTCGTACACGTTCCTCTACGCGTATCCCTTCACCCAGACGGGCATCGTGGGAACGTATACCGCGAACGACTACGTGACTTGGAACTACGGCGTCAACGAAGGTTGGGACAATTTCAACGACACCGACGAGAACCTCAGCTACACGGGTGGTCTGACGGTCAAGAGTTGCGACAAAAAGACCACGTTGGCTTGGTTCTTCCAAGTCGGCAACGAACCGATCACCGGCGTCACCGGCCCGGTTGCCAACCGCTATGTCCAGAGCATCGTGTTGACCAAGAACCTGACCGACCGCACGACCTTCGTTTTGGAAAATGCGGACGGATTCCAATCGAAGGGCGAAGCCGACGGTGGGACTTCCTCGTGGTTCGGTGTGGTTGACTACTTGACCTACAAGATCAACTGCTGCTGGAGCGCCGGTCTCCGCACGGAAATGTTCCGCGACACCGACGGCACCCGGGTTGCCCCGGTGGGCGACTTCACAACTCCTCCCACGCCCGGCGCCAATACGGCGTCGGTGGGTGGATTTGCCGGCGACTTCTACGACGTGACCTACGGTTTCAACTACAAACCGAACGGCAACGTGACCATTCGTCCGGAAATTCGCTACGACGTGTTCTCGGGCACCGATCTGAACGGCGTCAAGCCGTACATGTCGGGCACCTCGAACCATCAGTGGGTTTACTCGGTCGATGCGGTCGTGCTGTTCTAACAACGCCTCGGAACCGCGGCCTGCCGGCCAACCCCGGCGGGCCGCGGCTTTCATATACTCGATGCACTCGAAACCGCCCGTCAGGCCGACAATGGCCAGACGGGCGGTTTTTTCGTTAGAATGAAGAGGGGGCCGGTACTCCGTGTGAGCAGCGATTTGAATCAGAATCCCGCAGCATCGACCGAGACGCAACGGGTTCGCTGCTGCATCGCCGGCGGCGGACCGGCGGGGATGATGTTGGGCTTTCTGTTGGCCCGGGCTGGCGTCGAAGTCGTGGTGCTGGAAAAGCACAAAGATTTTCTGCGCGATTTCCGCGGCGATACGATCCATCCCTCGACGCTGCAACTGATGCACGAGCTCGGCCTGCTCGACGAGTTCTTGAAGCGGCCGCACCAGGAAGCGACGCATCTCACGGGCATCATCGGCAACACCGAGGTCATGGTCGCTGATTTCACACATCTGCGCACCCGTTGCCGCTTCATCGGCCTCATGCCGCAATGGGACTTCTTGAATTTCGTGGCGGAACAT
>Ga0182024_10026851_pt1 | contig 10101 bp, 2 predicted proteins | sample P32metaG_FD_120480 | JGI IMG/M metagenome (GOLD analysis project Ga0182024, IMG submission 120480) | Permafrost microbial communities from Stordalen Mire, Sweden - P3-2 metaG (Illumina Assembly) | ecosystem: Environmental > Terrestrial > Soil > Wetlands > Permafrost | place: Sweden: Stordalen...
GAGGCCGGTATAGTGGGCACGCGCGACCAGTGCTTGGAGCGCGTGCGTACGCTACGCGGCGCTGGCGTTGACGAAATCGCCTGCCTGATTGATTTCGGGATTCCGTACGAGGCAGCCATGCGAAGTATCGAGCTGCTCTGTTCGCTGCGCCCGTGATCCCGGCATCAGTCGACGTCGTACCGCGCCGCGAGGCGGTCGAGTGAGGCGTCGCTAAGGCGTGCGAGCCGAGCGTCAGGACGAGTGTCGCGGCCCGACGCGCTCGATTGCATCGCTCGTGGCGTGTGCGCCTCGATTAAGGCCACGCCTGCCGAAACAACGTCCGCGACTGCCAGTGGGGCGATCACGGTTGGGTCGAACTCCACGCCCACGTGCAGTCCGTCACTGTCGACGCGGCTTGCGATGTGGAGCTCGTGGCTTCTTCGGCCGTCGCCGACGGTGCGGCCGGCGTACTCCCCCGTTACGCGGAATGGTCCGGTGTCGGCGCCCGGGCTGCCGGCGCGCCCAGCGTGGTTATACGAGACCCGCGCCCGTCGCTCGTCGTCGCGTAGACGGGGATCCCGAAGCATGTAGCGACCGATCCCGTAGGCTATGCCCCGATGCGGCACGGATAGCAAAACGTCGCGGATGGCGTCGACCGCCAGCAGATCACCTTTCGTACGACCTGGTACGACGATCGGGTGGATGCTCGTGAACCAGCCGACGGTGCGGGAGAGATCGATATCGACGATCGTGGGATCGTCGATACGGCCGTGATCCTCGATGTCGACGAGTAGCTCGGAGGCGCCGGTTTGATCGCACAGCGCGGCGCCGAAGGCGGCCAGGACGACAGAGTCGAGTCGCCGACGGTCCCCGACAGCGATGCTCGACGCGATCGTCTGCTCGATCTTTCTCGACGGCCAGAGCTGCCCTCGATGCGCCCCCTCGACGAAGCGTGCCCCCGCGTCGTCGAGGAAGCCGGGTTCCGTCCAACGGTCGGTGTCCGCCAGGAGTCGCGCCCGGACTTCGACGTCGTCCAGCGCCTGCGCCCAGGCGGCGAAGGGCGTTGCCGGCAGGAGGTCGGCACCGAGGTAGGCGTCGGCGAGGTCCTCGACGATCGTCCACCACGAGACGAGATCTACGACAAGGTGGTGACCGACGAGGAGCAGCTCACGAGCGTCACGGTCCGCGCGCTCGAGAAGGTGGGCGGCGAAGACTGGGCCTCTGCCAATGTCGAGCGCGGCGTTGGCTTCGTCGGCGATGGCGCGCGCACTCTGCCGAGTGTGAGCGCCCAGTCGGTGCACGTGGAGTTCCGGCGCCCGCGCACCGCGGTCCTGTGTCCAACCCGTCTCGCGCTCGGCGAATTGGTAGGTCAAGGCGTCGTGCCGGTCGACGAGCGCATCCAACGCGCTACGAAGCCGTCCGACGTCGACCGGACCTCCCAAGTCGAGCACGACGGCCTGGTTGAAGTGGCTCCTGTTGGCGAGCTGCTGTTCGAAGAACCATGTCTGAATCGGCGTGAGCGGAGCGGGCAGGCGCGCGGCGGGGTGAACTGTCGCAGAAGCGGCGAGGGCCACGCGAGCCTGCTCGGCGACTGTTGGGTGGCGGAAAACGTCGGCCGGGCGGAGATGCAAGCCGACCCGGCGCGCCCATGCGGAGACCTGGATCCCCAGGATTGAGTCACCACCGAGTTCAAAGAAGTTGTCGTTCACGCCGACGTTGGCGAGCCCGAGTACTCGTCGCCAGACGTCGGATAGCAGCTCCTCCCGATCATTCGTTGCGCGCATCCACGGTGCCGTCGTTTGCACCGCCTCATCGGCATCAGTGAGCGATAGTCGGTCGACCTTGCCGTTCGACAAGAGCGGCAGGTAGTCGAGCGGTACGACCGAGCTGGGCACGAGATGCGCGGGCACACGATCGCGAAGCCAGTCGATTAGATCAGCAACAAAGGCCCGTCGTGCCACCGCTCGAGCCGGATTGTTCGCGAGCGGACGATCGGCGTACCCATCGATGTCGAAAACAACGTGGCGTCGCGAGTTGGCTTGGAGGAACGCCGCGTCGAAGGAGCCGTCTGTGGTATCGCGCGCCCAGGAGAGCCGAACGTCGAGCTGGCCTGGCCGGGCGAGCGACCACACATCCATCGGGTGGACCAGGCGCTTCGACTCGGTGCTTGCAATCGCCGCCGCCTCTACAGTCGCCACGTCGGCGTCCGTCAGATCCCTTGCCAGCTCAAGAAAGCGCACGTCGGTGGCGGTCCGGGAGTTCGGGATCGACGTGACAACGAGTGGAAGCGTAGGTGGATGCTCAAGGGCGAGCCGTAGTGACTCGAGACCGCGGATCTCTTCCCACGGGATCGACCTCGGGAGGACCGTATCAACCTCGCCAACGTGGAGGATGGCGTCGAAGCGAAACTTGGTCATCTCGTTGTCGTGCAGTCCGAGACGCGGCATGACCTCGACGTGGCTGACGCGGTCGGTCTGGCGACCGAAGTCGAAGAACCAGCCGGCAGCCACGCACAGCTCGGTCTCGGATGACGCCGTTGCAGCTGCGCGCGTCGCGAGCGGCCGCGCCGGTGCCGAGAGCGCCGCGTCAGCGCGGAGCACCCACCCGTGGAACGCCTCGAGTAGAGGGAGGCTGCGCACGTCGCTTACGAAGACTGCGCCCTCGTCCACGAGGTCGACCGCTCTTCGCAGAACATCATTCAGATATTCCCAATCTGGGAAGTACTGCACGACTGAGCTGAGGACAACGGCATCGAACCTTCCCAGCGACGCATCGATCTCGTGCGCGGCGCGCGTCTCCACCTGGACGTGGTCGAGTCCGCGTCGGCGCGCTCCTTCTCGCAGTCGCTGCACCGCCGACTCGGCGATGTCAGTCGCGACGTAGCGCACACTGTCTCGCGCAAGCCGATGCAGCAGGAGACCTGTTCCCGCACCGATCTCCAGGACGCGAGACGCGCCGGCAGCGCGGATCCGGGCGGTTGTCGCATCCACCCACTCGCTCATATGTTCATAGGGAATCGGCTCTTTAGTGGCGCTATCGACCCACCCGGAAATATCGAAGTCGTCTGGACGACTCGATGTCTCGTACGTGGAGTCGAACAGGTCACGCCACGACGAAACGTACTCGTCGACGCTGCCGACCTCGTCGAGATCCGCCACCACGTACGCAACGAGACGCGAACCTCCGGATCGCGCTGGTGTGGCCTGAACGGTGACCGCTCGCACCGCGGGGTGTTGGGCGATCGTCGCCTCGACTTCGACGGGTTCTACGCGGATGCCACGTATCTTTACCTGATCATCGACGCGTCCGGCATACGTGATGATCCCGTCGGCGTTCCTGCGCGAGAGATCGCCCGTGCGATACAGCCGTCCACCCGGGACTGTCCCCGTTGGGTCGGGCACGAATCGTTCGGCGGTAAGCGCGGGACGCCCTGCATAACCGCGCGCGACCCCTGCGCCACCGATGTAGAGCTCCCCCACACAGCCGATCGGTGCCGGACTGCCGAAGCGATCAAGAATCAGGGCCGTGGTGTTGGCGATGGGTTTTCCGATAGGTGCCGCTCCTCTGGCGACCTCGGCATCGCCGATGTCGCCGGAGACCGCGAACGTCGTCGTCTCCGTCGGCCCGTACCCGTTGACGACTCGAAGGCGCGGGCATGCCTCTCGGGCGCGCTTCACGTGTGATGCAGACACTGGTTCGCCGCCGACGACGACCTCCTGGAGGTCGTGGAAAGCCGTCGCGTCCTCGTTAACAATCTGGTTGAACACCGACGCGGTGAGGAACATACTCGTGACGCCAAATGTGCTGACGTCCTGACGCAGCGATTCGGAGTCGTGAGCGCGGACAGATGGCACTGCGCAGGTTCCGCCGTTTAGGAGTGCGCCCCAGATCTCGAACGTCGCCGCGTCGAACGTGAGCGGCGACGTGAGGAGGAACACCTGCTCGGGCCCGAACGTAACATACGACGTCTGTCGTGTCAGTCGTACCACGCCCGCGTTGGTCGCTATGACGCCCTTCGGTCTTCCAGTGGAACCGGAGGTGAAAAGGACGTAGGCGGCCGCGCTAGGCGGGACAACCGACGGTGCAGCCGTGTGCGGATGGTCCTCGAGAGTCTCGAGCGCGACTAGGAGCCGGCCGCCGAGCGCGCCCTCGTGGCGAGCGCCCTCGCCGTGCGTCAACACGACGTGTGCGTCGCCGTCGTCGAGCATCACCTGGAGCCGCATGGCCGGGTACGTCGGGTCTAGCGGCAGATAAGCGGCGCCGGCCCACGCGATGCCCACGATTGCGGTGACGGTTGCGACCGTGGGCTCGCCGAGGACGGCGACCACGTCGCCCGTCTGAACTCCAAGCACCCTGAGCGCCGCTGCTATGGCCTGTGCGCGTCTGGCCGTCTCCCAGTACGTCAGTGAGACGGCGTCGTCCGCGAGGGCGATGGCCTCCGGACGCTGTGCAACCTGCCGCAGAAACGCGTCAACGATCGACGTCTCGACTTCTGGCGGCGTGTGTCCCGTTGACATGGAGTCAATCTGACGCAGCTCGTCGTCGTCGAGGATCGGGAGTGCCGAGATCCTTATTCGGTCGTCGTTGGCGATCGCCGAGAGGGTGCGGCCTAAGTACGCGTGGATACGCTCGACAGTCGCAGTATCGAAAACATCCTCGCGGTGTAGGAAGTACGCGCGAAGGGCCTCGGATGAAGCGACGAAATGTAACTCGAGATCGAATCGCGACCCCGGGAGCGCGACATCGAAGGGCTCGCTCGAGAGGTCCCCGAACGAGGAAGCTTCCGGCACGTGCAAGAGTTGGCAGACGACCTGAAGCGGCAACGTCGTATCCGACGGCCGATCGGGGCGCGCGCGCTCGAGAACCTGCTCGATCGGCGCGTCTTCGTGAATGGACGCGTCCAGGACGGTCCGACGAACCCGGGCGAGGAGGTCGGCGTAGGTTGGGTCTCCTGAGCAGTCGGTGCGGAGCGCGAGCAGGTTGACAAAGAAGCCGACGATTCTCTCTAGGTCGGCATGGCCCCGAGCGGCGGTGGGTGCGGCAACGACGACGTCGTCAGTGTCCGCGAGCCGCGAGAGCAGCGCCGTCACTGCCGCGAGGATGACGACGAAAAGGCTGACGTGGTGGCGCTTTGCGAGTTTATCGAGACCGCGCGCGACCGAGGGATCGATGTCGAGCGCGAGGCGGTGGCCAATGGCCGGCGCGCCGGGTTTACGCTCGCGATCGTAGGGGAGTGCGAGCGAAGAAACATCGTCGAGACGTTCGCGCCAGTATGCGAGATGAGGTTCGATCGCCGCGCGCCCCGAAGATCGCTGCCACGTCGCATAGTCGCGATACGTCGTACGCGTCACTGGCAGTGCGCGTTCGCTACCCGTTGACGCTTCGACATACAGCGCCGTCAGATCCTCGAGCAGGACGCCGAACGACCATGCGTCGGCGATGATGTGGTGGAGCACGAAGACGAGGACGTGTTCGTCATCGGCCAGCCGGACGATCGCGATCCGCACGAGCGGACCTCGACGGAGGTCGAACGCGCGCTCGGTCAGCGAAGTCGCGATCTCGGTTGTCCGGCGGCTGCGCTGATCCTCGGAGGCGTCGGCGACATCGTGGTGTTCAATCGGGACGACCACGTTGTCGAGCACTGTCTGGTAAGGCTCGCCGTCATCGTCGTCGAATATCGTGCGGAAGCCTTCGTGGCGCTCGACGAGCGCAACAATTGCGCTCTCGAGCGCCGCCAGGTCGATTGGACCTCGAAGGCGTCGCGCGAATGGGACGTTGTAGCTCGCGTCACCAGGCGACAGCTGATCGAGAAACCACAAGCGTTGTTGCGCGAACGAGAGCGGCGAGTGCGTCCCGACCGCTGAGCCTTGGATCCGGACGTCGTCGACACGCTCGGCGTCCTCAATGATCGAAGCCAGCGCCTCGACGGTGGGTTGCTCCAGGATGGATGACACGGTCACGGCCGCTCCGAACCGTTCGCGGATCCTCGTCGAGAGTTTCGTCGCGAGGAGGGAGTGGCCGCCAAGGTCGAAAAAGTCGTCTTCCGGGTTGACTTCGGTCACGCCGAGGACTTCCGACCAGATCTCGGCGAGCAGCACCTCAACCGCAGTCATCGGTCGCGATCGTCCAGTCCGCTGCTCAGGCATTTCCCGAACGAGTGCTCGCAATGAGCGCCGGTCGAGCTTGCCGTTTGGAGTCGTTGGTAACGCGGTCACGAAGGATACGCGTGAAGGAACCATGAAGGCCGGCAGGCCACGCGCGACGCGCGCTCGAACCTCGGCCGCAGTGGGCGGCTCGTCTCGGGCGGCGACGACGTATGCGAGAAGTTGGTTGTGGGTCGGGCCATTTCCTTCGCCGACTACTGCGACGTCGGCGATGCCTTCGATCGATCGAATTGCCTCTTCGATCTCCGCGACCTCGACGCGGTGACCACGCACCTTCAACTGGTCGTCGCTTCGACCGAGGAAGTCGATCAACCCGTCCGGGCGCTGCCGAACAACGTCGCCGGTCCTGTACATTCGTGCACCAGGCTTCGGCGAGTAGGCGTCGGGCACGAACCGCTCGGCTGTGGCGCGCGGATTTCCGACGTAACCTCTCGCGACGCCGATGCCGCCGATGCAGAGTTCGCCAGCCGCCGCTAGCGGGAGAGGGTGGAGAGCGGTATCGAGCACGTAGAGGCCAGTGCCGTCAATAGCGCCACCGATTGCGGTGACTGGACTGGCCTCGCGCCGGATCACTTTCGTTGTCGTCGACCAGATCGTTGTCTCGGTCGGGCCGTAGAGGTTCCAGAGCTCGGCTGATCGCTGCAGCAAGGCATCGGCCAAATCCGACGCGAGCGCTTCGCCGCCGGCCAGCGCTCTCAACGACGAGCGACCCGGCCAACCGCTCTCGACGAGCATCCGCCAAGTGCTTGGCGTCGCCTGCATCACGTCGATGCCGCTCCGCTCTATGAGAGCGGCGAGTCGCTCTGGGTCACGCGCGTCGGCACGCGGCGCGAGCACTACCGTGCCGCCAACCGCGAGGGGGAGGAACAGCTCGAGCGCGGCGATGTCGAACGAGACAGGCGTCACTGCCAGAAGGCGCTCGCCAGCCCGCAGTGCCTCGCGAGCCGCGAACGAAGCGATGAGATTCGCCAAATTCGCGTGCTCGACCATGACCGCCTTCGGGCGCCCGGTCGACCCCGACGTCGTGATCACGTACGCGCCGAGCGATGGCGGGAGCCTCTCGAACTCGTGCGGTGGCAGGTCGGCGGAGGTCGCGTCCGCGTCCTGCGGTCGCACAATGACGAGGCCTGACTTGCCGATACTCGTTGTCTCCTCTGCGTCGATTATGAGGTGTGACGCGCCGCTGTCGGCAAGGATCGACTGCAGCCGCTCAACTGGGTCGTCGGGATCGAGCGCCTGGTACGTCGCTCCAGCCGTCATGACGGCGAGCAGCGAGACAACGAGGTCAGCCGAGCGATCGAGCAGGACTGCGACGATGTCGCCATAGCGGACGCCTGCGGCGTGCAGGCGCCTTGCGAGCGTGGTTGCTCGGTGCTGCAGGTCCTCGTATGTTACTTGCTCGCCGTTGTCCTCGACAGCGACTGCTGCTGGCGCGCGGCGCGCCGTGTTCGCGATCGCGTCTAGAACCGTCACGGCCATGTCATCCCTGCCGATCGCAGCTGTCGTCGCGATTACTCCAGTGTCTAACGCGAGATCGTCGACGCGCACGTCGGGCGTTAGGAGCGCGGCATTAAGAAAGCCGAGGTACGAACGCACGAGCGAATCGGCCGTGTCATGATGGAAAAGGTCGCCCTGATATCGAGCACTTCCACGCTGGCCAGCGGCGATAGGGCCGACGTCGATGTCGATGTCGAACTCCGACGCAACCGGCGGAACCCACGTTGTGGTTGCCGATGAAGGACCGAACGGTCTGCAGGGCGTCTCGCCGTGCAGCTGGAACGACACCTGCGCGACTGGCGACCGCGTCGGATCGCGCACGGGGTTCGCAGCCTGCACCACCCGGTCGAAGGGGAGTTCACCGTTTGCGGCAGCTCGCGCCACACTGCGCCGGACGTCCGCGGCAAGTTCACGGAACGTCGTTGCGTCGGTCCACCGCGCCCGACTTACGACTGTGTTTGCGAAGAGGCCGATCGTCGTCTCGACCCCGACGTGATCGCGCCCCGATACTTGGAATGCGACAACGACGTCGCGCGACCGTGCGCAGCGTCCGAGCGTCGCCTGGAGCGCGGCTAGATGGATGACGAACGGCGTCGTCCGGCAGCGGATCGCGAAAGCCTCCACGGCCCCGCGAACCTCGGCATCGACGTCGAAGAGCAGTTGATCAACCTGCCGAGACCGCCGCGCCGCTCGCGGTGCATCGGTGGGCAGCTCCAGCGCTAGCGCACCCGTCAATGAAGTCCGCCAGTGCTCCTCGGCTCGGGCGAACGCGCCCGCGTCGCTGCGCGCCCTTTGCCACGCTGCGAACTCGGTATACGGGGCCGATTCGGTCGTGTCCGGTCTCCGACCTTCGAGCGCAGCGCCGTACGTCGCCGCAATGTGGTCGACAAGGATCGCGCCGGACGTCATGTCGGAGACCAGATGGCTCAGCACGATCACGAGATGGTGCTCGTCGGGGCCGGAATGAAGTAGCGCGAAGCGATGCAGTGGGCCCGTCGCGAGGTCAAACGGTCGCGCCGCGAGGATACGAGCGACGTTCTGCGCTTCTAGACCACCGATTTCGCCCTCTTCGACCTCGAATGTGACGTCGACGGGTGGCCGGATGACCTGAAGCGGGACACCGTCGGATTCCTTGAAGACGGTACGCAGCGAGGCGTGGTGATCGATAGCGTCTTTGATCGTTCGGGCGAGGATCTCACTGTCAAGCGCGCCTCGAATCTCACAGCGCAGTGCCACGTTCGGGACGGATTGAGGCGCGAGTTGCTCGAGGAACCACAGGCGCTCTTGTCCGAACGAGCAGCGTGAGATCTTGACGGCGACGTCCCCGTCCCAGAGGGTCACGGCTATATATTGCCTTGTTTGCTTCCCGCGCGCCTCCTCCAGGATTGGGTAGCGCAGTCGCCCAAATGGGCTGAATGCGGAGCGCTACCGCGCAGCGTCTTTCGAGAGCTGGCGGCGACCGGCTACTTCCGGGCCCCCATCGATGCGGGGTAGGCCGGACTGGGAATCTCGGCCGCGGCAATGAGCGCCCTTCGAGGCGTTGATGTCGCCCTCGCGACCGCGATCTCCATTCACACCGAGGCCTTTCTCGGCGGGCCTGGTTGCTTTCGGTCGTGACCGCCACGGAGATCCGCCTGAGCGGGGGGTGCTTGGAGACGCGATTGGGTGCATCGGCATCACGGAACCACAGGGCGGGTCTTCTCGTCCGGCTCCGCGCCACCGCGACGCGAATCGACGGTGGTTGGCACGTCGAAGGGGATAAGCCAATTCGTGACGAATTGCGCAGCCGCCACATACAGTTTGGTGCCGGCTCTGACGCGAGGCAAGTGCGGTCCTGTGCTGGCGATCTTCGTGGTTCCGGTCTCGACCCCGGGCGTGACGATCGTCCGTCGTGACGTCACGATAGAGATGGCAAGCGTCGATACGACCCATGTCGAATTCAGCGTCGATGTCGAAGACGGTGCACTTCTCGGTCGCCCTGGCGCAGGGCATCACATCCTTGCATATTGCCTTCGCCGCGAACGGGTGTGCAGTATCGGTCGGCCTGGTCGGGATGGCTGAGTACGCGGCTCGCCCGTTCGCGCCTCCGAGGGCGAGCAGCTTCCGCTGGCCGGCCGTACGATTTCAGGCGCTGCGCTATCGCTACGCGCAGACGTGGTCTCGTGTTCAGGCTTGCGACGCGCTCGCATCGTTAGTCGTCGAGCGTCTCGGCCAAGATCTCCAAGACCGCTCGTGTCCCGTCGAGGTCCGCTCACTCGGCCGCGCACTCATCCGCTGGAAGAACCAGATCGCGGCCTGGCATCGCGCGCATGTCACCAACGGGCCGACCGAAGCCGCGATTATCTGGAGTGATCGTGGGCGTGTCTTTGATGTAGTCGACGAGGGCGTGGAGGTCTGTGGGGGACGCGTTATCTGGAGCGCGTCGTCGAGGTCCCCGATGTCGCGGACTGCCTGAGCTAGA
>Ga0182024_10026852_pt1 | contig 10101 bp, 6 predicted proteins | sample P32metaG_FD_120480 | JGI IMG/M metagenome (GOLD analysis project Ga0182024, IMG submission 120480) | Permafrost microbial communities from Stordalen Mire, Sweden - P3-2 metaG (Illumina Assembly) | ecosystem: Environmental > Terrestrial > Soil > Wetlands > Permafrost | place: Sweden: Stordalen...
CGCCAGCGGTACTCACTCTCCTTCAAAGCGACTTCAATTTTTTTCCGCTCGGTCATGTCCCGCACCATGGCCACCGAGAATCGCCGGCCGCCGTCCCGGAATGCCTGGCCCCTGACCTCCACCGGAAAAATCGTGCCATCCTTGCGGCGGTGCCGGGACTCGAACGCCATCATTTCTCCGGCGCTGAGCTTGCGCTCGATCTCATCAAGGCCGGCCGGGGTCATATCGGGGTCGACGCCAAGCGGTGTCATCCCAAGCAACTCGTCGCGTGTATATCCGAGGCTTTCGCACGCCTGACGATTTACGTCGATGATCACGAATCGTTCATCATGCAGGAAGAACGCATCCGCGGCATGGTCAACGAACGCTCGAAACCGTTGCTCGCTCTGGCGCAGCGCCTGCTCGACGCGCCGGCGTTGAAGCACCGCTGCCGCCTGGTTGGCGGCGACGGTAAGAAGTAACCGGTCGGTTTCGCTGGGAAAATCCGTCTGCCCCGACCCCGTGACCAGCACTCCGTCCTCTCCGATGCGAACGATGACCAGATGCAGCATTCCGCCTCCCGCGGGATTCGGGATGGATGGCGCGGGGTCGGCCGTGCCGCCATTCAGGAAAGGCTTAAGCGCCTCGGCGATGCGCCGGGTCTCGTTCGTGGTGCTCGCTCCTCCCATGGCACCGCCGCGGGAGATTTCAATCTCCTGCCCCGCAGTCCGTCTAGACACACAGACATAAATCAGGTCGAGCCCCAGCGTCGAGAGCAGCGCATCGGCAAGGCCTTCGGCGATTTGACGCGGTTGGTAGCCCGCCCAGGCCGCGGGCAACGCCGAAAGGGCAATCAAATCCCGCATCGTCCGATGCAGCGTTCGAGATTGCTTTACGACTTCCTCCATCGCTTACTGCCGTCTCAAGCCACACTTGGGGCGCCCTGCCCCGCCCGTTCATGCAGTTCGCGCAGAAACTCTTCGGGAGGAACGTAGAACGGGTTCTCCTGGTAGATGCCGCCGATGATCACCGCCGGATGCACGCGCATCGCGTCCATGATGACCGAGGCACTGAACTTGGAAACGTCGTACGTGCAGCAGACCGGATCGTCATACTTGCTGAACATGTTGTTGATCCGGCACTCGTACTCGATGAGGTCATGCACTCCGGGCCGATCGAGCAGCGCCCACTCCGTCCCCGCAACGAATCGGGTCAGTGGATATCCCTGCTTCTTACCTTCAAGCAGCACCCTCTCGAACAACGAGATTTGCCGGTGCTGGTCGAAATATCCATCTTTCAGGTACGCATCCTCCCAGTGCCTGACGACTAATCGTTCTTCGCCCTCGGCCCCAGCCGTATCAATGCCCGCGTGTCGCAAGCGCAGCATGTGGTCCAAGTGTCGATGCCCGTCGATGATGTGAAATGCGCGATCGCCCTGCTCGAAACCCTCCTTGATGAAGGGCATGAGCACCTTGTACTCTTCGTCCTTGCTGTGGAAGAAGGCGCAAACATGCCGCTTGCGATCCAGAACCGATCCCGCTAGATGGACTTGTTTTTCGTGACTCATCGCGGATCTCCTTTCTAGAGGGATCTAAGTATAGCGATCAATCGGCAACGCGAATAGAATGCCGCGCAGCGGACGCAGTTCCAAAATCGTCCTCACGGATATAGAAAGTGGGCGAATCATGGCTCATCTGTTGCTTATCGACGATGATCCTGGCCTGATTCCGGAGCAGGTGCGCCAAGCTTTCCCTGCTCCCTCCCATCGTGTCGATGTAGCCGCCACCGGGAGGGCAGGACTTGAGCAGGTACGGACCAATCCGCCCGACGTGATTCTTCTCGATTTGCGCCTGCCCGACCAATCCGGCCTGGATGTCTATCACGGGATCCGCGAATTGGACGCCCGCATCCCCGTCATCTTTGTCACAATGACCAAGACTGCGGACACCGCTATCGAGGCCATGAAGCAGGGCGCATTCGACTACTTGTTTAAGCCGCTTGATCTCAAGCAGGTGCGGAGAGTGGTCGGCGAGGCGCTGGAAGTTGGCCGACGGATGCGCGCACCGGCTGTCTTCACGGAGACGCCGCCGGACCCGGACGTGGATGGCGCTATCCTCGGCGGGTGTGCGGCCATGCGCGAGGTTTACAAGGCGATCGGCCGGGTCGCCGGCCAGGACGTGACGGTTCTAATCGCCGGCGAGACCGGCACCGGCAAAGAATTAATCGCTCGGGCGATTTATCAGCACAGTGCCCGCGCCAAGGCACCATTCATGGCTCTTAACTGTGCCGCCATCCCCGAAAACCTGCTGGAAAGTGAATTGTTCGGGCATGAAAAAGGTTCCTTTACCGGGGCGGACCGCCGTCGCATCGGTAAATTCGAGCAGTGCAATAACGGGACGATCCTTCTGGATGAAATCGGGGATATGCCGCTGGCTTTGCAGGCGAAAATTCTCCGGCTGCTACAGGAACAATCATTCGAGCGTGTCGGCGGCAACGAGACTGTGCGGACCAATGTGCGGATAATTGCCGCAAGCCACCGCGATCTGAAAGCTCTCTCCGCCGAGGGCAAATTTCGCGCGGACCTTTACTATCGATTGAGTGTTTTCTCCATCAATCTGCCTGCCTTGCGCGAACGAGATGAAGACCTGGAGATGCTGGTGCTTTACTATCTTCGGCGATTCAGCCGCGAACTGGGACGCGAAATCGACACGGCAGATCCCGAAGCGCTGGCGCGCTTGCGTGCCTACCACTGGCCGGGCAATATCCGCGAGTTGCAGAGTGTTGTGAAACAGGCCCTGCTTCAATCGCGCGGCTCGGTACTGCTTCCATCATTTTTGCCTGAGCTCTCGGTTGCCTCGGCTGAACCTGCCTCATCGTCGGGTGTGAATCTTGAGCTTGAGGCATTCGTCCGCCAACGATTACAACCCGATGCCCGCGACTTGTACTCCGAGGTGCACGGCCAAGTGGATCGATTCCTTCTGACCTGTGCCCTGGAATATACCGGTGGAAGCCAACACAAGGCGGCTCGGCTCCTGGGAATCTCCCGCCAAACCTTACGCCTGAAACTACGCGACCTGGGGTTGCGCGTTACATCGGCGGTCGAAGCCGATGACGACAATGAATCGTAAAATCCTGGCTTGGCGCGGCCAAATTTCTGTCCAACCCGCTGAACTTTTACCCATTTGGGGTGCAATCAGAATGTATAGGTCAGCGCGGTATAGAAGAAGTCGATGTCGTTGCTGGGGCCGGTCTGGGAAATGAAGCTGCCGGCGAACATATGGCTATAACCCATGTAGGCCGACAGATGCGGATCGATCTGCCAATTCAGCAACAAATCCAATTCACTGCCTACGTGCCGATCGCCCGAACCTCCGGCGGCGCGAAGGATGGAGCCCGAGGACGTATACACCGCGTCATGAGTGCTCTCACGCCAGAATTCATAGAACGACGTTCGCAGTTTCAGCGATTCAACGAACTTGCGGTTCTCCAGAAGCGTCAGGTCCAGGCCCGACTCCACGTCGATAATGTTCTGCCGGCCGATCGCGTCGATGTCGCCGAACTGACCGTGCCCGCTGGGATATAATTGGTTGAACGTTCCGACTTCTCCGCCGCTGGCGCGCCCCGAGCCGCTGGCAATGTCAGCGCCGACAAAGGTTCGCGGAGTAAAAGCGACGTCATAAAATGTGAAGCCGTCTTTTGTGGCGATTTGAAATGCCCTAATGTCGTGACCGCTAAACTTGCCATATTGGTAGTCCGCTTCAACATCGAAATCGAATGGCTTCGGATTTGTGGTCAGGCGAATGCCGGACGTAAAGCGGTCCTCTGTTCCCGTGCCGGTTTCGTTTACAAAGCTCGTCGCTTGCCGATCCAAATAGAGCTCGTATAACTCAAGTTTACTGCTGGCGTTAACGATCAACTTTGGCAACTGAAGTGTATCGTAAGCGCCTGCCAGCACATTCCGGCTGTCGGAACTGTCAAACCTATAGGGTTCCACCAGTACTGGACGTACCAGGAATAGCGTGAGCGAATTATCGCGAGAATTCAGATCCCCACGAAAACCGTCAAATGTTTTCCTGACGTTGGAGAAGTCGGCCGGCCCAAGTAATCGGGCGGCACCGAATTCCAGGAATTGCCGTCCGGCGCGTAGGGTGAAGTCGCTGTTTGTTGTCAATGGAATTTTGAAATCGGCAAAACCCTGTTCGAGGTCCAGTTCGTCTCGGTCATTCGCTCGCGGCCCACCATCGCGACCCGCTTCAAACGCACTGGCCCCTTGAACAAATACACGAACGAACGGACCGAAATGCAAATCCACGTTCTCCGTCAGCCGCGCGTCGTTGTACCCGTCTCGGGTTTGCGATCCGACACCGAAGGTATTGTTGTTGAAATACTCATAACGATCACGGACCTGGCCGCCGAAGCTGGCATACCAATCAGGGCTCTCATTTAGCGGTACGTACTTGATCGGATCCCAGAGATCCGTTCGCTGAGTCGGGTCCGCCAGAAAACTGTAATTCTCGTCCCACCTCGCAAGTGTGTAGGTTCGAGCTTGGCCATTGGGTACCACGTTGACGGCGGGGGCGCTCTCCTGAGTTGACGGACTCGTCGTGGACAGCGAACTCTGCCCCCGAGCGCCTTCCACTGTAAAAACGATAGCAGTAAGCCAAAGTAATGAAATACGCATGGGTGCCTCGCCTTGCTCATCAATTGCAGAGATGAAAATGCTGCCGCCCTCCGAGGAATCGCGGCAGGCCAAACTCACGCCGCGTTGCCGAAGCAACGGGCATACCCGAGCGGAAACGGGCCGGCTTTCGCGACGGTCTGCACGGGCTGGCGCCGACAACACACGATTACCGTTCGATACGGATCCCCATTGGGAAAGAATCTGCGCCAGTTGAACACAAATCCGCCGGCGACAGGCTCGGCCGATATTTGCCCGTACACTCGGAACCATGCTGCTGACGGTGTGTGACCACATGGCACGGAATCTGCAATTGGTCGTTTGAGGATGTCAGACGCACCTGTTTTCAATGCCACTTAATTCGAAAGGGCCAGCCATGGATAGTACGAACAACGGCATTACACGACGTACGGCGATGTTTCAAATAGCGCCCCTGGCGGCGCTGGCAGTGGGCGGCATCAGATCGGTGATGGCCGAGGATCGGAGCAGAAGCGATCCTGGCCCTGGAAATCCCGCGCTTGATGGGCAGAACCGGGATTCGGCGTGGCCGCCCCCCACGGATTCCAAGAGCCTCGTTCAAAACTTCAAATACCCGTTCTCTTTTGCGAACAAACGGACTTACGAAGGCGGATGGTCCCGTGAGGTGACCGTTCGCGAGCTGCCGGTATCGAAGTCCATGGCGGGCGTAAACATGAGACTTACCGCCGGAGGCGTTCGTGAATTGCATTGGCACACGGCCGGCGAATGGGCGATCATTCTTTACGGATCAGCCCGGATCACCGCGATTGATAAAGATGGGAAGAGTTTTGTCGCGGACGTGAAACAAAATGATCTCTGGTATTTTCCCAGCGGGATTCCGCACTCGATTCAGGGTCTGGACCCAGATGGTACGGAATTCATGCTGGTATTTGACGATGGAACCTTTTCGGAACAGGAGACCGTCCTGCTCAGCGACTCGATGGCGCACGTGCCGCCTGAGGTTCTGTCCAAGAACTTCGGCGTTGCGGAAGACGCGATGAACAATCTCCCCAAGCAAGAGTTATTCATCTTCCAGACCGCGGTTCCCGGACCGTTGGATGCCGATCGCAAGGCAGCGGCGGGATCACTTGGGCCCTCGCCGACTGATTTCGCTTTTCGCACAATGGAGATGCCGCCGACAAAGACCACAAAAGGCGGAGAGGTGCGCATCGTCGATTCAAGCACGTTTAAGGCCTCAACAACGGTTGCGATGGCAATGGTCACGGTTCATCCAGGCGGGCTGCGGGAACTGCACTGGCATCCGAACGCCGACGAATGGCAATATTATATCGCCGGCAAGGGGCGGATGACGGTGGTGGACACCGGCAATAAGGCGCGCACGCTGGATTTTCAGGCGGGCGACGTCGGATACGTGGAAAAAAGCCTGCTGCATTACGTCGAGAATACGGGGGATACAGACCTGATCTTCCTGGAGATGTTCAAGAGCAGCTATTACCAGGATCTTTCGCTCTCGGTGTGGCTCGCCCACACGCCGCCGGAATTGGTTAAGGCGCACCTCAAGATCGACCAAGAGACCCTTGACGCGATCCCAAAGACCGAGACTGTGCTGATGCCGCTAACTTAGGAGGGCCCCGTGAAATCCCTTAATCGATGGTACATCGCGCTCGCCGGCGTGTTCATGCAACTTGCTTTGGGCGCGGTTTATGCCTGGAGCGTATTTCGTGTCCCGCTCGCCAAGCAATTCGGCTGGAGTATTTCGGAAGTCACGCTGACCTTTACGATCAGTATTTTCGTGCTGGGCATCGCCGCATTCTTTGGCGGTCTCTGGCTGAATCGAAAGGGCCCCCGCATTGTCGCGCTGACGGGCGGCGCGCTCTACGGACTTGGCGTATTTCTGGCCTGCTTCTCGGCAAATAAACTTTGGTGGCTGTATCTCAGTTACGGGTTGATCGGCGGAATCGGTGTCGGCTTCGCTTATATCGTTCCGGTAGCGGTGCTATTGAAATGGTTTCCGGATCGTCGAGGGCTTATTACGGGAATCGCTGTAGGTGGATTTGGAGCCGGCGCCCTCATTGTCGCACCCGTGGCAACCCAACTGATCGGGAGGGTTGGGGTCTTAAACACGTTTGCGTATTTGGGCGTTGCCTATCTGGTGGTAACGGTTGCAGGCGGATTGTTCATGCATAATCCACCGGATGGCTGGAAGCCGGCGGGTTGGACGCCCACCCGTTCTGAAACCTCGCATCGCGCCGGGCACGATTACACTCTCAGCGACGCCCTCAAGACCTGGCAATTCTATGCCCTCTGGCTCCTGCTGTTTCTAAATACCTGCGCGGGCATTTCGATCATCTCGCAGGAAGCTCCACTTTTTCAGGAATTGACGGCCGCGACCACGGTCGCCGCGGCAGGCATGGTTGGCTTGGTCAGCATCGGTAACGCATTCGGGCGAGTCTTCTGGGCTTGGGTTTCGGACTTGATTTCAAGACGGGCGACCTTTGTCATTATGTTCGTCGTTCAAGCCTTCCTCTTCTGGTTCTTTCCGAATATCGCGACGGTTTCGTTAATGACGATCGTCGCGTTCGTTGTGTTAATGTGCTACGGCGGTGGGTTCGGCACGATGCCCGCATTTGCCGCGGATTATTTTGGTCCCAGGAATGTCGGTCCAATCTATGGGCTCATGCTGACGGCTTGGGGGTGCGCCAGCGCCTTTGGGCCGCTGTTGATTGCGCATCTGCGCGAAGTCGATGGTTCTTATCGTGGGGCACTGCACATCATTGCCGGAATCATGGCGGTCTCGGTTATACTTCCGGCCGTGATTTCGCCGCCGAAAGTTCACAAGGTCGAACCCATTAATGGGCAAGGCGCAACCCCGGTCGTAGCCTAAAAATGAACTGACTTATTGTTCATCAGATAATCGTGATCGTGAGGTGCTTTCATGAAACTGAGAATCAAAGGCAATTCGATTCGCTTGCGGCTGGGCCAGTCCGAGGTGCAGCGGCTGGCAAGCGGCCGACTCATTCAAGAATCCACCGTTTTCGGCCCTTCCAAACAGGAGCGCTTCGCCTACGCGCTTTGTGCGTCTCCTGACGTGTCCCTTGTGAGCGCGAGCTTTGCAGATCGACGCTTGGTGATTCGTGCGCCCTCGGGCATGATTCATCAGTGGGCCACGACCGACCAGGTCGGTATTCATGCCGTTCAACACGCCGGTGACGATAGCGAACTCCTGATTCTCATCGAAAAAGACTTCGAATGCATCGACGCCCCATCTGACGAGTCACGGGAAGACGCTTTTCCAAACCCACAACTCGAAGCCGCCTGCCGACCGGCGGGAGGTATTGAGAGGTCGACATGAGCACGGTCACCTTGAACGGATTGGTGCAAAAGGCAACCGCTGGCGAGCGTCTGATCGATGCGATCAATCGCGCCGGCATCGAGCTGCCGCAGGTCTGCTACCATCCGCAGCTCGGCCCGATTCAGACGTGCGACACGTGCATGGTCGAAATCGACGGCAAGCTCGTGCGCGCATGCGGAATCAAGGTTTCCGATGCAATGAAGGTAACGACAAACTCCCCGGCGGCGTCAGCCGCGCAGCGGGAGGCTTTTGATCGCGTCCTCGAAAACCACATGCTCTACTGCACGGTCTGCGACAACAACAACGGCAACTGCACTGTCCACAACACCACGAAGATGCTCGCCGTCGAACATCAGAAGATTCCATTCAAAACCAAGCCGTTCGAAGTCGACAACACCAATCCCTTCTACCGCTACGACCCTGACCAGTGCCTCCTATGCGGGCGCTGCGTCGAGGCGTGCCAGAACGTCGAAGTGAACGAGACGCTTTCCATCAACTGGGAAGATGAACACCCCCGAGTATTGTGGGACGGCGGCTCGACCATCGGCGAATCGAGCTGCGTCTCCTGCGGCCACTGCGTGACCGTCTGCCCGTGCAACGCGCTCATGGAAAAATCCATGCTGGGTCATGCGGGATTTCTTTCCTCGATTCCCAAGAAATCGCTCAAGGGCATGATCGATATCGTTAAGGAGATCGAACCCGAGGCCGGCTATGGCGCGATCCTGAAGCTGTCCGAGGCAGAATCGGCGATGCGAAAATCCCGCGTTCGCCGCACGAAGACTGTTTGCACCTACTGCGGCGTCGGTTGCAGTTTCGACGTCTGGACGAAGGACCGTCACATTCTGAAGGTCGCGCCGGAACACGGCGCGACGAACGGAATTTCAACCTGCATTAAGGGGAAATTCGGCTGGGATTTTGTTAACAGCCCCGATCGGCTCACAACGCCGTTGATTCGGGAGGGAGACAAGTTCCGACCGGCGAGCTGGGACGAGGCTCTTCAACTCATCGCCCGCCGACTCTCGGAGATCAAGGCAGCGCACGGCCCCGACGCGATTGGGCTCATCTCCTCTTCGAAGTGCACAAACGAGGAGAGTTACCTGATGCAGAAGTTGGCCCGCGCTGTCGTGGGCACCAACAACATCGACAACTGCTCTCGATATTGCCAGGCGCCTGCCACGACAGGGCTCTTCCGCACCGTCGGCTATGGGGGCGACTCCGGTTCGATCCGCGATATCGAAAACGCTGACCTTGTCCTCATTGTCGGGAGCAACACAGCCGAGAGCCACCCGGTCCTGGCAACGCGGGTCAAAAGCGCCCACAAACTCCGCGGTCAAAAGCTGATTGTCGCGGACCTGCGCGAGCATGAAATGGCCCGCCGCGCCGATTTGTTCGTGCGTCCGCGCCCAGGCACGGACCTGGTGTGGATCTCCGCCATCAGTCGCTACATTCTCGATCAGGGATTGGAACACAAGGCGTTTCTCAACCAGTGGGTCAACGGCCTGGACGAATACCGCAAAAGTCTCGAGCCCTTTACGTTGGAGGCCGCCGAGCAGGCGACCGGTTTGTCGATTGAGACGCTGAAAAAAGTTGCGCACATGATCGTGGAAGCCAAGGGCGTCTGTGTCCTGTGGGCCATGGGCATCACCCAGCATACGATGGGTTCGGATTCGTCCACCGCGATCTCGAATCTTCTTTTGATCACCGGCAACTACATGCGCGCCGGCACCGGCGCTTACCCATTGCGCGGACACAACAACGTGCAAGGAGCCGGAGACCAGGGCGCGGCGCCGGCGACGCTGCCAGGTTATCAGTCCGTCAGCGATCCAGAAGTGCGGCGTCGCTTCGAGGCCGCGTGGCGCGTCAATCTCCCGACGAGCAAGGGGCTCGATAATCACGAAATGGTCGATGCGATCCAACAAGGCAAGCTCAAGGCGATGTATCTGTTCGGCGAAGAAATGAGCCTGGTCGATTCAAACGCGAACTATGTTCAGGATGCCTTCAGCAAGCTCGAGTTCTTTGTCGTGCAGGACATCTTCTTCAGTCATACCTGCGGGTTCGCCGACGTCGTTCTGCCTGCGGCGCCGAGTCTGGAGAAGGATGGGACATTCACCAG
>Ga0182024_10026853_pt1 | contig 10101 bp, 11 predicted proteins | sample P32metaG_FD_120480 | JGI IMG/M metagenome (GOLD analysis project Ga0182024, IMG submission 120480) | Permafrost microbial communities from Stordalen Mire, Sweden - P3-2 metaG (Illumina Assembly) | ecosystem: Environmental > Terrestrial > Soil > Wetlands > Permafrost | place: Sweden: Stordalen...
CGCCGCGTAGACCAGCCACCACCACCGCCCACCGGACTACGAACGTAACAGCCCTTTGCCTGCTCAGCACGAATAAAACTCGCCCCACCCCTCTCTTCACTTTTCAAATTGCTGCTGCCTTCCGGTGCCGCAATGGATGATCCTCGCCCCGGGGTGGGTGGGCACTATTCCCTGCTCGAGCCGATTCCGTGGGTGCTCAGATCAGACCAAATCGAACACGCGGAGAAAGATAGCCAGCCTCGGCGACGAAACGCTCGATCCAGGGCAAGAACTTCTCGAGGCGCCCCGCCAAACCCAACAAAAACCGCTTGCGACCACCAGCAGCTGCTGGCAAGCCAAGTAAACCTCCGGTAACCAGCGACCAAATGTAGCGTAGCTGGGAAATAAGCAACCTACGTCTCTGCCGATCCTGACCGTGTGCGGCTGCTTGCACCCGCCGTCTTTTCGCTCGCGCTCGGCGCCGGATTTCCGCCCCTAGGACTCGTCGTCGCGGCGGTAACCGAGTCGCGCCGAGATGCGATCCGCGGTCGACACCAGGTGCGGGCTGAGCGCGTCGACGAGCTCGGATAGGGAGATCATCGAGGTGTGCGCGGCGAGGTTGACGGCGGCGACGACCTCGCGCGCCTCGTTGCGCACGGGCGCGGCGATCGAGTGCAGCTCGGGCGCGAGCTCCTCGTCGTTGACGGCGAAGCCCTCGGACTCAATCTCGTCGAGCTCGGAGAGCAGCGCTTTCTTTGAGGTGATCGTGTTGGGAGCCTGCTTGGTGAGCTTCATCTCCGTGATCAACTCGCGCTGCTCTTCCTCGGGCAGGTAGGCGAGTAGCAGCTTGCCCATCGCGGTGCAGTAGGCCGGCAACCGGGAGCCCGGCGCGAGGCCGAGGTCGATTTTGCTCTGGCCGCGGCGGAAGGAGCGGGCGCGGTCGACGTAGAGGATCTCCGGGCCGTCGAGCACGGCGAGGTTGGTCGTGTAGGAGGTGCGCTGGCGCAGTTCCTCGAGGTACTCATGCGCGTGCTCGCGCAGGCCGGTGGAGTTGAGCGCCGCCATGCCGAGGTCGGTGACCTTCAGCCCGAGGCGGTACTTGCGCGAGGCGCCCTGCTCGAGATAACCGAGGGCGACGAGCGTGATCACATAACGATGGGTGGTCGAGCGAGACATGCCGAGATCGTCGGCGATATCCGCGATCCCGAGCACCGGGCGCTCGGGCGTGAAGCAGATGAGGATCGCGAGGCCCCGTTCGAGCGACTGCGAGTAGCGCGGCTCGCGCAGGCTGGGAACCGACCATGTGGGCTCTTGTGTGCCTTTTGCCGTTGTGGGACTACTGGTTTTTCTTCTGGGCATTTGTACTCGGACTCTACGTGTACCGTGGCGTTTGCGCCAGGGCGGGAGTGGCGTTCTCCGCCCAGTTCTGAAGGAATGCCTCGGTGGCGGCCACATCGAGGGGCCGGGCGAACAGGAAGCCCTGTCCGCTGTCGCAGTCCTGTTCTCTGAGCAGGGAGAGCTCTTGTTGTTGCTCGATGCCCTCGGCGAAGGTCTCGAGCGAGAGCGACTTGCCGAGCTGCACGAGGGTGCGGATCAGTGTCTCACCCTCTTGGTTGTGCTTCAGCCCTGAGATGAACGAGCGGTCGATCTTCAGCGCGTCGACTGGGAACCGCTGCAGGTGGGCGAGGGATGAGTACCCGGTGCCGAAGTCGTCGATCGCGATCCGCACGCCGAGCGCCTTGACCTCGGTGAGCCGCCGCGCGGCCTCCTCGATGTTGCGCATCAGCGTGGTCTCGGTGATCTCGATCGTCAGCGCTGAGGGGTCCAGGCCGCTCTCTGAGAGCGCGCCTTCGATGTCGGCGATCAGCTGATCGGTGTCGAGCTGGCGTCCGGAGACGTTGACGGCCATGCCGATCGGATAGCCCGCCGCACGCCACTTGGCGCCCTGAGCACAGGCCTGCTCGAGGACCCACTTGCCGACTTCGACGATCAACCCGGTCTTCTCGAGTAGCGGGATGAAGTCGTCGGGTTGAACGACGCCGCGCACCGGGTGCTCCCAGCGGATCAGCGCCTCGACGCCGGTGGGGCTCATATCCTGGAGATGGAGGGTGGGCTGATAGGCAAGCACGAACTCGTCTTTCTCCAAGGCTTCGCGCAGATCCATCTCGAGTTCCATGCGGTTGTGCACGGTGTCCTGCATGTCGGTCTCGAACACGACATAGCGATTCTTGCCGTCCCACTTCGCCCGGTACATCGCGATGTCCGCGTTGCGCAGGAGCTCCTCGGCCGAGGCGTGAGCGCCCGCCGCGATCCCGATGCTGGCCGTCACGCTCACGCGAGTCTGTTTGTCCGCTCCGAGCTCGAACGGTTCTTTGAGCGCGTCGAGCAGGCGCTCGGCGATCAGCTCGGGCCCCACATCCAGCGAGAGCTGCTCGGAGATCACGACAAACTCGTCCCCGCCGAGACGCCCCAGCGCATCGGCGGCCCGTACCACACCGTCGAGCCTCGCGGCAACCGCTCGCAGGAGCTGATCGCCGACTGAGTGACCGAGCGTGTCATTGATGTCCTTGAAGTTATCCAGATCGACGAACAGCGCCGCAACCGGCGTTTGGCTGCGGTGCGAGCGCGCGAGCATCTGCTCGACACGATCGAGGATCAACGTTCGGTTCGGCAGGCCGGTCAACGCGTCGTGTGTCGCCAGGAACGCAAGCTCCTCCTGGCGGTGCGCGAGCTGCTCGTCGGCGAGCCGGCGCTCTGACTCAAAGGACTCACACATCCGCACGAGCGTCACGTTGAGGCTGCGCTGCAACATGGCCAGGGCCCGCAGGAGCACCTCCTGAGAGAGATCGAGCTCCGCGGCGATCTCGCGCACCACGTCCTCCGCGGCGTCACACCAGCGCAGGCAGCGCTTGGTGACCTCGTTCAGCGGCGCCGCGCGCTGCGCCGCGAGCTGACCGAAGATATGCCAGGCCTCCTGGCCGACCTCGCGAGCGACCTCGGGGCTCTCGCCCGCCATCCAGCGGGCGACCGCGACCGTGGAGACCGTGCCCACCCGCGCGAAGCTGTCCTCGACCAGATCATCGAGCACCTGATCGGACTCCCGGGTCCGCGAGAGCATTCCCGCCACGACGTCCTCGGTTCGCGCCCTCAGCGCCTCACCGAGACGACGAAGATCCTCCCCGGATTGCCCCACTGAAGCCGGCAGCGGCGAAGAGAGCCGCTTCTGATTCTTTCCCAGGCTCCAGCGTCGAAATGTCATCGCAATCGAATAGATCGACAACCGGCACCCATTCCATAAGCTCGACTACCCGGAGTAGGCAAGCGTCTGCGCGCGGTTCGGGCAGGATGCTGGGCCCTCACGTCGTGAGCAAAGCCGAACGCTCGCACAAGCCGTGTCCGATGCGGTCGCCGCACCGGACACGGCTTGCCTAACGAGCTCCGCCTGGCGCACCCTTCTCGAAAGTGGCTTTTCGCCGGCAAGGGAGGCGGTGATCTGTTGAGCGCGCCTGTATCTGCTCGCTGCTGGCGTGTTCGCTGCCGCCTAGCCTATCGCCGCTACCGATCATTTCCACAATCGTGGCGATGTCTTCCCGCTCAGACGCGACCAAACCCTCATTGCTTAAGCGTACGCCGAAGATGGCGAAGATTAAGCCTGGCTTTTCAACTTGTTTACACGAGCGTGCGGGGTCTAGGAGTGGCGGTCCTTGAAGGTCCGCTGGGCGTGCTGCCATTGGGCGTGGTAGGCGTCCTTGGCGGCTTGGCGGCTTGGCGGCTTGGCGGCTTGGTGGCTTGGTGGTCGGCGGCGGTGCGCTCGTTCTCGCGCCGGGTGTCCTGGATGGCTGTCGAGCGCTCGGCACGGAACGCCGCGAGTAACCCGCCGGGCTGGCCGCGCGATCGCCAGGTCCGCCTGATGAGCTCTAGGTACCCGGGTGCCTTGGCTCGCGTAGGAACGCGCTGGCTTAGGGGCTCGGGGATCAAGGTGTAGCCGCGCTGCAACGCCATGTCCCAGGTGATGTCCGCCCCGTTCGTGCATGTCGTGAGCGTCATGCCGCTTTGGCCGGGGTCTCGGGCTGCGGGCCAGTAGCACAGGCCGCCGATCTGCAAATGAGCGCTCGATTGAGTGCGTGACTGGGACCAGCGCGGCCTCGCAGTCGCCCAGAAACCTTCGCACCTCAGGAGATCGCGAACGAGAGGCTCGACGTGTGCCCGCAGCCAATCACGGTGTTGGCGCAGCTGGTTGCGCTCGCGCTGGCTGCGCCTCTGCGAGGGGATCGCTTTCAGCGTTCCGGCCATCTGGGCGACGCGGCCCGCGCCCGGGATCCCCGGTTGAAGACGGCTGACGAACCGTTGCAGGGCGTGCGCGCTGATCTCGATGGAGTCCAGATCGTGCTCGGTCAGGAGGCGTTCGAAGTTGGGCTCGGGGGTGGGGTGTCGTGGCGCTGGCGCCATTCGGCCGACGCACCAAAGGCGTTAGAGTCAGGTCAGCGACGAAGGGGCAGCACGATGGCACGATGCGAGTGGTGTGAGCAGGAGACCGATTATGATCGGCTGCGCCCGATTCGTGATTGGGAAGAGGCGCTCACGGGTCCCGAGTATTGGGTATGCCCAGAGTGCGTCGAGAAGGAGAGAGAGGGCTTCGAGGCGGCGTCGGCGGAGTGGTCGGCCTACATGGAGGAGCGCTACGCCGCTGGTGTGAGCGAGGGGTGATCAGCGGCTTCGAAGGCCGCTGTAGCCGTCTCGCCGTGGCCTCGCAGTCCAGAGAAAGCCCGTGAAAAGGGTTCCGTCCGATTAGGGGGCCATAATTTAATGCTCTTGAAGTCGTCGAGGTCGAGCATCAGGAGCGCGCCGTGGCGTTTGTAGCGGGAGGTGTTGTGCAGGATGCGCTCGAGCTCCTCGGCGAAGCGGCGGCGGTTGTACAGGCCCGTCAGCGGGTCGTGGTCGGCCTGGTGTTTGAGCGCTTCGCGGCTGGCGCTCAGGCTTGCCTGGGCGAGGATCTGGCGCACGATCACCAGCGCGAAGGTCAGCGTGATGATGATCGCAATGCTCAGGTCGGGGAACAGTGGCCCGCGAGCGGCCTCCGTGAGCACGATCGTCATGCCGGCGGCGATCGCCATATACGGCAGCCAGCTCGCGTGGGCGCCCTGCGTGCGGTCCTCCGCGAGCGCGTCGGCCGTGGTGAGCGTCCGCTGTCTGAGTGCCGAGGCGGTGAAGCACGCGAAGGCGAGCGCGTACAGCGTGTTGATCGGGTCGCCGTCGTGGTATACGCCGTGCAGCACGATGTAGCCATAGATCAGATCCGCCACGACGAACAGTGCGATCGCCAGCGCCATAGGCCGCAGAACGCGTCGTGTCGCCGGGGCCGCGCCGCGCAGCAGCGTGGTGCCCAGCGCGACGAGCAGGATCATGTCGCCGAGGGGGTAGGCGACCGAGGTGATCGCTTCCAGTGGGGTGCGCGCGGCGATCACGTTGGGGCCGAGGACGAAGTACACGAACACCATGCCGCCGCCGAGCGTGACGATCGCGCTGTCGAGCGTGAGCTCGAGCGCCTGGCGAGCGCTGCGAGGGTGCGCTGGAAAGCTCAGCACACCGGCGAGCAGCAGCGGATAGAAGGCGAGGTAGAGCGGGTCCGCCAGAGAGGGGAATGCTGAGACCCCCGCCGCCAGGTAGAGCAGGCCGGCGACCGTGCCGGCGGACTGCGCCAGGAGTGCCAGCGCAACCAACCGCCATGCGTGATTGACATGCGGCGAGCCGGCCGCGCGCCGTGAGGCGCACACGGCGGCACCCGTGGCGTACAGGGATATCGCGAGCATCAGCAGTTCGCCCGAGAGTTCCTGACGCAGTGGAAGCCAATGCAGCAGCTGCCAGCTCAGATAGACCGCCACGAGGCCCGCCAGCACGATCCAGCCGAGACGCATGCCGCTCGGCACCCGCGCACGCGAGACGCCCTTACGCGCTGACTCTGGGATCATCTCGGACCCGTTCGGATATACAGACATACGAACCACATCGGACCGCAATCACGCCGGCGATACCTATCCGAGTAACTCTGGCCATAAGAATCCGCGGGGCTCGCGCGGCACGGTGCTGGCCCCCGGACTGCGCCCACGTGTCCTCCAAGTAGGCTTTGAGCTAAGTCGGAGCGGGGGAAGGGAACGTGACAGCGATGCGGTCACAAACGGGCTCGCTTGATCGTTATGGATGACGTGACGCTCGGCGCGGAGGAATTGACCGATGGAGAGTTGCTGGAGCGCACCCGTGCGGGGGATCGGGAGGCGTTTGGCGTGCTGTATGAGCGCCGTCAGATGTATTGGCGTCATTGAGGTTCCGGCCTTGGTCGATGCTGCGGCTGGTGGCCGGGACGACGGCATGTTCGTTTTCGCGCCAAGTTTGGTGTGGTGACGCCCCGTTTTATGGGGGATCGGAGTGGCGGGTAGGTCACGATCGAGCGAAACGTCTCAGGCGTGAGTGGGTTGGCTTCATGTCTACGAAAGCAGTCGCGCTCGACCCGTTCCGCGAGGTCGGGCTCAACAAGCTCACGATTCAGGCGACCCTCGCCGGTGGCCTCGATGCGCAGGCGCTTGGCGTTCTGGCCGCCGATCTTGCCCTCGGCGGCACGCTCGTGGCGCTCACGCCGTGGCTTGCGCCAGTCGTGGTGCTCGCGGTTTCAGCGTTCGTCGCAATCACCGCCGTCGCCGTATCGCCACGGAACTACGGCGCCACGCTGCGCAGCCTGCTCCAGGAGTCCGAGGCGCTGCTCAAGACCCGGGCCGAGGGCGCCGACGAAGCGCTGCGCCGGCTGGTCGTCGAGGACCTCGCCGACGCCCTCGACGCAAACGCCAGGGTCCTACGCTTCAAGGGCTATCTCGTCGCTGGCGCGATCGCCCTGCTCCTCGTGAGCGTGCTGCTGATCCTCGCTCACAACCCGTAAATTTGGGAGTACACTGACCTCATGTCCAAAACGAGTCCCCCCGCAGACACGGAGCACGCCGCGACGGAGAGCGCTCAGGCGCCCGAGCTACCGCCGCTTGAGCCGATGCGCATACCCAGCGGCCCGTTGTTCCCGGAGTTCGTCTACCGCTTCATCGACAAACTGTTCCGCCTCGACCAAGCCCACTAGTCAAGACCGAGTCTGCCAACTCGATCGAGGGCTCGGGTTGAAATCCGTCACGGTCTTGGCGCAGAATTGGCACATTCGTGCGCGGTTCGTCACATTTGTGGAGGTACCTTGCTCTGTATGTCTATCTCTGCTGAGAGTTCACTGCGCACGTCGTTCGATTCTCTGTTGAGTGTCCGTGCCCTGCGGGGTAAGGATGGTCGGCCCAGGGATCATCGTCGTGCGTTGGGCCGGTACGGTGAGAAGCTCGCGGTCGAGCACCTTCTGGCTCGTGGGTTCTCTCTGCTGGAGCGCAATTATCGTACGCGTCGCGGCGAGATCGACCTGATCGCTTTCGACGGTCGTACGCTGATCTTCGTCGAGGTCAAGACGCATCAGCTGGGGAGATCGCAACCGCCGGCATCGGTCAAACCGCTGGCCTATCTGTCCGCCGGTCAGCTCGCACGATATCGCCCGGTCGCGCAGGCGTACCTCGATGACCCGAGGCACGCTCCCGTCGCCGCAGAGAGCATGCGCTTCGATGCGATCGGGGTGCTCGTGGACGCGGAGGGGGCCGTGGTGGACGTAATGCATGTTGAGGGGGGCGAGTGAGGGGGCACGTCCCAGTCGATGTATCACGCGTGATACTATGGGGGTGTGACTGAGGTGAGTATCCGGGAGTTGCGCAACCAGGGTGGTGACGTGGTCGATCGCGCTGCGCGTGGCGAGCAGATCACGATCACGCGTGCGGGGAGGGCTGTCGCCGAGCTGCGGGCGGTGTCGCGTGCCGCGCTCTCGGCAGAGACGCTGCTGCGCCGCTGGCGTCTGCTGCCCCAGGTGGACCCCGTCGCTCTGCGCAGGGACGTCGACAGGCTGCTGGACGCACGCCTGTGAATGATGAACCGGAGATTGACGAGCCGGAGACTGACGAGCCGGAGACGACCACGGAGCTCCCGCCCACGCGGGGAATCCTCGACACTTCGACGGTCATCCTGCTGGGGCGCCTCACGGACGCTGCGAAGCTGCCCACCGAACCGCTGATCACGACTGTGACCCTCGCCGAGCTCTCGGTCGGTCCGCTCGTCGCTGAGGATGAGCAGGAGCGCGCCGCGCGCCAGGCTCACTTACAGCAGGCCGAGGCCGACTTCGACCCGCTCCCCTTCGACGCCGCTGCCGCCCGCGCTTTCGGGCGTGTCGCCGCCTCGCTGCGTCGTGCCGGTCGCAAGAGCGCCGCGCGAACCTACGACGCGATGATCGCCGCAACCGCCCTCGCCAACGACCTTCCCGTCTACACCTGCAACCCCGATGACTTCAGCGGGATCGATGACCTCGACGTGGTCGCTGTGCCCGTGCCCGAGACGGAGTAGCTCCTTGTGAGGCGCCCGCGCGGTCTCTATTCTCGGATAGACGGGGAGATGTCAGTGGCCATCAGACGAAACATCATGCGACTCCTGCTCGCTACGGCGTTGCTGGTGGCGGTGCCGGCGGTAGACCCGCTCGCCCACGCAGCCGGCGCGCCCGTTACGACCACGACGGGCACGGTCACGGTGAGCCGGGCTCGCGGGATGGTTCCGCTCTCCTGCAATGGTCCCGTGGATTGGAGCTGCCGTCTCTCGGTGCGTCTCTCGGTCATGGATGGCACTCGCCGCGTGTTCCTCGGGCGCAGGAGCGCAACGCTGCCCGCGGGCCGGCACACGAAGGCCGACATCAGTCTCAACGCGGCCGGCAGAGCGCTACTCGCGCGACGCCGGTCCCTACGCGTCCAATACACCGTCCGGCTCACGACCTTGACTGCTCCGAATACGCCGGTTGTCCCACCCGAGCCAAGCTCCCCGTCTCCATCCCCACCCCTGTCGCCTTCGCCATCCACTCTAACGCCTCCATCCTGCCCACCATTCAAGAGGCCAGTCGGCACAGCCGGAACAGGCATCTACGGCGACATCGTCGTAGCAGGCGGTCCCTTGTTCTGGACCTGTGCAGAACAAGGCGGTGGCGAAGTACAAGTCCTAAACGGCTCCGGCAGCGTGGTTGCCAGCACGACAGTAGCAAAGGGCGAAACGTTCAACCTAGCCGTGGAACCGGGTACCTATAGGGTGGCTTTGGCGCCCTACTCATCGTGCGAAGGACCGCCCGTCACTGTCATCTCGGGACAAGAGACGTTGGTTGAAATCACCTGCAACCTGCCATAGGTGCCAACTTCTGTGAGGGTACGCGCAAGCAGATGGCATGGTTGACCGGTTGGGCTGAGGGGGGAGTCCGCGAGGGGAAGACAGTGGTGTGCGGTTCGGCTTTTACAGTATGCCGGGGCTCGTCCAGCTTCCGTTCTGGCCGGCGATAGGGACCTGTGTTTCGGGCGGGTTGTGTTACTGGCTACGCTACAGGGCGTGTGGTAACCGACAGTGAGTGAGCTTGCTTGCAGCTGCTTGTTGGGGCACGGGGGTTTACTGCAGGGGGCGAATCGCCACAACGATTGTGACGTAGCGCATTTTGCGCGAGCCCGACAGCTAACCCCGTAGGCGCCAAGAGAAGACTGAAAGGACGCTGTTTTATGCCGGGATTCCCGCGTGACCTTGGCTTGGTCGAGGCGTGGGAGGTTTCGTCGATTCGTTCGCGCGGAGGTTTGTGGTCGCTCTGGCTACGCTACTGGGCGGGTGGTTACCGTTGGTGAGTGAGCTTGCCTGCAGCTGTGGGTGGTGGCACGGGGGTTTGGGAATGCTTTGATACCGAGGTGGTGGCCGGGGATGGACTGGGTGCCGTCGCGATGGGCTGTATCATCTTGCCGTCTGGTGGAACTTGTGGTGTGGATGTGATTGTGTGCCGTCGCGGCGGGTGAGCGATCGTCGGCTTGTGGCGATCGGTGAGCGCTATCTCGCGGCGCTGTGTGCCGCTGACGCACCGACGGCGGAGGCGGTGGTGGATGAGGCGCTGGTTGCGGGTGTTGCGCCGACGACGATCCAGGTTCGTGTGATCGGGGCCGCGATGGAGCGGATCGGGGAGCTGTGGGAGCAGGGGGAGGTGACGGTCGCCGA
>Ga0182024_10026854_pt1 | contig 10100 bp, 10 predicted proteins | sample P32metaG_FD_120480 | JGI IMG/M metagenome (GOLD analysis project Ga0182024, IMG submission 120480) | Permafrost microbial communities from Stordalen Mire, Sweden - P3-2 metaG (Illumina Assembly) | ecosystem: Environmental > Terrestrial > Soil > Wetlands > Permafrost | place: Sweden: Stordalen...
CAATGGATTACACAAAGGGTTTTTGACTCCCTTGCGATCGGGCCGATCGGCCAATCCCAATCGATCTAATTCGTCTTCACGTCTCCGCGAGCGTGATCGTTTTTTCTGCCGACGGGACTTGCGCGAGTGATCAAGGCTAAATTGCCGTAGACGACTAGGCGGGGAGTGGCGTATGGCTTCTTGACTGGGTCAGGCCCAGCGGAGTCGAGCGCCGTTTTCGTAACGTTCTTTTGGGTTGAGCACACGCGATCAGCATATTGTGGTGCTCCTCGATGAAGAACTGCGCAATTGGAAGCTTGCGCCAAAGAAATATTTGAGCCGGAGATATTCCGAGCGGCGGTAAGAGGTTTCTAGGCACGCGGTATTTACTACTGCCTCAGGGCATCGTTTGCGGGTGGGCGGCAGCCGCGCAGTTCTGTTGTGAGCCGCGGGCACGGGCGCGCGGGGACGCGCGCGATGTTTTCGCGGGCTCCTGCGGCGTGACGCCGGATGATCTATGCGGCCTGCTGGGTCAGGGCGGCGGCGTGTGAATTACCGGCGTTGGCTTTGCGGCGCGCCGGCAGGGGGCTGGGGCTGCGTCAGGGGAGGCTGCGGCCCAAGGACCTTTACGAGTGCTTGATAGGCGCACTGCTCGTCTGCATTGCCGCCACCGACGCCGACCGCGCCGATGAGTTGATCGTCCACGACGATTGGGAGACCGCCTCCGACGAAGTAGTAGGACAGGCCCTCGTCCTTGCCGAGATCCAAGCGGATGATGCGGTTATCGACATTATTGAAGCGCTGGGCGACGGCGGCCGACGAGGAGCGGGCGTAGAGGACGGTTTTGGCCTTCATTAAAGCGGTCTCGGAGCCGATCGGGACGACGCCGTCCATCTGGTGGGAGTCGACGATCTGGCCGGTGGGCGAGAGGACGTAAATAGCGATCGATACGTTGCCTGGTTGGGCTTTCGTCCAGTCGACGCAGGCGTCGACGATGGCCCTGGCGGTGTCGGCGTTGATGACGGCCTTCATCAATGTTTTCTTAGCGACTTCGGGCGATACGGTCACCTTGTTGAAGAGAGCGGGCTCGGCACCCTGGGCCCACGCAGCGGCATTGCCAAACAGCAGCGCCGCGGCGGCGACGGCGAGTCCCACTGCCACACGAAAGTAGCGCGTTTGCTTCGTCATACTTGTCATCATTGGCCTCCCTCCCTCTCGTATCGAAATTTCATTGGATCGCTCGATGCTCTGCGCGCGGCGGCCGCTCACGGAAAGCCACGCGATTCCTCGTCTATTATCTACGCGGCTCCAAGCGTCGGGCGATGGTAGTACTTGCAGGCCACAGTAGGCAACTCCCGGGCGAGGCGCAGGCGACTCGAGCTGGCAGCAGGCGGCGCCACTCTCTGAGGATCCCGAGGCTGGGTGCAGTGTTGGCAGGGAAGACCATGGTACCAGGATGGCAAAACCATTGAGCTATATCGCTGGTCGGATCATTCCGGCAAGATTCATTGTGTTGCCCAAGGCTTTGCGACGAGCGGAGTGAGCGGATGTCACTAAAGTGTCAGCGGTGCGGGGATGCGAACTTTTCTCCCACGTGGACGTGTGATAGGATCGGCCGCATTGGGGCTAGGAAGACAAGCCATTCACCGCGAGGATTGGCCATGAAACGGGCGCTAATTTTGGGGCTGTGCCTTGTGGCTCTGTGCTCGGTAGCGGCGCGTGCTGTCGCGAAGCCGGGCGGCCTTACCACCGAAGAGGAACACAGGGCGGAGCAACTGCGGAGTCGGCTGTGTGCGGACAAGGAACTGAACTGCGAATACGTTAGCGCGCTTTTTGCCGACCCGCGCTTGACCATCTCCACACCTCCTGAACCGGCACCGGCGCCGCGACCGAGTCCACTGCCGAGGGATCAGGAACGGAACCCGTATCTCACACGGAGATTTGGACTGCTCACGCCCGAATCCCTGGAGCGCTGCAGGGAATTCGTTCAGGAACACGAGCTGGCGTTCGATGCGGCTCGCACGATCTATGGCGTGCCCAAAGAGGTTATTTGCGGGCATTTGCGGATCGAGACCGACTTCGGCATCGCCACCGGACTCTCGCCTCATCCTTTGGGAACGATTCCGGCGTTTGACCGGCTGGTGGGGCTGTATGTTCGCGGAACCGTCCGCAGGCAGAGTGCGAGTAAGTTTGCGCACCGGCAGGTTTTCGCGCTGAACGAGTTGAAGGATCTTCTTCGCACTGCCAGCGACAACGGGTGGGATTTGTTTCAGATTCCCGGCTCGTCCACTGGCGCGATCGGCTTGGTGCAATTCGAGCCATCGGCGTTCAGTGTGGCCGTGGACGGCGATGGCGACGGCAAGATCGATCTGTTTAATCCGGAGGACGCCATTCTTAGCGTCGCGCACTACCTGGCGACGCGGGGCTTCGACGGACAGACAGTGCATCAGTATCGCGCCATCTATGCCTACTACGGCGGAGACTACGACAGGGACCCGCGCAAATACTATATGAAGGCGGTTTTGAAATACGCTGAAGAGGTGAGGAAGTATCTTCAGGATCACCCCGTAGGTGCGGTGCCGACCGCAGCAGTAACTCCGTCCCTCGCGACGGCAGAGCAGGGGATAGCAAGTTTTCAGTTTGTGCTAACGTCGTCGAACTGAGCGTCGGCGCGGTTTCTTAGTCCTCAATTCTTACTAGAACTTGTTTCGCAAATGGTGTGTTGTGAGAACGAAGAGTTGTAGCTGCTAGAACTTCATCATGGTGCTTCGCGTCAGCGTGGTTTTGCTGATGACGGTGTTTGGTCCGCCCTTGTAGAGATGCCAGGCCGCGTATTGTTCCCCGTAGTTGTCTCCTGAGGACAGGCAATCAATCGGTATGATCACTTGGTAGCCGCGTTCGGCGGAAGCCGAGCCGGTGCCTATGCCCACCCCTTGGAAGGAATGGCCGCAGACGATGACGGTCTTGATGCCGTGTGTTTTCAACTTTTCTTCGAGACTTGAGAACATGAATTTATCCGGACCGCTGATGCGTTCCCACTCGCCGTCGCGTGGCGTGAGACCGGGATCGACGATGTCGGCGGGCATGGTGTTGGCGCCGGGCATGCTGTACCAGACCATCGCTCCGGCGGCGCGGGCGGCGTCGTGCAGGCGCTTGATGGCGGGAACCGTGGCCGCGCAACGGGAATTGGGGGCGCACTGGCTGGTCAGCATGTCCAGGATGAGGAGGGCCGTGGTTGGGCCTTGGAGCGCGACGGGCTTGAGCTCGGGCGGGGGCGGCAGCTTTATGTTCGCCCACTCGTCGAGGATATCGCCGGCTGAGGCCAGTGCGGCGAAAGCCATGATGAGTAGTCCGGCGACGACGGCATGGCGAAAGTGAGTTCGTAGCTGTGACATCGTGTCCTCCTTGGTTTTTCAGTGTCAGAAGAGTACCACTGACGGGAAGAAGCTGATGCCTGTGCCATTTCGAGAGCGTCCACGGGGCGCAAAAACAGGGCTTTACGTGGCAGCGTCGCTCGAATCAGAATGCCGGAGCGCGGAGGAAATTCATGGACGCAGTGGCGAAGATCGCCATGGTAACGGGAGCAGGCAGCGGGATTGGCAAGCACGTCGCCATGGCTCTTGCTCGGGTGGGCTACGCGATGGTTCTTGCCGGACGACGCGCGGAACCTTTGGAGGCGGCCGCACTTGAGGTAGAGAAGGTCGGCTCGAGAGCGCTCGTTGTGGCTACGGACGTCGGCGATCCCGTTTCTGTGCGCGAGCTTTTTGTGAAGACGAAAAGTGCCTTTGGGCGGCTTGATCTGCTCTTTAACAATGCGGGCATCTCCGGCCCGGCGGTGCTGCTGGAAGAGCTGACGTACGAGCAGTGGAAGTCCGTGGTCGATACGAACCTTACCGGCACGTTTCTTTGCACGCAAGAAGCATTCAAAATCATGAAGAGCCAAACGCCGCGCGGCGGACGCATCATCAACAATGGCTCGATTTCGGCGCATAGTCCGCGTCCGAATTCGGCGCCTTACACAGCTACGAAGCACGGAGTGATGGGCCTTACCAAGGCGACTTCTCTGGACGGGCGAAAGTACGACGTTGCTTGCGGGCAGATCGACATTGGAAATGCCGCGACGGAAATGGCGGAGAAGATGAAGCGCGGCGTGCCGCAGGCGAGCGGCGCGATCGCGGCCGAGCCCACGATGGATCCGGCAGAGGTGGCGCGGGCGGTCGTTTATATGGCGTCGCTCCCGCTGGATGCCAACGTGCAATTCATGACCGTGATGGCGACCAAGATGCCTTTTATTGGGCGTGGCTAGAACTCGTTCGGCGAATGGTGTAGCGCAGAAACTCTCAATTATCGGGATGAGAGCAGCGTGCTAGGGCCGAGGTCGTTGCGGACTACTTCGCCGCCCTTCATTACGAATTTTACTCGCTGCAATTCGGTGATGTCTTGGAGGGGGTCGCCGGAGACGGCGATGATGTCCGCGTATTTGCCTTTTTCAACGGAGCCGATTTGGTCTTGCCAGCCCATCATTTGGGAGGCTGTCGCGGTGGCGGACTGGATGGCTTGCGCTGCGGTCATGCCGTGGCGGACCATCCACTGGAATTCGAGGCCCTGGAGGCCGTGGGCGTAGGGATTGCCGTCGACGCCGCTGCCGAAGGAAATCTTGACGCCCTTGGCAAGAGCCACTGCGAATCTGCGATCCTGCACTTGCGGCAGGCTGTACTTGCCGCCTGTTGCTTGCTTATCGTGCTCGACGATTTCCGGCATGGAATAGCGGTAGAGGGTGGGCTCGAGGTAGATGCCTTTCTGGATCATCATGGCGATTTCGCTGTCGTCGAGATCCTGACCGTGCTCGATGGTGTCGACGCCGGCGGCGATGCAGTTGCGGAGTCCCTCGCCGCCGAAGGCGTGGCAGGCCACGCCATGCTTATGTCGATGCGCCTCGTCGACGATGGCCTGGACTTCGGCTAGCGTAAAGGTGGGATCGACTGAGAATTCTCCCGTGGGGCTGAAGGAATAGTCGGCGGCCGAGAAAATCTTGATCCAGTCGGCGCCGTAGTGAATTTGCTTGCGGACGGCGCGGCGAGCGTCATCGGCGCCCGCGATGGTTTCGTTGCCGCCCGGTATGGTGATTCCGGGGAAGCCAATCGTGGGGACGACGGCGCCGATTCCCTTGGTGGAAACTTGCAGGCGCGGGCCAGGGAAATAACCCCGGTTGATGGCGTTGCGCACGTCCACATCGCCGTAGCCTTCGCCATGGGTGCTCAGGTCGCGCATGGTGGTGAATCCGGCGCGCAGATCGGTCTGGGCTTCTTTCAAGGCGAGGAGCGTCCAGGCTTCATTCGAGGTGGTTACGCGCTGGGCGGCGGGAAGAGTGTCATAGATGTGGGAATGGCCGTCGATCAAGCCGGGCAGGACCGTGGCTTGGCTGAGGTCAATCACTTTGGCGCCGGCGGGAACCTGCACGCGATCGGCGGGACCAACAGCGGTGATGCGGTCACCATCGATGAGCACGACTTGATTGGTCAGATTGGCGCCGGATTTAGGGTCAAAAAGGCGGCCGGCGCGGATGGCCACCGTTTGAGAATTTGGCTGAGAATTTGGCGCGGCCTGGGACCACAGGAGCGACGGCGCTCGGAAGCCGAGCAGTATGACGAGCCCGAGGAAAATCGTTAGCGTAGCTTTCTTGCGCATCGCATCCTCCCTATAGCAAGACCTCGCGGACGGAAATCTCATTTTGATTCGCTTGGCATCGTTATACACCCGAGACCTTTGCGAATGCACCAGATTGTTCAGGGTGGCGCAGCGGGAACGGCAAGCGCGATCGAGAAACGGCTTGCATAGCCGCTAGGCCGAATGGGAAACCAGAGGTGTTGGTGCTAGGCTTTCGGCAGTAGGAACTTGCATCACGCCCTGGGCGGCGCTTGCCGGATGACGGAATCATCCACATCCAAGAACGGCCTGGAACCGGTCCAGGCGATGGGGTCGCTGTGGAGACACGGCGACTTCCTGAAGCTTTGGTCTGCCCAGACGGTGTCGGCGCTGGGAGATCAATTCACAGCGCTGGCGATTCCCCTGATCGCGGCACTGAATCTGAAGGCTACGGCCGGTCAAATGGGAATTCTCACGGCTGCGGAACGCGTTCCTTTCCTGATTTTCAGTTTATTCGCCGGGGTGTGGGTGGATCGGCTGCCGCGGCGGCCGATTTTGATCATCGGCGAGTTTGGCCGCGCGCTGGTCTTGCTCTCGATTCCTTTGGCGGCGGTCGTTGGGTCAGTGACCATGCTGCAGCTTTATGTGGTGGCGGTGCTGGTGGGCATTCTCAGCGTGTTTTTTGATATTTCCTGGCAGGCGATTCTTCCGGTTCTGGTCAGCCGGAAGCAGATCGTGGAAGGGAACAGCAAGCTCGAAGCGACGCGCGCCTTAGCGAGCCTTGCGGGACCCAGTCTTGCTGGAATTGCCATTCAATATATTTCCGCTCCGGCGGTGATCATCGTGGACGCGCTGTCGTTTTTCACTTCCGGCGGCTTCATCAGCAGAATTGAACGACGCGAGCCTCCTCGGGATTCGCTTGGCGACGCGCCAATTCTTGCGGAGATTCGCGAGGGCTTGTCTGTGGTGTTCACGAATCCCATGCTGCGCTCGATAGCCCTCTGCGCCGCGAGCGGTAACCTGTTTGGCACCGCGCAACTCACGCTCTATATTCTCTTCGCGACACGCGTGCTGGCGCTGGGGCCCGCGAAGATCGGGTTGATCTTGAGCTTGGGGAATGTGGCGGGGTTGCTGGGCGCGCTGGGCGCGGGCTGGCTGGCGGGGCGGCTGGGAATCGGGCGGGCCATCGTGGGCGCGGCTTTCGCGGGCGGGTTTGCAACGATACCCATTGCGCTGGCAACGCCGCGCACGGCCGTGCCGCTGCTGGTGCTGGCGGGCGTGGTGGGGAACTTCGCGGCGCTGGTCTACAACATCAATCAGGTGAGCCTGCGGCAAACGATCACGACGCATCGCCTGCAAGGCCGAATGAATGCCACGATGAAATTCCTGATTATGGGCACGATGTCGTTGGGCGGATTGATGGGCGGTGCGCTGGGCGGAGCTTTGGGTTTGCGGCCTGCGATCGCCATCACCGCGGTGGGCTCGTTGCTGCCGTTTCTGTGGGTATTTTTCTCGCCTGTGCGGCGCCTGCGAGCCATACCTGAAGCCGCGGACTGAAGACGCCTTAGGCAGCGAACAGGCAGCGCCTACTCCACATTCCAAACGTAGAGAAACTCTTCGTCGGTGGCGGTTGCGATCTTGCGATTGCCCTTGCGCGTGGCGCGATTCAGCGCCGAGCGGACGTTGGCTTTGCTGTCGCCCAGTTCCTCGAGGGGCACTTTGAGCGCCGAACCGGGCTTGAGCTGGTCGAGGTCCTTGAGGATTGCGGCGACGATGCCGCGGTGCTTGCTCATGCGGGATTTCGGGACATCCACCTCCAACATGGTCTGAAATCGGGCGGGCGAAATTTTCATGAGCCCTTCTCCTTTCGAGTATCGTAAGAGTATTTCACGTCGCGTGTTATCTGCGTATCGTACAACAACGTAAAGCTAACCTATCCACACCGTATCTTGTCAAGCGAAAAATAAACAAGTTATAAGTAACCCTCCGCGGGATACCCCGCATGCACAACCGTCACCTTGACGTACCGGCATAGTGATGTAAACGGGCGATTTAGAGGAATGCACAGTATTCGAGGAATGATTAAAGATTCTCCCCGTATCGATGGAAGGTTGTTACTTTTTGAACAGGAGAGTGACGCGAATGAAAAAAGAAACGAGTTTTGCCACCGTTCCATTGGACGAAATCAGCCACTTGATTCCGCAAGCGGAGAACTCCGATTCAGATCTGCTAAGCGTCGTCCTCTGCCACAGCTGTGGGCACCCGGCCGGCGATCATAACCTCGACAATGACACCTGCTGGCATGTAGACCAACGAGAGGGCACGGTGACGCTCTGCAAATGCCAGGGCTGGCTTTTCCACGAAAGCGACGAGCCATTCGCGAACTAGCGAGAAGCATCCGAACGTCGCGTTCGATGCGAAGTGCGCCCGCGGGCTGCCATAATTTGCGCCCTCGAAATCGACTCCTGCGCGCCCAGGTGGCCCATCCGCGGCGCTCGAAACGAAGACGCTGGCAAGGCGGGCGGCTTGCGTGGTAACTTGCATGGCGCTCCGCAACCATTTTAGACATTTGGAGGAAGCCAGCCAATGGAACCAACCAGACCGAAAATGCCGGCCGAGGCCGTAGAACTCTACAATCTTTTTATTCATGGCGTGATCAGCCGCCGCGCGTTTTTGGACAACGTGCAGAAGTTCGCGATCGGTGGCTTGGCGGCGTCAACGATTCTTGAGGCGTTGATGCCGAACTATGCTTTCGGACAGCAGGTGTCGCAAACCGATAACCGGCTCAAAACCACGTATGAGACCATTCCATCGCCAAAAGGGAATGGATTCATCAAGGGATATCTGGTGCGGCCGGTGAGTGCCGACACGCGAGACGAGAAGCCCGCGAAGCTGCCCGGCATTATCGTGGTGCACGAGAACCGCGGTCTGAATCCGCATATTGAAGATATCGCGCGCCGCTTCGGGCTGGCGAACTTCATGGCCTTCGCGCCGGATGGACTCAGCTCGGTGGGCGGTTTTCCCGGCGATGACTATCACGGCGGGCTGCTGTTCATGAAGGTGGACGGCGCCAAGATGCGAGAGGATTTCGTCGCAGCCGCGATGTGGCTGAAAGAACGTCCGGACTGCACGGGCAAGATCGGCTCGACCGGCTTCTGCTTTGGCGGCGGCATTGCGAATACATTGGCGGTGCGGCTGGGAAGCGATATAGGCGCATCGGTGCCGTACTACGGGGCCGTTCCCGCCGATGGAGACATCGCGAAGATCAAGGCGGCCATTCTGGTCCATCATGGGGCGCTCGATACGCGATTGGCTGGAACGTGGCCGGCATATGACAAGGCTTTGACGGCAGCCGGAGTTCCGCACGAGGGCTATATCTATCCGGACGCGGTTCACGGTTTCAACTGCGATGCGACGCCGGAGCGGTACAACAAGGCTGCCTCCGAACTGGCTTGGTCGCGTACGATTGGGTGGTTCAACAAGTACGTGGCTACTCCGCCTGCTGCGGCCTAGCAGCGAGTCGTTCATACTCAATGGTAGTGGGCGACCGTACAAAGATCGCCCATTACCAATCCTTCCACGGTTTGCTGGCCCACAATCCACTGATCCACGGTTTGCTATATTCACAGCAACGTTACAAGTGGGTGTATACTCCGCGCGGGGTTGTCGTCCTTCCGAAAAATTCAATCAAGGGGTGAATTTATGGCCAGACGCTTATGGGCCGGCATCACGCTGGCTGCGTGTACGCTCATCCTGTTGTCGGTTCCCGCTAACGCTCAAGAGTATTCCGCCAAGCTGTCGGGGTTCCAAGAGGTCGGAGGCTTGAATGCTGAAACCGGGTCCATCTTGTCGCCCGGTGACGCGACGCTGAAATTGACGCTCGATAAATCGGCTCAGACGCTCAGCTACACACTGACGTATTCCTTTCCGGCTACGACGACGGTGCTCCAGTCGCACATTCACTTTGGCAAGGAGCACGTGCCAGGCAACATCATGGTGTACTTCTGCGTGGGCACGGGCGTGACGCCGCCTCCAGCTCCAGCGTCGATCCCGCCAGCTTGTCCTACTTCCGCGGGCACGGTGACGGGAACGATCACGGCGCAAGACGTGACGGCAAAGGCCGCCACGCAGAACGTGACTGCCGGTGACTTCGCGGCGTTGGTGTCCGCGATCACTTCGGACACGGCCTACGCAAATATCCACACGTCGGCTTTCCCGGCGGGCGAAATCCGCGGGCAGATTCATCGCATGGGCCGACATCCGTTCCCCTTCCGTCCCGGAGGCCCAGGTGGAAATGGCGGGAATAACGGAAACGCCGGGAATAATGGAAACGGCGGTAATGGCGGGAATCACTAGGAACAATCGCGGGAGCTTCGTGCATGGGATGCTCAGCGCTTTGGATTCGGGCATCCCGTGCGAGGCAACGGCAATCGCGGAAGGCAGCGCAGCGGAAGTCAGTCAGGTCTTGGCAGGGC
>Ga0182024_10026855_pt1 | contig 10100 bp, 7 predicted proteins | sample P32metaG_FD_120480 | JGI IMG/M metagenome (GOLD analysis project Ga0182024, IMG submission 120480) | Permafrost microbial communities from Stordalen Mire, Sweden - P3-2 metaG (Illumina Assembly) | ecosystem: Environmental > Terrestrial > Soil > Wetlands > Permafrost | place: Sweden: Stordalen...
CAGATGTGACAGCAGGAACGGGAAAGAAAGCATGGTGGCGTTGTAGCAAAGACAGAAACCATGAGTGGGAAGCACGTGTGCGTACTCGCTCAGGCAATGGGTCTGGTTGCCCAATCTGTCGTCGAGAAGTTCAGTGGTGGCGGGGCTAAATAGGAGATAGGCAGTTTGTTCGACCTCCAAGTGCCTGCGAATTCGATGAAGTGATTGCAGTGGGAGCTGTGAGAATAGCGCTCTCCTGAGAATTGACAGAGTCGGCCAAACCAGATGTCCTTTTTTGGCGCGAAATTAAAGCATCATCTACAAAATAAATCTGACCATGATGCCGAAATTCAGGTAAACTTGCGAACCGAGGAAGGAGCAATTCAGTATGTTGCGTCAACCGCCTTGGACGAATCAAGCGCTCGTTGTTTATCACGGCACGTTGGATACGCACACTCCATCAGTGCTAGCTGGAATTAACCTGGCAAAATGCGACAACGATTCTGATTTTGGACGAGGATTCTACTACTCCCGCCCTGCTACCATTTATCTTCTGAGCACTCTTCGCAAAAATCCGCGCTTGCTTTAGGTTTGTGGTTGTGTAGAAAAAGCTTTAGACTATGCCGAGACGCCCTGGCAGCCTTAGAATCCATATGGTTTGTACGCAGTTCCGCCGATGCCGACGACTTCTGGCATGTCGTTGAGTCGTGTCGTAGATTCGGCACCACCAATCGTGCCGGTAATCGCTGGTACGACATTGCAGTCGGTCCTGTGGCACGTTGGTATCAAACACGATCGGTCTGGGGCGACTATGATCAAATCAGCTTCCACACTGACAAAGCGGGCAAAATCTTGGATAATAGTGAAAAAGGAGTGATTTAGCAAATGCTAGATGCGGTGGAGACAAGTTTACGATTGGAGTATTGGACGCACGTCAAAGCGTGTTTGGTTCGGTTCCACGGTGTTGCCGAAAGCAAGGCAGCCAAAATCATAACTGACTATCAATCACGCTTTCCAATCACATCAGAGGATCCGGCAGTAGAACTCATCTATCATTTCGAACCTTTCCGTTTGGCGTGCAAGCTGACGGGAAGAAAGCTCAGTGCCAGGGACTTCGCTCAAGAGTATCGCGAATTACTTGAGGAAGCTCCTTCAAAGCGCAAGACCAACCAGACCGGCAAGATTCGCATCAAGTATGGCACCACAGCATCAAACTCGAAAGTAAAAGAGTCGTCGTCAGTTCAGTTCGTTGTTGCGAAAAAGACAAGCACCAAAGGTGGTGGGAAGAAGGTAGGAACGCAAAAGACAATCGGTGCGGCCGCAAAGACACCTGAAGTGGCCAAGAAACCAACTCCGAAGAAGAAGAATGCCAGCGGGTAGAAGTATGGTGAGAGCAAGTCACTGAGTGCCTGACCGAAGTTATCAACACGACTTGGCGTCGCGACGGGATCGGACTCCTATGTATGTTGCCAACAAAGCACCCAAGAGGAACAAAAGCCAACCAAGCTTTAAGCTACCAGGTTCATAGTGGAACTGAATGTGGTGGCGACCAGCTGGAACGTACACTGCTCTCATGAAGCCGTTAGCGAGGTACATCGGAACCTGCTTAGAATCAATGTCCGCTTGCCACCCAGCATACTTTTGGTCAGCCAAGATCAGCATGGTTGGCTCGTCCGTGGATACTTCTGTTTCTATAGATTCCGGATCATGATCGATAACCACGGGCTCAAGGAGATTTGGTTTTGCGTTCGGCGCTGGCATCGGCATTGGATCTTTGCCAGATGCCTCCAAGAGCGGTGCGTTGACAAAATCTGCTTGCGACTTCTCTCCTAGAATTGCATCAAAAACTTTGTTGTGAGAATTAATCCAGTTCCATGAGCTAGTGACAAAACATCGAGGATGTTTCTGAAGTGCCTCATAAATCCGGAAGTTCAAACTGTCGTTTTGAGCCGCCAGCCTGAAAAACCTAGTATCTAACTTCGGCACTTCAAAGAACAAATGCTGACCATGCTGACCTCTGTCCCTAAATATTTGAGTTATAACAAAACTCGTCGCCGATATCTGACAAAATCGGGATAGCGATTGGTCCGACACAGGAGCAACTTCAGGTCTCATTGTTTGGCTGGATTGCAAGTAAGCATGAATCAGAGTGTAGTAATAGTCCCCCTTCATTGTGCCTTCAAAGCCAAAAGAGGAGGGAATAGAAAAATCGATGTTCGTATTGGCCTCAAGAATTTGATGATCGTATTCATACTGCTCGACGGTATTGTCGTGCTCGTTTTTCGAAAACAATGTTGTCGGAATCGTTTTGCGCTCCAGGCAAAGGTACAGTATCCGTCCTGCTTTACCATTGCTCGACAATGCACGAACCGCTTCTGCAGCTGCTGACTTTTGAGTGTAGTAATCGGGTGGAGCCCCTTGATGTTCATTGGCGCAAGCGTACAGAAATAAACTCCCGATCAAAATTACAAGTGCACCACGCGAAACAAGTCTATATATTTGACTCCATCGATGCGCGCTTAGCCAGATAACACTAAAAATCGCACCAGCAAGTGAAGCCTGCAAACCTGACCAGCCAAGTCGCTCTTGAGCTGCTAACGCCAGAGCAATGTTGCCATTGGGCACCGGAAAGTTTATACATTGGACACTGTGGTGCGCAGCTGCTGTCACGCCTGCTGAAAGGACGGCTAGCACCAGCGACAAGCACGCAGGCAAGGAGAGCCATTTAGACTGACTCGTGAGCCTGTCTAAACCGAATCCAGTGAATATGCTGAGGCAGAACATTGGAAGGAACAGCAGTTTAACTGGAAACCGGACAACGCTCAAAGCAGGAATCGCTTTAACGAGAAAGGGCATCACAAACGTGCTGTCCCCTAGCGACGCAAAGACGGTTATGACTAGCAACGTAAGTAACCAGTATCGTAATTTCTTTGGGCAGCAAAACACTCCGCAAATAGCCAGGCTGAGTGCTATCGGCCCTATGTAGGCGCAAGAAATAAATGATGGCAAGCTTGCACTGGATATGAGCTGCCTGAACTGGGCGCCGTGCTCTCTAAGATCTCCAAGGCTATTGCCGAGCACGATGGAAATCATGTCGTACCAGTTGGCGCTGTACATGAACACCTCAGAATCAACCAATCCATTCGCTCTTCTGGATAGGCTTAACCATTCAGCAGTAGGCAGGATAGACGGCAGCGCAAATGTAACTCCCAGGAATAACGCTCGAATGTGCCAGACAGCTGCCTGTGAATGATGCAAATGGTTCTTGTCCATGCACCACGAGTAGACCACGTAGGCCGTCAACAATAGGATAGATGGAACCATTACCTCTGGACGTCCCGATAGTATTAGCATTGAGATGGAAGAAGCGCTCAGCATACACCACAGAAATCGCCTCTCGACCGAAGATGCCCGCAGTTGTTGAAGTATCCAAAGACAAATGGGCAGCCATGCGGCCCCAGCTACCAGGCTGTGATTGCTCGGAAAAGCAAACATATAGCCGCTGAATGAATAGGCTGCACCACCAGCAATGGCACCAACTAACGAGCATTTCCAATTCCTCAACAGAAGGTAGAGTCCTGAAGCCGCCAACGTCTGGTGAAGAATCATCGAACCAGCAACGGCGGAGCTATAGGGAAGACAAACGAACAGATAGTCAATCGGGTAAAACAGATTTGGAAATGTGACCCCGATTTCAGGCATTCCGCAGTAGCAATATGGATTCCATAGCGGGAAATGACCTGCTCTGAGTGAATCAGCATTGAATCGGGAAATTGGCTCAAGCCAAGATGTTGAGTCCGTATAGAAAAATGATGATTGCCCCACAAGAAAAGGCCAATAGAACCAGGTCAAAACTGTTATGCAAGCAAGTAAACAGCCCAGTGGAATTTTGATCGGCAAAAATTTGCTCCGCAGGCTACCGCTCATTCGGTTCAATCACCTATCTGGGCACCAAGTTTGTTGAGTTGTTCCAACGCGCGCTTTTTGATTTGGGTGGCTGGTGACTTTTTGTAGATTGTTAGCCAAAGAGATGCCAGCTTGCCACGAGCCCTTTCCTTGACGAGTATATCTTTGGATGAGTAATAAATCCTGTCCCAGACATTCACTTCCTTGATCACTGAGGGGATTTTCGCTTCCATTACATCGGCCTGGCGTCCAAGCCATTTAGGGGCTTCGGGGAATCTGGCGGCCATCCGATAATATTTCGCAGCGAGTACGTCGTTGTGCGCATATAAATATTGATTGATGCCCGCGATAAATGGCAAATACCAATTCTCTTGATTTGCAGCTATTCCGCGATCAATAATTTGCGCTGCGATGTGTGGCTGTTTTTGCTCGCTTCCGATGATGAATGCCGCGAAATAGTAAACTTGCACAATCTTTGGATCCAGCGTGACGATCAGATCAACATATTTTTCTGCATCAGCATATCTGTCCTTTTGTCGTGCTGATGTGTCTCCGACATACTGAACAAATCCAAGCCAATAGAAATCCGCCAGCAAGTTGTCAAAACCAAGCGACAGCATCTTCATAGCGACTGGCGATGGCAAGTATTCACTGGCTCGCTGAGGTTGCCGGTCCAGTCGACTCCAACCCAGATGAGCGAGATGAATCGCCCCCATCAAGATTATGCAGCAGATCAGCCTGGCAAAGAGTGACCGTTGGTCTCTCATCCTGAATCTCAACTATTTAGACAAAAAGCCTCCTTAATGGGAGGCTTGAGGATGATGTTTATACACACTATTGGTTGGATAACACCAGATAGGTTCCACCAGATGTGCCTGTCAGTGCGTTCCCGGTCTTGTTGCCGCCCATGATGCCGTAAGACGTGTTGGCACCGTTACTTGCTACCGCAGTATAACCGACTAGACCAGGTCCACCAACCGCGCCGCCCGTAGTACGAGCCTGCTGAATAGCGTTTGCGCCTTGGGTGATCGGTGCAGCAACAAACGCAGCGTTTGTGTTAGTGAACGGATTCACTGGGTAATTCCCTGGGGTCACTCCATCGCTCGAACCGCCCGGTAAATAGGTCTGATAGCCAGGGTCTGAGGAGATTGGAGGATACTGGCCCCCATTATCCGTAGCATACGATTCTGCCGCAATTTGGGCAGTACGCATGTTCGCTTTGACCGACGCTTCACGAGCTTTATCTTGAGCCCCAATGAAGTTCGGGAGCGCGATTGCGGCCAAGATGCCGATAATAATGACAACCACAAGCAACTCAATTAGCGTAAACCCGCTCGCTTGGCGGAGCTTTCTATTTGCTACCATGACTTCTTCCTTCCTTTGTGCGTCGGTGCTTACCTGATACTCTGCTACCGCAGGGAGCTTGAACAATTTGACCACCAGGCTGCCCGATTCTACCCCTCTCATATAGTGTACATAAGTACTGCCCCTGCCGCTGGCGAAAATAACGGTTAATGACTCCAAAAGGTTAAGGTCCCACTTCAGGGGTACTGCGACCGTGGGGCTGGGCATATCCAAATCATCGAGGTGACTCGTATGCGTTCCGAATCTGGAATGTACTTGCTGGAGATGGTAGTCGCCGTTGGACTGAGCGGCGTTTTCGTGTGCCTGCTTTCAGGATTACTCTCACAGACGCTCGCACTCTCATCTGCCAGCCAAAATCAGTTGATTGCGATCAACTCGGCTGAAGTTCTGCTTGAAAATGCGAAGGTCACACCATTTTCCGTACTTCAACAACAGGCCGGCCAGCCACCAATTCAATTGGTAGTGAATCTCGACCAGGCCGGATCAACCTTTCCTGCAATTAGGTCGATTCCAGTGCAGCTCGACTTGACGAATCCGATTAACATTTATGGCACCGTAAATGGTGCAACAGGAATTGTAAATGCGAGCAATCAATGGGTTCTGAACAAAGGTAATTATTTTAGAGGTGCGGCAACACTGCAGGTGCAGGACGCTGTAGTACCAAATGACTACTTGCAGATTACGGTAACCGTTACTTATTCGGACTCATTCGGAGCATCGTCGAGCGTGACTCGAAGTGCCTATGTTTTCCAGAATGGAGCATCGTTTCAGCAATGACGACAAGGTCAGCAACAGGAATGAGTCTAATTGAAGTGCTGTCGGCCATGTTTATCATGAGTTTTGTAGCAGCTGCAATGTGCGAAATAGCGTTTACACAAAATGTCGTGGCATTCAGATCATTTAACAGGTCCACAGGACTAATGGAGGCAAATCGATTTCAAGCTCAGCTTGAACACGAGATCCATATGGCTCGTTTCATCGGCAGCCAATACGGAAATGGCTCGAATGCTCCTGGAAATCTAAATGGAGCGAACTCTTTCCCTGTAAGTCAAGACCCCTACTATGGCAGCGGCTCTCCCCCAGCTGGCTTCTTAGGATATCCAGCGTCTACGTCTAATTCCGTATGGCCCAGCCCACCGAATTACAGTCTAAGTCCACAAACATTGATAATCCAGGTTCCTATTTTCGACCAAGATGGATTTCCAACTGGCGATGGCTATGGCCTTTGGAACGTCGATACATACGTGTATCAAATCCTTGCGGACAGTACGAAGCCTGGCCTCGGTCAGTTTGTTATGCAGAAGACAGTATTCCCTGGCGTCCATACGGGTACTTTCGCCAACAATGCACCGCCATACCCCTCAAATGACCCACAAACGGTCGTTAACGGTATTGTCGGTCCAATAAATCCCTTGGGTCCAGCTGATCCAACCGCAGGTACACCAAAGCCATCAGTTTTTGGATTTTTCACTGGCAGCGCACCGACCTACGTTGGGAACCCGAATCCAATACTTTCAACCCCCCTTCCTTCGCAAGCCAACAATCTAAACGGGTCTGGTGGAATCAACGGTGTTTCGGTCAATATGGAGATTTTCTCAGGAGGTAAAGGACAGAGTAGTGCACTGATACCGCAAACGGTGCCTCTGCATTGCGAATATTTTGCTCGTTCGAATTTGGTCAGCCAATGAGTGCTAGGGAGGGCAGCGTGAGAACAAATGTGACAAGGTCAAAAGACGGGTTTTCTCTAATTTTGGTTGCTTCATTAGGAGCCATCTTCGTTTTGATGGCTCTCGCAACCAGCTTAGCCATGCTGCCGGTCCTAAAGTACGTCAGCGGGACAGGGCCCAGCAGACTTGCAGCCAATCCCCTTGAGGCTGGAATCGAGTATGCAATTGCGCAAATGAATTACGCTGCGCAGAACAATACACTTCCTCAAATTGGCCCTAGAATTGTCGTTCCCACCAGCATCACTGGGACCATCATCCCCGTCACTGTAAGTGTAACCAGTCTCTCATCCAAACTGCAGAACAATCTTCAATCTCCCAATTTGACGCCCATAGTAAACGGGCTAAACGTTAATCCAATCAACACCTTCAATCAAGGACCTAACCCCGCGAGCCAGGATTATCGCCAACTTGTCGCAACCACACCCTTCAGCGGTTCTTCAATTTCGGTCATTATCGGTCCCAACTTTGCTGCGCTTAATTTACCTACCCCTCCTCCTCCTCCTCCTTCTGGCGTGTCTGGGATCACAACGCCATTATTTCCCGCAGCTGCTGGTTTTGGGCAACAAGCAGTCAACCTAAATGGCTCAGTTCAGACGGTTTCTGATGGCGCCCAAAACTTCGTAGCGAATGTTGCAAGTAACGGCTCCCTGAGCTTCACAGGTCCAAATCAAATCAACGGTAGCGCCTGGGCTTATGGTAGTGCACCGAACTCATTGGCTAGTGATGGTCAGACTATTCTGGGCCAAAACTTGAATATCATGGCTTCAATACCACCAAATCAAATGAGTAATATGTTCCAGACCGATAATCCTGCAACATACATTCCTGGTGGCAGCCCAATGAATGTTCTTGGCGATGGAGCTCCTCTGCCGCTACCTCCGACAGGCGTGTTTGGACAAATAAATTCACCTTTTGCGCCAGGCTCGCTACCAGCTACTACCGCTCCTGCAGCTACGCTGGCAAGCTCCCTTCCAGCGGTTATATCGACTTCGGACCAGATTAATTTCTCCGCATCGGCTCCTGTCGGGGCGCCTGCGAACCCTGTCCTAAACCTCGGGGCTATATCGCTCAATGGTCAGCAAACTCTGACTCTCCCTCCCGGCACTTACACAGCAAGCTCAATCGATATTGCGAATACTGCTTCAATCAATGTATCGACATCGGGACCAGTGAACATGCTCATCGCTGGCAACCCCGGGTCCACGAGTGCCATCAATATTGGTGGCAACGGAATTATTCAGTCTGGATCCACACCTTCGGCGAGTAACTTTCAAATCTTTTACAACGGTACTCAAAGTGTAAATCTAACTATGAACGGTCCGAACTCATCTTTCAACTCATTTTATGGTCAGATCTACGCTCCAAACGCGACAGTCAACGTCAATGCAGGTACAACTACTGGAACCGTCTATGGTGCCTTAGCTAGCGGTGTGCTTAATCTGAACGGAGTTCTGATGGTACATTTTAATCCTGCGACCGTAGGGTCTGCCGCAGGAGGTTCGGGAGGCGGCGGAAACTCCCAGCAAGTTCAATATCCTACGGTAACTATCTATTCGGCTCCTGTATCTTATTCGGTCCTGTCGTGGCAAGAAAAGTAAGACAGTTCCGATCTTTACCTGAATAACTTTCTAGACCTAATCAGCGCACTGAAATTGAGAAATCATCGTCCTGGTAAATCTGCTTCCAGTTAGGGTCGTGTTCGATGGCTTGGTTGAGCGAAGACGTAGTGGGAAGTAGCGTTACAGCTATGTTGTATTCTCCAAACAGCTCTTTCCATCCCGATCCCATCGTGGCAGCGACGTACCTCCTGCACACGGCTGCATCATATAGATCAACGCGAGTATCCATAAATACTTTGATTGAGCCGTCGAATTCATAGATCAAATAACTGCCGGCTGCGGCAGAACAAAACAGGTTTCCTGCTGGTTTGTGCGACTGCAAATACTCGGCCGCTTTCAGGGGCGCGGACTTGGAAGTATAGAGCGGTTGAGAGCACACCACCATAATAGAAACGGCGATCACAGCTATCGGATAGTACGTCTTGAATGCCACCACTCGAATGGAATCGCTCAAGCGCGCAATCACCTTCCTCCGAGTTATGTTAGGCAGCATTGCCGATATGGCTTGTCCGATGAGTGGGCAGGTGGACAGGCAAAAGTATTCGATAAAACGAGCATGCAGGCAGCCAATGGCAAAGAGCACCACAGACAATACTACTCTTGGACGAGCAGCACTTTTCCATAGCTGCACGGTGGACGAGAGCAAGAGGCAATAAACGATCACATAGAGCCTGCTTCTAGACCAGTCGAGCGGTTGCATTTCTTGGGTCAAATAGTTGTTGTTCAAAGTCTTGAGAAAGATCCACAGCCCGACACCATAGGGATTGATGAACGTAGCACCCAGAAACACTACGGTCATCCAGGCGAATGTTTTCAGCCGGCTTTTGTCTGCGCCCGTGCTTTTGTCTCCGCCTTTATGTACAACGACACGAGCAGCCGCTCCGCCTAGATAAATAACCAACATCACCAGACCAAGTGGAAATGAAACATGACAGTTCGCCCATAGAACTCCGATCGCAAATGTCTTCGCGAGCACATATCTCAAGTTTCGAGTAGTCACAGCCCCGGCGCTCCATACATCCTCTAGAATCGTCTGCAAAAGGAACAGAAACACGAACGAAAAGAGCTGCGGGCGCATGGTTGCGATATCCGGATAGGTGGCATGAGTGACAATGGCAATGACAATAAAAGCGACAAGTGAGTTGGCACCAAGCCTGATCATGCGCCGGAAAATCAAAACGCATAACAACAGCCCCAGCGTTACTTCACCAAGGATGGCGACGCCCTGCAATCCAAAGGTGTTTGCCAGTGCCAAGACAACTTCCGTCAGCCATTGATAGACGATCCAGGGCGTGCGTAAAGAGGCGAATGAATATGGATCTGTCGTGGGCAAAGCGAAGTGGTGCAAGATGTTTCTGCCAACTTCTATTAACCAGTAAGTATCGGACTCTTTAAACAGCCCCTTTGGCAGCGGCCAGAGAACGGCGAGCCAAGCGAATAAGAGAATGGCAAAGGCGCTCGCTACTGCGGTTCTAGAGGGCTGGTCTTCTTTGTGTGTCGCATC
>Ga0182024_10026856_pt1 | contig 10100 bp, 12 predicted proteins | sample P32metaG_FD_120480 | JGI IMG/M metagenome (GOLD analysis project Ga0182024, IMG submission 120480) | Permafrost microbial communities from Stordalen Mire, Sweden - P3-2 metaG (Illumina Assembly) | ecosystem: Environmental > Terrestrial > Soil > Wetlands > Permafrost | place: Sweden: Stordalen...
CGAGCCCCGGGAGAACTTCAATCACGAGCACCAGAACACGCGGGTGGTCAACGGAGTGCAACTCGGTGACCTGATCCAGTACGTGGACTTCGACTACGTCGCCCGGGTGGCCAAGGTCAACGGGGCGGCGCTGTGGGCTCTGGCCACCTCGCCCAGCACGCCCAAGAACCTGCTGATTCACGTGGCGCCGCCAGTCAACTTTGCCGGCATCAACAACACGGTGCTCTCCTGGAACGCCAACCCCGAGTCCGACCTGGCCGGATACGAGGTGGTGATGCGGGAGACCACGTCGCCGGACTGGACGAACGTGATCAAGGTCGGCAACGTCACCGCGGCCACGCTCGACATCGCCAAAGACAACGTGCAGTTTGGCCTGCGGGCCGTGGACACAGCCGGGAACCGCAGCCCGGTCGCTTTCCCCCAGACAGTGACCACTTAGCGCACGCCGGGCGCGGGAGGGGGCCTGCGGGCAACAGGTCGGCGGCAACACTGGCACCGGCCCGCGGGTCCACCTCACGCGATAGGCCCCGAGTCGGGATCTCGCCGGAGCGGCGAGCACCTGGTCCGGCCGTCTGATCTGGGGACTTACGTGGAGCGGGTGACGAGAATCGAACTCGCACTATCAGCTTGGGAAGTTCAGCGGTACCGCTGCCAGGGGCGCTGACCAGGCGCCCCTGGCAGTCCCGAGTGACCGCTATTGCCCCCTCGTCACCCTGGCTAATGGCCCGCTAATGGCCCAGAGATCCTGGGTCGATGCCGTGTCAAGTGCCCAAGCCTGCACCGCCGGTAATCCCGTCTGATGTCAATCCGCCCGTCATCAAAGCGGGCCCGATGCGGGCGGTCCAGGAGGAGTGTTCACCGGACGACCCAGACCACCGCTGGCACTTGATCTGCTGGACTCTGCCCGGGGCGACAGCGACAAGAGCCAGCCGCAACGTCCGATGGCGACGAACCCCGCGACCCTGGAGCGTCCCGGCTCTCAGGGCAATACGCCGCTCAAGGGTTGGCAAAGCGATGGTAAGGGTGGATGATGTGTGGCATTCACCCTGGGGAGGGCGCATGAGGGTAATACACGGATTGGGCACCGCGGCCGCTGCTGCCTTAATCATGACCTGCGTCGCTGGTTGTCCCGGCCAAGACGCGGAGTCCGCTGCCCGCAGCGCAGCCAGGGGCGCCGCTCATCACGCCGACGTCCACCCACCGCCAGGCGTAATAAGGTCTGGGATCCACCTCCTCACGGATACAGAGCTCTGGAACCAAGTCGGCGACAAGCTCGCTGACGCCAGCGAAAACACTGAAGGGCCGGTCCGAGACGCTCTAATCGCGGCGGCGTGCGATTCATTTCAGCAAGGTGACTACACCCAGGCCGCATACACCCAGAACCTGGAAAAGGAACTCGCTGATAGCACCAATCCGCCAGAAGAGCAATTGGTGGACACAGTCAGTAATCTTGCTTCCACGTTTGACCAGGACGCTCAGCAAGGCAGCTCGGCCAAAGCGACTGTGGTCTTCTGGTGCAGTGCTAACGCGGTACATTCCCAAGTGGCCGGGGGCTGACACGTCGGCGGGAGTTATGCAGCCCGGTACCGGCGGACCTGGCCTTCGTGGCCGTGGGCGGCGGTCGCGGCTAAGTCAGCCCGGCCGCCGCCTTGATGCTCTCCGCGACCGAATCGCTCGTATTCTCAAGACTGATCACCAGCTTGGTGAACGCAGCCTTGGTATTCTCATCGATATCCACGGTGACCACTGGGCTGTGCTGGCCATAAATGAAACACAACTTCTTCTCCCACACCCCGTCCTCCTTCACGTGGAAAATGCCAATCCAAGGGTCCATATCGGGCGGGTCATAGGTCCCTCTCGTCTGCGCAGTCCTCCTGGTGTTGCGGGCATCCATCTTTTCCGGCAGTTCCCAGTACGCATCCGAGACATGTACTCCGGCCACTTTGGCCAGCGGAACTCGCAGCTCCAGTCCGTCTATGAGCTTGCTCATCGATTTCCGGAGCCCGAACCACGTAAGGGACCGCTTCTCGCGTGGTTCCATTGTCACGACCAACTCGTCTTGGCGAACAGTTAGCTCGGCCATCGCTCCTCCCGAGCGTTTGACGCGGTCCGGCGGGTCGTACGGATCCGCTTTGAACTGCACCCCAAGAGCGGGACACTTCAACCCGCGACCACTCGGAGGGATACCGATGAGCGTGACCGTCTGGATTGCCATCGGCATCGCCGCCATCGTGTTCCTGATCTTCGCGGCGTGGCCGCTGTACAACACGTACCGGACCCGGGGCCAGGGGGCGGACGTCCGCGAAGGGCAGGCTTACCTCGAGGCTAAGCAAGAATGGCAACACGCCGAGGCTGCTCACGAGGAAGAGGCGCCGCCCGCCGCGCCCGGCGGCGGTGGGCCGGCCGGCATCGGACGAGGTGACACACCGCTCAGGTCCGGCACTGGCCCGGATGATGGGCCCGGAACGGAGCGGGCACGGAAGGGCAAGCGGGCATGGTGACGCCGCTAGAGGATTCTGGTGATCATGACCCTGAGATGTACGTAAACACGGTGTCGCGGGCTCGGTCACACCTTCCCGGTCCGGATGCCGCCTGCGCGCTGCGTGTCGAGGAAGGCTTGTTCGACCGGGTTCGTGGTGAGGGTGCGGGCGGTGACGTAGGCGGCCGCGGCTTCGGTGGTGCGGCCGAGGCGGCGTAGCAGGTCGGCGCGTGTCGCGTGGAACAAGTAGTAGCTGTCCAGGCCCGAAGAACGCAGCTCGTCGGCTGCGGCCAGGCCTGCTGCGGGGCCGCGGACCTCGGCGAGCGCGACTGCCCGGTTGAGTGCGACTACCGGAGTCGGCGTGAGCGTGTGGAGCTGGTCGTAGAGGGTCAGGATGGCGTGCCAGTCGGTGCTGTCAAAGCTGGGCGCAACGGAGTGGACAGCGTTGATGGCGGCCTGGATCTGGTACGGGCCGGGGCGGCCGCGCTGGACGCAGGCGCGCACGATGGCCTGGCCTTCGGCGATCAGGCTCCGGTCCCAGAGCCGCCGGTCCTGTTCGGCCAGGCGGACCAGCGAGCCGTCGGCGGTGACGCGGGCGGCGCGGCGGGCGTGCAACAGCAAGAGCAGCGCCAGCAGCCCCTGCGCCTCGGGCTCGTCGGGCATCAGATCGGCGAGCACGCGGGCGAGCCAGATTCCCTCGGCGCACAGATCAAGCCTCATCAAAGAGCCGGCGGTCGCCGCGTAGCCTTCGTTGAAGATCAGGTAGATGACGCCGAGGACGGGTGTGAGGCGGGCAGGAAGCTCGGCTTCGGCAGGCACGCGATAGGGGAGCCGGGTGTCCTTGATCTTGCGCTTGGCCCGGACGATCCGCTGGGCCATGGTTGCTTCGGGAACGAGGAACGCCCGGGCGATCTCCGGCGTCTCGAGCCCGCCGAGCAGCCGCAGGGTCAGCGCTACCTGGGCGGGCTGGTTCAGCGCCGGATGACAGCAGGTGAAGATCAGGCGCAGCCGGTCGTCGGGCACGGTCTCCTCCTCCGGCGCCACGGCATTGCCCCCGGCGGCCTGAGCGGCGGCACCGTACAGGTGATGCGCTTGCGCGTGCCGCTCGTCACGGACCGACTCGCGGCGCAGCCTGTCGATGGCCCGGTTGCGGGCGGTCGTGACGATCCACGCGCCGGGATTAGGCGGCTGACCGTCGGACGGCCACCTGGCGACCGCCACGGTGAAAGCGTCCTGGACCGCTTCCTCGGCGGCGTCGATATCGCCGAGAAAGCGGATCAGGGTGGCGACGCAGCGGCCGTACTCGTGGCGGAACACACCTTCGACAGTCACTGCGCGAGACTCTATGGCCGCTGCACGGATACGCTCACTGCGCATCGGACGCGTTAGCCCGTATCGCGTCGCCGAGGTCCCCATCGAAGAACGGGCGGACCTCGATCGGCCGCTGTTGCGCGACCGTGGTGAGCTTGGCCCACTCCAAGGCCTCGTCCAGGTCGGCGGCGTTGATGACCCAGAACCCGGCGAGGTGTTCCTTGGTCTCGGTGTACGGCCCGTCGGTAATCAGGAAGTCGTCGCCGGACTGGCGCACTACGGTCGCCGACTCCGCCGGGATCAGGCCGCCCTGGAACACGAACGCACCGGCTTCCGTCAGCCTGTCGCCCAACGCGTTTACGTCGGCCCACACCTGCCGCGTCTGTTCCGGGGAACGGGACTCACTATCGGCCTTGTAGAGGGCGAGCAGGTACTGCGTCATGACTATCACTCCCGTTTGTCATCCGGGGCCGGTCTCTGGCCAACCCTCACTCCCGCTACGAAGTGGCCACCGCCGAATCGACACCCCGCCTGTCACGATGCCAGAAAACTTTGCGCCAGGGGGATCCTGGGTGGCGAAGCCGGTCGCATGCGACGCGACCGCAGGGAGCGCCCTGGGTGCGGTGTCCGCGAGCTGAGCACTCGAGCGCCGAGGGAGACGGTGGTCGGGAACAGCACGATGCCGCCCGGATAACTCGCTGGCTGCGGCCGATCATCTGACTCTAAGGTTGGGTGATGAAGTGGCCCAGGGCTGAGGATCTGCTCGCCGGCCCGCGGGGTCGGCGCCTGTGCTGGTCGCTTCTGGATCCTGGTGATTATCCCGGGTGGGATCTGGTGTGGGACGGCGCGAATCGGGGAAATCTGACCGGGCTCACGGACGAGCTCGCTGCCTGCGTCGCCCGTACCGACCTTGATTCAACGGTGGTGCATGCCGACCAACTGACCCTCCTGGCTGCCCTCGTGGAGCCGGTACAGACCGCCATGTACTGGCAGGAACCCGACGATGATGACTACGCCCTGAGTGCTCGGGAGGTGCGGGACACGTTGTTGCCGGTCGCACAGGCGGTGACTATGGCTCCCGAAGCACGATGGTGGGCATCTCCCGTCGCGGCCAACAGCCAGCAGTACATGGAATGGCCCGGCGAGCACGGCGGGCCGCCCGCGCTGACGGCTACTGTCACAGAACTTGCCACCTGGCGAACCGCGACTATCGAGAATGAGCAGTCAGCCCAAGAGTGGCCGGAAGACCCATCTGCCCCGTTGAGCGGCCATTGGTGGTCGGTGCCCGTCCCGTCGCGGATCCCGTCAACCACGAGATCGATTCCCGGCCTCGGAGCGGTGGGACTGGCCTTGGTCGAGGACGGCTTTGGCCAGAGGAACGCGCGTTGCTGGCCCGTCGCGCCGCGACCAGGTGCACGGATCTACGAGATCTCCTCCCCAGAGGACTGGACAGAGCTAGTTGGCCGCTACCCGGTCGATGTCAGCAAGTCCAGGCGCCATGACTGGTGGCGGGCCACAGGCTGGGCTGGCAGGTGGTTTATCCCCGACTTCGCCGCCGTTGCGGCGGACTACGACGCGGTCCACCTGAGCGTCGCGGGCTACCTCGCCACCGCGGGGCGCGCCCTATCCGTGAATGATGGGCGGACCGTGCTGGCCGGATGGGACCCCGACCGGACATTCTGGCTGACCGACGTCTTGGCAGCTTCAGGACCCGCCACCGACTGGCTGGAACTGGATGACGGGCCACTCGGCTGGACCCTCAGCGGCGCAAGTGCGTGAGTCGCCCAAGGAGCGCGACCATCAGCCTGAACAGGCGATGGAGCCGTGATCACGGAACGCTGAGCATCTAATCCGCATGAATGCCCGGGCATCCGTGCCAGGAGTTCTCGGATGAGCATTCAACCGATACTTTTAGCTGGAACCTCGTGGCGGGTGACGAGAATCGAACTCGCACTATCAGCTTGGGAATCCGACCGATCCCCGCCGATAGAGGTGCCGACCAGCCAGGACCGGGCACCGCCAGTAGCCGTGACTGACCCCTCGTTACCGTGGCTAATTGCACGCTAATTGCACGGTGATCCTGCTCGGGAGCACGACGGTCCCGGCTGTCCCGCACGTGGCCATGTCATGACCGGCCGTGCCATACTGGGGAACGGGCGGACAGGTCTGGAGAACCACGTTGAACAAGGTCCTCGTATTGATTCCCGTGCTCGTGCTCGCAGCCGGGTTCGTGGTGTTCTGCGAGGTCGACCTTGCCCGGGCGGAGGAAGTGCGCTACCTGCCCAAGTGGGTATGGGCGATCTTCTGCATGGGCATAGGGCTCACGATTCCGTTCGGCGGGATTGCTTACCTGGTGTTCGGGAAGGTCCGCAGGCCGCACCCGAGATGACGATCAAGGAGACTTGGGGTGCGGCCTGATTAGCGGCCAGCCTCACCCCAGGTCCTACTCGGGCCGCCCCACGTTCGCCCTAGTGAGGGAAGATCACCCGCTGGTGCTGCTGTGGACCCAGAAGCAATCCATGAGCTGGGCCTGCGTGGAGCGGGTGACGAGAATCGAACTCGCACTATCAGCTTGGGAATGAGTGTAGGGATGGCCCTCATCAGGGCAGCCGCAGGTAGGCAGTCGTACTCACTTATCCGTGACTACCCGCGAAGCACCCCCGGTGACCTGCCCATCGGGCACGTAGCGGGCACGCCTGTCCCTTCGATGCGAACTATTGGCAATGAGGTCAATGACGGTCGTTTGCGCAAGTCAGCAGGTCAACCGCATCGATCTGGAATCGGTGGATGTCGGTCCGGCTGCTGCTGCACCGCTTCGCTGCTCGGCTTGGCTGGATGCGCTGGCCGAACACAGGGTTCCGGAAGCCGCGCCCTATTTCACCCTCTGGTGCACGGCTCAGACGGTAGTCCTAGGGAGCCTGGCGTCCGGTCCGGCGAACGCCGTATTCCTTGCGCCGCAGCTCAAGGGGGACACGACTCGCGAACGCTGCTATGGCCACCGCTATCGCCCAGAGGATGCCGAGGATGAGAAGAACTTGTGTCTCATCCCCGGGGATGACGCCACCCGCGCTCGCCGCGACCATCGTGGAAGGCACACCGGTGACGAAGATGCCGATCGCAACACCGGTTAGCAGCGTGCGGCGACTATTCGACTGTGCTGGCTGTGCAGGCTGCTCGCGGGACACAGGTCCGAGGCGTGCGTCGACACGCGCGGTGATTTCCCGGTCGACTCGCTCCAGGAACGACTCGATCACCGCGTCGCTGTATTCGGGGCCAAGCTCCTTGTGCGCCTCGGCGGCGGCGCGGATCTCCTGTGGATCAAGCGGCGATGTGCTCATGGGTGAGAGTCCTCCCGTGTAGCTACGACCAAGGCCCCAGAAAACAAGATACATCTCGGTACGGAGCTGTGTCCCGCGAGCAGCCTGCGCTGGGGTGAACTGACAGCCCTGCGACGTCGGCATATTGACCTCGCATCGGCCACGGTCCGCATTCAGGAATCTGTGGTGGACTGACAGACGGATCACTCGTCACCGGGCCGCCAAAGTCACTGGCTGGCCCCCGGGTCGTGTCCATACCTGCTTCTCTGCTGCCGGAGATCCTGTCGCACCTACAGGACTTCACGGCCTCCGGCGAGGACGCCCTGGTCTTCACCGGACCCAAGAACGCGCAACTGCGGCGCGGCAACTTCAGCAAGGCGTGGCGAGACGCCACGAAGACAGCAAACCTGACCGACTTCCACTTCCACGATCTGCGCCATACGGGCAACACCCTGGCCGGTGCGGCCGGTGCCAGCCTGCGCGAGTTGATGGAACGCATGGGCCACAGCACCACCCGCGCTGCACTCATCTACCAGCACCGCACCTCCGAGCGCGACAAGCTCATCGCCGACGCCACGGGCAAGCTGGCCAAGGCAGAGCTACGGCAACGCGGGAGGCCATCGGGCACGCAGCGGGCACGGAAAGGCAAGCGGGCATCATGACGCCAACGGCGGAGACTGCTGATCATGGCCCTGAGATGGGCGGAAGCTGTGGAGCGGGTGACGAGAATCGAACTCGCACTATCAGCTTGGGAAGCTGACGTTCTACCATTGAACTACACCCGCGTCGCCCGCCAGGGCCCACTGGCCCCTGACGCCGCCCCGACATAGTACCGGAAGCGCTGGCCACCAGGGTGCGCCCAGCCGGTAGGTTGCCAGGGTGCTGCTCTCCGACCGTGACATCCGGGCCGAGATCGATTCCGGCCGGGTCCGGCTCGATCCCTACTCCCCTGACCTGATCCAGCCGGCCAGCATCGATGTGCGCATCGACCGCTACTTCCGGGTCTTCGAGAACCACCGCTACCCGCACATCGATCCCGCGGTGGAGCAGCCCGATCTGACGCGGCTGATCGAGACGGAGGGGAAAGACCCGTTCGTGCTGCACCCCGGGGAGTTCGTGCTGGCGTCCACCTATGAGGTGGTGTCGCTGCCGGATGACGTGGCCGGGCGGCTCGAAGGCAAGAGCTCGCTGGGCCGGCTCGGGCTGCTGACCCACTCCACGGCGGGCTGGATCGACCCGGGCTTCTCCGGTCACGTCACGCTGGAACTGTCGAACGTGGCCACGCTGCCGATCAAGCTGTGGCCCGGCATGAAGATCGGCCAGCTCTGCCTGTTCCGGACCAGTTCACCGGCCGAGCACCCGTACGGTTCCACCAAGTACGGGTCGCGCTACCAGGACCAGCGCGGTCCCACGCCGTCCCGCTCCTACCTCAACTTCTACCGCGCCGACGTCTAGGCCGTCGGGGGCTGGTCGGCCCCAAGCCGGTGGCGCGTCTCACGCAGGGCCTCCCGCAGCGCGTCACACTCCGCGTGCAGCTCCCTGATCTGGTGCTCCAGCTCGAGGATCCGCCGCACTGCGGACAGCGTCATTCCCTCGTCCGTCAGCCGGACGACGTACTGGACCACCGCGATCTCGTTGCGCGTGTACCGGCGCTGGCGCCCGGACGAGCGAGACGGCCGCACGACGTCGAAGTCGTCCAGACGGCGCAGGAAAGCCTGCTGGATCTCGAGCATGGCAGAGACCTGCCCGACGGTGAACAGCGGCAGGTTCTCGTCCTCGAACGGCAGCGACGGCATGATTCTCTCCATGGTGACCGCGGGCCCGGACAGCTGGCTGTCCGGGCCCGGCGATGTGAATCCTAGAGGTGCTCGATCAGGCGGTGAGGCCCTTCGGCACCTCGGTCTGGATCTCGACCTTGCGCGGCTTGGCCGCCTCGGCCAGCGGGACCCGGACGGTCAGCACGCCGTCGGAGTACCCCGCCTCGACCGCGGCGGAGTCGATCGCGTCACCGAGCCGGATCCGGCGCGACAGCGTGCCGGTCACCCGCTCGCGGACGTATGGCTTCTCGCCCTCGGCCAGCTCCTCACTCCGCGTGGCGCTGACGGTGAGAACACCGCGGTCCACGGTGACGTCGAGGCTCTCGGGGTCGATGCCCGGCAGGTCGAAGCGCAGCACGAGGCCGGCGTCGGTCCGGGTAGCGTCCATCGGCATGCCCGCGGCAGTGCCCGGACGGAACGCGGACCAGGCCGGGCCGAACGCCCGCTCGATCCTGCGGTCGAAGTCCCTGGTGAAGGGGTCAAAAGTGGTCAGCAACATAAAGCTCGCCTCCAGATGGCAACGTGGGCTCATCGCTGAGTCCAAGGTTACTGCATTCTCTTGTTACAAATAACTTCTTACTTGAGTTATATATTTCCTGCCACGCCGAAGTCCCGGCTCGCTCCCGTCACGGGCTTGACCTGGGAATCACCCTCCCGGCGAGCCGCAATCGCTACTATCCGTAATTAGTGATTACTGAACGCATCCGAACGCGCGGCCGGCAGGTGGCTGGCGCGAGGGGCAGACCCGGGGGAAACGCAGCACCATGGACACCATCGACGACGTCGCGGGCCTGGTCAGCATCGGCCAGCTGGCCAAGGCCGCGGGCGTGAGCAGCCGGACCATCCGCTACTACGAGGAACTCGGGATCCTGCCCGAGCCACGCCGGACGAGCGGCGGCACCCGCAAATACCCCCGCGAGTACTGCGGGTATATCGAGACCGCGCTGGCCCTGAAGGACCTGGGCTTCCGGCTGGAGGAGGTCAAGCCGCTGGCCAGGCTGGCCCTGGGCCGGACCATCGCGCCCGGGCAGCGGGCCCGGGCCGCACAGCTGGTGGAGGACCGGATCCAGGCGCTGGACCGGCAGGTGGCCGTGTTGCGCAAGCTCCGCGAGTGCGTGGATCAGCCGGACGGGACGGCCAGCCTGGATCTGCTGGATCTGCGGACGGGATCGGTAG
>Ga0182024_10026857_pt1 | contig 10100 bp, 8 predicted proteins | sample P32metaG_FD_120480 | JGI IMG/M metagenome (GOLD analysis project Ga0182024, IMG submission 120480) | Permafrost microbial communities from Stordalen Mire, Sweden - P3-2 metaG (Illumina Assembly) | ecosystem: Environmental > Terrestrial > Soil > Wetlands > Permafrost | place: Sweden: Stordalen...
GCTGGCCAATCGGGTGAAGTCGCCGCAAACGACCGAGTCGATCGAAAACGGCTACCGGCTGGCATTGCAGCGCAAGGCGACGCCGGCAGAAGTGGCGGCCGCCGAGGCGTTCATCCAGTCGCAGGCGCGCGGATACCGGGAAGCCAACCAGCACGACCCGGAATCGGCGGCGCTGGTGGATTTTTGCCAGGCACTGTTGAGCACGAATGAGTTTGTGTACGTGGAATAGAAGGGCGCCACTAACATTCCGCGTCAGCCGACCCGCCGGTGCCCGGGTCTGCTGCCGCCTCGCCGGACGCGGGCGACCGCGTCGCTCATTTCGTCTACCCGAGATTGAGGATAAACGCGAAGCGAGGCGATGTAAGGCGGCAGGTTGGGTGTTTCGACATCGTCAGTGATAATGAACACGGGCTTGCCGACGCTGTTGGCAGCGCCGATTGCAATAACAAGCGTCGGATCGACGGCCTCGCCGGAGATAACAACGCCGACGACGGCGCGGCTTCCGACCAAGACCGTGCGAGCATCCGGGGTTCGCTCTCCCGACCACGGGCAAAATACCTTCAGCCCCGCTTCCTCAAGGCTCATCGATACGAGGCCACCCAAGCCGCGAGCTTCGTACGGGAAGCAGAGGAAAACATCATATGGCTTGGCCGTTTCCTTCATCGCGCACCACCATTTCCAAACGCACGCTGGCGCACCTCTTCAATGTACCTGTCGAGCTCGTTCAGGTGAAAAGCCTTCCGAGAACGTATCATAGCGGGTATCCGAACGACTTTCGTGTGGCATAAGATGGCCACAATTCGTTTCTCACAGCACCATGCCGCTCCAACCTCAAGTAAGACCCAATCTCGATGAACGGAATCCGGCGTGAGAAGTACGACCACCTCATCGCAACAGACGATTTCTGATTTTAGCCTGTCCGAGCAATTCTGCCCGCCCGAGGTATTACACTGGGTAAAGTCAAATGATCGGGACCAAACCCGAATCCTGAAGCACGATGCGGAAAGCGACAAAATCCATGGACAACAAATCCTCTGGCGTCAGCGATCCCCTCCTCACCCGCCGCGACTGGCTGCGCCGCGCCGGCGGCGGCTTGGGCCTGCTCGGCCTGGCCGGCCTGCTCGCCGACGAAGGGTTGCTCGTGCAGCCGGCATCCGCCGCGACAATCACCGGCGACCCGATGTCGCCCCGGCCCAGCCAATTCCCGGCCAGGGCCAAGTCCGTCATCTGGCTCTTTATCAACGGCGGGCCGAGCCACGTCGATACCTGGGACTACAAGCCCGGCCTGGAAAAGCACGACGGGCAGGAACTGAAAGGCCTCGACCCGGAGACCGGCTTCTTCAAGAACGCCGTCGGCCCGCTCATGAAGTCGCCGTTCAAGTTCACGCCGCGCGGGCAGTGCGGGAAGATGGTCAGCGAGATCTTCCCCAACCTTGGCCAGCACGTGGACAAGATGGCGTTCATCCACTCCGGCTACACCGAGTCCAACAACCACAGCCCTGCTCTCTACATGATGAACTGCGGCAAGCCGCGCATGGGCCTCCCCTGCGTCGGCTCCTGGGTCACCTATGGCCTGGGCTCGATGAGCCGGGACCTGCCCGGCTTCGTGGTCATGTCCGATCCCAAGGGCCGCGGGCTGCCCAAGGGAAATGCCAACAACTGGTCGGCCGGATTCCTGCCCGGCGTCTTCCAGGGGACGTATCTGCAACCCAGCGGCGCCCCGATCGCCAACCTGAGTCGCCCCGGCGTCATGACGCCACAGCAGCAGCGGGCGCAGCTCGACCTGATCGCCGCCATGGACAAGACCCAGGAGCAGCGGATGGCCGCCGAGGCGGAGCTGACCGCCCGCGTCGAGAGTTTTGAACTGGCTTACCGCATGCAGAGCGCCGCCCCCGAGGCGCTGGACGTCGACAGCGAACCCGCCCACATCAAGGCGCTGTACGGCTTCGACGACCCGCGCTGCGGCCACATCGCCCGCCAGTGCCTCATCGCCCGGCGGATGGTCGAGCGCGGCGTGCGCTTCGTGCAGATCTACTCCGGCGGGATGGAAAACCAGCGGAGCTGGGACGGCCACATCGACATCCAGGGCAACCATTCCCAGTTCGCCGGCGAGACCGACCGCCCCATCGCCGGCCTGCTCAGCGACCTGCAGCATCGCGGCCTGCTCGACCAGACCCTGGTCATCTGGGGCGGCGAGTTCGGCCGGCTCCCCGTCTCCCAGAAAGGCGCCAAGCCCGGCCGCGACCACAACCCCAACGCCTTCACCACCTGGCTCGCCGGCGGCGGCGCCAAAGGCGGCACCACCTACGGCAGCACCGACGAAGTCGGCTTCCGCGCCGAACAAGACCGCGTCACCGTCCACGACCTCCACGCCACCATCCTCCACCTGCTGGGCATCAACCACGAACGCCTCACCTTCCGCTTCAACGGGCGAGACTTCCGGCTGACCGATGTAAGCGGGACGGTGATCAGGGACATCGTCGCTTGAAAAATGAGGAAACGACCGGGCACTCACAGGCTCAAACTCCTTGGAACTTTGGAACTTCCCTCGCCGGCGCGGGCAAAGTTTGGAAGTTCCGTTTTCACCCCCGCCAGCGTGGATTTTGACCCGTTTGGACAGATTGTCACCGCGATTATTCGACCGGAAACGGAACTTCGGAACTTCGGTCGATTTTTCGTTGTTGTCGTCGCGGGTCATCGTTGTCGCTACGTTTCCCGGTGCAAGCTGATTTTTCCACAACCACCGCACCGGCTGCGCCGCCACCTCCATCGCCGTCCGCACGAGGGCCCGCAGCGCCGGCCGCGCCGGTCGGGCATTCCGACCCGACGGCTTGGCGCCGGTCCGATCATTTCCCCGACCGCCGTCCGTAGTCAGTGGAACGGATGCATCCATCGCCATGGGCGCCTGTCCTTGGTGAACTCCATTGCGCGTGCAACACCGCTGTCGTCTTACGCGGTCAGCATGTTAGGTAAATGTTCATACAGGGTCAAGCAGAAATCCGAAATAATTCTCGCCAGACTTTTTCGTCGGAATGGGTTGCGCGGAAAAAGCTGGATCATTGGCGATCCGGCCGGTTTTGCGATTGCCACGGTGAGGCGAGAATCATCAGAAACCAAACATGAAATGGCCGTCCGCCACATAAAAAGAACGCCGACGGGTGTTGTCGATTCCGAATTCTTGGGGTCGCTCGTATAAATGGCTCCAATGCGGTTTCGGGTTGCCTTCATAAACTGCCACAACCTCTACGCTCCCGGAGAGAACCCGGGCCGGAGCCAATTGGACCGAGCCGCGCTGATCACCAAGATCGACGGTTTGGCGGCCACCCTGCGGAAATCCGCCGGTGGTCGTGCGCCAGATCTGGTTGGGTTGTGCGAGGTGGGCTCCCGGAGCGCCGGTGAGCAGGTTGGACATGCCATCGCAGCGAGGAAAGCATATCACTCGATCTGGGAGCAGCCGCCAGTGGGGCCGCCTGATGACCCGGATACGGGCATCATGATCCTTTTTGACCCGAAGTTGTTCCGGCAGCTCGGCTCAACGCGGACCGAACCCACTTACAACGAACCCCGTTACCATTGGCTCGCCGCCGAGTTACAGCTCCGTCGTGGCAGCGGACGCAGTTTATGGGCGGTCATGAATCACTGGGCATCCGACTTCCGTCGCGGCGCCGCAACCGCAAACGTCAGTCGGCTTGAAAGCGCGCAAAAAGTGGGTGAGTTCTATAGCAACGACGCGTGTCAGACGACCGCCGCCATGCTGCTGATGGGCGACTTTAACTGTGAGCCGTACGAGGATCCTTTAACCGGTGCCAGCGGAACGGGTCGGCTGCGGTTAAAAGGCGTTAGAGAACATGACTGGGCCACGAACGAGGGAAACAATCTTCCATATTTCTACAACCCGATGTGGAACCATTTGGGCGAACCCATCCCGTTGGAGCGCACGATCGCGCCGGGATATAACCGATACTCGCGCCCCGCGGGCACGTACTGCAAGGACCGCGATCGATCGCGACAGCAATTCGGATGGGTTACCTGGGACCAATACCTCGTCAACAAGCGACTGATAACCGGCGGGCCTGCGCGTTTGGTTGAGGGATCAATCCGTCTGGCCCGGGCCCCGAATCACCCGTCGGGTGTTGTGTCCGACCATTGTGCTGTCGGCGCACAATTCGAGTACGATTAGTCGGCATCTAGGCCTCGAAAATCGAGTTGGAAATGGCACACGAATATCTCGAAGTTCTCGAACGCGTCCCCCCGCCCCCCAGCAAGCAGCCTGAGGTTGTCGCGGAATTGGAGGCATTCTGCGCCGACATCGAGTCGTTTAAGCAGGGCAGGCTGACGTGCTATTTGGTTTCCGGGTCGACGACAAACTGGGGGCAGGAATGGCGAGCCACCATGAGATCGGTGGCTCGGGGTTACGAGCACGTGCTGCTCCGCGCATATGTCCCAGTATCCGGCCTGCCTGTGAAGCTCGACCTGTACGATCGCGACGTCTTGAATTGCACGGAGCTCGGGGAGGTGAGGGCGGCATTAAAGGAATTTCTCCAGCGGCCAAACGTGCGAGAAACAATCGAGGTTTATGCCCGGTGAGTCGGCGCGGCATTGTGGGGCCTGCGTCGCCGAATGGGCGTGAAAGAACGGACTGGAACCCCGGTCCCCCACGTTGGTCCTGTCCCCACGCCCGGTCCTCGAATGCTGTGCGAGAGGTGCTCAAACCTGCGGAAACTCACGGAAGAAATCCTCCGCCGGCTGGTCGCCCACGCCGAGCGAGCCGAGGAAGAAACACGCGGCCTGGTCCGCTGGCTCCGCCCCGAATTCCAAAACCCGACAGGCCGGTCCGCCGGCCAGGGCACCCGTCGAGGAAATGCTAAATGATGAATGTCGAATGTTGAACCGAATGTCATGAAGTCTGGTCGACACCGGCGAAGCCGAGAAGGCAGAAAAACTCCCTTGGCCCAAGACCCTCGCCGAGCAAGCCCAGGCCGTCCGCTTCGCCCTCGCCGCCCGGCCCAAGCCGGCGACCGCCGGGGAGTTGTGCAAGCGGTTCAAGTCAGCAAAGGCGGAAAGGGTCGCAGAGTTGCTGGCAACGCTGGCGGCGTTGGGGCAGGCGAGGCCCGTGGGCGGGGAACGGTATGTGGCCTAACCTGAGCGTGGGCGACGAAGTTTTGTCTAGCCCCCCGGCGGGTTTTCGATTTGATCCTTTGTCTCAAACCATTAGTGGCTCGGAATGAAACATTCACGCTACCAGTATAAGCTGTCAAACGTGACGCTGAACGACGGTACGGTTGTTAAGCCCGAAAAATTGACAGTTTTAGTGGGGCCGAACAATGTCGGGAAGAGTCGAATACTTAAGGAGATAGCGTCTTTAACGACCACTCACCAGCCACCTAAGGGCGTCTTGCTGCGATCGATATCCGTGAACCATCCGCCTAGTCTTGACGCTTTACGAAGTGCATATGACGTGGAGCGTTACTTTGACAGCAACGGCGCGTGGGTTTTCCAAACACTTTCCCCAGCCCTAATCGGCGAGCAACGTCTCAGTGGACTCGAGTGGCCGTCGGGCTATAGCAACTGGTTTCGCACCCCTATGACGAATGAGTTCGTCGGCCTTTTCGCTCTGCAATTCGGACCCGCGATGGTCGCCTATTTGACAACGGAAAATAGGCTTCAGGTCATTAAGCAGTGCGACGCGGCATCAAACGAGCGGCAAGCGTCGTCACTCCTCCAGATCCTTTATAACGCGGGGAGCGGAGCTGCGAACGAGCTGAGCCACTTGGTGAAGAAGGCCTTCGGTACGGAGATTGCCCTCGATTTCACTGTCCCGCAAAAGTTGCAGTTACGTGTTGGCGACGACTTCAGCCATCTTCCCGCTGACCCGCGGGATGCGCGGCCGATAATGCTGCGATACGAGCAGCTCGACGATCAGGGCGATGGGATCAGAAGCTTCATCGGAGTAATTATATCGCTCCTGGTGCTGAGACGCAGTTTGTACCTTATTGACGAGCCAGAGGCGTTCCTGCATCCGCCTCAGGCGTTCCGACTTGGGTCGCTAATTGCGGAGCAGGCCGGCCCGTCACGCCAGATCATCCTCGCGACGCACAGTGTCGACTTGCTTCGAGGCATTCTTAGCCGCGGAACCGACGTGCAAATAGTCCGGGTTGATCGCGTCGGGAACGCAAACATCTTTAAGCAGGTCGACGCCGAACGTCTGAAGGAAATCGTTACCGACCCGCTCCTTACGTCATCGAGGGTACTTGACGGATTGTTCTACTCTGGTGCCGTAGTTGTCGAGGCGGATAGCGATGCCCGCTTCTACCACGCCGCGTCAATCAAGCTTGAGCCGGATCTCGACTTGCACTTCGTCAACGCGGACAACAAACAAACTGTGCCGCGCATCCTTCGGCTGTATCAGGACATGGGCGTGCGCGCCGCCGGGATCGTCGACTTCGACGTCCTGAACGACCGAACCGAATTGGCTAAGTCGCTCAAGTCCGTCGGCGTCCCGGACGACGAGGTAACCCCGCTGCTTGAGGCTCAACGACGGATCGCGGCCGCTGCAAGGGAAGCTCCGGCGGAGGAACGTCTAACAGACGTCCGCGCCAAACTAATCGAGGTTTCACGGAAACTGGATGAGATGGCAGCTCAATCGTTTGGTTCACACGAGGAGGGGCAGGTTGCGAGGGACTCATTGCTGCGACAGATGGAAAGCCGGTTCAGGGAGCTGTCGGATGCGACGAAGGCATGGAAGGCTTTGAAAGAAGTAGGTCGTCACGCTCTGCCGCCAGCCGCGCAGGCCGCATTTGACGGCATCGCCACGGCATGTGCTGCGAGGGGATTCTTCATTAATCCTTGCGGAGAGCTGGAGTCTATGCTTGTCGAATACGGTATACCAGCGACCTCGGACAAAAGAGCATGGATCAGGCAGGCGCTGCAGCTCGCTCCCGGCCTGGCGCCGAACGACGCCAAGCACCCGTGGAAATTCCTCAGGACGGTGCTCGATCACATCCAGACGAGCCGCCCGCCCGCGAGCGATGTTCAATGAGTCAATATGCGGCGGCCGCTAGCTGCCGATCCCGAACAGGTCGAAGAACGCGGAGGTCGTGATTTTTACCGCTATGTGGATGAGAGGATTGTCGAGGCTCGCCTGATCGGCGAAGAAGGTGGCTGCAAGCGGTCGCGGTTCATCAAGTGCCCGGTCGAACGTCTCCGAGGGGATCGAGCGTAGCGATGTCGCGCCCCGGATTGAGGCAACGGCTTGGTGATCGGCGTCGGCGTCCAGACGAGTCAGCAGCGCCGAGAATGCGTGGACGTGTTTCAGGTGCTGCCGCTCGTCTTCGTGCAGGAAGGCAACGTGTGCAGCGGTCTGCCCCTGTTTTGCAAAGCCGATCTTCAGCGACGGCAGAGCCCCGCCCGAGTCTAGCGTGAAGGCAAAGCTTTCCAGCGTTTTCATCTGCTGCTTCAACATGCGAAGGGGGACACTGGACACTCCTGCTTACCGTTGACGGCCTGAGCTGTTCGGCCACGCTGGCGCAATGCCTCGGCAAGCACGCTCAGTATCAGCGGCGACCCTCTCTTCCCACCTTGTCACTGGTGTCGCGAGCCTTCCGCCCGGTTCGCCGGTCGAACTGGAGGCCATCTTGGAACTGCAGCCCTGAACCCCACGTCCTTGATGCGGGGCACTTTCCCCTGGATGCCGGCGCCGATGAAATCGCCGACCTCCTCCGCGGTTTCAAGTTGAACGGACAGTGGGACGGCCAACTGGGCGTCTCCACGCGGTGCGCGATGTTCCCGCGACGACGGGTTGAAATGGATATCGGCGAAGGGGTTGGCGGGGCCCGAGTTTGCCGCGCCGTGCGGGAAACAGCAGGAGGTTCGGCTAGGAAATTCTGGATGTCTCCGTCGGTCCGCTCTACGCGTATAATGTTCCAGGTAGGCGACAGCGACGACTGCACATCGTTTGGGCCGCCTACGCTTCGGAGATCGCCTTATGCGGCCCGCCGTCACCGTCGTCATGATGGATATCGTCAAGTCTCGGAACCTTCAGGGTCGGTTTCGACGGTTGGTCGGAACCAAAGCGGACCGGGAGTACACGGAAAAGGTGTATCGACCGTATCACCGCCGCGTCGTTGAGTTGTTGGCCGCACATGGCGGCAACCTACACGACGACGTCGGCGACCAGATCGCCGCCTACTTCGATCATGCGCAGGACGCGATGCAGTTCGCAGTTGGGCTTCAGCGGCTCATGTCCTCGTCGCCGATCACCGTCCCTGAGGGCTGCGATTGCCCGCACCTGCAACTACACGTTGCCATCGGGACTGGGAGCATGGAACACGCGAAGGGGGACACCCCACCTTACCGTTGACGACCCTCGACCGCTCGGGAGCAAACCCAGTACGGGCCAGGGCGGTGGCGCGCGGAAGAAGAATGGCGGTGGTCGAGTCTCGGCGGCGGCGCCGTTCGAGAAGCTCACGACTGCGCCGGCGTGGACGCGAAGCGTGTGCAACTGGCCCAGTGGCCGGTCGCCCGGCCGGTCGGATGGGTCGAGCGGGTCAATGTCATGGTGGCCAAGGAAGAGCTCGGGCGAATCCGGTCGTGCGTCCGGCGCCGTTCGACAAGCTCACGACTGCGCAGTTGGCCATTAGGCTCTGTCTGAAAACGCGTCGGGATTGCGGCGGGTCGGAAATGCCCCGGATGCGAGGCGTCGCGACGAAGCGACTCAATTGAAAGAGTCGTTGAGGAGCGAGAACGACGCAGACGGGGCATTTCCGGCCCGCCGCGGCCCGTCGAGCTTTCAGATAGAGCCTAGGAGACGACGCGGAGGGTGCGGCGGACGGCGCGGCGGCTGGGCTTGGAATCAACGCTGCCCGATACGTGGCGGCCAAAAAAAGCCGTCGCCTGCGACAAAGGAGACGGGCTGGCGGCGGTAAGGAGGGGTGTCCCCCTTCAGCCTTCTCCCCCTTCAGCCTTCCTCCCCCTTCAGCCTTTCCGCTTCAACGGCCGCGACTTCCGGCTGACCGATGTAAGCGGGACGGTGATCAGGGACATCGTCGCTTGAAAAATCGGGAAACGACCGGGCACTCACAGACTCTTGCCTTCAGAAATCCTGGCGCTGTCGCGCCATATCAGCGTCGATCAACGTGATGTAAGCGGCTTCGTAGTACAGGTTGTCAGGACTTGAAACACTTTGGGAGACTCGACCGTGAAAATCCGAATGATGCGATCACTGACGGCGCTGTATGTCCTCTTCGCGACGGCAGGTTTGCCGCTCAGCCACGCAAAAGCCGAGACCCGCACGGTTGCCAACCTGACGCCGGAGGCGCTTTGGGATGCGATCATCGCTGCAAAAGACGGGGACACCGTGCAACTGCCCGCCGGCACCGCGAACTGGACCAAGGGCTGGAATGCCGGCCATGGCGCCACGATGAAGGCTATTACCATCGAGGGGGCGGGGATGGACAAGACCCTCATCCGCGATCATCGCACCCGGGGGGGGCCGGTGCCATTTGAGTTGAAGGGAGTCGAAGGAAAGCCGTTTCGCGTCACCGGCATCACCATCGACGGAACGGGCTGGGCCGACGCGGGTGTATGGAACGGCTTTCTGACGATCAGCGGCACCTGCAAGAACTTTCGCATCGACCACTGCAGGTTCAAGAACGCCAGCACGATGATGTCCATCAACGGGGACACCTACGGCTTGATAGATCACTGCGATTTTGACGACAAGGACTACAGAGAGCGCCTGGCGCAGCCGATCTGGTTTTCCGGCCCCGGCGCGCCGAATTACCGCAAGCCGCTGAGCATGGGCACCGCCGACGCGATGTACCTGGAGGACAATGAGGTCAACCTCGGACCGGTTGCGGCGCGCGGCGGCGATTGCCCCTGGATCGCACCCAACAACGGCGCGCGCGTCGTCATCCGCCATAACAACATCGTCAATTCCCAGATCGAGATCTACGGGATCGGCGTCCGCAAGGGGTATTACGGCTGCCAGCAGGCCGAAATCTACGACAACAGTTTTTCGGCCGTCGGCCTGAAGCAGGGAGAGCCGCAGGGATTCATCTTCATCAATGCCGGCGTGGGCATCGTCTTCAACAACACGGTGA
>Ga0182024_10026858_pt1 | contig 10100 bp, 8 predicted proteins | sample P32metaG_FD_120480 | JGI IMG/M metagenome (GOLD analysis project Ga0182024, IMG submission 120480) | Permafrost microbial communities from Stordalen Mire, Sweden - P3-2 metaG (Illumina Assembly) | ecosystem: Environmental > Terrestrial > Soil > Wetlands > Permafrost | place: Sweden: Stordalen...
CCATTGTCGAGCGGGGCGGCAAAGCGGCCATTACCCGCTTTCGTCGGCTCGAGGTCTATCACAACGCCGTTTCGCTCCTCGAATGCCGGCTCGGCAGCGGGCGCACCCATCAGATCCGGGTCCATCTCAGCGCGAGGAACCATCCCCTGATCGGCGATCCGGTCTATGGTCACCGCCGCCGCGTCGCGCGATTTGGCGCCCTTCCCCTTGGCGCGGCGGAGGCCCTCGCCGTCTTTCCCCGCCAAGCTCTTCACGCCGCATTCATCGGGTTCCGCCATCCCGCGACCGGCAAAGGCCTTACTTTTGCGAGCGCGTTGCCGGCCGATATGGCCGCTCTGCTCGACAGCCTTACGTGAAAAATCCGAAGATCCCTTAGTTCCGGCGGAATATTGCACTTGGCAAACTTTTAAGACCGCGCAACGGCGCCTTTCAAGCGCCGGCCTTCGTCTTGAGCAGACCCCTCAAATAAAGGGTCTGATGCGTGGGGCCCTTGCCACCGTGCTCGGGCAACGGCAGGCCCCTCGCCTCGGCCAAACGATGCGCGGTGAAATAGGCGTGAAGCGCGTCGTAGATCGGAAGGCTGCGCTCGATGATCGTCGCATCGTCTTCGTTGACGAGCATCGTCCCTTCCGAGATCGCGAGCAGCCCGACCGCCATCTGGCCGTGGGTCTCGTCGGCCGCCGGCCGATAACCGTGCAGGACATAATCGACGCCGGCGGAGATGATCCTGGCGATCGAGCGCAGCGCCAGATCGTCGAGGCGGTACTTCGCCAGAAGCTTCTCGAACGTCGTGCCCGCGTGATCGTGCGGCCCGATTTCGGCGCCGGGCAGTGCGAAGGGAATGGCATCGGCCGGACGACGATCCTCCTCGCCCCACGGGACGAAGACGAAGACCGCGTCGCGATCGATGAACCGCTTGATGAGCCACGGCGAGGCGACCCGGTCGAGATGCACAAAATCCCTTGTCACCCACTTCATGGCGCGTCCTTTCTCTTTCGACCCAGACCGGGCATGACATCGTCCGATCGCGAAAACGACTGAACGATTGGCCCCGGTCGAAGGCATTTACGCTATCGTAGAACCGCGGAGGAAAGTTTGACCAGCGAACCGGCAGCGCGTCCGACAACACCGCCATCCGCGCCTCGCCTAGCGGGGATTCATCATCTCAAATTCGCGGTCGCCGATCTGGCCCGGAGCCAGCGCTTCTACGAGATCGCGCTCAACGCCGCGCGCATCGCCCGTTTTGACCATCTCCGCCCGGACGACGGAAGACTGTTCGGGATCGTCATGGACGTGCCGGGCCTGGGCACGTTCCTCGAACTCAGACTGAATCCGCTACAAGCAGCCGCTCAGGCCGGCTTCGATCCAATTACGTTCGCGGTCGATGGACGGCGGGATCTCGAGGCCTGGGCCGCCCATCTTGACGGTTTGATGATTGCGCACTCGCCAATCCTGGCCGGGTTGGTCGGCTGGACCTTGGTGCTCGAAGATCCCGACGGTCGGCGGATCAAATACTACACGATAGAGACGCACGGACCCGAGATTCCGTTGACGTACGACGAACGCTGGCTTGGTTCGATGTAACAGGGCCACGGATCGATCGCGGTGGCGGCTTCGCCCGATCCCTGTTAGAATTTTCGGCAACGGTGACAACAACCGTCCAGGGAGACGCCCATGTCGATGACCGATACCAGGACCGAACCGGCGCCCGCGACCGCGCCGAAGGTCGAGCCGGCGCTGAAGCTCAATTTCCTCTCGCACGGCACGCTCGAATCGCGCGACCTCGAATTCACGCGGAAATTCTATGAGGAATTCCTCGGCTTCGAAGTCCATCGCACCAGCCCGATCTCGCTGATTGTCCGGCTCGGCGGACCGCACGTCTACGCCGTCGTCTATTCCAAGCGTCCGGCGGAAATGAATCTGCTCAACCATAATGGTCTCGACGTCGAGACCCAGGCGGATGTCGACGAGGCCCATCGCGTCGTCGTCGAGCAGGCCGAAAAATGGCGGTTGAAAAAGATCAGCAAGCCCGTCTTGCAGCACGGCACGTACAGCTTCTATTTCTGGGACGCCGACGGCAATGCCTGGGAGATCCTGACCAATCCGAAGGGCGGCTATTCCTGGCTCTTCGATCTCGGCGATCTCGAAGGCAAGGGTCATATGGACAAGAAGTTCAAGCGCCCGGGCGTGGCGAATTGAGGCTGCGCTAAGGGTCGGCGCGGAGCTTCCCCGTGCAGCTCGTCACGCTGGCGGCGCGCCCCGGCGCCGGTGTCATCCTCGGCGCGGAAATCGTCGATCTCGTCGGCTGCCGCGAAGCGGTAACGGCGGCACGCCTGCTGCCGCCAACGATTCGCGGCATCCTCGAGGCGGGTGACGCGGCGCTCGACCTTGTTCGCCGTGTCGCCGACGAGATCGGGCGCAGCGCGGGCTTGGCCGATCGCCTGCGTGAATCGGGCGCCCTGATCGACCGGGATGGCGCCCGGCTGCTGGCGCCGATCACGGATCCGGCGCTGATCCTCTCCTGCGGCATGAACTACCGCGAGCATCTGCGCGAGATGAATTCGGCGACGCCGGATTATCCGACCTCCTTCGCCAAGAACGCTTCGCAGATTATCGGACCGGGCGCGCCGATCGTCCTGCCGGCGTCGCATCCCGACATGGTCGATTGGGAAGGCGAGTTCAGCGTCGTCATCGGACGCCCGTGCCATGCCGTCGCCGAGGCGGATGCCCTCGACTATGTCGCGGGCTATACGCTGATCAATGATGTTTCGGCGCGCGATTGGGTGACGCCGGTATTCAAGGCGACCGCGGTGATGGCGGGCGTTCTCGCCTGGGAGCGCAATCTGTTGGGCAAGCAGTTTCCAACCTTCTGCCCGATGGGGCCGGTTCTGGCGACGCGCGACGAGATCGCCGACCCTGACGATGTGGGACTCGAGACCCGCCTCAACGGCGCGGTGATGCAGTCGGCGAACACAAGCGATCTTGTTTTCGGCGTGCGCAAGCTCATCGCCTATTATTCGCGATTCTATCTGTTCCGTCCCGGCGACGTGATCACGACGGGCTCGCCCTCCGGCGTCGGCTATGGGCGCGACCCCAAAATCTTCATGCGCGCCGGCGACCGCATCGAAATCCGCGCCACCGGCATCGGCGTCCTGGCAAATCCGGTGTTAGCGGCGTCCAATCGGTAGCCGGGGCGTCGCCCTTCGCGCGATCCGACCGATGAGCCAAGGAGCAACCAGGATGGACGGCAAGATCGGGCTTGAGGAACATTTTGCCTTCGCGGACACGATCGCCGATTCCCGAGGCTTCGTCGACGAGACGACATGGATTGATTTGCGCGCGCGGCTCCTCGATTTCCAAGACGAGCGGCTTGCGCAAATGGATCGGCACGGCGTCGGGCAGATGATCCTTTCGCTCAACGCGCCCGGCATCCAGCATATCGGCGACGTCGGCCGGGCGGCGGAGGTCTCGCGGCGCGCCAACGACCTGTTGGCATCGGAAATCGACAAGCGTCCGGACCGCTTCGTCGGCTTCGCCGCTCTGCCGATGCAGGATCCCGAGGCGGCGGCCGGGGAGCTTCGGCGTTGCGTCAAGGACTATGGCTTTAAGGGCGCGCTCGTGAACGGTTATTCCGAACTCGGGAGCCGGGATCGTTGCGTGTACTACGATTTGCCGCAATACCGACCGTTCTGGGGCGTGGTCGAGGCTTTGGAGGTGCCCTTCTATCTGCACCCGCGCGAGCCAAGCCAGCTTGCGGCCTATGAGGGCCACCCCTGGTTGGTAGGTCCGGCCTATGGTTTCGCGGCCGAGACCGGCCTTCACGCGCTTCGCCTGATCTGCAGTGGGCTCTTCGACGCCTGTCCCCGCTTGACCATCATTCTCGGCCATATGGGCGAAGGTTTGACGTTCAATCTGAGCCGCATCGATCAGCGTATCGCCTGGTCGTCCATGGGATACCCGGCGAAGAAAAAGGTCTCGGAATATTTCGCGGCGAATTTCTACATCACCACCTCGGGACACTTTCGGACTCAGGCCCTGATCAACGCCATCCTGGAAATCGGCGCGGATCGAATTCTGTTCTCGACGGATTATCCTTTCGAACAGATCGCCGAGGCAGCCGATTGGTTCGACGCTGCCGCCATGAGCGAGAACGACCGGCGGAAAATCGGACGAGACAATGCCGCGAGGCTTTTCAAACTGGGGCTTGCCGCGCGATAACAGCGCGGCCGCACCCAAAACGTCGCAGCGGAAGGGAGATCGGATGGACCAGCACTACGACCGCGCCGCCGAGGATCTCGGCAATATCGTGGCGCTGGAACATGTCAACACCCGGATTCCCGATCAGATTCTGTCGACGCTGTTCCATGTGACAGGCCTCGGTTTGACGCGCGACCCTTATCTCATGACCAGCACCGACAATATGTGGATCAATATCGGCCGCAGCCAATTCCATTTGCCCACGGGCGCGCCGCAAAAGGTGTGCGGCCATGTCGGCATCGTGGTCCCGGATCTGGGGGCGTTGGCGCGGCGGCTGGCGAAGGTGCGCGAGGCGCTCGACGGGACCCAATTCGACTTCCGCGAACATAATTCCTTCATCGACGCGGTTTCGCCGTGGGGCAATCGCATCCGCTGCCACGCGCCGGAGGCGCGCTTCGGCCGCATCGATCTCGGCGTCCCCTATGTCGAGTTCGAGGTCCCGCCGAAGAGCGCCAAGGGTATCGCGCGCTTCTATCGCGAAATCCTGGCCGCCCCGGCGCAATTCCTAGACGACGACCAGGGCATGCGAGCGCGGGTCCCGGTCGGCAAGGACCAGGAGTTGGTGTTCCACGAGACCGACGAGCCGCCGCCGCCCTATGATGGCCACCACATTCAAATCTATATCGCCGATTTCTCCGGACCGTATCGGCGCCTCAAGGCGCGCGGCCTGATCCTGGAGGAAAGCGACCGGCACCAATATCGTTTCAAGGACATTCTCGATCTCGAGAGCGGCGCGCTGCTGTTCACGATCGAGCACGAGGTCCGCAGCATGCGGCATCCCCTCTACAACCGGCCGCTGGTCAACCGGAACCCGGAGCAGACCAACCTCGCCTATATGCCCGGGCGCGACGCGTGGATCTGGTCGCTACCGAATACCGGCCAGCGTTAGAAGGAATTGGGTGAAGATCGCGCAAATTCGCAGAAGTGTTAGTGGGGAAGCGGAGACGGCGGGGAAATGACCGGACATGCGAGCAATCGCGTGAATGGGAAACGCCGCTTCTTGAGCTCCGCGCCCGCGAGCTACCGGCTTCAGCGCTCCCAGATTGCGCCAAATGGACCGAACCGCTACCGTGATGCGGTCGGTAAGGTCACGGGGAATTCTAAAGTCTGTTTTGCACGAGGGGCTCGCATGCGCGCAATCATCCGGCACGCCGCCATTCTAAGACGAATGATGCGTTCGTTCGGCCTCGCGTTAGTCGTCATGACTTCGACGCAAGCCGTTGGTCACGCGCAAGAAGCGGGACCGGCCCTTCCGCCGTTGCCGTATCCGATTTTACAGCAATTGATAAAGGACCCTGAGGCGTGGCGCCGGTTCCGGGAGCATTATGCCGTCATGCCACGGTCGGCGCCAAACCGGTCGATGCCGCCGAAATCAGGGCTTGCCTGGACTCCCTTGAAGAACCCGTTGCCGGGGATACCTGCATCCGGACTTTATGGTGCCAGCAATCCGCTATTGCTCACCGATGGCTCGGTGATCGTCCATATCTCATGCACGCCAAATTGGTACCGCCTAACGCCGGTAGACGGGAGCTACGTCTACGGTGTCTGGTCGGCCATCGCGCCCATGCCGAATGGATACGCACCGCGTTTTTTCGCTTCGGCGGTGCTGCCGGACGGCCGAGTCATCGTAGAGGGCGGCGAATATAGCGGTACGGGATGCACGAGAACCGATACGGCGCTCGGCGCTATCTACGATCCGAGATCGGATCGTTGGACTCCTGTCGGTCCGCCCAAGGGTTGGGCAAAGATCGGGGACGCGTCGAGTACGCCTCTGGCTAATGGGACTTATTTGCTCTCCACTGACCAGAACGACAAAACAGCACTTCTCGATGAGGCGGCCCTCACCTGGACCCCCACCGGAACCGGGAAATTCGATAGCAATGACGAGGAAAACTGGACGCTCCTGCCGAACGGCGATGTCTTGACGGTCGACGCCTTTGTCGACAAAGCCAATCTATGCCAGCCCCGATCCGAGGAATATGTGCCGAAGGATGGCAAGTGGTTCGGCGCGGGCAATACGCTCGCACTGCTGTCGGATTGCTCGGGGAGCATAAAAAGCTACGAAGCGCCGACCCAGATTTTGCGACCCGACGGCAAGGTTATCGCCTTCGGGGCGACAGCGAGCACCGACAATCTGACGGTACAGACCGCGGCCTACGATACGGCGACATTGAAATGGTTGCGCGGACCCGACATGCCCAATGTTGGTGGCACGAACTACACGATGGCGGACGCACCCGCGGCGATTCTTCCCAATGGAAACGTACTCATCGCGGCGAGTCCAGCGACCTGGAAGGCGAGCTCGGGGACCGGGTCGTTCCCGTCCCCAACGCATTTCTTTGTCTTTGACGGCGCCACATTCACGCAAGTCGGCGACGTCGCCAATTCTTCCATGCTCAGTTCCTTCGAGATGAATTTCCTGGTCTTGCCGACCGGCGAAATTCTTGGTGTTGAGACGGACTATCCGAATGTAGAGGTGTTCCCAGCGACAGGGTCCACGTTGGTGTGCTGCTCCACAAAAAACTGGGCTCCATCCATCACCAATTATCCAAGCTCTATCACTGATGGCGCGACCTATACGATTTCCGGTACGCAATTCAACGGACTTAGCTACGGTGCCAGCTATGGAGACGACGAACAGGCGAACACCAATTATCCCCTGGTTCGCGTCACAAAAACGGCAACGAAAACCGTGAGCTACTGCGCGACCTTCAATTTCACCTCGATGGGCGTGGCGACGGGCAAGGCCAAGGTTTCAACCCAGTTCACTTGTGCCGCGCCCGCCGGTTCATCGACACTCGAAGTCGTCGCCAATGGTATAGCTTCGGCGCCCGTCGCGGTTGTTATCAAGTCTCAATTCGACACGCTCTATACCTTTTGCGCGAGCGGCGGCTCATCCTGTACCGACGGCGCCGAACCCGTTGTCGGCTTCATCATGGACTCGGCTCGCAATCTCTATGGAACGACAGACATCGGAGGCGCCAACAATCAGGGCGCCATTATTGAGTTGCCGTTCAATGCCGCCACGCAGACCTACGCAACCAAGGTCAAGACGCTCTATAGCTTCTGCTCCCAAGGCGGAGCCGCTTGCACCGACGGTTTTGGGCCCGGGAGCAATCTGATCATGGATTTTGCCGGCAATTTGTATGGCACGACGATTCTCGGAGGGACCGGGTTCATCGATTCCGATGTCTCGTTCAGCTTCGGTGGCACCATCTTTGAACTGCCGTTCAACGCCTCCTCCGGTCAATATGACAGCGCGATCCGGACCCTTTACGATTTTTGTTCGACTGGAGATAAGGAGTGTACCGACGGGGCAGGACCGGGCGGTTACAACCTGGTGATGGACAAGTCGGGAAATCTGCTTGGAACGACCAGTTCGGGCGGCGCTTCAAGCAACAGCGAGCCGGCGGGCGGGGGTACGCTCTTCGAATTGCCGTTCAACGCCTCGACGCACCAATATGCCAAAGCCGTGCAAACGCTCTACCGATTCTGTCCTAACGGCAATGCCTGCCCCGACGGAGCCGTGCCGCAAGGGGGCCTAACCCTGGATGCGGCGAACAATATTTACGGAACAGCGAGCGAGGGCGGCACGGGCACGATCCAGCCCGGCAATCCCACGAGCTATGGTGGTCTCCTTTTTACTCTCCGTTTCGACGCACAGACCCAGCAATACGCGAACGATATTGAAGCGCTCTACGATTTTTGCCAAAAGGGCGGCATCCAGTGCACCGACGGCGCCATCCCCAATGGCGGTTTGATCATGGATGCTGTAGGGAACATTTTCGGCACGACCCAAGCCGGTGGAAGCGGATTCTCCGACTCAGGCGAACTCGCCTTCGGGGGGACGGTATTCGAATTGCCCTTCCTCCACGGCAAGTATGACGCCGCGATCCAGACCCTCAACAGCTTCTGTTCCAGCGGAAGCAGCAATTGCACCGATGGCCGCGACCCCTCCACGCGGCTGGTCATCGATGCGAAGGGAAACCTCTACGGCAACACCGTGTATGGAGGCCCCAAAGGCATGGGCACCGGAACGGCCTTTCAGGTGCCCTACGATTCGACCTCCATGATCTATGGAGCAGCAAAGACGCTTTACGATTTTTGTTCCGTCAGCGGTTGTACCGATGGACAGGAACCGGACGCGCTGATCCAGGATGGTCTGACAGGCATGCTCTTCGGTGTCACGACGTTCGGCGGAAGCGGGAAGAATGGTACAATCTTCCGTTTGACGCCCTAGTTCGCGGGTAAAGACTGTTGCCAAAAGTGTCAACTGAGGCTCCTATCCCTATACCCCTCCCCCATTCAGGGCGGGGAATTTGAACGCCAATCACCCGAATGTTCCGATCAATTACGTAGCTCGGGCGGAGGTCCTGGCGCCCCACATCGCCGCCGCCGCGGACGAGATCGAGCGGGAGCGGCGGCTGCCGGCGCCGCTCCTCGCCGCGATCATGGATGCCGGGCTCTTCCGCCTGCTGCTGCCGCGATCGTTGGGCGGCGCCGAAATCGATCCGCCCACCTTCGCCCTGGTGATCGAGGCGGTCGCCAAATCCGACGGCAGCACCGCCTGGTGCCTTTGCCAAAACGCGGTCTGCGCCATGGTCGCGGCCTGGCTGCCGGTCGCGAGCGCGCGGGAGATGTTCGACGCGCCCAACGCCGTCCTCGCCTGGGGTCCCGGACCGGCGCGCGCTGTTGCTGTCGCCGGCGGCTATCGCGTGACCGGAAACTGGTCCTTCGCCAGCGGCGGCCGGCACGCGACCTGGCTCGGCGCCCATTGTCCCGTGTTCGAGGCCGACGGCACGCCTCGGCTTGGTCCCGCCGGCGATCCGATCGAGCGGACAATCCTGTTCCCGGCCGCCGAAGCGCCGATGACAGACATCTGGCGGGTCGTGGGCCTGCGCGGCACCGCCAGCGACGCCTATGCGGTCACCGATTTGTTCGTGCCCGACGCCTCCACCCTCATCCGCGACGATCCCGCCACGCGGCGCGAGACGGGCGCGCTCTATGCCATGACCACCAATACCCTTTACGCCTGCGGCTTCGCCTGCGTGGCCCTCGGCCTTGCGCGGAGCCTGCTCGACGCGTTCGTGAAACTGGCGCGGGAGAAGATCCCTCGGGGCTACAAGACCAGCCTGCGCGACAGCGCGGTGGTCCAATCGGAGATCGGCGCGTCGGAGGCGCGGCTGCGCGGGGCACGCATGTATCTCATGGGGACGCTAGACGAGATCTGGGAAGCGGTGCAACACTCGAACCGGCTCGACCTCGACCAGCGCATCGCGATCCGCCTCGCCGCCACGCATGCCATCCATGAAGCCGTCCATGTCGCCGACACGGCCTATCGCGCTGCGGGCGCAAGCGCGATCTTCGACCGCAATCCCTTCGAGCGCCGTTTCCGCGATATTCACGCGGTGGCGCAGCAGGTGCAGGCACGGCGCGCGCATTTCGAGACCGTCGGCCGGCACCTCCTCGGCGTGGAGACCGATCTGCAGTTCGTTTAGCGCGTTTCCGCGCCGGCCGCGTAGACGGGGATTCGATCTAATCCGGAATCAGCGCCGTGGTTTCGATTTCGAGGCGCGCGCGGCCCTCGACCAAACCGGCGACTTCAACCAGGGCGAGCGCCGGAAAATGCGCGCCGACAATCTCCCGCCAGCAAGCGCCGATCTCGGCGCGGCAAGCGAGATATTCCCGTTTGTCGATCACATACCAGGTCATCCGCACGATATTGTCGGGCCGCGCGCCCGCCGCCGCCAGGATGGCGACGATGTTGACCAACGTCTGGCGCAATTGACCGACGAAATCGTCGGTTTCCCAGCGCTCTTCCGGGGTCCAGCCGACTTGGCCAG
>Ga0182024_10026859_pt1 | contig 10100 bp, 13 predicted proteins | sample P32metaG_FD_120480 | JGI IMG/M metagenome (GOLD analysis project Ga0182024, IMG submission 120480) | Permafrost microbial communities from Stordalen Mire, Sweden - P3-2 metaG (Illumina Assembly) | ecosystem: Environmental > Terrestrial > Soil > Wetlands > Permafrost | place: Sweden: Stordalen...
CGGCGAAAGCGTACAGCGAAACTGGCTGCATCGCAACGCACCACCCAGCCAACAGCAACGAATTGGAGAGGAATGCGCCCGTCCAAGAGTGACGGCCAGTCCATACGTACTTCCAGTTCTGCACCCACGCCGAGTTCATGTTGGGAATCAACCAACGCGCCACCACTACTCAGATTTACAGCGTGGCCAACCCCGGAGTAGAACTTTCGGCCAAGCCGGCCAAGAGTGTGGTAGCGGACCGATAGCACGAGTGGATAGCGTACCTTCGACCGGCGTTCCATCGCAATCAATTGAAGGGGAGATCCCGTTCCCTGATCTTGTTCTTTGAAATGGGACACTTCTGTGGGGTTGGTCATCACAGCCGGTTTTGTTCCTGTCCAGTCTCGGACGGATGAAGCACCTGGGCCACCCTGCCGAGCAGGTCAACGTGGTTGAAAGGCTTCGACAGGCAGCCAAAATGGAGATTAATGCGCGCTGCATCGCCCGACATAAAGAGAACCGGCAAATGTGAGTCGAGCTGAAGAACATGATCGGCCAGGTCCGGGCCGTTCATCTTGGGCATCATTACATCAGTTAGCAAAAGCGCAATGCTAGGTTGGTGCTTTTTATAGACCCGCAGGCCTTCTTCCCCGTCGTCAGCAGTGACCACCGTGTATCCCGCGTTCTCCAGGAACATTCTCACGAGCGCGCAGATATTGAAATCGTCCTCGACGACCAAGATGGTTTCGCGCTGCTCGGCTTTTGTTGCCAGCATTGTCCTCGGGAATCAACGTTCGCCGCGGCCCAGGGCAAGTTCTCTGAACTTGCGCCGTCTCCAGAGATTATCAGGGAAACACCCTTCCAGTCTGTTCAAAAGTGCTCACTTCCCAGCGTGTCTGGAGGAGGGCGAGTGAAGCGCGGCGGTAGAGACGCCAATGACGAAGGTGTGTTCCATTCTGAGCATCATTGGAAAACGGAAACGTGTACGATTGCTACATGGACGAACTGCTAAACGGGTACGCTACCACCGCCACGGCGTATGCCGGCGCAGTTCAGGAATTGAAGTTGCTTTCCCAGACGCGGCACACTCGCAGCGCGTTCTTGGCAGCGCTCGAAGTTGTCGAAAAGGCTTGGCAGGAATGCGAAGTCGCACGGCTGGATTTTCGACCGCCAGGCCAGTAGAGCTTCTTTCGCCTAGCTGCGGCTAGTTAGTCCCCGGAGTCATGTAGGACGACATTCAGCAGCGAGCTGTGAACTTCCAATCTCCCGTTGTATTCGATGAATCCCAGTTTGCGAAACCTGTTCATGAAAAAGCTGACTCTCGAGCGAGTGGTGCCCACAATCTCAGCCAACGTTTCCTGGCTGATCTTGGGAATCACGGGCTCCGCTTTACCTTCCTTGCCGAAGTTCGCCATCAGCAGCAGCACGCGCGCCAGCCGCTTTTCGCTGGAGTTGAATAACAGATCCACCAGATCCTCCTCGATCCGAATATTACGGGAGAGCAGGTACTGGAGGAACAACTCAGAAAAGGCGGGCTCGTCGTGGAGCAGGCGAATCACACCCGGCTTTTCCAGCCGCATAATTGAGGAGTCTGACATTGCGGCGGCGCCGGCCATGCGCAGCGATTGGCCGGCCAGGCAACCTTCGCCAAAGAAGTCGTCGGCCCCCAGAATGGCCACCACCGCTTCCTTGCCTTGCTTGGAGACAACCGTGAGCTTGACCTTGCCGGTTTGAATGTAGAAGATGGCGTCGGCAGGATCGCCTTGCGAGAAAATCCTTTGATTCTTTTTGTAATCCGCCAGGGTCCTTCCTTTGCCGACCTTGGCCAGAAACGCTTTGGAGTCGAAAGCCGCCTTCGTGGCTCGTTTCATACGGCAGACATCCCTTCTACACTTATTATACAAGGGCCGAAGCCAGAATGGCTGCTCCAGACGGACGTTAACAACTAAGCGGCTTGCGTCGGCCATACGTGGTCACTTGACCTCCCGCACGGTCATCGCGAGCTTGGACTTTATGCTGTCTCCAAAGCCGCCCCACCGGATGCAATCGCCGCCATTTATGCCGGTGGAAGAGAGCCCCACGTTCGTAGCATCAGAGATCCGGCGGGCGAGGCGAAGGTCGAGGGATGATGATCTCGCGCCGTCCGAACAATCGGGCATCGATCGATATGGCGCCTGGGCCGAGAAGCACGATGGCGCTGGCCACAGTGATGACAAGGATTCCGCATAATCTTCCCTCGATTAGATTAGGCACCGGGGAAGGAAACCACGAGAGCAACGTGCCTGCGCAGCCCAGCACGGCGATAGCGCTTCCAGCCGGAGTCAGAAACCCTAGCAACAGCGACGCGCCACAAGCGATCGCCACCAAACCGGCCATCCAAGTGCCGGCCGCCGGATTGGCTGAACCAGTCAGATAGGACGCTCCTTCACTGAGCGCTATCATGCTAACCGCCGCCCGCAAAAGGAGCAGCCCAACCCCTGGCCAGCCGCCCGGAAATGTCGAAAAAAGCCTCTGCAGCTCGCGCCTCCTGGGTGTTCATCGCGAGCACCTGATTCAATGGTAGAGGGAGCAATCGCGAGAAGAATCCCCACGACTCGGAATTTTTTCATAACACTATAGTGTTATTGCTGACAAAGAGCCCGGTCAGAATTGGATGATGCCGCGGCGGACCCCGATCGCAACCGCTTGCGTGCGATCGCTGGCGCCCAGCTTATCCATGATGTGCTTGATGTGAACCTTGACAGTCTCTTCTGAGATGAAAAGCTTCTCCGCGATGTCGCGATTCCGGTTTCCACCGGCAATGTGGCGTAACACATCGATCTCGCGCCCGGTTAGTTCCTCGTCGCTCATATGCTCAGCCAGGTGCGCCGCCACCTCTGGAGGAACGCGCTTTTCCCCGGCGTGGACCTGGCGAATCACCTCCACCAGCTCGCGTGGCGGCATGCTCTTGAGCATATAGCCCCGAGCGCCTGCTTCGAGGGCCCGTTGGATCTCCACATCGCCCTCAAACGTCGTCAGCATGATGATCCGGGCTTCGGAAAATTCCGTACGAATGGCGATTAACGAGTCGATGCCGCTCATGTCCGGGAGCCTGAGATCCATGAGCGTAATGTCCGGCCGGAGCTCCCGGAACTTTTGAATGCCTTCGCTACCGCTGGATGCATCCGCCGTCAGTACCATATCCGGTTGGTCGTTGATGATGGCAGCGATCCCTTCCCGGAGAAGCGGGTGATCGTCGACGCTCAAGACCCGGATTTGTGTCTGATCGGTCATTTGCCACCTATAACTATCGGGGTTCTGGCTCAACAAAACATCACCCGATCGAGTAGTTTTTCTTTTCCACGAAAGTGTCCTTAGGGAGCAGTGGAAGCTCACCCCATCGTGTTATATCGTTAAACCCCTATTTAGGGTTTCGGGGAAGGATGATTCTGCTGCACAATCTAAACACCAGCGGAGTCGGCTGGAATTCAATAGCGAAGGAAAGAACGACATGGATGGGATTAAAACCAAAGATGGCACGGAGATCTATTACAAGGATTGGGGAGCCGGACAGCCGATCGTCTTCTCTCACGGCTGGCCACTGACCGCGGACGACTGGGACGGGCAGATGCTGCACTTCGGGCAGCGTGGGTATCGCGTCATTGCGCACGACCGTCGAGGTCATGGGCGTTCCACGCAGACGTGGGACGGCAACGAAATGGACACTTACGCGGACGATCTGGCTGCGCTGTTTGAAAAACTTGATCTTAACGACGCGATCCTGGTTGGGCACTCCACCGGTGGTGGTGAAGTGGCGCGTTATCTGGGCCGCCATGGCGCCAAGCGTGTTGCGAAAGCAGTGCTAATCAGCTCCGTGCCACCGCTCATGCTGAAGACGGAAAAAAATCCGGCCGGCCAGCCCAGATCGGCCTTCGACAGCCTGCGGGAAGCACTCGCGGCAAACCGGCCGCAGTTCTACAAGGACATCACTCTGCCGTTTTACGGATACAATCGTCCGGGCGCAAAGATTTCGGAGGGTATCCGCGAGCACTGGTGGTTGCAGGGCATGATGGGAGGCGTCAAGGCCCATTACGACTGCATCAAGGCGTTCTCGGAGACCGATTTCACCGAGGACCTGAAGAAGATGGACATGCCGGTGCTGGTGATGCATGGTGACGACGATCAGATTGTGCCGATCGATGCCGCAGGCCGCATGTCCGCGAAGATACTAAAGAACGCGACCCTGAAGGTTTATCCGGGCTTTCCGCATGGCATGCCCGCGACCAACGCGGAGCAAATCAACGCCGATCTGCTCGCGTTTTTCAAGAAATAGCCCTGATCAATGTTCTGAATGGAGAAGTCAGTATGCCGAAATTAGTTGAGCGGGAAATGTTTGGCGAGAGCGCACAATTTAAGTCCGTTCTCGAACACGTGAACCTGGTGGCGCCGGCGGACTGCGCCGTCTTGATTCAGGGTGAGACGGGCACGGGAAAAGAACTGATTGCCCGAGCGATCCACGCCCATAGTGCGCGTTCGAATGGTCCTTTTGTGACGCTCAATTGCGCCGCCATTCCGTCGGGATTGCTCGAAAGTGAATTGTTCGGACATGAGCGAGGCGCTTTCACCGGAGCTTTCTCGCCGCGCATAGGCCGCCTTCAGAGCGCTCACAAAGGCACGTTGTTTCTTGACGAAATCGGCGAGTTGCCACTCGAACTTCAGCCCAAGCTGTTGCGCGCAGTTCAAGAGCAGGAGTTTGAAAAGCTTGGGAGTTCGCAAACCATCCGTGTGGATGTGCGCATCGTGGCGGCGACAAACCAAGATCTTGAACAGATGGTAAGTGAGCGCCGTTTCAGGGCGGATCTATATTACCGGCTGAGTGTATTTCCGATTCTGCTGCCTCCCCTGCGTGACCGAATCGAAGACATTCCAGTGCTGGTGCGGCATTTCGTTCAGCAGTTTGCCCGGCGCATGAACAAGACCATCGACGGCGTTCCGCAGCATGTCATCGACGCACTTTGCCGTCATGACTGGCCTGGGAACATACGCGAGTTGCAGAACTTTATCGAGCGGGCGGTGCTGTTTACCGAAGGCCGGCTGTTGAGTCCGCCGCTTCCGGAACTCCGACGATCCGTCGTGGCGCCTTCACGTCAAACCCCGCTGACACTTTCGGAGATGGAGCGTGTTCACATCAGGGAGACGCTGGAAGAAACGAGTTGGGTGATTGGAGGGCGCGCGGGGGCGGCAGCAAGACTCGGACTGCCTCGGACAACCCTCATCGCACGGATGCAAAGACTCGGAATTTCACGCGACACGCCGGGGTCGCGCGTGCCAAGACTGGTTATGCCGCTGGCGGGTCAAATGCGTCGAGAAGATTCCAGGCCAGCCTTAGCGCACGCCGCGGGAATGTAACTGGATTCAATGCTGAAGGAGGAGCCTATGACCCACGAGGTGATCGATAAGGCGTTTCTCACGGTTCATCTCCTTAGGCGAATGTCGAGCAGGCTGAGAGAGATTACGGATGCGGGATCGACCCGCAGGTGGTTGGGTCGGGACGAAAAGCGCACTGGGCCTAAAGCGACAAAATCGAACGGACCCTACCACCAAAGCGTAATGCGCTGGTCCGCGACTACTCCAACGTGCATCCAAATGCCCCTTGGCATCCATCAGCCGTGGCGGAGGAAGAGGGATTCGAAAAGCCGCCATCCACAGACAGCATTCAAGTTATTGAAAATCCACCAAGCACGCTACCCACGATACGCACGTTCCAGACTATTTCCGTACGTATCACACACGCGACAAATTCAAAAAGGGAGGGGTTATCCCCTCCCTCCGTTCCGTGCCTTGAAGCGATCGATTTCTTCCCTCTCGAACATCCGCTTCACGTTCTTGCCGCGGCCTCCCATCTTTGGGAACTCGACCGCTTTCAGCTCGCCGTTCTTGGTAAGCCTTGTAACCGAGTCGGGGCTGATCCCCAGCTCACCACCTACTTCTTTTCTACTGAGCAACATACTCTTCTCGCTTTCTACCACTCGCCTTTCGACGAGTCACGAGAAGACCTGACTCTTATGACCGCCAGGCGGCATGTCGAGCCAGTTTCCTCTTGCCCTTTATTGAGGCAAGAGGTAGTATAGTATACCCTTTTTAGGCATTATGAAACAAGTACCGGCATATATCCCCGGCAGGTACGAAAACAAATCGCGCGGACGCGCGGTCAAATTCATTTACGCCTTTATTTCCAATACTCTAGCGAGTGATGCCGGTTCGCCGCCTGTCCCTCGTCTACCGACGGGCAATTGTCCCTTTCTTCCTCAGCCTTATCAGTCTTCGTCAGAAACCCTATCGGGCGGCTACCGCGCGGCGAGAATTGCCCGTCGCTGCGCTCGCCCTAGCGGGTTTCCTACCGGAAAGGACAGGCAGCGTGCCAGTACGAGAACTTAACTACGATCCCCACATGCGCAAAATGGTGGCGCCGACCGCTTTCTTTTTTGGCTCTGTTTTTTTCGCAATATTGGCAGTTTATTTCATGAGGCCAGAGTCGGAAAACGTCCCGGTCTTCATGGCAGTCCTTGCGGCCATCTGTTTTGTTACTGCGCTGTCACTCTGGACAAAGACTCGAAAAGAAAAGGCGGGGCGTCCTCAAGTAATAACCCGCTCGCTCAAGTTCAAAGCCCAAGGAGGTATCGATGTTCACGTTGATGTCCAATTCCCGCCGCCGAGTGATGATGGCAATATTACCAACGCACTCGTCGCCCGGTTTCAGACAGACATCAACTCGGCAATCATCAAGTACTTCGAAACTCACCCGAATGATCCGGCTCTGCTCACAACTACCATCGAGAATGTAATCGAACCGGCGATCGCCTATATCCAAGATTCCGCTTCTCTCGACACCGTAAAGTACGACTGCGTTTACATTTATCGAACGCCGCCGCCGCCTCCTGCGCAACGCGACACTTCAAACATCTATGTCTAGCATCCCGATCCCGTATAAGATCAGGAACCAGCACATATACATTCCCGGCAAAACGCGCCATGGCAAGTCGACCCTGATGCACCGGATGGCCTACCAGGACATCATGAACGGCCACGGGGTTTGCGTCATCGATCCGAAAGGCGATCTCGTCAATTCTCTCCTTCACTGGATTCCCACGGAGCGGGTCAACGATTGCATTTACATCGAACCGCATCACCCGATCCCCTTCGATCTTCTCGATTACGATCCTAAAAACACGCGCGAGAAGGACACGCTCATTGGCGAATTGAAATTCGTCATCACGAAGAACCTCAACACCGACGGCACGCCGCTCATGAATGCCATCCTGAACGACATCATTCACACGCTCTTGGATGCAAACGAAAACGGCCTCGATCCTCCCGCGACATTCATCGACATCCATGACTTCTTGGCCCTTAAGGGCAGGAGGGACAAGATCATGAACTATGTCAGTTCTCCGCGCTACCAGGAACGATGGGATGAGCATAATTTTCCCAATCCGAAAGACCGGCAACCCACGCTTACACGCATGAACGGTTACGTGACCTCAGACTATCTCGCCAAGGCGTTCGGATGTCCGAAGCCAGAACTCAACATCGCTCGGGCCATGGACGAGCAGAAGATCCTCTTGGTCAACCTGGGCGGCATTGACGAGCCCTCCAAACTTTTCGCCACGCTGCTCATCGCCAAGATCCGCCAGGCGGCATACCGCCGCGCGTCAATTCCAGAACCTCTCCGCATTCCTTTTCACCTTTACGTTGATGAATTCGAATTCTTCCAGACGAAGGACTTCGAAGAGATTCTTTCAGTCGCTGGCGGTTACGGTCTGCGCCTTACGCTCGCAAACCAATTTATGGGGCAGCTCGATTCGAACATAAAGGATTCCATCCTCGGGAACGTCGGGTCGTTCATTATCTTTTGTGTTTCCCAAGCCGATGCCAGGGATTTCAAGAACTTCGCGGTTGAAGCGGGCGGCACCGATGCAGACCTTGCTAATCTCCCGAAGTACCAAGCGCTATATAAAATCGCGGAAGCGAAAGCAATCGTCAAGAGTTCGCTTCCACCTGCGCCGCTGCCCACCAACTCGCACGCAGATTACATCAAGAAGCGCACGTTGGCCCGCTACTCTTGCAAATCCGGAGACGTCCGCGATAATCCAAGCAGTGACTCAACCAGCGACAAGAACGCGGACGACGCTCCTCAAAAGCAAAAGGGGCGACCGCCCGTACCGCCTCTTGGGACTAAGCAAGGCAATAATCCGGGCCCTCGTCGATAACTTCATCGCGCGAACAACCGATCTCTATATCCTCGTTCCGAAGCGGGCACAGAAGCAAGCGGACCACGAGCGCGAGATCCGCGCCGCTCTGAAGCGGCTGCGGGAATGCTACGATCCGCATGAGAGGAAAAACGACGTAGACCGGCGGTGGGGATATATCCGCTCCGTATCGTGGAGCGATCCCACGATCGAGAACAAGATCGAATACACCTGCCTCGTCCATGGGCTCACAGACCGCGGCCTTCGGTTGGCTCGGGACCACGAATTAGATCCTGACTATCATGGCAAGAGCTTCCAGGAATTCTCCGTCGATCATGTCGATCACGAATTACGGATCAATGATCTCATTGCCGCGCTTCGCGCGGAACTGCATGCTCTGGGCCGTGAGCTTATTATCGAACGGACCCATATAAAAGGAGCGACCGTCGCTCCGGATCTGCTTTTTTACATCTACGATCCCACGACCGACATGCGCTCAGCGCCGATCTTCCTCGAATATGAAAAGCAGAAGCGCGGCAAGCATGACGACGGCGGACGGCCGCAGATAATCAGGAAGCTCGAATCGTTCGCGAATTACTATGACTCCGACCTTTGCCAGAGCGAATTCTGCTTCCGGAAGTTCTACGTCATCGTCATTCTCCGCACGGAACGCAAAGCTAACTTCCTGCTCCAGGATCTTGCCGAACGGAAACTCACCATCAAGACATTCCTCATCGCATCGGAGCCCGCATTGACGCCCGCGATTCTTCAAACCAAATTCCGCACCCCTAAAGATTTCGAGTTGTCCTCCTACTCTCTTTTGGATATCTGAGACAAAAGGATTTCTCAGCCTCCTCAATCGTGCGTAACCAGCGCAGATGAAAACTTTCGTTTCGGTGAGACACTGGAACTGCGACTGTGAGTGGGTAGGATCAACTACTCAAAAACATGAACGATCAACCAATCAGCGATGAGCAACGCAAAGCTTTCGCGGAGCTTATCAAGCAGCAACAAAAAAGGTACGGAGACCGCTATGGCGAGTACCTCAAGTCTTTAAGGCAGGAATGGGGTCCTAGGATCGATGGGATGTCAAAGGCACGACGAGTTATGGATGATATTCGGAATTTGCGTTCCAAAATCTCAGACGCGGCAGAGCACCTGCGACGCATGGGATTCCGGGTCGTGGATGACGGGTTGATATCCGTGGATCTCGAAAGTGTCGGAGGCGATCGCAAAGACATGGAAGAAGCCATCAAAGCCGCGGAGATCGAGAGGGACCAGCAGGACGCGACTTTCCGGAGGGCATTTTTCGATCTTTGGTCTACGAAGTCAGTCGACGAAGCACGGGAAATCGTCGGTCGGTTCAGTTAAACAAACTAACCCCTACCCACCACAGCGCAACGGACTTATATGACGATACTCGAACAAGCCGAAGAATTCCGCCAGAAAGCCATTACGCTCTTGCAACAGGAGCGTGAAGCCATCGACCAGAAGTTAACCCAGTTAGGGCATGACGGGACGCCGCGGGAAGCGAAGCGCTCATGCTCCATCTGTGGGGCTGCCGACCACAATGCACGGCGATGCTCCAAAAATCAAGTTCCCAAAAAGATCGAGGGTTAACGAGCCATCGCCCTCGCTGCCTATCGGCAACGCCACCCTATCGGGCGCAGATACGGCTGTAGGAATGACTGTAGGAATCATTCCTACACCCCCTCTAACTCGTGCACGGGCAAAAACATCCGCGAAACGTGGGCTAACGCCGAACTAATGCGCCCACCAGTCGCCGGCTTAACCGCCGGCTGACTGCCGTTTTCCTGCGGCTTCGCTATCGCTCGGGTCGCCCACCTTATCAGGAGGGACCACCAAATCGGCAGTCAGCCGGCGCTATCGCCG
>Ga0182024_10026860_pt1 | contig 10099 bp, 5 predicted proteins | sample P32metaG_FD_120480 | JGI IMG/M metagenome (GOLD analysis project Ga0182024, IMG submission 120480) | Permafrost microbial communities from Stordalen Mire, Sweden - P3-2 metaG (Illumina Assembly) | ecosystem: Environmental > Terrestrial > Soil > Wetlands > Permafrost | place: Sweden: Stordalen...
CGTCACACCATGCTCGACGCCAATAAGAACATCGACCATCAGGAGCAGACCCAACCCGTTACCGTTTGACCATCAACCCGTGAGGACCGCCGCCGAAGTTCCACGACGATCCGGACATCCTCCTCGCGTCAGGCCAGCGAGGCTCTGTGCACGGGGCAGGCGCTGCTGAGCTGCTGCTGACCCTGTTCATCGGACACGCTCCCTACACGCCGCGGTACCCGACGGGCGCACAGTCCCCCAGACCGGCGGGATCGAAAAGCCCAACGGCAACCTCTACCGCAAACCGGTCACCGTGCCCGGCCTCGTCGGACCGGATTTCCCCTTCCCCCCGTCGGTGGCCAAGTTCTTCCGCAAGCTCTTCCGGCGCACAGACACACCCGCCGCGCACTAGCCGATTCGCCAGGTCTTGGTCCGGCGTTTCGTTGGCGGATGAGACTGACCGGGCGGGCTTCTATCTAAGAACTATTGAACAAGAATAATTAGCTGCGGCGCACGACGCTCCTCATGCGATCGGTCTATAGCCTTGCCGGTCGGACGTTGTGCGATTTGCTGGGTCTTGGTCTCGCGTTTTCGGGGGCTGGTGGCCCGCTTCGCGGGGCCGGGCGGCCTAGCGGTAGCTTGCGAGCCAGCGGGCCGTCGCGTGGGCTGGGTAGAATGGATCCCATGCCTACTCGTTCTGGAACCCCGCTGATGTCTCCCGGCCTCGCGGGATCTGGTTCTGTTGAGTGTTTTGGGGAAGAAGCGAATAACCCATATTTTTGTAGATATAGAACAGCCAGAGTTGCTTTAGATCCGGCTGCCTCGCGCGTTGCACGGCCGAGGTTGGGTGAAAGTGCGATTCGTAAAAATAAGAGCTGCGGCGCCCGGGGAATTGCATATCCGGGCGCGGCGGCCTTGCCGGCCTGACGTCGTGAGATCCGCTTGGTCTTGGTCTCGCGTTTTAGTGGGCGGATGAGACTGACCGGGCGAGAGATTGGGGATAGGCGCGGAGAGCGTTTTCGCGCCAGGCTTTTCGGTGGGGCGCCCGGCAAGACGGGAGGTTGAGGGGTGGGCGGGGGTGCGATCGAGCGTTCCGTCGCAAGCTCGGCCTATCGTTGTTCGCCGGTGGTTGATCGGAGCCGCTTTACGAGGAAAGGAGGATCTGGCATCATGAGTCCCATGGCAGCAGAGGAACAGCTGGTTCACGTCACGCTCAGCGGCGGACGTGCTGGTCAGTAGGTCATCAAGGATGAGCAACCGGATGGCGAGTTGACGCTCGTTCCGGACACGTCCGCGGAGGCGATAGTGGACCGGCTTGGTCACACTCGGGCGACGCTCGCCGAGTTCGAGGCCGAGTACGGAGCTGTTCTCCCGCCTGACGGCGAGGGGTAGATCATGCCCGGCAAACCGGGCCCCCCGCCCACGCCCCCTTCGAGGAGGCGGCGTGGAGCGAAGACCTGCGCAACAGCACCGACGCCGGGCGGTCGGCCGCCATAAAAATCCGAGCAGAGCTCAAGCGAGACGGACAACCCGTCGACGTCCTGCTCGCCTGCGACGAAGAAGGGCGCGACACGCCCGAGGTGTGAGCACCCACCCACCCACGTTTGGGGAGTCTTTTATTACCAAAAAAAATCATCTCAAATCAGGCCCCGAGCAAGCAATTCCACCCGGAAACGCGAGACCGAGACCTCGCTGACATCACGACGACTGGCCGGCAAGGCCGCAAACCGATCAAATAACACCGCGTCGTGCGCCGCAGCTTTCTTAAAGGTTGTTGTTTGATTAAGAAGCGTCCGCAGCGACAGGTCCCGCCGACCGGCGGGACCTGTCTGACCTCAAATACCTATCGGACCCCCAACTGTCGGGAGTACTCGGAGACAGACCCCGCTAGGGGTTGCTCCTGTCCCACACGATCTTCTGATATGTGAACGCCGAGCCACCTCCCTGCGCCCACACCATGCGTATGTTGCGGTGTAGATCAAACTTGATCTGGTCATATTTGAACCGCATGGCGGCCTCGTTGTCGACGGCTGACGGGCCCTGTCGGCCCGCCGACGTGGGACCGTGACCTTGCCCCGAGAAGTGGCTGCTCTCGGCTACACCCGATCGAACGGGACTGGAGCTAAGGGCTGACGCTGCGCCAAGTTGCCGGAATCCGGCCTGAGCAACTGCCGTAGAGACCGCGGTCGCGGCAAGAAAAGAGGCAGCTGCAGCGCCCACGATATGGATGCGATGCTTGACGATTGACATGGTTCTTCCTTCCTTTGCAAGGTGGAGGTGTCTGCTTGGAACGAAGGTTCGCCTAGCGCAGCACGTGCAGCTAGACCACCAAGGGTCAGAAAACACTTACCTTGCCGATCGTCCGCTCGATCTCACACACCAAGTTGCGCCCGTCGACGATCAGGCGCTACCGGCATAACCTCATCCGGTGTCGCAGCCTGCGCGGCCAGCGCTCACGCGAACAGCCGGTCCTCGACGTCGGGCCAGTAGCGGTAGAGCTCCCTCGCTGTCTGCCCCAGAACCGTCCCTGGAAGCTGGTCGGCTGCGATCACAAAGTGATCGACCCCCAACCGAGCCTGACAAACCGGCCGGGCTCGCGGGGAGGCGAGCCGGCGGTAAGTGTCGTCCTATGCAATTCTCCCGACGAAGAGTCCGAGCACCTTCGTTCGGCAAGGGCTCGTGCGGGCAACATGGTGATTGGATCAAATACCGATGGCGACCCAGTCGCCCCACATGCTCTCTCGCCGAGGGAGCTCAAGGAGGTGCTCGCGGCAGAGCGGGCCGGCGAGCCGTTTCTTGCCTTCCGCGACGAGCAAGGGTGCCTCAGCCTGTTCGTGCTGGGTCGCGACCCCAGGACCAGCACGGTGGGTCGTCGAGGCGAGATGGATCTGTCGATTGCGTGGGATGGCCAGGTGTCCGGTCTACACGCCGAGCTGTTGTGCCTCGGCGGCGAGTGGACGATCGCTGACGACGGGCTCTCGACAAATGGGACCTTCGTCGATGGGCAGCGCATCAGCGGCCGCCAGCGGCTGCGCGACGGGAACCGCATCCGGGTCGGCGGCACGATCCTCGCCTACAACGCCGCGCAGCCTGCGACTGCCGGGACGACCGTGACCGCCGGGGAGGTTGCGGCACTCCCGCGGCTGACAGACACCCAGCGCGGGGTTCTGATCGCGCTCTGCCGCCCCTACCGCGATGGCGGCAGCTTCGCGACCCCGGCGAGCAATCAGCAGATCGCCGGCGAAGTTTTTCTCAGCGTCGACGCGGTCAAGATGCACCTGCGCAACCTGTTCGCCAAGTTCGACCTGGGCGAGCTGCCCCAGAACCAGAAGCGGGCGAGACTCGCCGAGTGCGCTCTGCAGCTCGGTCTGATCTCACAGCGCGACCTCACGTAACCCGCCTCGTCCCGTTAGGCCAATTCCGCGTCCGAGCGAGTATTGGCGTGGTGCGCGATCATGTTGCGCATGGACGGGGTGGCCATCGTTGTGTTCAGCGATTTGGTTGATTCGACGGCGCTGTTGGCGCGGCTGGGCGACGATCAGATGGACCACGTCCGCCGGGCGCATCTACAGGACGTCGCCGATGCTGTGGCCGGTTCAGGCGGTCGTGTGGTCAAGACGCTCGGGGACGGTGCGATGGCGTGCTTTGAGAGCGTGCTGGGCGCTTTGCGTGCGGCGGCCTCGATCCAGGCGGCTGCCGAGCGTCTGGACGCGGATCAGGGTGGGATCGGGATTGCTGCGCGGGTGGGCGTTGCGGTCGGCGAGCCGATCTCTGACGGGGACGATCTCCACGGCATGGCAGTCGTGATCGCCAGTCGTCTGTGCTCTGCGGCAGCGAGCGGAGAGGTACTCGTACAGGACCTCGTGGGAGCACTGGTGGAATCGCGAGACGGGGTGGAGCTCGGCGGGGCATGCAGCTACACGCTGAAGGGTGTGCCGGCGCCGGTGCGGGCGGGGGGCCTTCGCTGGCGCGAGCTGGCGGCGGGGGCTCAGCGCACCGGGGACCTCCGTGTGGCGGGGACGGGCGGCCGCGTCGAGGCGCGGGCCGGATCAGGGGGCTGGCCCGGTCAGGAAGTTGACCCCGTCGACCCGCACGCTCTCTCGCCGCGGGAGCTGAAGGAGGTGCTCGCGGCCGAACGGGCGGGCGAACCGTTTCTCGCCTTCCGCGACGGTGAGGGATGCTTGCGCCTGTTTGTGCTGGGTGCAGACGGACAGAGGAGGACTGTGGGCCGCCGCGCCGAGATGGACCTGCCGCTGCTCTGGGACAGCGAGGTCTCCGGTTTCCACGCCGAGCTTCAGTGCTTCATGGGCGAGTGGATGCTCCTCGATGATGGGCTCTCGACGAACGGGACCTACGTCAACCGCCAGCGGGTGAGCGCCCGTCGGCGCCTGCGCGACGGAGACCGCATCCGCCTGGGTCGCACTGTGCTCATCTACAACGCCGCGCAGCAGCAGCCGGCTGGCAAGACGGTCACAGCCGGGGCGCCCCCGGCGCTGCCGCCCCTAGGGCACGGCTAATCGGAGAGAGCGGTCGGAGTCCAGTCACCCGGTGGCGCCCCGCGCTGCTCCTCGCCGACGGCTGGGCGCTCGGCGGACGCCGTCAACTCTGTAATGCCCATCGCCCGCGCGCCGGCGTGGGCGAGCTCTGAGGCTGAGTCGAATCGCTCGGCGGGATCCTTGGCCATGCCGCGGGCGATCACCTCATCGAGCTCTGGCGGGAGGTCGGGGCGCAAACTGCTCGGAGGTAGGGGTGTGGTGCTCATGTGCGCCCACATTGTCGCCGCCTCGGTCTCGCGCGGGAATGCTGTCTGGCCGGTCAGACAGTGGTAGAGCAGGCCGGTCAGCGCGTAGATGTCGGCGCCGCCGTCCAGCGTCTCGCCGCGGATCTGCTCGGGCGCCATGTAGTCGAGGGTGCCGACCCATTGACCGGCTCTGGTGACGCGGGTGAGAGCGCCGATCTGCTTGGCCACGCCGAAGTCGGTGAGGTAGGCATGCTCTGGCTCATCCATGGTGAGCAGCACGTTGGCTGGCTTGACGTCCCTGTGTACCAGGCCGCGTGCGTGGGCCGCGTCTAGCGCTCCCGCGATCTGGCCGATCAGGTGTGCCGTCCTCGTCGTCTCCATCGCTCCCGCCGCGGTGAGAAGCTGGGCGAGGTCGATTCCTTCGACCAGCCGCATCGCGATGAACAGCAGGCCGTCGTCTTCGCCTGCCTCGTAAACGGGGATGACGTTCGCGTGCTCGATCGAGGAGGCGATCCGCGACTCCACCTTGAAGCGCTCGCGGAACACCGGGTCCTGGGCGCGCTCGGCGGCGATCAGCTTGATCGCGACGGGCCGCTCGAGCGCCAGCTGAGTGGCTTGGTAAACGACGCCCATGCCCCCGCGCCCCACGACCCGCTCGAGGCGGTAGCCGGCGATGATCGCCGTTGGCTCGAGGTGCCGCTCGCCCGGTACGTGCAGGACCTGCTCGACGAGTCCGCGATCGTTGGCAGCGAACAGCTCTCGCAGGCGCTGGCGCTCGCGGCTGTCGGACCACATACCGAGGAGCGCGGTGCCACCCGTGGCGAGCACCACCGCGGCGAGCGGGTCGCTGTAGTCGAGCACCGTCCCCGAATTGAAAGCAAGCTGTGTCGCGACCGACCACAGGGCGAGCACGCCAACGCCCACCAGACACACCCCGACAGTCTCCAGCCGTATGCCCGCAAGCGGCGCGAGCAGCGCGAGCATCACGATGATCAACCCCGTCACGACCCCTGAGGGACTGCGCAGCGGAAAGCCCGCCAGCGCTGTGGCGATCGCCTCCCCCTGAACTTCCGGTCCCGGCATCGGACTCCCGGCGGCCGTGCTGTGGAGATCCTGCAGAACCGGCGCGGTCGCCCCGACCACCACGACCTTGCCGCGCACGCTCGCCGGATCGAACTCGCCTCGCAGCACCCGCGCGAACGACAGCGTGCGAAGCGTCCCCGGCGGTCCACTAAAGTCAATCCAGCCACCACGCAGCGGCTCGCGGTCAGCGGCGACGTCACCGTTCAATGTCCGAGCCACGGTGGCCGCGATGCTCGGCAGCCCGTTGACCTCCTCGAGGGTGTGGCGGATCACGCCGTCGGGGTCAAGGAGCAGGTCGGCCGCGGCCGACCGATCACCGATGCTCGCCAGGTTCGCGTTCCCGCCGAGCACCTGCGTTGCGCCTGAGGGGGAGATCAGCGAGGTGGCGAACACGACGGGAGCGGCTTGCCTGGCCGCTTCGAAAAGCGCTTCGTCGGCAGCCGGAGTCGTGGGACGGTCAAACGAGATGTCATCCACGATCAGGCGCGCGCCGGCAGCGTGCAGGTTCTCGAGTACGCGCGCGTGCAGCCGGCGCGAGAAGGGATAGCGCGGCAACTGACCGAGGCTGTCGTTATCGATGCCCACGACCACGACATCGGAAGGCGGGTGCTGGCGGCCACGAAGCGAGAAGCGCACATCGACGCTGTCACGCTCGAACCGGCCGAGCAACCCGACAGCGTGCGCGGCCAGCCCGGCCGCCGCCGCGAGCAGCCCGACCGCGAGCAGTCCGAGGATTCGTCGCCTGGCGGCACCCCCCCACATGACACCCAAAGCGTAACCGCCAAGCTGCTGAGCTGCTGAGCGCCTTGCCGGGCGATCTCCGCCTTTTTCCTACACCGTCAGCACGAGCACCCGTCATACTCCGCGTGATAGGGTCGCGCGCGCCAGGGAGTACAAACGACACGGACACTCGCCCGGAAGGCGAAACCAGTGGACAGGGGGACTCGCAAGAGGACAACGCTCGGCGATCGGCGGCGAGACCGTCGCCGACGCGCGCTGCGACCGGGACGGTACCGGCCCCACACCGTCTTGCGTATGCCAGGCTCGCGCGCGTTAGGGTGCGCACAGCGGCTGCGGCACCCTAAGCGCGGCTTGATCGCGCAGGGGCACACACGGGAGACGGCCAGGTCTGGCCATCGGTTGCGGCGCGCCGCAATTGCGTTCGCGCTCGCTCTGTGCACCGTGTCGGTCGTGGTGAGTTCGGCGACAGCCGCTAACTTCACCTGGAGCGGAGCCGGCACCCCGAGCGAATCCACCTGGGCGAGCGCCACCAACTGGGGCGGCACGGCGCCCAACGGCAGTGTCGGCACGCTCGCATTCCCCGAACTGACCAGCGCGGCCTGCACAGCCAAACCCCCAACAGGGACGTGCTACACGGGGGATAACACTCTCAGCGGGCTCAGCGTGAACGAAATCACGCTCGACGATGCCGCTCCCTACAACCTTTACGGGCAGGCCATCACGCTCGGCGTCGGTGGCCTGCACGCCAGCACATCGGCGTCCACGGTCACAGCCGCGGCGGCCGGATTCCCGATCAAGCTGGGCACCTCCCAGACGTGGTCGATCGACGGCAACGAACACCGCGGGCAAATCCTCACGGGAGAAGTCACGGGTGCTCCGGCGACCCTGACGCTCGAATTGACCCACACCGGGGGCCTCGACATCGAGGGCGGCTATGGCGATATGGAGGCTGGGGCGATCACGATCGCCGGGAGCAACACGAGCAATACCGGAGCACAGGCATATAAGAACGGCTTCGTAGACGTCGACTCCGGCGAAGGCCGCGAAATCAATGCGAGCGATGGCGAACCTGTGAAACTCACCGACGCGGAAATCTTCGACGATGCCGGACCCCTTCATACAGGACCGCTGACCGTCACCGGAGGCTCCGTCAATCTAGGCTGAGCCTCCGCCGGCGCCGGCTCGGCGTTGGGGGTCAACGGTGCCGTGAGCTTCGACGCCGCTAGCGAACTGGAACTCCACATCTACCAGGTCGGCGAAACCCCGGCCACCGACACACCGCTCACCGCGACAGGCAACGTGGATCTGGCGAGCGCGAAGCTCGCGCTGGCCGGCGCGTCAGGAACGTGTCCGGCCCTCGGGCTTGAAGAAACGTTCACGCTTGTCAACACCACAGGAACGATCACAGGCACGTTCAACGGTATTCCGAATGGCGCCGCCGTCCCGCTGTCGAACTGCACCGGCACCGTTCCCGCCATGGCGATCCACTACGCCGCCCACTCGGTGACAGCCACCATGGTCGGCCCCAGCTTCACTTGGACCGGAGCTGCCGCCCAAGGCGAACCGCAGTGGTCCCTCGCGACCAACTGGGCGACCTTCAGCGCGCCGTCGGGCAAAGTCGGCGCGCTCACATTCGGCGCACTGAAAGGCTTCGGCTGCTCGACTAACCCGACGACCGCCACGTGCTTCACCAGCAACAACGACGTGACGGGGCTGGAAGTCGATGCGCTGGCGATCGACGACGGCCAAGGGTATCAGCTCACGGGCAATGCGATCACGCTCGGCGCCGGCGGCCTGACCGCCTCCCCGTCCGCCAGCGACACCACCACGATCACGAACCTCGCCGTGCCGATCACACTGGGTGCGCCACAGACGTGGACGATCACCGGCGGAGAACTTGGTCAACAGCTGGACGTCAGCGCGAACGTTTCGGGCGCGAGCGAGGCTCTTGGCATCAACTTCGCCAGCGCGCCATTCGCGACATTCCTTAACCTCGATGCAGACGCCGAGGTCGGCGCGGTCGAAGTCACCGGCGAAGGGACAGGGAACGTGGTTCTTGGCGAGCCCGGAGGACCCGCAGGCTCTCTGAACGGGACCGACGGCAATCCGGTCAGGCTGGCCGGCGCATGGCTTACTGCCTTCGACGGCGCGACCGGACCGCTCACCTTCGCTGAAGGCAGCCAAAGCCGGGTCCAAGTGGGCGAGATGTTCGGGGCCGGGCCACTCGCGGTCGACGGCCCGGTGACGCTCAGCCCAACGAGCTCCTTTCTGATCTTCATCAACAAGTCCGGTACGGTGGCAAATACCGATTACTCACAGCTGAGCGCGACCGGGACCGTGAACCTGGCTGGCGCCAACCTCAATCTCTACGACGGGGCGAAACAGGAAACCAACTCACCGTGCGAATCGCTCACGCCCGGCGACGTCGACACGCTGATCACCACCACCGGGTCGCTCACCGGCACGTTCAGCGAGGTTCCCAACGGAACCGTTCTGTCGCTCATTGGGTGCTCGGGTACAGCGCCCACGGTGAGGATCAACTACACGGCGAGCACCGTGACAGCCACGATCCTCACCGAAGGCGAACCGGGGACGTCCACGAAAACGACGACGGCGCTGGAAGCGAACCCCACGCACCCGGTGACCAACCAGAGTGTCACCCTGACGGCGACGGTAACGGCGAGCTCAGGAACGCCATCCGGGAGCGTTACGTTCGCAAACAACGGCACCCCGATCCCGGGCTGCTCGAGCCAGCCCGTTTCGCTCAACGGCTCCTCCTACACCGCCACCTGCCAAACTACGTTCACCGCCATCTCCTCGCCAGAGGCGCTGACAGCCGTCTTTACGTCCGCGAGCGGCTCTGGGCTGGCTGACTCGACGAGCGCCGTCGACAACCTCACAGTCGGCAAGGACGCGACCTCGACGGCGCTCGCCGTTTCGAGCGCGACCCCGGCGGTGGGCGAAAGCGTGACCTACACCGCGACCGTCACGCCCGCTCACGCCGGCGCGGCGGAGCCGTCCGGGTCGGTGGAGTTCCTCGACGGCGGCACGCCGATCGGCGCGTGCGCCAGCCAGCTGCTGACCGCGGGCGCGTCGGCCTCGACAACGACGTGCACGCTCAGTTACCCGGCGGCCGGTGTGCATAGCATCACCGGAACGTATCTCGCCGACTCGGACTTCACGGGTTCGAGCTCCGCGCCCGCGCAGACCGTGACCGTCCAGAGCAACAACGGAGGCGGCGGCGGCAGCACAACAACAACAACCACAATTATGAGTCCCGGGCAGCTCACCACCCCGCCACTCGAACCCGCGCCCGTCCCACCGGTCCTCGGCCAGCGCCAGAGCGCGAACGTCATCTCCGGGACAGTGACGGTACGCCTTAAGGGCACCACGACATCCGTGCCGATCTCGGGATCGATCAGTATTCATGACGGCAGCGAAGTTGACGCTACCAACGGCAGGGTTGTGATCACGGTGGCTACGCCCTCGGGGCAGACGGTGAGCGCGGAAGTGTACGGCGGCAGGTTTTTGGTGCACCAGACGAGTAGCGGAGAG
>Ga0182024_10026862_pt1 | contig 10099 bp, 14 predicted proteins | sample P32metaG_FD_120480 | JGI IMG/M metagenome (GOLD analysis project Ga0182024, IMG submission 120480) | Permafrost microbial communities from Stordalen Mire, Sweden - P3-2 metaG (Illumina Assembly) | ecosystem: Environmental > Terrestrial > Soil > Wetlands > Permafrost | place: Sweden: Stordalen...
GGGCGATCGAGGATGCGAAGAAACCCGCAACGCGACAACGGCGAATCGACAAGACGATCGAAATGATCCGCGCCAAGTCGAAATGAGGAAGAGCCCCGCTCTCGCGGGGCTCACCCGTGTTTAGGCGGTGCTGGCCGTTGCCTTGATGCGCGTCGGATCGACGCGGACGCCGGGGCCCATCGTCGACGTGATCGTGATCGAGCGGAGATACGTGCCCTTCGAGGCAGCCGGCTTCGCGCGCACGAGCGCGTCGAGCAGGACGCCGACGTTCTCGGCCAGTTGGTTCTCTTCGAAGGAGGCCTTGCCGACGATCGTGTGCACGATGCCCGTCTTGTCGAGACGATACTCGACCTTACCGGCTTTGATGTCGCGCACGGCATTGGCGATGTTCGGTGAGACCGTCCCGGACTTGGGGTTCGGCATCTTCTGCGCCAGGATACGGCCGAGCTCTTTACCGATCGCCGGCATCATGTCGGGCGTTGCAACCGCGACGTCGAAGTCGGTGTAGCCGCCCTTGACGCGCTCGATGAGATCCGCCTCGCCGACGACATCGGCACCGGCGGCCTCAGCCGCCCTCGCCGCGTCGCCCTTGGCGAACGCGATCACGCGTACGACGCGCCCGGTGCCGTGCGGCAGGTTGACGGTGCCGCGCACGTTCTGATCCGACTTCTTCGGATCGACGCCGAGCTTGATGTGAATTTCGACCGTTTCGTTGAACTTGGCCGACGCGTTGCGTTTGACGATCTGCGTCGCTTCGATCGGATCGTAGAGACGCTCGCGGTCGAACGCCGAAACGAGGTTGCGATAACGCTTGCCGTGCTTGCGCATTACGACGCGACCTCCACGCCCATCGAGCGTGCGGTACCGGCGACGATCTTCATCGCGGCTTCTTCATCGTTCGCGTTCAGATCGGGCATCTTGGCCTGCGCGATCTCGCGAACTTGAGCCCGGGTCAACTTGCCGACCTTGTTCCGGTTCGGTTCCTTCGAGCCCGACTCGAGCCCGAGCGCACGTTTGATCAGGAACGACGCGGGTGGCGTCTTCGTGATGAACGTGAACGTACGATCTTCGAAGACCGTGATCTGGACCGGGATGATGAAGCCTTCTTGGGCCTTCGTCCGCTCGTTGTACTGCTTGCAGAAGTCCATGATGTTGAGCGAATATGGCCCCAACGCCGGACCAACGGGAGGCGCAGGGGTCGCCTTCCCGGCGGGAAGAGCGAGACCGATCTTCCCGACGACTCGTTTTGCCATGGTGTCCTTTCGACCGGCGCCGGCGAACCGGGACCGTCTCCCCCACGAGTGAACGCGCCGGCCGCTGGGGTAGGCAACCGAGCGCGGCCCCGCTGAACGCAGGGCAACAGCCCATGTTACCATGCCCCCGGAACCCGGAACAAGCGCCCACGCGCGTGCTCAGTCGGCGACGAGCTGATCGAGCGTGACGAACCGATAGCCCTTCGCGCGCAAAGCGGCGATGACGAGCGGCGCAAGTGAGGCTTCGTACGCGCGCTCGCCGGCCTCATCGCGCCCGCGGTCGCCGTCGTGCAACACGACGATCGCACCGTCGCCGACCTGTGCGATCAGTCGCTGCACGAGCGCGGCCCGATCGGCATTCGGGGATGTCTCGTCGAGCATCGCGCTCCACAGCACGACTCGCATGCCGCGGCGCGCCGCGCATTCGAGCACCGCGGCATTGCGCGCCCCGAACGGCGGTCGCAGCCAATGCGCATGGTGGCCGGTCGCGGCGGCAATTGCTTCGTCGGTGTCGCCGATCTCCGCGTCGATCGTGCGCGGCGAGACGGCGTTGAGGTGCGCGTGCGTCTGCGAGTGATCCTCGATCTCGTCGCCGTCGGAGACCATGCGGCGCAGCAGCGCCGGCTCGCGCCGTGCGGCCGTTCCGACGACGAAGAACGTCGCCGGGATCCGCTCGCGCTCGAGCACGTCGAGCAGCCGATCCGTGATCCCGCGCGTCGGCCCGTCATCGAACGTCAACGCGACCACATGTCCGCGCCCCCGCGTCACGACCGGTTGAAACGCGCCGCTGCGCGGCGACTCGATCAGCTCGTACCAGCCGAAACTGCCCAGCCCCAAGAACACGAGCGCCGCCAGCGCACGCAGCACCGTCACGAACGCAGCAGCTTCTCCCGCGCAGCGGCGACGGTCTTCTTGAACTGCGGCGGCCCAAACGTCGCGAAATCATCGACCACGCGCAGGTAACGCGGATCCGCCAGCGAGGTCGAGTTGAGCGTGATCAAGTCGGGAACCGGTTTGTTCTTGTCGAGGTGAATGTGATACTGGCGGCCGGCGGTGGTCGCAAGATAGTGCGGGTCGGCGAAGGTAAACGTGTGCGAGCCGCTGCGGTTGCCGTCGGTTTGCTGCGCCGAGACCGTGTAGACGTCGTTCGTATTGCCGTGCAACGGCCGTGTCTGCAGTTCCCACAAACCGTCCTCGACGAGCTCTTGGAACGCGAACGTCACGTCGTAGCCTTGGATCGGCGCGGTGAACTTTGCGATGCGCGTACCGGAGCGGTTCTCCGCACTATAGGTCGCGGTCGACGTGCCGTTGACGTTGTCGAGCCGCCACTCTTCACGAGCGATCGGACCCTTGTCGTGCGTGACGGCCTCGGCGACGTGCAGCTCCGAGCGCTGATTGCGCACGGAGTTGACCGCCTGGTAGCGCTGCGATTCGCTCGGCCAGAAGATACGCCAGCCGACGATGAGGGCGGCGACCGCGACGATCACGATCAGGAGCGTGGTGGGAAAACGCATCTGCCGTCCTACAACCGTACGCCGGCCGGCAAAGTGTCAGCGGTTCGCATCGAGGATCTGGTTGACGACGGCGTCGGCCGCCTTGTTCGCCTCACGGCGCACGTGCTGCACGTCGACCCGACCGAACTTGCGCAGCAGCGACTTCGCCTCGGCATGCAACGGAATCAGGCCCGGATGCTTGACGCGATACGTGCCGTCGAGCTGCCGCACGACGAGCTCTGAGTCCATCCGCACCGCGAGTTCGTCGATGCCCCGCGCCAGCGCAGCGCGCAGCCCTTCGAGCAGCGCCGTCCATTCGGCGACGTTGTTGGTCGTCACGCCCAGAAACGTGCCGATCTCCTCGAGCACCTCGCCGTCCTCGGCGTACAGGACGGCCCCCGATGCGGCGGGACCGGGATTGCCGCGGGAACCACCGTCGGCATAGAGCGTTGCTTTCACGTCGAGGAGGGGAACCACATCGAACGGCCTATTACCTTTCGCGGCCGTCCGTCGAGGCCGATCCGGGCAGTAGCGCAGCTTGGTAGCGCATCAGTCTGGGGGACTGGGGGTCGCAGGTTCAAATCCTGTCTGCCCGATACGTGGAAAACCGGATTCCTTAAACAGGGTCCGGTTTTTCTTTCGCGTGTGGTTTCCATCGCCCCAAACTGGCGATCCGGCTTAGGGGCGATTCGAGGGGTACAAAGGGGTACCGGGAGGGGCAGCGATCCCCAGTACCCGGCGGGCTCGGTCGCAAAGAGCGCGAATCCTACTAGGCATTATGTACCGCATTCCGCTCGGCAACATTGAAATGCACATCGGTCCCCACAAACGACGATCCGAGAGCGGCACGTACTCTTGGACCTGCGGTTGTACCGCCCGCCGGGATTCGAAATGCGAGAACGATCAACCGCATTGGGAGATGTGCCAAGAGCATTTCAACAAAGAGTAGATCATTACGATGGCGTCCCCACTATGGTGTCACGGCGCCCCCGATTCCGCTTGCGCAACCTATGAGACGAAAAGAAATGCACGTAATTCGCTCACTACCCAAGACTGAAGACTTCACGTTCTCGCGATGGACCAAAGCCCAACGCCGCTTCCCCGTACGCGGAAGACCTCGGCGCCTGAAAATCGGCGACACCATCTTCTTTTCACATCGCGGGAAGATTGCTGGGCGGAGCATCTTGGAAGACATTCACTTGGTCGACGAAGACGATGATATGTCGTACCTAGAGCAAGGTGCGCCTCAGAATCGAGACCTATATTATTATTTATGCGTGGGTCCCATCAAGGCGATTCGTGGGGGACCACCTTTCGTCGGAAGGGTCGGCATTCGGTATATTGACAAGCTTCGCGATAAATCATTGAAGAGTCGACTTTCCGAGCTGGTACTTTAACATGATTGCCACCGCACGAGGCGACGAGATAACCTAGCCCAGGGCTCACCGATGCAAACCGTCACGAACACATCAGGTTCGGCAACCACCCTCGCAACGGCGACGAAGCAACAAACGCCGATACCCGTACACGTCGTCGACAGACCCGACTTGCTCGCGATGTACGGTATTCCGCTCGCTAGTCTGGTCGCGTCGTTTCTCGCAGCAGCCTTTGCCGGTCTGGCGCTGCGCTATATCGGAAAGCAGATAGAACTTGCAACGGCACAAACTAGAATTGCGACCGAAGCTCTAAAATCCACGCAAGACGCGGTCGCCGCAGCCCGCGAAGAACTGAACTTAGTCAAAGAACAACAACTACTCATGGAACGACAGACGGCGATTCTCGAACGTCAAGACGCCCTAATAAATGCGCGCGCTTCCCTGTGGCTTGCATTTCCGAACGGCAAGCAAGTCTACACAATCCCCAAATGGGGAAATGTCCCGGCATACTTTGAGCTGCCCCTAATGATCGGAAACAGCGGCGAGCGTTCCTACGTCGGAAAACTAAACGTCGAGCTCTTCTTGCGGGCAGACGCCGAGGCGCGTGTGCTGAACATGGCGAAGAGCGGCTTCGCGACTGGAACAAACCGATTCTCGCACCGTGGGGAGCCCGTCGTCCAATTCTTTGCGACCCTCGATGTCGTTTGCGTGCCCGGTAAGCCGCAAATGCAGAACGTGCAAGTAGGCTTTCCCGCCCCAGGCACCGCGGGCGACGGTTTTCGAATATTCTGGCGCATCGTATCACCCGACGGAACATTCCCTAGCGAGTCCGATCTCGGTGAGCTTACCATTGTGATCTTATAGTATGGCGGCGTGGCGCTGGGATCGCCGACCACCTGCGAGGCTGCACGAATGGACCTAAACGAAAACGAAAAACGTCAAACGAGCAACGTCAGATGAATGAAGGTATGGATGGAATCGTACAAACGGTAAAATTCATGGAAGAAATGATGCGTGATGAACCGCTTATATCGGTCATACGCGGTCATCTCTACATAGAGAGTCGTCTAGAGTCCATCTTGCTTTCAAAAGTTCCGGGAGCACAGGGACTTCTCAAACAAATGGGTTTCGCCCGCAAGACAAAAGCCGCGACAGCCTATGGTCTGATCGACAAACATGCGACGAAATCATTGTTCGCAATCAACAGAATTCGGAACGCATTCGCACATGAACTTACGAGCAAAACCTTAAACGCCAGCGATGACACCACTCTTGCCTCAACATTAAGAGGCGAGATGCTACGCCACTATGAGTACACCATCGAAAGTATAAAACGCGATGGGCAAACGTTTTACGATGGTCTCCGCTGCAAAGTCGCAATTGGGGCTATCTATTTCGCCTTATCGAACATTCACTTGAATCTTCTTCTTGAGGAAACGAGCAGACGAAAGGAATGACAGTTTCTCGTCCAACACCTTATTCCAATGTAAGGTCATGCCCGATTTTGCGAATCGCTGAGAATCGAAACAGAGAAAAATACGTCGAATAGCCGAGATTGTCGGCACATGCACGCGCAGAGGAAAACGGCACAAAGCTCCCACTAAAAACAACGATATCGTCATTCCTCAACGATGAAACTGTACTATAAAGTGGCGAACCAACAGAAATCGTCGTTATCGAGTGCCGTTGGGTATTCTGGTCGCTCACGCCATTCGAGTAATAGTTTCCCAGCGTGAGCTGGATGCCAAATGACGTTCCGCCATTCCGACTGGCGATGTCATCAAAGAGCCTGTTCGTATGCACGGCTAGGGCGAGCTGGATTCCCTTATCGGGTGAGTTGCCATCAATGGCATTCACCTCGCCAATCCACCCGGATACCCTGCCTGTCGGTATCATAGCGCAAAAGCTTTTCCTGAAGTCAGATTCTATCTTCTTGTGCTGCATCTCATTTGGCGCGCCTTCACTTGGCGTGCCTTTATCGAGATCGTTGTACTTCACGAGAAGGCTGGTCAGGGCTCGCTGCGCTGCCGGAACCCGAACGCTACTCTGTGTCTGAGCACCTACGGGTGATACACACCATGCACCAACGACAAATGCCGCGATAATCGGTCGGACAGCGATCATGACGACACGTCTGGGTCTAGCGCTGCCGCGATCAACCTCATGGCAACGATAATTGCCGCAATAACGACGAGTTGCCACAACACAGACCAATGTCCTGTGAGTAGAGAAGCAGCAAACGCACTGACGATGGTGCCGACTCCAACAAAAACGTTCACCACATACAAGACGACAATCCCCCACAGAGAGCCGACGATAATGACGGACCACACCCACATGAATGCGGCGACAACGTACGATGATACCAAGAGAACAACGGCTGCCGCGGGGCGCATTCGCTTAGCAATAGCGAGAATCAAGAAGACGATAGAGACAAGAAGCGATATGGCTGCGAGGATTTCCGTAAGGCGGTATGCCTGCGCCGGGAAAACATAATAGACCAGATACGGACCAGCCAGGATCAGAGCAAGAAATCCAAATCCGAGTAGTGGCGCAGCGGCATTCCCTAAGGTTCGGCTGATCTTTCCCATGTGTTCCATAGGCTTCATACCCCAGATTCAACGCATCGCGCGTGACGCGCGAAGGACACCTTTCGCAGCGTTTACGATGTTTGGCTCATGAGGGCACTCCGAGATAACCATGGATAGGATTTTGTCGCCAAGCGCGTACGCCTTTTTACTGCCGGTCTGATTCAGAGAGCTTTTCATGATGTATCCAAGGCGCTCCATACTGCTTCCAGCATAAAGTGAGTAGTAGCACGAATCATTTTCGTTTCGCGCCGTGTCCGCTTTATTCGAATAGAACGTCACGGCTTTAGTGCACGCGATTTGCGCGGTCATTCGTCCATCGGCGGATTGCGACATGACGTCGATCTCGTCACTACACTTAACGAAGGCGGCTCTGTCGCGGCTCGCGTTAGCCGCCGTTAGGTCAGCATAGCACGGACTTGCGAGCAACGCGTCGAACGCGACCTTCGCCATCGCCACCACTGCATATTGTCTCGTAAGTTGACGTATCTTGATTTCGCACCCCACGGTCTCAAATTTGAGGGCATGAGCGATAAAGTCGGCTTGTGATCCGGCGCGATACCGCTGTCCCGGCGCACAAGGTCTCCGACCGGACGTAGACTAGAATGGTCATCCGGATTGATCGCGATATCTGATCAACGGTCCTCGCTTCTCTTTGACGAACGTCCGTGGCTATCGAATCGCCTTATCAACAGCATTGATAAACACTCGGGTGTCTAGGAAGTAGTTCGGATATGCGCGCCGGAGAGCCTCAAGCGAGTCGACGGCGACAAGCACCGCATCTGTATTGTGTCTATTCGATATTGCGCGTTCTTCAGCGGCAAGGTAATCGTTTGTTGCTTGCTCGAACGCCGCTGATTTGTAACCGCTAATTGACAGCGTACTCGCAGCGGGGTCGAGTTGAAGCAAGAAAAACCGGTCACTCTTCCTCGGCTTTTGGAGCGTCTCCAGTGCCATTCCATATGCTTGGAGATGTGAGCGTACTTGCAAGGTCTTCACGTAGTGTCGCAATTCGCGCCTTAGTGCCGTTGCTGACGTCGGGGTAATGGGCACCGGCGCCGCTCTCTCGCGAAGCGCGATTGCCGAGCCCATTAGGGCGAAGAAGCGTAGCCACTCCTCCTCCCCTTGGCTCGACTTTAGCGACTGACTGATGAACGTACCGATAATCTCCACTGCGGTCGCCCATGCATGTTGAAGTCCAGTGCGTATTTGCAGTTCGATCTTGAGCCGGTTGTACGTATCGTTTCGGTCGCTGTAGTAGCGGTATATCAAGTGGACGCCGCGATAGCCTGAGTCCTTCGGTTCAGAAATGTAGTCGTTGCAGCGGACCAATGTGTGCTTTTGAGCGCTATCTTCATAGCCATCCATGATTCGTCGCACGGAACTGATCGAGCGAACGACAGCTCGTGCCCCGCCTATATCTTGCATTTGGGAAAGCTTCATCGATGGGAAGCGTTGCAATTTGAGCGAAATCGACGATAGCCGTTTAAGACGTTGTGAAATCAGACTATTTGAATCGGCGAGCGTGGCGAGTCGACGCAAGCCAATTTGCAAGGTGTTGAGCGGAAATCGATGGGATGCGCGCCAGTTCGAGATTATCTCCAACGCGTCATCGTCTATGACTCCATCGGAGGATTCCGCGAGCGTTGCTCCAGCGTTATCGACACGTCCACGAGAGTACCTTGGCGTCGCCCACATGGTCTGATAGTTGACCATTAAATAGCGTTTCGTCCTGCCTGGCGCCGGAGCCCGGTCCTGATCGGCGCTAGGGTCGGGCGCACCCGTGCGACTGCCGAGGTACGCACGGATCGCACTTGCTTCGAGTCTAGGTTATTTGATGAGGCGCTTTATTGCTTGACTGATGTTGAATTGAAGTGTCATGGGATCGACGCCGCAGTGCGGAGTGATAATGTGTTCTTCGCTGAACCTATATGCGAACGGCTCTCCACGACCTCGCGCCCCATCGCGGCGTGCAACCGTGCCGAGCAACTCGCCGACGTGTACCAATCCAAGGTTTACTCCGTCGCCCGGCTGTGTTCCGAGTTGCACAACGATTTCGATGTCGATGCTTTCTGTGTGTGTCTTCGCACGAACACTCGTCTGAAGAACCCCGCCCTTATAGAGCGGCGGCGAATGTTCAATCAAGACGATCTCGAGACTTGGCATCGACGTGGTCATGACTTTGAACGCCGTATCTAGCGATTGTTCAAAACTCGCGACGAGTTTATCCAGCCTCTCGCGCGAGGAATCAAGACGGCGTTGTTGCTCTTTCTCGCGGCGTGCGCGTTCTTCGTCGCCCTTCTTGACGATGTCGTCAAATGACTCCACATTAGCCTCCGGTTACCTGTCGATCCGACCTTTCGTCTGAGGGGGGCGAACGCCTGTTCGACTGCGTAAAATCGGTTTCTTTGGGATCGACCCCTCCGGCGTTCTGAGCCACGCAGGCAAGGGACGATAGAAGCCCCAGCGGGGCATCCTGACGCCTCCCGCTGACCTCCCCCCGGGCGCAACCTATAGCGCGGACGGCGTAGCCCTCGACCAGCGCAAGAACTAAGAGCCCGGGGCTGTAACATTACCTTGACCGGACGTTCCAGGTGATGTTACAATGTCTCCGTGCCCTGTAAAATGGTCGCCTACTACCGCGTCAGCACCCAGCGACAGGCGGCATCCGGGCTCGGGATCGAGGCGCAACGCGAGGACGTAGCACGGCATGCCGCGACGGCAGGGTGCAATGTGATCGCCGGCTACGTTGAGACCGAGACCGGCAAGAAACACTCCTTGGACAACCGACCGGAGCTTCAGAAAGCGATCGCGCACGCACGTCGCTCAAGAGCGCTTCTCGTCGTTGCCAAGCTCGACCGGCTCCTGCGATCGACGGTCGTATGTTCTCTTTTGAAGACCAGCGGCGTTCGTTTTGTAGCCTGCGACAATCCCCACGCAAATGAGTTGACGGTTGACATCCTGTGCGCCGTCGCGGAGGACGAGGTTCGCCGAATTTCCGCTCGCACGAAGAGTGCGCTAGACGCCTACAAGCGTCGGGGCGGACTACTCGGCGCCGCCCGCCCGGAGTGCAACAATCTCACGACCTCTGCACGGCTCCGTGGTGCGAAAGCGGCAGGCAAGGTACATACGGCAAACGCCTCCGTTGCCTATTCCGATCTGGCTGCATATGTTACCGAGTTGCGCGCGGATGGTCTTAGTTTGCGCGCCATTGCGCAGCGCCTGAATGCCGACGGGCAGGAAACACGCAACGGTAAACGCTGGAATCCCATGCAGGTTTCGCGCGTTCTCGCCATTGCATCGAAGCAGTCCGCTCCATCACACTAACACACAAGACCGAAAGGATACCCTCCAACAATGTTTGACAATTTCTTTGGTCCTGGATCGAC
>Ga0182024_10026863_pt1 | contig 10099 bp, 5 predicted proteins | sample P32metaG_FD_120480 | JGI IMG/M metagenome (GOLD analysis project Ga0182024, IMG submission 120480) | Permafrost microbial communities from Stordalen Mire, Sweden - P3-2 metaG (Illumina Assembly) | ecosystem: Environmental > Terrestrial > Soil > Wetlands > Permafrost | place: Sweden: Stordalen...
GGACGGATCTGCAGCGACCGGAATGCATTCTTGCGGAACGGGATGGCACGCTGTGGGCAGCCGACGCACGAGGCGGCGTAGTCAAAATACTACCCGACGGCACGCAGGAGATCGTCAGGCAGAAGCAGTCCGGGTACTTCGAAGACGCTGACAGCGAGGCCGCGAGATATCTCGAAGGCACATTGCCGAATGGTATGGCTTTTGCGAGGAACGGCGATTTCCTGATCGCAAACTTCGGGACGGATTGTCTGGAGGTGATGTCGCGCGATGGAAAGTCGAAAGTTCTGGCCGACAGCATCGATGGCCAGCCGATCGGCAAAGTGAATTTCGTCCTCAGGGATTCCAAAGACCGGCTGTGGGTGACGGTCTCAACGAGGATGCGGAATTGGATGCAGGCTTTGCGCACGGATTTGAAAGACGGCTATATCGCCTGCTACGAGGACGGCGCATTCCGAATCGTAGCGGACGGCTTTGGCTTCACGAATGAGATCCGGTTTGATGCCGGCGAGGAATACATGTACGTCGTCGAGACGACCGGCGGATGCATCACGCGGATGCGGATTGACGCTACGGGAGGACTCAGCAACAGAGAAATCTTCGGCCCGACAAATCTGGGAAAAGGCGCATGGCCGGATGGAATCGCGTTCGATGTTTGCGGAAATCTGTGGGGCACTATGGTCTATTCCGACAAGGTGTTCGTCCTTACGCCCGATGGGGATCTTCGCATCCTGCTCGATGAGGGCGATCCGGAAAAAGTGGACGCGCTTGAGCGCCAGTTCTTCAGTAACCACGTGACCGCAGATGTTCTTTTCGCTACCGGGAGCGGGGTGGCGCCATGGATGGCCAGCATCACGTTTGGCGGGCCCGAACTGCGCACGGCCTACATCGGGTCGCTCAAAGGCAAGCGCATTCCTTATTTCGAGGCGCCTGTGCCGGGCTTGCCGATGGTGCACTGGAACGGCAGTTAGAGGTTCCGCTCATGCGCGTCGTGATCATAGGCGGCAGCGGACACATTGGCTCCTGGTTGACTCCGCGGGTCGTGGAAGCCGGACATACAGCGATCTGCGTGAGCCGTTCGCAACGGCAGCCCTATTTTCCCCACGAAGTATGGCGATCGGTCGAACTCGCTGTTATCGATCGCAAGGCTGCGGAGGCCGAAGGCGTCTTCGGTTACCGGATTCTCGCACTACTTCCCGACGTAGTAATCGACCTGACCTGTTACACCCTTGAGAGTGCGCGGCAACTGGTCGAAGCGTTGCACAGCCGCGTGCAACAGTTCCTGCATTGCGGCACGATCTGGGTGCACGGGATGGGAATTGAGATTCCAGTCACAGAGGAAGCGCCACGCCGCCCCATCAGCGACTATGGACGACGCAAAGCCGCTATCGAAGAGTATCTGCTGGAACAAAATGCAAAGACCGGATTCCCTGTTACGATCCTGCACCCCGGGCATCTGGTGGGACCGGGATGGGTGCCTCTGAGTCCGGCGGCCAATTTCGATCCGGAGATTTTCGCGGCAATTGCCCGGGGCTACGAAATCTTAGTGCCGAATCTTGGCCGGGAAACCTTACATCATGTGCATTGTGAGGACGTCGCCCAGGCGTTCATCCGGGCGATGGAAAACTGGCCACGCGCGGTGGGCGAAAGCTTCCACGTGGTTTCGCCGAGGGCTTTGACCCTGGCTGGTTACGCGGAGTCAGTAGCGAACTGGTTTGGGCAGGAGCCGCATATTCGCTTCTTGCCGTGGGAAGAGTGGCGCTCCCGGGTGCCGGCCAGGGACGCGGAAATCACGTGGGACCATATCGCGCGGTCACCAAACTGCAGTATTGAAAAGGCCCGCAGGCTGCTCGGTTACGAACCCCGGTATTCTTCACTGGAAGCAATTCGCGAAGCCCTGTCATGGCTGTGCACAAGCGGGACCGTTTCATCGATGACTTCATTCAGCCCGGCAACCAGGGTTGAATCCAGTGCCCTGGTATAGTATGATGCGCAATTGCTATTGCCTAATACGCAAGGCGTGTTCACGTGGCGAAGCGTTTAACAATATTGCGACGGCGGCCGGAATTTCCGAATGACAACTGCTGCACGAATTCCCGACGACACTTCTTCCCCTCGCGGTTTCACGGAGACCCCTGACTATCTGCTGCGGCAGGGGATTCTGAAATTGCTGGAGATTAAGGACTCGGATATCCGGATTCTGACTCTTGAGCAATGCCGTGACGCGATCGACAAAGGGCTTCATTCCGGCGGCGCATTTTCGGCGACCATTCCACTGGTTGCTCTGTTCTATGGCGGATTTCTCAATATCGATGTCGCTGACCCGACCAGAGTCGGGCAGGATATCTTCGTACTCAGCAAAGGACATGCCGTGGCGGCGATGGCCTCCATCTATGCCGAACTGGGTTACTTCGACCGGACGGTATTGAAGGGATCAAGATCGTACGACAGCATTTTGAACGGCCATCCAGGCCCCGTTCTTCCCGGAGTCCAGATCGCGACGGGACCAATGGGACAGGGAATGGCGGTAGCACAGGGATTTGCGCTCGCCGGACGAGGCAACCCGCACTTCGACTCGTACACAATGACAGGAGACGGCGAACTGCAGGAAGGCTCCATCTGGGAAGCGGTGATGTTCGCCGGTCAGAAGCACCTGGACAATCTGTGCGTCCTCGTGGATCGGAACAACGGTCAACTGGACATCGCGAGCCGGATGGTATTTCCGATGCCCCGTCTCGAATCGGTTTTCGAGTCGTTCGATTGGCGAGTGTTGAGCGTGGACGCAACCCGGTATGACGGCGTGTTCGCCGCGCTTGAGCAGTTTCGCTACGGGGCACGCAATGGCCAGCCGACGGCCATAATATGCAACAGTACCAAGGGATACGGCGCGTGCTCCGATTCCCTGAACCGGCATAAGGTCGCGTTGGATGACGATTTAATCGAACAGGAAATCTCCCTGCAGGCTCGACGCCGCGAAGCCCGCGTAGAAGAGTTTGAGTCCTTCCACGATCATCTCGACCAGGAGATACAAAAGCGGCTTCTCAGGATCGCGCACGGCATGAGACTGCGGGTTGCAACGAATTCGTCTGAAGGATTCAGGGCAAAGCAAATCATCGGTCCGGTTGTCACACGGCGTGCAGCGCCGCGCCGCAAACAGATTCAATATGACGCAAGTCTGTTGCCGCGCATCGATCAAAAGAAGGAGTACGCGGCTTCCGACGTCGTCACGGCGGCGATGAAAGTATTTGCGCGGGACCCTCACGTGGTTTCAATCGACGCCGATCTGGGCACAACCAGCGGGCTCGAGGCTGGCGTTGGTTTCGTCGATCAGAGCCGGGCTTTGAACGTCGGAGTCGCCGAAGCCAACATGATGAATATAGGCGAAGCCTTCGCGGCGCTGGGCTACAACGCGTGGGTCAGCACGTTTTGCCCGTTCTTCAACTGGCAGGTACTGCGCCGCATCGCGGTGGGCCAGCAGGAACGAATGGAATCCATTGCCGACCCCGGAAGCTGGCTCAGCGAAGGACACGGCATCGATCTCACCTTTCTCGCAACCGGACCGGACTTCGAGACGCGCACCAACGGCGCCACCCACATGGGTAACGACGATATTACTCTGTTCGACGGAGTGGGGCATTTGAGAATTGTAAGCGTTTCGTGCCCCCGGCAGCTTCTCGGATTGATGAAGTGGATCATGGCCGGCAATCGTGGCATGGTTTACGCGAGAGTCATGCGTGCTCCGTCCGCGGTGCTCTACGACGACGCTTTCCAGTTCGAATTCGGGCAGGCCTATGTCTTGCGGGAGAGCGTGGACGATCGCGCCGTCATAGTAACCAGCGGGCGTGGCGTGCATGAGGCGCTCACTGCTGCCGCCCTCAACGCCGCCCGTGGAATCGCTGTGGGCGTAGTGGACATGCCGTCCGTTGACGAGGCAAAACTGCTCAGCCTTTGCGGTTCCGGCAAGCTCATCGTGTTCGCGGAACAGAATAACGGGTTTCTGTGGCAGAACGCGCTTAAAACGGCGGCGCGCCATGGGAGACCTCTCGGCCGAATCCTCGCGGTAAACACGATGACCCTCGAAATGAAACCCCGTTTCATTCATTCGGGCACCTACGAGCAACTTCTGGATGCCTTCAATCTTTCGCCCGCGAAACTTGCGGATCTTATTGTCAGGAGCCTGGCATGAGCGTACCTTCCATACATGAAGATGAAGTAACCGGAGCGGACCTCCCGGGCCGGAATTTGCGCTGGCTCGTGAACTCGGAGATGCTCGGCGCGAAGCATATGTCGGTCTGTCTGATCAAGGTCGCGCCGGGAGACAGGGTTCGGCCAGCTCACTCGCATCCAAATGGCGAGGAATCGATCTACATCATCAGCGGTACAGGGAGAGTGCTTGTGAATGGCGAGGTCTCTCCGGTACGGCCCGGAACGATTGTGCTGTTCCCGCAAGGCGAGGTTCATATGCTGCATAACACCGGCGCGACGGAGATGAAGGTCATCTGTTTCTTCGCTCCCGCCACGAACCTGGATAACTACAGGTTTTTTGAAGACATCGATTTTCCAGACTAAGATTGGGATACCCAATTCCCGAGTTGTTGCAGCGCAGGCTGGTAGCCCGGAAAGAGAAAGAATGCGACTCCCCCAAAAAGTGTGTCTTCTCCTGCTGATTACAGCGCTGGCCTGGGGCGTGGATTACCTGACCGAAGGTCCGGACGCCGGGCGCACCGGTTGGGTACGGGACGAGAAAGTCTTCACCAAAGCTAACGTGAAGGACTCGAAGCTCCTATGGAAGGTTAAGCTCGACACGACTCCTCGCGTCAAACATAATCTGTATCCGCCGTTGATCGTCGAGCGCGTGAGCACTGCCGAGGGGGTCAGGCAGATTGCCGTGGTGTCCGGTGTCTCCGACGATCTGTTCGGCATCGACGCTGAAAGCGGAAAGGTGTTGTGGACCCGCCACTTCGACTACGAGAACGGTCCGCAGCCTCCCGGCCAGGGTCTGTGCCCCGGCGGCCAGGATGCAGTCCCGGTAATCGGCCCTGCTGCGACGCAGGGCAGGTATACGGTCTATGCCCTCTCGGGCGATGGACGGCTCTGGCAATTGAATGTCGCTGACGGCACGAATGTCGCCCCACCCGCGAAATTCATGCCGCCCAACGGCAAAGCGTGGGCCTTGAATCTGTTTCAGGGAGTCATCTACTCATCGATCTCGCAGGGGTGCGGGATGCTGCCTTTTTCTTTATTCTCCTACGATCTCGCCACACGCAAGAGCAGCGCTTTCCTTCCCGCCGGCGGGGGTCTGTGGGGCCGCCGCGGTCCGGCCATCGGCACGGACGGCACGGTGTATATGGGCGCCGGAGACGGCCCTTACGATCCTGAGAATGGAAGGCTGGGGAATGCGCTGATCGCCGTGACGCTCAATGCCGACAAAGAGCTGAAGCTCGCCGGTTACTACGCTCCGAAAAACGCCAACTACAACTGGATGCGGGACCTCGATTTCAACGTGAGCCCGATGGCTTTCGACTACAAGGGCCGCCATTGGCTCCTCGGGACCAGCAAGGAGTGCCGCCTGCTGCTCCTCGATCGCGACAACTTCGGCGGTCTGGATCACACCACGGAAGCTTATCGCTCGCCGCTGCTTTGCAATGACGAGCAATACGAGACCGGAAGAGGAGTATGGGGCGCTGTCGCCGCCTGGCAGGATTCCGCCGGGGCCCAGTGGATCGTAGTTCCCTTCTGGGGGCCGGTCAGCAGGACTTTTCATGCCCCCGTTGAACACAGCCGTCCGGCGAAAGGCGGCGTGGCCGCATTCAGGTTGCAGGAAGCGGCGGGCGGCAAGGTCACGCTCGCGCCGGTTTGGCTTTCCCGCGATATCGTGAGGGCGGAGGAGGCGGTCGTCGCCAACGGAATCGTGTTCACTTACGGCAGTGGCGAGATCGAGCGGAGAGTCGAGCGAGCCTGGGACGAAGCGCCTCAACCAGACCCCGACAGCAGCCACGCGACCATGTACGCACTTGACGCCACCACGGGTGAGGAACTGTGGTCGAGCGGAGATCAGATTGCGACAACGAATCATTTCGGGGGTATCTCAGTAGCCAATGGTCGCGCTTACATCGGTACATTTGACGGCTATTTGTACTGTTTTGGGGTGGCTCGATGAAGGGTCCGAGCCGAATCTCGCTGGTCATCCTGTTCTCGGCCTCCGTGCACGCCCAAAGCAGTGGTCCCAATGTCGAATGGAGCACGAGTCGCGGCGACGCTCAAGGATCCTCCTGGCTCCGCAGCGACGCATTTATTTCTCCCGAACGAATGCGGGCGAAATCCCCTGTCTTTGAGCTGCAATGGAAGCTGAAGCTTTCGAACGAGCAGCGCCAGTTGAATTCATTGACTCCGGCAGTGACCATTGGGGGAGCTGGACGTTTCCCGCTCTCGGTGGTCGGCGGAAGCTCCAACAACTTCCACGGATTCGACAATGTTTCGGGTATCGAGATCTGGGACCGCCAGTTCGAAGCTCCCGCAGTGGCCGGAACCCTGGCATGCCCAGCCGGCATTGCGGCCAGCGGAGCGCGCCCGGCTCCCCTAGTTCCACCAGCTCCTTCCACGCCCCCTCCCCTCGGAGGACTTTTCCCCTTCTACGGGGGAACTTTCGGCGGCGGCGTCGGGGCGCCGGGCGAGGGCATCCCGCCGGAACTCATGGCTTTTCGAAGGTTCCCGTCAGGCGCAGGACGCACGACGCCAGCGATATTGAAGCTATTGGACGCAATGATGACGCAGCCCGGGCAGGAACCTCGCGGTGGGCCGGAGGCACCAGCCCCCGCTTCGCCTCCGGGACGTGGTGGGCCCAGCTATTTCGGCGGCGCGTATGTGGTGGCCAGCGATGGCGTGCTTCACTCGCTCGGCCCGCTCGCCGGAAAGGATGTGTTGAAGCCTGTGCCGTTTCTCCCGCCCAACGCTCATGCTTCTGATTTAGTCGCGGTCGAAAACATGCTTTATGCAGCAACTTTGAATGGCTGTGGCGGCGTTCCGAACGGAGTCTGGGCGATCGATCTTTCCGGCCCGGAGAAGCCAGTCATCTCGTGGAAGACCGACGGCGGCAGTCCCGTCGGCGCACCGGTAGTAAGTTCTGACGGAACGGTGTTCGTCGCCATTGACGGCGCAGCCAGCGGCATAGTTGCCCTCGACGGGAAGACACTTGCACGAAAGGATTGGTTCACGCAACGCGCGGCTGGTGTCGTTTCTACTCCGGTTATCTTCAAATACAAGGATCGGGAAATGATCGCTGCGGTGGCCGGCGGGGGACGAATCCTTCTCCTTGATACGGCGTCTCTCGGTGGCGCGGATCATCAGACGCCTCTCGCCATTTCAGCGGCCGTCTCCGGCTATCGGCCGGACTTCAAACCCGCCGCATTAGCAAGCTGGGAAGATCCGGGCGGAACCCGCTGGATACTGATGCCCGTCGCCCGACCCACTGGTGGCGCGATCGTTGCTTTCAAAGTCGTCGGCGAAGCCATCCATCCCACGCTCCAGCAATCCTGGGTGTCGCGCGACCTGGTGTCGCCCCTGGCTCCGATTGTCGTCAACGGAGTAATCTTCGCCGCTTCGGGCGGTGAGTATCATCCCGCGAGTGGCGTGTCCACAGAGGCCGAACGCGTCAGGCGTTCCATCCCGGCCGTCGTCTACGCGCTCGATGCCGATACCGGCAAGGAGTTGTGGAGCAGCGGCAAGGCTGTAACATCCTTCGTCCACTCGGGTGGCCTATGGGCTGGAGGAGGACAAGTTTATCTTTCTACCTACGACAACACCGTGTACGCTTTCGGATATGCGATGGGAAGGCACTAGCCGGAGAGTTCGCCGGAATTGGAGGGATATCGATGGTCTTCGTTAAGTGTGCATCTGCGTGTTGCTTTTTCCTGCTGTTACTTGCGGCCGGAATGGCTGTCCCGTTTGCGGCAGCAGGGCAGGACCACAAGACGTGGATGGATTACGGCGGCGGCCCGGACTCTTCCCACTACGTGGAACTCAATCAGATCGACAAATCCAACGTGAGCCGCTTGCAGGTCGCGTGGACCTATCCCACGGGCGATAATCGCTCCTACTTATTCAATCCGATCGTTGTCGATAACGTCATGTATGTACTGGCGAGGAACAGCTCGCTCGTCGCGCTGGATGCGGCGACGGGAAAAGAGATCTGGATCCATGAAAACCTTCCCGGTCTCTCGACGCGCGGCATAGCTTACTGGCAGAGCAAGGACCGAAAGGACCGGCGTCTGATCTTCGCGATCAACAACTACCTTGAAGAGATCGACGCGCGGAGCGGCAAATCGATTCTGACGTTCGGGACCCACGGGCTGGTCAACCTGCGTGAAGGTCTGGGCCGCGATCCCCAATCCATTAATCGCATTCAGTCCGACACGCCGGGCCGCGTGTTCGGGGATCTGATCATACTGGGGTCCTCGACCGGCGAGGGATATCTGTCTCCTCCGGGAGATCTTCGCGCCTATAACACGATCACCGGCAAGATGATCTGGATTTTTCATACGGTTCCGCATCCCGGTGAATTCGGTTACAATACCTGGCCTAAGGATGCGTGGAAATATTCGGGCGGAACGAATACCTGGGGCGAGATCACGCTCGATGAAAAACGGGGAATCGCCTACTTCCCGACCGGATCTCCTACCTACGATTACTACGGCGCCGATCGAATCGGCGCCAATCTGTTCGCCAATTGTCTGATCGCGCTGGATGCGCGTACAGGAAAACGCCTGTGGCATTTCCAGATGGTCCATCACGATTTGTGGGACTACGACGCCACTGCAGCGCCGCAACTGCTTACGGTGCGCCATGACGGGAAACTGGTGGACGTGGTAGCGGAGTCATCCAAGCAGGGCTTCCTGTATGTATTCGATCGCGTGACAGGTAAGCCGCTATGGCCGATCGAAGAGCGCCCGGTACCCAGGAGCCAAATGCCGGGAGAGCAGGCGTGGCCCACGCAGCCGTTCCCAACCGCGCCGCCTCCGTTCGCGCGTCAGAAGATCACGCCTGACGATGTGAACCCGTATATCCTCACGCCGGAGGAGCGCGCCGGATGGAAGGACCGAATCGCGAGTATGCGCAATGAAGGCCTTTTTACTCCGCCAGGATTGACGGAGACGATTTCGCTGCCGGGCGCGCGCGGAGGATCGAATTGGGGCAGCGGCGCTGCCGATCCGGACAAGGGACTGCTGTACCTGACAACGCAGGATTGGCCAACCATATACAAACTGAGTCTCGAAGATCCTCTGATCGGCAGGCGAGCGGGTGGCGGCACTCGGGACGCTACCGTTTATGAGGAAAGGTGCCAGGGATGCCACGGGCGTAACGGCTTGGGCTCGGGAGTGGGACCCCCGCCGCTTGCGGGCATCGGCACTCGGCTCGCGCTCGATTCATTCCGTCTGGTGGTTCACTCCGGCAGGGGGGAAATGCCCGCGTTTCCCGATTTGGACGAAACCGTCGTGGGACGTTTATTCGAATATCTCAGTGGCTTGCAAACCACGAACCTGGGAACGCCGACCTCCGCTCGGTCCGCGCCGGGGCCGGTAGTTGCATCAGGAGGAGCGCCAGGAGGGCTTGAGATTCCGGCCGGTAACGGAATTCGATACAGTCCACTCGGTGGGCCGCCTTATCCTTCGGGCATCGATGCACCGCATGATCGTTACTACACGAACTGGGGGCTCTATCCCGATCAGCCTTACGTCGTCGGTCCGCCGTGGTCGTCGGTCATGGCCTATGACCTGAACAGTGGAACGATCAAGTGGCGGGTTCCCTTCGGACAAGATGCCGAAGCCGCCGCGGAGGGCGCACTCGACACGGGAGCCTTTATGGCCGAACACCACGGAATCATCGTGACGTCAACCGGCCTGATTTTCATTGCCGCGAGCGATGGCAAGTTGCGCGCGCTCGATGAAGAAACCGGCAAGGTCCTGTGGAGCTTCACGTTGCCCGCGGGCTCCGAGGGTATCCCGGCGATGTACGAGGTCGCGGGACGGCAATATCTGGTGGTTTCCGCGTCGTCGAATGTCAACTCAGGCGGCGGGCACGCCGGTCGTGGCGGGACACCCGATAC
>Ga0182024_10026864_pt1 | contig 10099 bp, 11 predicted proteins | sample P32metaG_FD_120480 | JGI IMG/M metagenome (GOLD analysis project Ga0182024, IMG submission 120480) | Permafrost microbial communities from Stordalen Mire, Sweden - P3-2 metaG (Illumina Assembly) | ecosystem: Environmental > Terrestrial > Soil > Wetlands > Permafrost | place: Sweden: Stordalen...
CGACCAATACGCTGAAACTTCCAACGACCACGCGCAGCCTTTCGTCTGGACGGCCACGGCGGATTCGATTTTCGCTAAAATTCAGCGACTATGTGAACGTATTTCCGGGACGGTACACTAGGTCGAAGAAGAAATTGTCATGCATGCCAACGCGCTCAAGTCTCAAAACTTTGCGCCAAATTTCAGAGATTAATCTCTCAGTGGTTGAGTTGGGAATTGCGCGAGGTGTGATGTTTTCGGGCTGGCGCAATCCGGCGTCTACCAGCCCCAACTTCTCCGCCAACCCGGTCCGTTGCACTTTGCCTGTCGCTCCTTTGGGTATGACGTTTAAGAAAACCACGCGGCAGGGAACTTTGAAATCGGCTAGCCGACTGGCAACAAACTCCTGAATCTCGAATTCGGTCGCCGACCGGTCCGGTCGTAACACGATTGCCGCGGCGACGTCTTGGCCGAGGCTTGCATCGTTCACGGCGAAAGCGACAACCTCCTTGACAGCCGCGTGATTTAGGATGACCTCTTCGACTTCGCGAGGAAAAATCTTTTCACCGCCACGATTGATCATTTCCCGAATGCGGCCGCGTAGGAACAGATGTCCATCCGAATCCAGGAAACCAAGGTCCCCAGTGCGGAACCAGCCTCCCGCGATGGTGCTCGGATTCGTTGTGCCATCCTGTTCGTAGGCGACCGCGACGTTGGCCCCGCGAATCACGACCTCGCCTACTGCATTGGGAAGGATCAAATGTCCCTGGTCGTCCATGATGCCGACTTGCTGGCCTGCCGCCAGACCGACAGAGCCAAGCTTGCGCTCACCCGGCGGAAGGGGATTGATAGCGATTTGGTGGGATGTCTCCGTCATGCCATAAGATTCTACCGCTGGAACGGCGAATGCTTCCTCCAGTTGGGCCATCACCAGCGGCGGTAATGCGGAAGAGCAGGACCGGACAAACCTCAAGGAGGACTTGCTGATCCTTTGTTTTCTCTCCCGCAGGCTCGCCAGAACTGCCTGGTGCATCGCGGGCACAGCCGTGTACCAGGTGGGTTCGAACTCCGCCATCCACTCGAAGAATTGAGACGCGTTAAATCCGGGCGTACAAAAAATACTGCCACCCGCAGTGAGTGTCGACAGCAACGCTCCTACCAAACCATGGACATGAAACAGAGGCATCACATTTAAACAGCGATCACCGCGGGAAAGCCCCAGAGCCATTTTGATGTTTTCCGCTGAAACGCAGAGGTTGGTTTGTGTGAGGGGAACAAGCTTCGGCCGTCCGGTGGTGCCCGAGGTGTGCAGTACCAAGGCCACGTCTTCTGGCTGTGCGCAACCCTCAGCATACGCCGTCGGTCTGGTGTCGGAGGCAAGGGTGAAGACGCCTGCGTCGGCTGATGAGATGGACGACAGTCGAATCACGGGCAGGCCACGGCCCTGAGCAACAGCTACGGCTGGAGATTCGAGCCCCGACAGAACGATGAGTGCCTTTGCACGCATATCAGAAAGATAAAACTCGAATTCATTCGACCGATAGCTGGGGTTGAGCGGCGCGCTCGTGGCGGAACTGGCCACGGCCAACAGAGCCACAGCCATTTCGGGGTCATCGGGAAGAACGGTCGCAACACGGTCCCCACGTCCCACACCCATGGCATGCAGGGCCTTAATCGTTTGATCGACGTGACAGAGCAAACGGCCGTAGGTGAGCGGCGGGCGATCGGGTGCGGCTACGGCAAACGCATTGGGCGTGACCTTAGCCCACTTCTGGAGTAGCTCGTAAATCATGCTGCAGGTTCCGGAACTGGCGAGTATTGTTTAGGTATCCGTCCCGACGACACAGAAACAATACACACTTGAGAGAGCCCCCGAGCGATCTGCGGCGGCTGACTGTGCCCAAAGAATAAAATCGGAATTTCCGATTTCAACTCTATTTCTGCGCGAAACAGTACGTCCGACGCCCCCTCCCGTTACCCTCAAATCGCCCTGGCCGTGGTTGCGGGGCAAGCGCGGCCCCTTTCGTGGTTCCGATGACTGTTCTAGCCTGTTAACAAGGCAACGTGTTCATAGAGTTCACGAACTACCAGCAAACCCGCATCGGAAGTCACCCGCGATCCTTGAAAATCGACGTTCAAAAACCTGTTGAACGAGAGATAAAAGGCTTGATTGTGGCTCTCACGCATTGGGTGTCTACTCACGGAAGGCTACTGTGTGCTGGGCTCACGCATGAATACAGGCGACGTATGTCATCTTTACCATTTTCATCGAGTTTCAAATCGGAAACCTCCGATTAAATGGGTTCGGTCGAAGGCTATCGCGCGGCGTCCTGGACTCGCATCGCGGGCCTCAGCAACGGGCCCGTAGCCGCGAAGATCATCTCGCCCCACACGCGGCGGTCTCTCCGGTGCAACCACAATATGCGGTCGCGATGGGCAGCGAACTGCAGTTCCGATACCATCTCCCCGATCAGCTCGTGGATGCGCTCCTGGAATTCCAGATTTTCCGAACGGAAGCCATCGGGCGGAATTCCGTCCGCCATCGGCGGAACCGAAACCAGCAGGGAGTAGCTTTCCATCCACCACCCCAGCCATTGCTCGAGTTGCGGCTGCCGGCCAAACTTATTCACCAGGTAGCAGTAGTTGTCCAGCACGGCACGGTCACAGATCAGGTGTTGTGCCCGGGAAGAGGCTTCCAGTTCCCTCGCAATCTGCGCGTGCAGAATCCAGAGCTGTCCTTCGATGGTGGTTCCCTCATTCATGGGAAAGGGAGATTGCCGCGCCACCTCCGTCACGAGTTCGACATTGTGGTCGGCTTTCTTCAGGAGTGAGCAAATTTCGTAAGCGAGCGTGGTTTTCCCTACGCCATGCGTGCCAATCAATGCAATCTTCAAGGTCTGGGCTACCTCGAGCGAAGTTTTTAGCATAAGTTTCAGGCCTGCGCAAATCTCGAAAATCGAGCCTGTGAATTTCCAGCCTTCAGGTTAACATCATCCGAGCTATTCTTGTCCGTCGAAGCATCTGCAAAATAGAGGAATCTGGTGCGCGCCGTCATTCAACGTGTCACTCGTGCCCGCGTTACTGTAGACGCTCGCGTCGTGGGTGAAATACAGGCGGGCGCAATGATTTTCCTTGGCGTTGGCCGGGCCGACAATTTACAGGCTGCCAGTTATCTTGCTGAAAAAATCGCGAACCTGCGGATCTTCAATGATGATGCGGGCAAAATGAACAGGTCGCTGCTCGAAATAGAAGGTTCCGCGCTGGTGGTTTCACAGTTCACCCTCTATGCCGATACGCAGGCGGGCAGAAGGCCATCATTCATGCCTGCCGCGCCGCCGGAACTGGCGAACCAGCTTTATGAATCCTTTGTCGCATCGCTGCGTTCGCTGGGCGTATCCGTTGAGACTGGTGTTTTCCAGGCGCATATGGCGGTCGATCTGGTGAACGATGGCCCGGTCACGATCCTGCTGGATTCCGAGAAAACGATTTGATGCGGCAAGCGGCCGGGCCATTTTCGCTTGATCGCTTCACGCAACTGCTGAAATCCACCTGACAATTATATCGGAGGGCGATACAATAAAATGGTGTCCAAGAGCGCGATGACATCCGCTGAGTTCCGGTCCCTTGCCGAATTCCGCTATCACATCCGGATTTTCCTGAATGGGAGCGAGGAGGCGGCCCGCCGCGCGGATCTCGAACCGCAACAATATCTGCTCCTGCTGGCCGTGCGCGGATTGCCTCTGGGACGAAAAGCCAGCATTCGCACCCTTGCAGAACGAATGCAGCTTCGCCACCACACCGTCGTGGAACTGGTCGATCGCCTTGAACGCAGGCTGCTGCTGCGGCGGGAGCGATCGCAAGTTGACCGGCGCAAGGTGATCGTGCATCTCACTCCGCGCGGTGAAAAAATTCTGACCAAGCTCGCCAAACAGCGGATCGCAGAACTTCGGACCGCCGCTCCCGCGCTGGTCCGCGCGCTCACGGCGCTGATTCGCTCGACGCGGTCGCGGCGCGGTCCTTCCTCGTGATGCAGCCCATCAACTGTAATGCAGCGTGTTGTTTTCGCTCGGGAGACTTGTCTGGAAGTATCATGAACGAAAGTGGGATTCTGCGATGAACTCCACATCCAAGTCGAGCGCAGCCGGCGATTTCACTCCAGCTCCCGTCGGGTTTCGTCTCGGGTACATGTCACTGCTGGCCGCGGCGGTGGGCGTTCTCGCCGGCGTCGTCGCATTTCTTCTCTACAACCTGATCGGGCTTTTTACCAATCTCGCGTTCTACCACGTCTGGTCTTTCCATTTTCGCAGCCCGGCGGACAATCAACTCGGCGCTTGGGTCATTGTCATTCCCGTCATCGGCGGAATTATCGTCGGATTCATGGCCAAATATGGCTCGCAGAAAATAAAGGGCCACGGTATTCCCGAGGCGATGGAAGCAGTTCTGACTTCAAAGAGCCGTATCGAGGCCAAGGTGGCAATTCTCAAGCCGATTTCAGCGGCCATCGCGATTGGCACAGGCGGCCCGTTCGGCGCCGAAGGCCCCATCATTCAAACCGGCGGGGCGCTCGGTTCATTGATCGGCCAGATCGTTTCCTCGACTGCATCCGAGCGGAAAGTGCTGCTCGCCTGCGGCGCAGGGGCCGGAATGGCCGCGACCTTCAATACGCCGATTGCCGGGGTCATCCTCGCGATTGAACTTCTCCTGTTTGAGTTCCGGGGGCGTTCGTTCATTCCCCTCGTTATTGCGACTACGGTCGCAACGAGCATTCGCCAGCTTCTGCTTGGCACCGGGACGATGTTCCGCGTTTTGCCGTTGGACTTTGGAATTCCCCGCGCCCTTCCCTATTACCTGGTCCTCGGACTTTTATGCGGTGCAATCGCCATTGGGTTCACGAAGGCGCTCTATTTTGTCGAGGATCATTTCGACAAGCTTCCGGTCTCCGAATTCTGGCATCCGGCAATCGGCGCGCTCGCGCTTGGCGTCATTGGATTTTTCGTTCCGCGCGTGCTGGGCGTGGGTTACGACACCCTTTCAGATATTCTGAATAATAATCTCGCCCTAAAAATTCTCTTGCTCGTCGCTGTGTGCAAGTCGCTTGCATTGCTGCTGTCTCTGGGTGCAGGCACGTCAGGGGGGTTACTTGCACCGATGTTCATTTCGTCTGCGGCTTTGGGCGGGCTATTTGCGATTGCCGTGAACAGCTTAATTCCTTCCGCGCACTTATCGCCCGGCGCGTGCGCCCTGGTAGCGATGGCGGCGGTATTTGGATCGGCCTCTCGTGCAACATTCGCATTCATCGTATTTGCGTTTGAGATTGTCCGCGACTACAACGCGGTGCTTCCGCTGATGCTCGTTTCAGTGATTGCCGACGCCGTCGCCATGCGTTACCTGCCCAATTCGATCATGACGGAGAAACTTGCCCGGCGTGGGCTCAACACGCACCAGGAGTATGAAATCAACGCACTCAAACAACTCAACGTGGAAGAAGTCATGGTACGCGATGTTGCCACGGTCCTGCCGGAAACAACCGTCCATGCGGCCGCTGATCGCTTCGCGACGGGAGACCTTAAATCCTCCCGCCACCACGCGCTGCCCATTGTGGATTCCGATGGACGCCTGCAAGGTCTGGTCACGCAGGGCGATTTGCTCCGCGCATTGCAGGCCGATCCGGCGGGTGAAATGAGCGTACTCGATGCTGGCGCGCGCTCGCTGGTGGTCGCTTATCCCGATGAGCGCGTTTTCGAGGCGGTGACGAAGATGCTCGACAACAATATTGGCCGCCTTCCCGTTGTCGATCGCAAAGACCAGCAAAAGATGGTGGGCTACATCAATCGCGCCAACGTGATGGGTTCCTGGCGGGGCCATTTGCATGAAGAATCGGTCCGCGAGCATGGCTGGTATAAAAACTTGAGCTCCGGACACGGCCACAAAGGACACGGCGGCGTATTGACGGGCCGCGTTGCTGCCATCAATGGCGATGAAATCAGCATTGCCGTGGACTCAAAGACCGGCGGCGCTCCCGAAGAATGTGTCCTGACCGCGCCCGCGAGAGGAGTTTTTGTCGGAGATCTGGTTCGTGTGGAATATCAGAGTGACGCGCAGGGACACAAAATCGCGCTCCGCGTCGTCGAGGTTTCCAGCCGGCAGTAAGTTCAGGCCCTGCGACCTTTTCCGGCCTCCGCACTACCCTTCCTGACCTAATACTAGATTGATACAAGCATTTGAGTTACTCTTGCCCTCGGATAAACGTGTCACGTCTGTTGACACACCGTGAGAAATGCACTTCAAAAATTACAGCGCCGCCGTCTTTGGCATTGACGCCTACCTCGTAGAAGTTGAGGTGGACGTCGGTTCCGGAAAGCCAGGCGACTTCAACGTCGTCGGCCTTCCCGACATTGCCGTAAAGGAAAGCCGTGAACGGATCAAGGCCGCGATCAAAAATTGCGGCTACGATTTTCCTTTGCTTAGCGTCACGGTCAACCTCGCGCCTGCCGACATCCGCAAGGAAGGCTCGGCGTTCGATTTGCCGATGGCGCTTTCGATCCTGGGTTGCCAGGGAGCATTTTTCGGAAAACGCCTCGATCAATATATTTTTCTCGGAGAACTATCGCTCGACGGCCAGGTGCGTTCGGTCCGCGGAGCGCTCTCGGCGGCGCTCGCGGCGCGCGAGAACAAGATCAAGGCTGTAATCGTGCCGGAAACCAATGCGCGCGAAGCTGCCGTCGTCGAAGGCATCGATGTGTATGCCGTCCGCACGCTGCCGCAGGCCGTGGACCTGATCAACGCGCCGGAATCCTTTGCGCCGGTTCGCATTGAGGCGCGTTCGTTGTTGGAGGAAGCGGCGCAATATGCGGTGGACATGCGCGACGTCCGCGGGCAGCAAGCCGCGAAGCGCGCGCTTGAAGTGGCCTGCGCCGGCGGCCACAACATCATCTTCATCGGGCCGCCCGGAGCGGGGAAGACGATGCTCGCCAAGCGCATTCCCACGATTCTCCCGCCGATGTCGCTCGAGGAGGCCATCGAAACCACGCGCATCCACAGCGTTGCGGGTCTGCTCGACGATTCGCGCGGGCTGGTGGGCACGCGCCCGTTTCGTTCGCCGCACCATACCATCAGCGATGCCGGACTCATCGGAGGCGGCGCGGTGCCGCGCCCGGGAGAAGTTTCGCTCGGGCATCACGGCGTGCTGTTCCTTGACGAGTTGCCGGAATTTCAGCGCAACGATCTCGAAGTGATGCGCCAGCCGCTCGAAACTGTCTGACTTCGTAACAACCCCCAATCTAATTTGCCTGCCGGTCAATTTCTAAATTCGTTGAGGTGCGTCTCTTATGCAACTAACCGATAAACAGACCCGCCAGCTCTTACATACGCACGGTGTCTATGTCAACGAGGTGTGCGACGGATGTGGCGCGATCCTCGGACCAATTCGCTTCACCCGCCAAGGCGATGCCGGCGCATGGTGCTCGCGCGCATGTCGTGATGGTGTAGACCACGATCCGGGCATGTGCTGTGGGTGCGGCACCTCACTCATTGGCAAGAAAAGAGGCGCCATGTACTGCCATCGGACCTGCCGAATGCGGGCGGTCCGAAAGCAAGTCCGCAACGGCGCAAATATCGTTAACACGCCCATACAAAAGTCAGGAGTTACAGACGCGAATTCGGGGCTCGGCTATGGAGATAGCAGCACAGACCGGAGACACGGTGAAAGCGGCGCGCAAGCGGCACCACCAGCAACACCGCCAACACGCTATGTCGTTCACCCGCGTCCCGAAAACATTCTGCCGAGGAAGCGATGACTAATGCGCCCATAACTTTTTATCGTACAGGTACAACAAAGCGGCGCACGGCGGACGAGACGGCGCAGCTCGAGCAGCAGATTCTGGACGTTCTGGTTGCCTGTAAGCAGTCCGTGCGGCATGTTTTCTATCGCATGACGGACACTACCATGCCTGTGTTCGTCGAGAAATCCGAGGACGGCTACCGCCAGGTACAGCATCTGACAATGAAGTTGCGCCGCAATGGCAGGTTGCCCTACGGGCGGCTAACTGACAGCAGCCGACGCGGGTACTATGTGAACACCTACCGCGATACCGCCGAGTATATCCGCGCCGTCGCATCCTTCTATCGTGCCGATCTGTGGAAGGATTCTGATTATTACTGTGAGGTCTGGTGTGAGAGCCGCTCGATTGCGGGCGTGATCGAAGCGGATTGCGAGGATTTCGCCGTTAGCCTCTTCCCCGCCGGGGGATTTTCCTCCGTCACCTTCATCTATGAATCTGCCGTGGCAATCAATGAGACCGTGGAGAAGCCTGTAGTGATTTTCTATATTGGTGACTACGATCCTGCCGGCGTGTTGATCGACAAAGCCATCGAGCGAGAATTCCGGAACCATCTCAACAAGAGCGTCGATCTTACCTTCCAGCGCATCGCAATCAATGCTGAACAGATCAAGAAGTACGACCTGCCGGCAAAGCCACGAAAGAAAAAGGATCTGCGGTCTAGACACATCAAGGGGACAGTGGAAGCCGAGTCATTGCCAGCGGAAATCCTGCGGGGGTTGCTGCGGGTCGAGATAGAGGCCTTGCTGCCGCAGGGCGCGCTTGCAATCGCCAAAGTTGCCGAACAGTCTGAGCAGCAATATTTGGAGATGTTTGCCAAGCGAATCGAAAAACGGAGGCGGTGGGATGGTCCGGGAACCTAGTATGACGCACCGGCTTTTCGCAGCGGGAACGTCAACCGTGGACGTGAAGACACAGCACGCAGCCGCTGTAAGATTACAGCGCTCAGGGTCGTCAGCCCCAACAAACCGCGCCCAATTGACCTCATGTGAACCTAGGTGACAGGCCACGGCGAAAAGTTCGGCCGCAAGAAAGAATTGGCGATAGGTGCACTATTGACCTGCCCAAGCCTGCCGGCGGCCGCGGCAAGCTGCGGGATTTCCGAAAGCACGCTTCGCCGCTGGTTGCAAAACGAAACGTTTGCACGGCGCTATCGGCGAGAGCGGACCCGAATGCTCGAAAGCACTGTCAGCCTTCTGCGGCAGAAATCCGTCGCTGCGGTTGAGACGTTGGCAGAAGTGGCGGACGATAAACAATCGCCATCCGGCGCGCGCGTGTCCGCGGCGCGTTCACTCGTAGAACTGGCGATCAAGGGAGCGGAGATGCAGGATCTCGAGGCGCGGATAGATGACCTGGAGCAACTGGCCAAGGAGGGACTGCCATGAGCCTCAGAAGACGAATCCGTAAACTGGAGAGACAATTGCGCAGGAATCTGGCGCCGGCACTCCCAATGCCCTACCTCGTCGCTGTTTATGTTAACAGTAAAGCCCCAGCACTCAATCCAGGGCCGATTCGGTGGGGGAATAAACCCGGTATTCCTACGGCGTTCGAGTGCGGCCCTGATGAGCCCGAAGATGATTTTGTGGCCCGCTTGACAACACACGCGCCGACAATTCAAACTCCGTTCGCTTTGTTGAGCAAAATCACGATTCACGCAGAAACGCTCAAGTCTGAATCACCCACAATGTCGTCTTAGGCGATGCTGGCGACAGTATGTGTCACTTCACTTCACTTCGCGGAAGCGTGGTGAGGCGACCTCTCGCGCCGGCGTTTTTGATCCCGCCCGAGCATCCGCCAGCGGCGTGAGATCCTGATTTTGTCCAAAATTGGACAAATCGGCCGGCACGGGAACCATTCCGATAATAGGAACTTATCGCGATGTGGCCTAACTGCGATGCGGTGTTTCACGCGTGATGCGGGGATTTCCCAAGATTATTCCGACTCGCCGGCGAGCAAACGTCGTCCGAGGATAAGTTCCGGGTAGTCGACAACACGAGCACTGGTCTCAGCGAGACGCGTATCGCAGCCGGTTTCTATCAACTAATTTCGAACGGCTGTCTCGGTGGACGCAAATCAGAATTGCGGCAATCCAGGTTTGCTCAGATAAGCCCGACATTCCGTTCGATCGTTTTAATCACCGTGTCCATCTTTCCGCTCAGCACCTGTTTGGCAAGGCTAAGGGTGAAGCCTGTGGCCGTGTGGAAAGGAACGTGCGACGGCAGCGATAGGGCGAAAGGATCGACTACCACATCGACGACGACCGGGCCGCCTTTGTGCGCAAG
>Ga0182024_10026865_pt1 | contig 10099 bp, 8 predicted proteins | sample P32metaG_FD_120480 | JGI IMG/M metagenome (GOLD analysis project Ga0182024, IMG submission 120480) | Permafrost microbial communities from Stordalen Mire, Sweden - P3-2 metaG (Illumina Assembly) | ecosystem: Environmental > Terrestrial > Soil > Wetlands > Permafrost | place: Sweden: Stordalen...
AGAGGTAGATGCGCTGGATCCGCGGACTCAGCGATCCGATCGTGTCGAGGATGTAGGTGTCGACCTTCGCGGCGTGGGTGGCGTTCTGGGGGAAGCCCGGGTGCGTCGTCCCGTTGTGGCGGTTGACGATGCCCCCCGTTTCGGCGAGCCAGATCTTGCCGCGGACGAGGCCGAGAAGCTGCCGTGTCTGAGTGCTGGCGAGGTGGTTGGCGTCCTCGTAGTCGTTGAGGCCCCAGTAGCCCGGCTGGAACCCCAGCGCCTTGTCGAGCTGCGACACCCATGTCTTCATCGGCACCGCGTACTGCTTGTCGACGTCGAGGAATTCGGCGGCGAGGATCGTGCACGACGGACAGGCCGACCGCAGACCGCGGTAGAAGCCGGCGACCTGGGTCTCCTTGTTGTAGGTGACCTCGCAGTAGCAGTTGGTCTCATCCCAGGTGACGAACTCCTTGACCCACGGGAACTTCTTGCGAAACGCCTTGAAGGCGGCCACGTACTGCGCCTTCGTCGGCAGCACCCGGGTCTGACTGAAGGCCTTCTTCTTCGTCTTCCCATGGACCTTGACCTTCTTGTAGATCACACGGTCGGAATGATCGATCGTCACCAGCACGCTCAACCCGTCCCTGTGCGCCGCATCCATCCAGTTCGTGACCTCCTGACGCTGATAGGTCACCGACAGCGCGTCCCACGACATGTCGTAGCGCACGGTCGTGATCCTGAGCGCGCGAAACCGCGGATCGGTGAACATGTCCGCCTTGTCGTCGCCGATCCCGATCACCGGGTGCAGCGTCACCTTGGCCGCATGCGAGGGCACCGCCGCGGAGTGCGCGGGGGCCGCCGCCAAGGCGAGCGGAACGACCAGCCCGAGGGCGAGCAGGCACATCACCGGTCGTGTGATCCGCGACATCAATCCTCAGAGCGTCGACGCGCCGGAAAGTTGCGGTAGCCGGCCCGATCCGCGCGGCGATGCGCAGTGCGGTCCTCGGCAACGCCTCGCAACGCACGGCCGCGCGGACCTGTGTGGGTCGGCGCGGCGCGGCGCGTGAGCGCCCGCCCGCGCGGCGAGCTTGTCACCTCGGACCGATCCACTAGCGCGCGGCGCCGCCAGATGAACAGTCGATCTAGGTGTTCGACACGCCGACTCCAAGCTGGGCTACGCTTTGTGGTCATGGCAACAGCGTGCCTTCCGGCGGTGCCGCGGTGAGCTCGAGCGACGTTGAGGATCCGCCGCGGGTCCACGGCGACGTGCTGACCGCGATCTCGGACGGCATGGTCGCCCTGCTGAAGGAGTTCTACGGGCACGGCCCGACGCGGACGAAGTCCTATTACTCCGACGACCTCGTCGTGTGCGTGCTGCGCGGCGGCTTCTCGCGGGTCGAGCAGACGCTGCTCGAGGGCGGCCGCGGCGCGGCCGTGATCGACCAGCGGATCGCATTCCAGGATCTGATGCGCGAGCGCTTCGAGGAGGTCATCCAGACCGCCACCGGCCGGCGCGTGATCGGCTTCATGAGCGGCAACCAGCAGCACCCGGACATGATGTGCGAGGTCTTCATCCTCGCCCCGACCGATCTCGTCGATCACCACGAGATCGCGGCTGCCGACGCGGCTCCGGCCGCGAACTGAACGCGTCTCGGTGCCCACGCGCGGCTCGCCGGCCGTCCAGCGGCGGTTGTGCAGCGCCCGGCAGCGGAGTAGAGTGGTCCGCGAAGGGCATCGCGTGAGGTCGGCCCACGGTGTGTGGGCGGGCAACACCAGCTGACTTTCTGAACTTTCGTCCCAGACGAACCAGGAGGTCGTACATGCCCCGTGTTCACCCACTTCGCCGCCGCGACGGCCCCCCGCCCCGCAGGCGGCTGTCCTACGCCAACGTCGCCGCGACGCTCGCGCTCTTTCTGGCGATCGGCGGCGGGACGGCTCTGGCGGCGCGCCACTACCTGATCGTCTCGACGAGCCAGGTCAAGCCGAACGTGCTCAGAGCGCTGCGCGGAAACCGCGGCTACCGCGGCTACCGCGGGAATGCCGGCGCGGCCGGTGTGGCCGGGGCGGCCGGTGTGGCCGGCGCGAGCGGCTTCACCGCCACCTTGCCGGTCGGCAAGACCGAGCTCGGCACATGGGCCGGAAACGTCGGCTCGTCGGCGTCCAGCCCGTACTACATCCCGGTCAGCTTCGATATCCCGCTCGCCGCCAAGCCGGTGACGTCGTTCGTCGCCGTGGGCGGCCCCTCCACGGCAGCGTGTCCGGGCAGCGTCGCCAAACCCGCGGCGGCGTCTGGCAACGTCTGCATCTACGAGGCGCACTCGAGCGGCGTCTCGATCGGCGCCCTCGACCCCAACGCCAGTGGCGGCAGCACCGGCTCCGACGTCTTCGGGACGCTCGTCTCGCTGACGGGGAGCTCCGGCTTCGCCTATGGCACCTGGGCTGTGACCGGCTGACACCGTGCCGGTAGCCGACCCCCCGAAGACGGCGCGTTATGAGGACACGGTACGGGTGGCCTCACCACGCTCCCGGGCGCGCAGCCCGCTGCCGCGGGGCGCCCGCCGGCGCGGACGCCCCGCGGCAGCGGCTGCGGCCGCGGCGTCGCCGGCCGCGCGCGCGAGCCTGTCCGATGAGCATCTCGTTGCCCTTCTACGGCGGGGCGAGCGGGACGCCTTCGACATCCTCGCGACGCGTTACCAGACGCGCCTGCTGTGGTTCTGCTGGCAGATCCTGCGATCCAAAGAGGACGCGGAGGATGCCCTGCAGGACGTCTACGCGTCAGCGTTCAACGCGCTCCTGACGGACGAGCGGGAGATCCAGGTGCGGCCGTGGCTCTACCGGATCGCGCGAAACCGCTGCATCAACCAGCTGCGACGCAACGCTCCGGTCGGCTGTGACTCGATGGACGACCGGCCCGCCGAGGACGGCGGCACAGTCGTCGAGCAGCTGGTCAGCCGCCAGCAGTTCCGCGAGCTGGTCGCCGACGTGCAGGAGCTGCCCGACACGCAGCGGACCGCGCTGCTGCTGCGCGAGATCGACGGGTTCAGCTACCAGCAGATCGCCTGCGCCATGGACACGAGCGTGCCGGGGGTCAAGTCGCTGCTCGTGCGTGCGCGGGCGGGGCTGCTCGGGTTGGCCGCCGCGCGCGAGCGGACGCCCGCGGCGGACGGGCCGCAGACCTCGCAGCAGCGCAAGCGCGAGCGGCCGCACACCGGCGCGCGCGCAGTCAGCTATCAGGCCGCATGGGCCGCGGCGAGCGCCGCAGCATGAAGCCTTCGCGCGCCGGCCTCCAAGGAGGTAGTGATGTCTGAATCCACGATCCACGCGCCGGCACCGATGCCCGGCGCGGACGCCACGCTCGACCACGAGCCGGCCGCGCAGTCGCCGCTCCCGGGCCCGCCAGCGCATGCGCCGCTCAGCCCGGACGGGGCCCCGGAGACCCGTGGCGCCCACTTTTTCCGGATGGCGCACCGCACTCGGCTGCATCTGTACGCGCTGGCGACGGTCGTCCTGGTCGTCTACGTCGTCGCGCTCGCCACCTCCAACACGCGCCGCGTGAAGGTCGACTGGGTCTTCTCGAGCTCCGCCGTGCCGCTCGTCTGGCTGATGCTGTTCGCGGCGATCCTCGGCTGGCTGGTCGGGATCCTGATCACGATCCTGTTCCGCCTGCGCACCCGCGCCCCGCACCCGCCGGTCGCCGAGCCCACGGCTGCGGCGCCGGTCTCCCCCGCCGCTTGACACGGAGAGTAGCGTTGGTCTTCGAGGGCAAACACCGTGAGGTCGGCAGTCAGCCGGCAGCGCGACCTGACTTCCGAGGATCCACAACCCCCCGGAGGTCGCTGTGCCCGATGCAGTCAGTTTCGCCGCTTCGTTCGCAGGCGGCACACGTAGCGCCGCGGCGCCCATGGCCGCTGCCGTCCGCCGGTGCAGCGCGGCGGCAGCCTCGTCCGTGGACGTCACGAGCGTTGGGTGCCGAGCGCGGCTTGCCGCACCGCATGCCCGCGCTGCCGCCGGGGGAGGATCCGCATCGACCGTCGCCATCCCCACCGACGCCATGATCCGCGAGAGGACCGCGCCGCGCGCGCCGGGCGACTGACGAGCACCGAACCTGACCCCACGGCGCGCCGCGCCGACAAGACACAACGGAGGATCAAATGCCCGACACCGAGACACTCGAAACACCGCAAGCAGAGCCCCTCACGCAACCCGACGCGCCCGCCCCCGAGCAGCACCAGCCGAAGGGCGAGGACCGCCTCGAGCACGCCAAGAACTCGATCACCCATGCGGTGGAAACCGTCGTCGAGAAGGTCACCGACGGCCTGGGCAGCCTCACGCGACGCAAGTAGCGCAGCGCCTGGCTGCACGCCTCCGCCGGGAACGGCTCTGATGGGGGCTGGCGCCCCACCGTTCACGATCGCCAGCTCGGCGGCGGCGCCACAGACGAGGGCGCCCAGGCACAGCGCCCGGGCGCCCCGCGGGATGTCGCGCCGCCCAGGCGCGCATAGAGAAAACGGGGACCGGCCCGTTAGCGCGCACCGGGGTCGGGTGCGGCCCGTCACCTCCTCGGTCATCGCCCAGAAGTTCTCCAGCGGCGTGTCGAGCTGGAGGTGGTGGGTCGGCCCGAGGATCAGCCCGCCGCCGGCGCCGAGCGTCGCGATCCGCTCGCGGACCTCGCGCCGGACGTCGTCGGCTGATGTCGTCGCCGAGCCAGATCGTGTCGACCCCCAGTCCCACGACCCGTTCCGCGGCGGCCAGGTGGTGACGCGCCCGGCGTGCGCAGGGGACCGTGCGAGCAGCGTGCGATCGCAGGCCGGATCGCGGGCCGGATCGCAGGCCGGATCGCGGGCCGGATCGCGGGCCGGATCGCGGGCCGGATCGCGGGCCGGATCGCGGGCCGATGCCCCTGATTCTCGATCCGGATTTGGTAGAATCGGCTTCCGCCGAACGAACCGGCCGGCCCGCGGCGCGGGTCCCCGGGGATCGTCGCCCTTCGCTCGCAGCCAACGCAAGGAGAATCGATGTCACTGCAGATAGGCTCGACCGCCCCGGACTTCGAGGCGGACACCAGCCAAGGTCCGATCCACTTCTACGAGTGGCTGGGGGACTCGTGGGCCGTGCTGTTCTCGCATCCCCGCAACTTCACCCCGGTCTGCACGACCGAGCTCGGCTACATGGCCTCGATCGAGCCCGAGTTCGAGCGCCGCGGCGTGAAGATCATCGGCCTCTCCGTCGACCCGGTCTCCAACCACGCCCAGTGGGCGAAGGACATCGAGGAGACCCAGGGCACGGCGCCCAACTATCCGATCATCGGCGACGCCGACTTCGCGGTCTCGAAGCTGTACGGGATGCTCCCACTCGACGTCTCGGGCGAGGCGACCGACCGCACGGCGGCGGACAACCAGACGGTCCGCAACGTCTTCGTGATCGGGCCGGACAAGAAGGTCAAGCTGATCCTGATCTACCCGATGACGACGGGGCGCAACTTCGACGAGGTGCTGCGCGTGATCGACTCGCTGCAGCTCACGGCCAAGCACAAGGTAGCCACCCCGGTCAACTGGCAGCCGGGCGACGACGTGATCATCGCCGGCTCCGTGTCCGACGAGGAGGCGCACGAGCGCTACCCCGACGGCTGGGAGTCGCCGCGCCCCTACATCCGCATCGTGCCCCAACCGCACTAGAACGTCTTTCGCAATGAGGGTCGGTCCTGGGCGACCCACTAGATCAGGACGCTGAGGATCAGCCGCACACCGAGCACCAGCAGGCCGCCGGCGAGCAGCTGCTGGATGCGCCGGCCGCTCACGCGCTGGGAGACACGGGCGCCGACCTGTGCCCCGATCACCACGCCGACCGACAGCGAGGCGGCTCGGCGCAGGCCGACGCCGTGCTGAAAGGAGCCGCTGAGCACGTGCGTGATCGTCGCGACCAGAGCCATGAACGCGAGCACGAAGTGCGAGGTGGCGGTCGCGACGTGCGTCGGAAACCCCAGAGCCGCGACCATCAGCGGCACGTGCACGACGCCGCCGCCGATGCCGAGAAAGCTTGAGACGAAGCCGACGCCGACGCTGAGCACGGCGCCGCGCCGCACGCGCGCACGGTAGTGGTACGTGTGGCCGTCGCGGCTGGTGATCGCGCGCGGCGAGCCGACCCCCGCGACACCCTCCCCGGCCTCGGCGTGCCCGACGAGCAGCCAGACCGCCAGCGCCGCCAGTGCGACGCCCATGATCACGTCGAAGCCGGGGCGCGAGACGCGGTTGGCCACCAGCACCCCGACGATCGAGCCCGGCACCGTGGCGGCCGCGAAGATCAGCCCCGAGCGGTAGTCGATCCGCTCCTGTCGCGCGTAGGCAGCGCTGCCCGATGTCGCGTTGAAGAACACGACGACGAGGCTGATCGCCGTGATCAGCTCGGGCGTGCTGTGCGGGTAGAGCAGCAGCAGCACCGGGGTGACGATGAAGCCGCCGCCGGCGCCGACCAGCGTGCCGAACACGCCCACACCCAGGCCGAGCAGGCAGAGCAGCAGGGCTGTCGTCAGCGTGAACAGAAATCCCGACCAGGTCTGTTGTCGCGCCGGTTGGTGCGACCGTACTCGCAGCCGTCCTATTTTCCACGCCCGCGGGGCGGCAGGCGGTTGCGAAAGCGTGACCGCACGCCGCTCCGCGTCTCGCGCGCGCCGTGCCGATCAGGTGCTGCGTGGCGTGCGCGAGCGCCGGCGACGCGCCGCGCGTCAGCGCACCGGTGCCGGGCCGGTCGACGCCCGGACGATCAGCTGCGTCGCGAGCTCGACGTGGAGCGCCTCGAAGCTGCGGTTCTCGAGCAGCCGCATCAGCAGGCTCACCCCCATGCGCCCCATCTCGGCGAGCGGCTGGCGCACGGTGGTGAGGCGCGGCGTGACGAACTCGGCCTCGACGGTGTCGTCGAAGCCCACGATCGACACGTCCTGCGGGACGCGGAAGCCACGCTCGACGACGGACTGCATCGCGCCGATCGCCAGCGGATCGTTGAACGCGAAGATCGCCGTGGGCGGGTCGGGCAGCTCCAACAGGGCGGCGGCGGCCCTGCGCCCGCCGTCGACCTCCCAGTCGGACTCGATCACCAGCCCCCTGTCCGCGAGCACGCCCGCCGCCGCGAGCGCGGCGTGGTAGCCGCGCAGGCGCTCCTCCGTGGCCATCATGTCGGCGGGCCCGGTGATCGCAGCGATGCGGCGATGGCCCAGCTCGAGCAGGTGGCGTGTCGCCTGATCGGCGCCGGAGGAGTGTGCGGCCGAGACCGTGGGGACCCGCTCGTCGATCCGTCTGCGCGGGTCGACGACGACGAAGCGATAGCCGTAGGCCATCAGCGTCCGCAACTCGCTGCCCGACTCCTCCGGCAGCACCAGCAGCCCACCGTCCGTGGTGCCGTGCATCAGGCGCTCGAGCAGGTCGACCTCACGGTCGTGCTCGTGCAGCGTCGGGGCGAGCACGATGCGCATGTCGAGCTCGTACAGCGCCTCCGCGACGCCGGACGTGATCACGGAGAAGTAGGCCGGGTGGATCCTCGGAAGCGTGACCCCGACGAGGCCGGTACGGCCCGCGGAGAGAGCGCGCGCGCTGCGGTTCGCCGTGTAGCGATGCTCGCGGATCACGCTCTCGACGGCGATCCGCGTCTTCTCCGACACATATCCGCTGCCGTTGACAACACGCGAAACGGTCGCGATCGAAACCCCGGCGAGGTCGGCAATCTCGCGGATCGTCGCGCGTCGCCCGGGTCGCCCGGTCTTGTGTGGGAGCGTCGCCATCGGCCTCAGTGACTGAAAACGTTACCGGGTTTGATACAGATTCGCGCTGTTTGACGCACCGTCGGCTGCGCGCGGCGGCAGCTCGCCAGCGCCGGCGCCGGCGAGCGTTCAGCTCGACGCGATGGCTTCGACCTCGACCGTGGTGCCGGGGGCGCCCGGCGGTACCAGGTTGCTCTCGATGTCGCGGCCGTCGACGACCAGGCGCGTGACGCGTGCACAGACGCCGGCCGGCTTGTCGACGGTGATGCGGTAGGTCGCCCCCCGGAAGGACCGCACGGCGCTGAAACCCGGCCACGCGGCCGGCAGCACGGGGTCGATGCGCAGTCCCTCGTACTCGGGCCGGATCCCGAGGATCCATTGCGTGATCGCGGCGAAGGTCCACGCCGCCGTTCCCGTGAGCCACGAGTTCTTGGCCTCACCCTCGGTCGCCGCCTCAGGTCCGGCGATCATCTGAGCGTAGACATAGGGCTCGCAGCGATGCACCTCGCTGATCGCCTCGCGGACCGACGGGTTGATCCGCCTGTAGTAGTCGAACGCCGCATCGCCGTCGCCCAGCATCGCCTCGCCGATCATCACCCACGGGTTGGTGTGGCAGAAGATCCCGGCGTTCTCCTTGTATCCCGGCGGATAGGAGGAGATCTCGCCCAGCTCGACGTGGTAGCGCGAGTAGGCCGGCGCCAGCAGCACCACGCCATGCGCGCTCGCGAGCCGCTCGCGCACGCTGTCGAGCGCGCGCCGGGCCTTGCCGTCGCCGAGGCCGACGCCGCCGAGCACGCAGATCGCCTGCGCCTCGACAAAGATCTTGCCCTCCTCGTTCTGGGCCGAGCCGACCGGGTTGCCGAAGTAGTCGTAGGCACGCCGGAACCACTCTCCGTCCCAGCCGTGCTCGGCGATGGTGGCTTCCATCGCGGCTGCCGCGGCGCGGTGGCGGTCGGACTCGCCGGGATCGGCGCGGCCCTCGCCGAAGCTCTCCGCGATCGCGGCCATCTCCTTGGCCGCGAGGACGAACTGGCCGGCGATGAAGACGGACTCGGCGGCGCTGTCCGAGCGGTTCTCCACCGTTTGGAACGACACGCCCGGCGACTCGGAGAAGGAGTTGAGGTTGAGGCAGTCGTTCCAGTCAGCCCGGCCGATCAGCGGCAGGCCGTGCGGCCCCAGCCGCGCCAGCGTGAAGGCGATGCTGCGACGAAGGTGCTCGTAGAGCGGCGTCTCGCTGCCGTGGGCGTTGTCGTAGGGTACCGCGACGTCGAGAATCGAGCTGTCGCCGGTCTCCTTCAGATAGGCGGCCACACCGACGATCAGCCACAGCGGGTCGTCGTTGAAGCCCGAGCCGATCGCGTCGTTGCCGCGCTTCGTCAGCGGCTGGTACTGGTGGTAAGCGGAGCCGTCGGCCAGCTGCGTGGAGGCGATGTCGATGATCCGCTGCCGCGCCCGCTGCGGCACCATGTGGACGAAGCCGAGCAGGTCCTGGTTGGAGTCGCGGAAGCCCATCCCCCGCCCGATTCCGGATTCGAAGAACGAGGCGGACCGGCTCATGCTGAAGGTGATCATGCACTGATAGGCATTCCAGGTGTTGACCATGCGGTTGGTGTCCGGGTCGGGCGTCGAGACCTGGCAGCTCGCGAGCAGCCCGTCCCAATGCGCGCGCAGGCGCGCCAGGCCCTCGTCGATCTTCGCCGGCGCGAGCCAGCGCTCGATCACCGGCGCCACGAGCCGCTTGTTGACGATCTGGCTCCCCGGTGGGTCGAACTTCTGCTCGTGCGGGTTCTCGTGGTAGCCGAGCACGAACACGACCTCGCGCGTCTCCCCCGGCGCCAGCGCCAGCTTGACGTGATGGGAGCCATGCGGCGCCCAGCCGTGGGCGACCGAGCCGCCCGAGACCCCACGCTCGACGGCGATCGGCCGGTCCCAGCCACGGTAGGCCCCGAGGAACGCCTCACGCTGGGTGTCGAAGCCGACCACCGGCTCCGAGCAGGCGAAGTAGGCGAAGTGGTCGCGGCGCTCGCGGTACTCGGTCGTGTGGTAGATCACGCCATCGACGACCTCGACCTGGCCGGTGGACAGGTTGCGCTGAAAGTTGGTCGCGTCGTCCTGGGCGTCCCACAGGCAGAACTCGACCGAGGAGAAGACGGATAGGTCCAGCGCCTCGTCGCGGCGGTTGGTGACGCGAAGCCGCCAGGTCTCGAGCGTCTCGCCAAGCGGGACGAAGTACAGCGTCTCGGCGTCCACGCCGCGGTAGGAGGAGGAGATGACCGTGTACGAGAGGCCGTGGCGGCACTCATAGGCGTCGAGCGGGGTCTGTGTCGGCTGCCACGACGACGACCAGTACTCGCCGCTCGCGTTGTCGCG
>Ga0182024_10026866_pt1 | contig 10098 bp, 8 predicted proteins | sample P32metaG_FD_120480 | JGI IMG/M metagenome (GOLD analysis project Ga0182024, IMG submission 120480) | Permafrost microbial communities from Stordalen Mire, Sweden - P3-2 metaG (Illumina Assembly) | ecosystem: Environmental > Terrestrial > Soil > Wetlands > Permafrost | place: Sweden: Stordalen...
AGGTCGTTGTCGATCGTCTTCGGGACGCCGATGACGCGCAGCTCATAGCCCTGCTGCTGCGCCAGCTTCGAGATCTTGTCGGCCGTGTCCTGGGAGTCGTTGCCGCCGATGTAGAAGAAATAGCGTATGTTGTGGGCCTTGAAGACCTCTATCACCCGCTCGAAGTCCTGCTGCTTCTTGAGCTTGTAGCGGCACGTGCCGAGCGCCGCGCCCGGCGTGTGCCTGAGCGCCCTGATCTGCTGCTGCGACTCGGACGCAAGGTCCACGATGTCCTCCTGGAGGATGCCGAGCACCCCGTTTAGGCCGCCGTAGATCTCCTCGATGGACTCGTGGTTGAGCGCCTCGGCCACGATTCCGGCCAGGCTCGCGTTGATTACGGAGGTCGGACCGCCAGATTGACCCACCAGGACATTTCCTACGAGCTCAGCCATTTGAAAAGTTATAAGGGATTAGAGGGGACAGTGAGGGTCCAAGAAAGCGCATCCCGCGGGAGTGCGCAATTTAAAACTTCTTGGGCCGCGGGAGCGGCTCAGAGGAGCCTCGACGGCCGATAGTCGACCGCCCCCTTCACCCTCTTGGCGAGCGGCTTCACCTCTGCGACGAACACGTCGACCTGGTTCGGGGCCGCCCCCACAAAGCGCGCGCTTTCGGCGAAGATTCCCTGGAGCGCCTTCTTGCCCAGGCCAATCCTCTTGTCGCCGGCCAGCCGGTCCAGCAGGTCGGGCCCGGGGGCCCCGCTGCGCATCGCCTTCACCGCCGCGAGCGAATGCTCCCTGATGGCCTCGTGCGCGGTCTCTCTCCCGGCGCCGCGCTTCACCGACTCCATGAGGATCGTCGTGGTCGCCAGGAAGGGGAGGTTGCGCTCGTTCTCCTGCGCGATCGCCGTCGGGAACGCCTCCATCTGCTCCAGCACCCTGAGCAGCGTCTCGAGGCTGCCGTCGATCGCGAAGAAGGCGTCGGGCAGCGCCACCCTCCGGACGACGGAGCAGGAGACGTCGCCCTCGTTCCACTGGTCGCCCGCGAGCGTTCCCGTCATCGTGACGTAGCCGCCGAGGATGGTCGAGAATCCGCAGATGCGCTCGCAGTTGCGCGCGTTCGCCTTGTGGGGCATCGACGAGGAGCCGACCTGGCCCTCCTGGAAACCCTCGGTGAGGAGCCCGGCCCCGGCCATGAGGCGCATCGTGGTGGCGAAGCTCGCCGCCGCGGCCCCGACCTGGTGCAGCGCGGAGACGACCTCGAAGTCCAGGCCCCGCGGGTACACCTGGCCCACGTTCCCGAGCGACGCCGGGATGCCGAGGTGCTTCAGCACGCGGCTCTCAAGGCTGGCGACCTTGTCGGCCCTGCCCCCGAGGAGCGTCAGCTGGTCGAGCTGCGTGCCGACGGCCCCCTTGAGGCCGCGGACCGGGTAGCGGTCGATGAGGCCCTCGAGGCGGTCGAAGGCGATCAGCAGCTCCTGCCCGAACATCGAGAGCCTCTTGCCGAGCGTCGTCGGCTGGGCCGGGACGTTGTGGGTGCGCCCCGTGATCATCAGGTCGCGGTACTCCTCCGCGCGCCGCGCGAAAAGGACAAGGGCCGCGGCGGCCTTCATGCGGACGATCTTGAGCGACTTGAAGATCTGCAGCTGCTCGACGTTCTCGGTCAGGTCGCGGCTCGTGAGGCCGAGGTGGATGAACTGGCGCTTCGCGAGCTCCGAGAACTCCTCGATCCGCGCCTTGACGTCATGGAGCGTCACGCGCTCCCGCTTGGCGATCGAGGCGAGGTCGATCCGCGACTTGACCCGCTCATAGTCCTTAATGGCCTCGGCGGGGATCGGGACGCCGAGGTCCCGCTGGGCCTTCATGACCGCTATCCAGAAGTCGCGCTCAAGGAGGACCTTCCCGCGCTGCGACCAGACATCCCGGATCGCCTGCGAGGCGTAGCGCTCCGCCAGGACGTTCAGGACGGGCTCGTTGGGTGCTGGATCAGACGGCTCGATCACGGGGAGCCGCCCAGTAAACGCCCCCGGCGGGTGAACGCCACCGGAAAAGCGACGCGGGCCCGGACGGGTCCCGCACGCCGGCTAGGCGGCAAGGCAGCGGACGGCCATGTCGCGCAGAACCTCCTCCTGGGCGTCCGGCTTGCGGATGATCTCCTCGAACGCGTCGATGAAGGCCCTCTGGTTGTCAATCAGGCGCCTGAGGGAGGGGAGGGGGGCGGCGCCGGCGAGCTTGCCCACGTACCAGGGGTTCTGGGTGAAGACGTTGTACGAGCTCTTCTCGGCGACGGCGTCGCCAAACCTTGCGCCGTAGGTCTGCGCCGCCTTCTGGAGGCCGTCCACCCCCCTGGGCCCGGCCTTCGCCTCGCCGGCGTCCGTGAGGGCGCGCAGCTGGACGAGTATCCGGTTGCGGTTCTGGAGGGCGGCGAGGACCGGCCGCGCGTCCCCGCCCGCGAAGAAATGCCGCCGGAGCGCGTCGAGCGCCCACTTGAGGTCCCCGCTGAAGAACGCGTCGGCGGTCTCAAAGAAGTCGCCCTGCGCCGCGTTGGGCGTCAGCTCGGCCACGCTCGCCTCGTCGATAACAGCGCCCTCGGCGTGCGTCGCCAGCTTGTGAACCTCCTCGACGAGCAGCCTCGTGTGGGCGCCGATCTTCGCCAGCAGGAGCTCGAGCGCCCCCGGCCCGAACTGGACGCCGGCCGCGCGCGCCTCGGCCTGGACCACCGCGGCGAGCCCGTCGCCGTCCTCCCCGCCGTCGGCAAGCGCGAATTCCGAGCTCTTCTCGCACCACTTGGGGAACGAGCGCCGGCGGTCGATGGGCGCGGCCGTGACCAGGACGGCCGTCTCCTCGGGGTTGACCGACTTCAGGATATGCTGGAGGTCCTCGACGCAGCCGAGCGTCGTCTCTGCCCTTCCCGTCACGGTGTCCGCAAGGAAGTTGACGTCCTTCAGCCAGACGACCCGGCGGCCCCCGAACATGGGGATCGTCTGCACGGACTCGCGGAAGCGGTTCACCGCGGTCCCGACCTCGTCCACGTTGGCCGCGAAGCCATTGATGACCTCGCGAGAGAACTCATCCGTCGTGTCCCCCGCGAGCTCGTCAAAGCGCTTCCTGCCCAGCCGGCCCACGAGGAAGTCATCCTGCCCGCAGATAAAGCTGAAGTTCCTCGTGGTCGCAGCTGGCATGGCGGATGCGATTTGGCCGGAAGGCCGCGCCGGGCTCAATTCAATATCGCTCCGGGTCCCGAGAACAGCCGCCTTCGCGCGGCCATCGGAGCCTTGCGCGCCGGATGGCAATCCCTACGGTTGGGGAGTGACGATTTCAGAGCTTCCGATTGCCATAGACCGCGAAAAGCTCGCGGCGCTTTGCCATGCCCGAGGCGTTCGCAAGCTTAGCCTCTTCGGATCCGTGCTTCGAGATGACTTTAATCCAAGCAGTAGCGATATAGACATTTTGGTGGAGTACCTTCCCGGGCGACACCCGGGAATTCATCATTTCGGCTTTCAAATTGAGCTCACCGAGTTGCTGGGACGAAAGGTGGAATTATGCACCCCCCCGATGCTGAGCGCATATTTCCGTAGCGAAGTGTTGTCCGAGGCGCTTGCGCTGTATGAGCCGGCATGAGGTTCTGACCACCCTTCGGCAGTTGAAAGAGTTTGCCAAGGAGGCATCGGATTTGGCAAAGGGACGTACGCGTGCGGACTTGGCTGCAGATTTGAAGCTTAGGCGCCATGCCGAAAGGGTGGTTGAGCTGATGGGCGAAGCTTGCAATCGAATCCCTGAGGACGTTGTGGAAGGGCATCCTGAAATCCCATGGCGGGAAATCGTGGGCATGCGAAACTGGTTGGCGCACGGATACGACAGCATAGACTTCGACATACTCTGGAACGCAATTTCGCTTAACGCGTTGGATCTTCTTTCCAAGGTCGAACGCCTGATAGAAGAAACGGCCCTGTTGCATAAATCTGGCCTCCATTCTTTAAGTTGATCCGTCAACGTTGAGAGAGACGTTTTGGTGTGAGCCAGGAGTTGAGGACATGGGCTCGAAGGAGCGCTTCCTGTTGTTGGTTGGGCCGGAGCCTGGAGCGCAGGCCGGGACCAAACGCTGCCTTGAGTCTATGCATTGCGGCTTCGGCGAGGGATCGCCGGCCGTAATGTCGGGAGCGCTTCCAGTTCGCTTTGCCCATGAAGCGGACTCGTTCGATGGCGCGATTTCGCTCGAGCGAGCCGGGTTCGAGGCGCAGGACCGCGCCCGATCGCGGTGGTGTAATCAGGCGCAGTTGGCGCTTGCGAGCGGAAACATAACAGCACCGCCGGTCATAGGCGCCGTCGCCGATGACCTCCCGTGTGGCGGAAAGGTCGGCGGTAGCCAGGAGGGGATCGAAGGCCTGGGAGTCGTGGGTTTGGCATGGGGTGACGAAACCCGCGACAATCAGGGAAGAGGCAGGATCGACGCCGAGATGGATCTTGCGGTAGGTGCGTCTCTTCTGGCCATGGACGGTGGTGAGCCAGGTGTTGGGGCCACGGATTTGAAGGCCGGTGGAATCGATTACAATACATCCACCACCCTGGGGCCAGTGAGGCAGGGTCAGGTGCCTTCGTCGGCGGCACAGGGTGGATGAATCGGGCGCCGGCAAAGCCAACCCGTAGAGCGTGAGAACCGAGCGCATCAGGCCGATCGTTTGTCGCAGGGGAAGGCGATAAACCTGCTGCAGAAGCAGTCCCAGCAGGACGACCTGGTCCGGGTAAACGATGGGGCGGCCCCTTTTGCGCGTTCCGCTGGCGCTGCACTCGACCCACTTGGAGGCGAGGTCATTGCCCAGGTAAACGGTCAAGCTGCCTCGATTGGCCAGCTCACGATTATATCTTTTCCAGTGCATTTTTTGTTTGAAAAGGCCCATACCTCATACACGTTCATGCGAACGGGCATCAAATGAACGGTATGGCACAGAAAGGAAAGAAGATTGATGCACCTGTGCTTCCGCCTGAAGTGCGGCGGCGCCGGGTGCGGGCATCGGCTGCAGTATTGATGGCTCAGGAAGGAGCGGCGCAGGTGAGGAACGACGTCACCTCGGCACTGTGCTGCGCGCATGAGAAGCGCCAGGCGCTCCCGTCCGTGAAGGCCATCCGCAACCAGTTGAAGACAGCCCCGGCGGGGATCGCCGTCGGCAGGGCAAAGCAGGTGCAGTATGCGATCGACGATGCCTTCGCGATGTTCCGCTCCTATAGGAGCAACTTCTTCGCCTGGGCGAAAGACCCGGCTTCAAGGCCCGGCAAGCCGCGGCCGCCGAGGTTTTACCGCCGCGGCCAGCGGGCGCGGCTGTGCTTTGATTACCAGGATTTTAGGGTCGTGGACAACAGGCTGAATTTGCCGGCCAGCATGGGCCTGGGCCCCTTGACACTGGTCGAGCGGGGCGGCGAACCTCTCCTAAACCTCGGCGACCGGCTGGTCGAAGTCCGAGTCGAGCCCTGCCGCTCCCGGCAGTGGGTGCATCTGGATTTGGTCATTCGCAGGTCGGAGCCCGCCAGGAAGACGGCCTCATCCGGCAACCTATTGGTAGACTTGGGAGTGGAGAACCTGGCCGCATGCCTGGATGACAAGAACCTGGTCGCCTTCCTTATCAGCGGCGGGGTGGCCAAGGCGATCCTGCAGCGAGCGGCAAAGTGGCACGCCCAGTTGAAGAGCGAGGCGGCCCTCGGGGCGCGCCACGGAAAGGCGCGCGCCGCAGCCCTGGCCGCCCGCGGCGCCCGCCAGATGGAGGACCTCATGAAGAAGGCTGCCCTGCTGCTCGTCACGTACTGCGTCGCCAACGGGATCGCCCGGATGGCGGTCGGGCGAAACAAGGAATGGAAGCAGGGGGTGAATCTGGGCAAGAAGCAGAACCAGCTCTTCAGCTTCATCCCGCACGGCAAGCTGACCCTGGCCCTGCGCTCGAAGTGCGCCCGCGCAGGCATAGAATTTGTCGAAACCGAGGAGTCGTTCACGTCAAAGACGGACCATCTCGCCCGTGAGGAGATGGGGCCGAAACCGGAGGGATACCACTGGCTGGGATCACGCAGCTCTAGAGGCTGCTTTCGTTCCAGCATGGGGTTTGTCCTTCAGGCCGACGTAAACGGCTGCATTGGGGTCGGCAGAAAGGTGGGAGGAGAGAAGTGGCTTGGTGACCTCATCGGGCGACTGGGATCCTCTCCGGGCACAAGGCTCGTGCCCCGGAAGCTCCACGTGAATGGCCGTCACGTACCGGCACCAAGCCCGGGCGTCAGGATGCCGCACCCCCGCGGCCTCTCCTCCAGAGCGTGGATCAGTACGAAAGTTGCGCTGGCCAAGGCCGGGCTCATCCCCGGCCTCCAGCGTGTCGCCTCCGCGACCCATAAACCCCAGGTCTTCCCCAAGGCGGCCTAACCGCATTGGTTATCAGCCTGGATTATGCAACAAAGCCGAAGAAACAATGGCCAAGGATCGGCAGCTTGAGCGCGACATTTCCGACGACCTTTGAGGGTATTCGCCGGGATGGAAAGGGCGTAGAACTTGCGTGGCAACGCCTTAACGCCTATACACAGCGTTATAAGTCCGCGTCGGAACAGACCCGCAGGCACAAGGCGTGAAGGTCGCGGCCGAACGGCGGTGACGCTCCCTCGCGGGGCTCGTAACGCAGGACTTTCGACCTTTTGTTGACGAGCGGGGCGAGGCGCGGATTCCCGGGCGGGAGCAAGGGCCGCAGATCAGCCCGGGAACGGCGGCGTGTATCGGCCGCCTTGGGTTGGCATTGGCTCCAGACACGTCGCCAGCCGCCGAGGGCGGGCCCCTTGCGGGGCTTGACCCGCGAGCCATCCTTCCGTCGGCGGCACGCGTTGGGCTTCGGGAGCTTCTCAGTATCCTTCTGCGGAGCGGGAAATTTGACCTGCCAGATGGCGCGGCGGCCGAGTTCAACGGCAGCGCAGGCCGGATCGGGGACGCGAAGATGATCGGCCCAGAAGTGGTTGCCCAGCTTGGAGGAATAAGCCGGATTCACCTCGGCATGAGGAACTCCGGCGGACGCCAATCGCCTAAGGAGCGGTTCCAAGAGGCCGCGGCGGACCATACTTGATTGATCAGGCGGTTAAAGCGCCTGCCCTTGCCGTAGTCCCTGGGTCCCAGATTAAGCCGCTCCGTGACGGCCGCGCGCACAAGGTAATGCTTCGCCAGAATAGCCGCCTTCTTCGCAAGGATCGCCAGCTCGAATTTCCGTTTGTGGGTTTGAGCCACGGACTTGGGATCGTCTGAAGCGAGCCCAAGGCGGCGGGCAAAGTCCGGGCATTCAAACAATCCCCAGGCCACGCACCGGCACGAACCCGATTTGCCTGGCGCTTTCTCAACAACGGCCCAGCCGAGCCTTGTTGGATTGAGATCCAACGCAAGCACCCGCCCTGGAATGCCGCATACGGGCGGCGCCGCCGGCTCGCTCCAGGTTATGGCGATTTCGTCCTCGTCGATGGAGACGGTGAAGGGGATATCCCGCAGGGTTTCGCACCGTGCCTGCAGCTCGGTTAATCGGCGCCGGTATTCGCGGCTCTTTCTGGATAGAAGGAGGCGCAGCGGGTAGTCCCGGCCGTCGGGCCCATGATAAATCACGTGGTTCGAGGCGATATCGAGCGTCATCAGGTGATTCCCTCCCTGTTTGCCAGAGCTCTTGGCGTGGCCTTCGACGTAAAGCGGCATCAGCCTGGCAGATCTCCATTCCTCGCGAGCCATCCGGCCCTGGGCGCGCTCCAGAAGGGGCCGCCTGCCGCCAAAGACCATCGTGCCGGCTGGTTGGCGGGCATATAGCGCTGACGCCTTTTTCATTCCCGCAAGGATAAGCCAGGTGTGCAGTTCCTGACCCACAGGGTGGGCTCTTAGCGTGGCATATAGATCTCGCTGCCGTGTACCGGACACCAGGAGGCGGTAGGCGGACCTGATCAGTCGGCTCTGGCGCCGCCTTTGGTCGCCAAGCATCTCGGCGAAGCCGTCATCCGCCTCATAACGTAATTTGATCGTGCGCGTCATGCGTCAGGAAATGGATCTTATTAACTGTTATTAACACTAGAATGGATGTCCGTCGTTCGCTCTGCATCAAGATAAAAATGTGTCCCTTCGGCGCTCGCGCTTTGCCCTGATGCAAAGTGAGGGTGGAAGTCCCCCAACAACCTTTTATTTGTCGAGGATTTCGAATCTAGCGTGACGGGAACTGATGTCGTCGTGTATAGGTCGTGGGCGTGAGTCCCATGGCCCCGCCCCCTTCCGCACCGGTGCCGTCCGGCCGGCGCGACGTGGTCATCCTGGCGGTGCTCTTCGCGGCGCTCTTCGCGTGCCTGCTCGGAAGCGCCCCCCTGGTCAACCCGGACGAGGGCCGCTACGCCGAGGTCCCCCGCGAGATGATCGCCAGCGGGGACTGGGTCACGCCGAGGCTCGACGGCGTCCCCTACTTTGAGAAGCCGCCTTTCATGTACTGGGCCGTCGCCGCCTGCGAGAGACTTCTCGGCCCGAGCGAGTGGTCGGTGCGGCTGGCGCCGGCCCTTCTTGGGATAGCCGGGATCCTGGTCGCCTACGGGGCCGGGCGCAGGCTCTACGGTCGCGACGCGGGCTTCTGGTCGGCGATCGTCCTCGGGACGTCGCTTCTCTATATAGCGTTCGTCCACCTGCTCGGCCTGGACATGGCCGTGTCGGTCCTGATGAGCGCGGCGCTCTTCTGCTTCATCGTCGGCGTGCGCGAGCCGCCGGGGCGGGGCCGCAGGCTGCTCTTCTGGGGGCTCTACGCGAGCGCGGCCCTGGCGACGCTCACGAAGGGGCTGATCGGATTCCTGATACCGGGAGCCGTGATGTTCCTCTGGCTGGTCCTGATCGGCCAATGGCGGCGCCTGCGGCCGTTCTACCTGCCGAGCGGGATATTGATCTTCCTGGCCATTGCAGCGCCGTGGCACGTCCTCATGGCGCAGAGGAACCCGGATTGGGCGCATTTTTATTTCATCCACGAGCACCTGGAACGCTTCTCCGACAAGGGGCACGGCCGCTACCAGCCCTTCTGGTTCTTCATCCCGATTGTGATCCTGGGAGTGTTCCCTTGGACGGGGTTCCTCTGGGGCTCGTTCCGCGACGCCCTGGCCGGCGGCTGGGCGCGCCGGAAGGAGAACGCCGAGGCCTGGTTCCTCGTGATATGGGCCGCGTTCATCCTCCTTTTTTTCAGCAAGTCCCAGTCGAAGCTGGTGCCTTATATTCTACCCGTGTTCCCGCCCCTGGCGGTCCTAGTTGGACGCTGGCTCGCGGCGACCCTCACGCTGCCGGACGCATTTGAAAGGATGAAGCCGGGCCTCAGGGTCTTCGGCTTCATTTGCGGCCTGCTGGCGGCGGGAGCCTGCGTCGCCGTCCTCAAGCCGGGCTTGATTCGGGACACGGCCTCGGCGGTCGCCCTCAGGCCCTACGCCCTCGTCCTGGCGGCGATCCTCTGCGTGGGCGGGATGCGCGCGCTCGTGCCGCGCGGCGGCCCGGGGTCGGCGCGCGGCGCCGTGACCGCCATGACGGTGACCCTCATCTTCCTGATCGGAGTCCTCCTCCTTGCGATGCCGATCATCGACGTGCGCAGCACCAAGGACGTCGCCGTCGGGGCCCGGGGCTTCGTCAAGCCGGGCGACCGGGTCTACCACTACCACGGGTTCTTCCACGACTTCACCTACTACACGGGAAGCGTCGTCGGGCTCGTCAAGTACACCGACGAGCTGGAGCTCCAGTTCCTGGATCCAGAGGAGAGGAAGGCCCGGTTCATCGACGATGACGAGTTCCGCAAGGAATGGGCCGGCCCGCGCCGGGTCTTCGCCGTGGCCAGGACCAATGCCGTCGGGGAGCTGTTCGCGGACCCGGAGTTCCATTACTACATGCTCATGAGGGGGCAGCATAGCTATCTTTTCAGCAACCAGCCTTGAGGATTGCCTGTCATTCCGCAGAATGCCCCCCGCCATGCCATCGCCCGCCGCCGAAGCCCCTTCCAAGCCGGTCGAGCCGTTCCTTCCGTTCACGAGGCCGACCATCGACGATGCGACGATAGCCGGCGTCGCGGAGGTGCTGCGCTCCGGGTGGATCTCCTCGGGCCCGCAGGTGAAGGCGTTCGAGGCG
>Ga0182024_10026867_pt1 | contig 10098 bp, 8 predicted proteins | sample P32metaG_FD_120480 | JGI IMG/M metagenome (GOLD analysis project Ga0182024, IMG submission 120480) | Permafrost microbial communities from Stordalen Mire, Sweden - P3-2 metaG (Illumina Assembly) | ecosystem: Environmental > Terrestrial > Soil > Wetlands > Permafrost | place: Sweden: Stordalen...
CAGTGGATGCGCACGCCGTGGTTGCGCGCGTACTCGACCGAGCGCAACTGCAGCACGCCCGCGCCCGAGGCGGCCATCTCGAGCATCTCCTCGAAGGAGATGGTGGACAGCTTGCGCGCGTCGGGGACGATCCAGGGGTCGGCGGTGTAGACGCCGGAGACGTCGGTGTAGATCTCACATTCCTGTGCGCCGAGCGCCGCGGCGACCGCGACGGCCGTCGTATCCGAGCCGCCGCGACCAAGCGTGGTGACATCGCTGGATTCAGTTGAGACGCCCTGAAACCCGGCGACGAGCACGATCCGATCCTCCTCCAGGGCGGAGGAGATGCGATCGGCGCGCACGTCGATGATGCGCGCTCGGGTGTGCGAGGCGTCGGTGACGATGCCGGCCTGCGAGCCCGTCAGCGAGATCGCCTCATGACCGAAATCGTGGATCGCCATCGCGCACAGCGCACACGAGATGCGCTCGCCGGTGGACAGCAGCATGTCCATCTCGCGCGGGTCCGGCGCGGTGGAGACCTCCTCAGCCATCGCGATCAGCTGGTCGGTGGTCTTGCCCTTGGCCGAGAGCACCGCGACCACGCTGAAGCCCGCCTCGCGCTTGTCGACGATGCGGCGCGCGGCGCGCTTGATGCGCTCGGCGTCGGCGACGGAGGTGCCGCCGAACTTCATTACGATGATCTCGCTCATGGTGCCCAGGATATAGGCGCGTCGGTGAGGCTCATCGCTTTGTGCGTAGCGCCGTTGGCCAGGTGGTGCGCAAGATCCTTGACACGGGCGGCGTCTTCGCAAGCGCAGCCGAGAGGATCGATCTGAGGATGTCGTTCGGCGACGGATATCACCGCGTACCACTGACCGACACGCTGAAGGCGTCGACGGGTCTACCAGGCGCGGCGTGCGCGGACTGCCTCGAGTGAGTAGCCGGCAAGCGAGATCGGCGACATTACGAACTGGTAGCAGAAGAAGTAGAACAGCAGCCCGCGCTTGTTCTTGCGCACGCGCAGATTCACAGCCTTGAAGACTCGGCGCTGGTAAGCGAACATGACGCTGCCAAGCACCATATTGAGCGGCAGCACCAACAGGGTCATCGGCCCGACGATCACGAAGTTGCCGGTCATCGCCAGCAGGATGCCGGGGATAAATGCAAGCGTGAAGGTCAGGTCGACGAACGGAAACAGGAAGTTGACGGCCACCGCGTGCGAATAGAATTTGAATTGGCCGAGCATGCCCCAGCCGTGATCGCGTAGACCCTCGATCATCCCCCGCGCCCAACGCCGGCGCTGGCGGACAAACGCGCCCCACTCCGAAGGCGCGTCGGTGAACGCAACCGCGGTCGGCTCAAACACGCTGCGCCCGCCCTGCAGCAGCATCCGCCAGGTCAGCACGATGTCCTCGCCGATCCGGTTCGGCCAGCCGCCGACGAGCTTCAGCGCAGTCGTGTCATAGACGCTAAAGGCGCCCTGCGCGACGAGCGTCCCCTGCAACAACGCCTGGCCGCGCTTGACGGAGGCGATGCCGAGGAAGTAGTCCCACTCCTGGGCGCGCGTCAGCATGTTCTCGCGCGAGTTGCGCACGAGCACCGCCCCCGCGACCGCCACGGTGTCGGGCGGTGAGACGAGCAGGCGCGCAACGGCGTGCTTCAGCGAGTAGGGCATCAACAACGTGTCCGCGTCGATCGTCGCGGTCAGCGGCGTGCTCACGGTCTCAAGGGCGGCGTTGAGCGTGTTGGCCTTGCCGCCATGGTCGGCCGCGAGCAGCCGCACGCACGGATAGCGCTCGGCGTACTCCGCGACGATCTCGCGCGTACGGTCGGTCGAGCCGTCGTCTGCGACCACGAGCTCGAAGTGGCCGGGGTAGTCGGCTCGCAATGCGTAGTCGAGTGTCTCGGCGATCGAGTCCTGCTCGTTGTAGGCCGCGACCAGCAGGGTGATTCGCGGAAAATCGACGCCGAAGCGCAGAGGACGCGGGCTGTCGAGCAGGATCGAGGTGATCAGCTGGATGTTCAAGTAGCCGGGGATCAGCGCGACTCCGGCGATCACGAGGATCGCAAGCGGCGTTGTGATGTCGTGCCCGAGCGTCCTGATCCAGCTACGCGACAGCCACAGCGAGAAGCAGAACCACAACGCGCCCGCGACGAAGGTGAGCACAACCCGCAGCTTCAAGGGGATGTAGACGCCGTGCCGCCGTTTCACACCAGGTGGGCGCCGCCGGCGCTCGACGCGGGACACGAGCCGCGGGGCCGGAACGTCGACGGGCACCGCCGGATCGGACGTCGGTAGATCGCGCGTCGCGGGGCTGTTTCCGAGGAGTCGCATCGCCTGGGCGATGTATCGCCCAGCACGGTTATCGACACGGCTCCAGCGCCCCTGAAGTCGCTCGTCGCGACTCGCGAAGATCATCGAGCACGACGCATCTTCCGGAGGCGGCGGATGAGCCGACGTAGACGTTACGTTGTGCGGATGAGGCAACGAGGGCGGCGGGCTCCAGGCGTATGGCTGATCGGCGCGCGGCTATCACCTCGTCACCATCACGCAACTCCTCGGCGACCGTTTCCTCGAGCATCGTCCGGCCCGCCATCCGGGTCGCCTGAACGCACCCGTTCGATCGACGGGTGAGTAGGCCGTTGCCTTTCACGTCGCGGTCGACGACGCCGTCCGTCCCCCCGCGCACTGCACTCACTCACCCGAGCACCGGCCGTACGTCACCGGTCTCTCCTCACGCCAGCTGAGATCATTTCTGCCGTGACTTCGCCAGTCGAGCTCAGCGCCAAGCAGTATGAGAAGGAGTTGCTGCGCCTGCAGACGGAGCTGGTCTACATGCAGGAGTGGATCGTCGCCACCGGAGGACGACTGGTGGTGCTCTTCGAGGGACGCGACACTGCCGGCAAGGGCGGTGTGATCAAACGGATCACCGCCTACCTGAACCCGCGCACGTGCCGCATCGCGGCACTGCCGACTCCCAGCGAGCGCGAGCGTACGCAATGGTACTTCCAGCGCTACGCGGCACACCTGCCGGCTGCCGGGGAGATCGTGTTGTTCGACCGCAGCTGGTACAACCGCGCCGGGGTGGAGCACGTGCTGGGCTTCTGCACTGACGCTCAGTACGAAGAGTTCCTGCGTTTCTGCCCGCTCTTCGAGCAGACACTCAAAAACGAGAAGATCATCCTCTTGAAGTACTGGCTGTCGGTCAGCGACGAGGAGCAGGAGCGTCGTTTCAAGAAGCGGCTGTCAGATCCGCGCAAGCGCTGGAAGTTCAGCCCCGCCGACCTGCAGGCTCGGGCCCGCTGGGTGGATTACGCCGAGGCCAAGGACCGGATGTTCGCCCACACCGACACCGAGGAGAGCCCCTGGTATGTGGTGGAGGGCGATGACAAGCGCACGGCACGCCTGAACCTGATCAGCCACCTGCTCTCGCTCGTCCCCTACGAGCATCTCCACGAGGGCAAGCCTCCAAAGCTGCCGCCTCGCCAGAAGCGCAAGTATGTACGCCCACCCAGAGAGACCGAACGCCTCGTGCCGACTCGCTACGTCGTACGCTCCGGCTAAGCACCCGCCGACTTGGGTGCCTTGAGCCTCTCCACAATTGCCGCGCTTGTCGTGTAGGGGACCAGAGCACTGCTCGCGGGCTTCGATCTGCTCGTCAAGGACCCCGAGGAGGCCGGCCGACAGGCAGACGCGGCGAGCCACGCCGTGCACCACGTGGAGCGCGATTACCGCGAGGCGATGGCAGAGCTGCTTGCAGTGGACGACCTCAGGACTGTCTTCGCGGGACAGGACCTCTATCGCCGCTATCTCGTGGTGGCCGAGGCGATCGTCCAGGTAGCCGACCGTCTGTGGTACGTCGTCCTTCGTGGTGCGTGAGGGATCATGCCGAGTAGTCCCAACCTGCCTACACGGCTCGGCGCCCGGCAAAGGCCTTGCCCAGGGTGACCTCGTCGGCGTACTCAAGATCCGAGCCGACCGGCAGGCCGCTGGCCAAGCGCGTGACCGTGAGCTCGGGGGCGCGGACGCGGAGCTCCTCGGCGATGTGCAGCGCGGTCGTTTCGCCGGTCGTCGTTGGGTTGGTGGCGAGGATCACCTCGCGTACCGGCGGCTGATCCCCATTGTGTACTCCCCCACTCGGCTGCTGCAGATTCAAGCCTCCTCCGCCGGCCCCGTTCGCGCCGGGCGCGGCGCGTGCGAGGAGCTCAGCGATGTGCAGGTCCTCGGGGTCGATGCCGTCGATCGGCGAAAGCGCCCCGCCGAGCACGTGGTAGACACCCGAGTACTCGTGCGTGCGCTCCATCGGGATCACGTCGGAGGGCTCCTCGACCACGCAGATCAAGCCGTGATCGCGGCGCGAGTCCTGGCAGATGCGACAGCGCTGCTCGTCGGTCAGGTTGAAGCACACCTCACAGAAGGAGATCTTCTCCTTCACCTCGCGAATCGCCTCCGATAATCCAACGGCATCCTCGGAGGAGGAGCGCAGGATGTGGAAGGCGAGTCGCTGGGCCGTGCGGGAGCCGATCCCGGGGAGCTTCGAGAGCTCGGTCACGAGCCGCTGGACGGGCGGGGCGTAGCTGCTCACGATCGACTACAGGCCCGGTAGGCCGAGCCCGGAGCCGAGGCCGCCGAGGTCGAGTCCGCCGGTGGTCGCGCCGAGCTTGCTCGCGGCGAGCTCCTGGGCGGAGCGCAGCGCCTCGTTGACGGCGGCGAGGACCATGTCCGAGAGCATCTCTGAGTCCTCGGGGTCGACCGCCGCAGGGTCGATCTTCACCGCCTGGATCTGCAGGTCGCCAGAAATTCGAACGGTGACCATGCCGCCGCCGGCCGAGGCCTCGACCGTCTCGTGCTTGAGCTCCTCTTGGGCGCTCTCCATGTCCTGCTGCATCTTCTGCACCTGCTGCATCATCTGCTGCATGTTCGGCATCCGCGGCTGCTTTGCCATCAGGCCTCTTTCTGTTCGCTGATTACAGGCGCCTGATCGCTGGAGAGCTCTTCAGCATCGAACTCCTCCATGAAGCGCGCCACCCACTCCTCCTCCGTCGGCACCGGCAGCTCAGACGCGGCCTCAGCATCGGCCTCGAGCAGCTCATAAGACAGCCGCCAGCGTCCGCCCGAGAGCTGGCGCAGCGCGTCGGAGACGATCGCGCGGTTGTCGGGGTGCTCGGCCTTCTTCTTCAGGAAGGCCGCGGAGGAGGCGAACGCCACGGTCAGGTCCTCCCCCACCATCGCCACCGGGCGCGCGTCTACGAGCACCGCGCTCAGCATCTTGTTCTCCATCCCCACCAGCTCCACCACCGCCGGCCACAGCGCCTGCAATGACTCGAGATCGTTCGCCGAGACCACAGGCGGCGGCGACTCGCCGGCCTCGGGCTCCTCCAGAGGTGGAGCCGGCTCGGGCACGAGATCCTCCACCGGCGCCGGCTCGTGCGCAACCTCGGCAACCGGGGTTGGCTCGGGCACGTGATCCGTTGCCGGCGCGGTGCTCGTCTCGGCAACGTCAGCGGCGTCCGCGGCCCTCATTTCGACCACCTCCGGCGCCGGCTTCGCGGCCGGCACGTGCACCACCCGATCCACGGCGACGGCGGAGACGCCACCGCGCTCGCGCTCCAAGCGCTCGATCCGAGTGAGCAGCGCCGATGTCGAGGCGTCGACTTCAGGGCGCGCCGCCTTGAGGAGGGCCAGCTCCAGCCGCGTGCGCGGGTCCGCGCCCGCGCGCACGCCCTCCAGCGCCGCGCCGAGCAGCTCCAACAGGCGTACGACCACCGTGCGGTCCACGCGCTCGGCCTGGGCACGCAGACGCGCGTCGGCCTCCTCGGTGAGCGACAGTTCGGCGGGCAGCTCGCCGAGGGTCTGCACCACCAGCAGCTCGCGCGCGTGCACCTCGAGGTCAGAGGCGAATGAGCCCGCGTCGCGGCCGCCCTGAACGCAACGCTCAAGCGCGAGCAGCGCCCGGCGCGCGTCGCCCGCGTCGACGGCGTCGACGAGCTCTTCCAAGAGGCCGGCGTCCGCCACGCCGAGCACCGCCAGCACGTCCTGGAGCGCGATCTCGTTGCCACTGTAGGTGAGCAGCTGCTCGAGCGTGCCGAGCGCGTCGCGGAAGGAGCCCGTCGCAGATCGGGCGACGGCGGCGAGGGCCTCGGGGGGGATCTCGATCGACTCCGCCTGCGCGGCGCGGCGTAGCACCGAGGCGATCTGCTCGACCGTCGGCCGGTGGAAGTCGAATCGGTGGCAGCGATCGACGACCGTCGCCGGAACCTTCTGCGCCTCGGTCGTCGCGAGCACGAACACCGTGTTCGGCGGCGGCTCCTCCAAGGTCTTCAGAAAAGCGTTCCACGCCGCCGTAGAGAGCATGTGCGCCTCGTCGAGGATGTACACCTTGCTACGGCCCGACACCGGCGAGTAGGCGACGCTCTCGCGCAGCTCGCGGATGTCATCGACCGAGTTGTTCGACGCCGCGTCCATCTCGATCACATCGAGCGAGCTCGCGTGCGCGATCGAAACGCACGATTCGCACTCCCCGCACGGCTCGATCGTCGGACCATGCTCGCAGTTCAAACACGCCGCCAGGATCTTCGCCATCGAGGTCTTGCCCGTCCCCCTCGAGCCCACGAACAGGTACGCGTGGTGCACCTTCCCGCGCTGCACGGCGTTGCGCAGCGTGCGCACCACCGGCTCCTGACCGACGACGTCGGCGAATGTGCGCGGCCGGTGCCTGCGATACAGGGACTGGGCTTGCTCGGCTTGCGCCTGTGGCTGGTCGATCGGCACCTCGGCTTTGAGTCTACCCACGCCCGCGCGGTGGGCGGGGGGCGGGCGGGACCGCTTCAACCGGATAGCGTGCCCGCTCGTGAGAGCCTGGATCGAGCGCTTTACGGCCCCGCTTGCGATCGTCGCCGGGGCGATCGTGCTGTGGCTGGTTGCGGGTGTCGGCTTCGCCAACTACGACACGCTCTACGCGCTCGCCTGGGGCGGCCAGCTCGCGCGCGGCGAAACCCCCCAGTACGGGATTCCGATCGCGCCAACGCCCCACCCGCTGGTGGAGGCGCTCGGGGTGGTGCTCTCGCCGCTCTCCCCTGGAGCGATCGAAGACGTGACGGTCGCGCTCGGCTTCCTCGCGCTGTCGGCCTGCGGCTGGGTGCTCTACCGACTCGGCTCGGTCTGGTTCGGCCGTGCGGCGGGGGCGCTGGCGGCGCTGATCCTGCTCACGCGCGTGCCCGTCCTCTCCTATGGCGTGCGCGCGTACGTGGACATCCCCTACCTGCTGCTCGTGCTCTGCGCTGTGCTCGTCGAGTCGCGCCGGCACCGAGCGGGGGCGCCGGTGCTCGTGCTGCTGGCGCTCGCCGGGCTGCTGCGTCCCGAGGCGTGGGTGTTCTCAGGGCTCTACTGGCTGTACCTGGCGATCGGCGCGCGCCAGGACACAGCACACGAGCCAGCCGGCACTTCCGGGGCAGGCGAAAGATCCAGCCAGACTGGGGACGGATGGGCTGAGCAGAGATCGCGACTGGCGCACTTGGCGCTGCTTGCGGCCGCGGCGCCGCTGCTGTGGGTGGCAAGCGACTGGCTGATCACCGGCCACCCGCTGTGGTCACTCACGAACACGCGCCACACCGCCACGACGCTGGACCGCGTCACCGGGATCGCGAACGTGCCGGAGTACATCCCGCGCCGGATCGGCGAGATCCTGAGCCCAGCGGTACTCCTCGGCGCCGCGCTCGGGGGAGTGCTGTCGCTGTGGCTGCTGCCTCGCCGGGCGCGTCTCGGCGCGGTTGTCGGGGTCGTGGCGGTGGTGGTGTTCGCCGCTTTCGCCACCGTCGGCCTGCCGATCAACACGCGCTACGCGTTCCTCGCCTCGGCGATCCTCTGCCTGTTCTGCGGCGCGGGCGTGTTTGGCTGGAGGCGACTGCCACGGGAGGACGCACGGCGACGCTGGTGGATGGCCGCGGGAGCGCTCGTATTCCTGGCGCTGCTCGTGTCGAGTCCTTTCCAATACAACTCGGCGCACAGCGAACTGAGGAAACTGGCCCGCCAGGAATCGATCCAGAATGAATTGCTGGCGCTCGTAGAAGACGGCTCGATCTCGCGGCGGTGCGAGCCGGTGGGCGTGCCCAACCACGCGCCGATCCCGCTGCTCGCGCTGTATCTGGAAACGAGCCCGCGGCAGATCGTCAGCGCCGAAGTCAACCCGATCACTCACGGCACCTACGTCGACCCGGCGAGTAAGGAAATCGAAGACGACTACGTCCTCGACCCCCACGACCCGCACCTGCCGGTAACGGTGCCGCCGGGCTTCACGGAGGCCCACGCGAACGGCTCGTGGTTCATCTTCGCGCGCTGCCCGTAACGCCAGATGGACTGAGCAAGAAGACCTGCGGACCGCAAGAACCCGCAGGCCGACTCCGTACCACGAGCTTTCAACGTTCTCAGGTCAGCGGGAGACGGAGTTGGCTTGATGCCAACTCGAACGGGTCGCTGGTCTCCTTCGGTGCACGTGTAGATTGGATGCGCTTGCGCTGAGCCAGCACGCTTGGTTCGCCCGTGTAGTAGCGCGCCCTGGTCTGACCAATCGGCTGTAGAAGCTTTGCGTCTACCAAGGCCTTGAGATCGCGGCTGGCTGTCAGACTCGACACTGTCTCACCTGCCGTCAGCTCGACGATCGTCTTGTAAGTAGCGTGGGTAAGGCGAAAGCCGTATGACGCCTCAACAAGAGCTCCGGAAGTGCGCTCCGGGAGCCCATGATCTTCTGCGATCTCGGCACACGCCGCATACAGCCGCTCGGTCTCCTCAATCCGACGAAGCTGTGTCCTGGCCTGGTGGTAGTGCGCCGTCAGACAAAATCGAAGCCACGGACGGGGATCCCGTTGCGGGCTCCAGTGACCCTGCCCGACCTCACCCAACACGTCGTAGTAGCGCTGTGTGTTGCGACCGAGATACTCCTCGATGCTCGAGAACACCGGCGCCATGATCTGCTCCCTCGCGAGGACAAGCGTTTGCAGGACTCGCGCCATACGACCATTGCCGTCTCTGAACGGATGCACCATCACGAGGTTTAGATGAGCCATCGCCGCACGTGCGAGGACCGGGGCATCACTTCCTTCGAGCTCCTTGATCGTGGCCGCAACCAGCACTGGGACCTCGTCAAAGGACGGCCCCTCGTAGACCCGCTCCCCGGTGGACTCCCGGACGACGTAAACTCCACCGGGCCGCCAGCGCCCCGGACTCTTGTCCAATCGATGCTTGAGAATCGTGAAGTGCAGCGACTTGAGAAGGCCCTCGTCCACACTGGCCGCCTGATCCTGCGCAACCTGGAGCACGTACGTCATCGCATCGCGGTATCCCGACAGCGCGAGACGTGTTTCCTCGTCTGCGTCCAGTGTCGGCTCGTCATCTACCGCGGCTAGGACGTCGTCGAGGCTCGCGTCGTAGCCCTCGATGCTGTTGGACGCTTGCACGGCACGCGCAAAGGACATTCGGCGCAGCGTTCCAAACCATCTACGGGGCTCAGGATCGACATAGTTCCGTAGCTGATCGCGCAGCTCGTCGATCATCCCGAGAACCTCGACCTCGATGGGTTGCAGCTCAGGTGTTTGATAGACCAGACTCATGATATAAAGATTCTATCATAATACCATTGGGCTGGAGAGCCCTCAAAACATGGGCTTTATGACCTATGACGGAATATATCTATCATTCAATCATTCGCTAGTACGTGAGCTCCAGGCCCAGGACGCACCTCGCGCGCGCCACTTGGAAGGGAGACATCGGGCGCGAACAGGCCGAGCACGCTGCCGCCGAAGCCTCCGCCCATCAGGCGCGCCCCCGCGGCGCCGTCCTTGCGCACCTGCTCGACGGTGCGCTCGACCGTAGGGGTAGAGACCTCGTATAGGTCACGCAGGCTCTTGTGTGATGCGTTCAGGAGCTCGCCGAGAACTGGAAGATCCTGCGCGTGCAGCGCGGCCACTGCCTTCTCGACCCTGGCGTTTTCGCCGAGCACATGCTCGGCGCGGGCGCGCAGCGGCGCGGGCAGCCGCGCCACAGCGTCGGCGCTCGCGTCGCGCAGCGAATCGATGCCCATCAACTCGCACGCGCGCAGACACTCGACGCGGCGTTCGTTGTAG
>Ga0182024_10026868_pt1 | contig 10098 bp, 9 predicted proteins | sample P32metaG_FD_120480 | JGI IMG/M metagenome (GOLD analysis project Ga0182024, IMG submission 120480) | Permafrost microbial communities from Stordalen Mire, Sweden - P3-2 metaG (Illumina Assembly) | ecosystem: Environmental > Terrestrial > Soil > Wetlands > Permafrost | place: Sweden: Stordalen...
ACCGGCTTGCAGACCGTGTAGCAGATCTCGCGGGTCTTGGTCTCGTAGACCGGCTTGCAGACCGTGTAGCAGATGTTCTTGGTCTTGGTCTCGTAGACCGGCTTGCAGACCGTGTAGCAGATGTTCTTGGTCTTGGTTTCCCAGACCGGCTTGCACACGGTGTACTCGCAATTGCGATAGCACGTCTCTTGGACGTAGCTCACGCAATCGACCGTTTTGGTTTCACAGACTGGCTCGTAGACCGTCTTGTAGCAGGTGTAGTTCTGCTGCTCATAGACGACCTCGCGGCAAGTTTTCATGACGGTGTGGCACTGTTGCTTCACCGCGGGATAACCGCAGGTGTCGCAGCAAGTGGCACAGCATCGGTAACGTGCCGCTCCGCACCATCCGGCTTGGGCTGTGTCAATTGACACAAACGCCAGGATGAACGCGATAATCGGCACACCCAACAGCTTGTTCATGACTGGGGCCTCCTTCGTGTACAGCTCTGAGGGGGGTGGGGTCTGGTCGGGGGCGAGAGGGGGTCCCGCCCTATATCCTCTTCGGCTAGCGCACTTCGCGTGCATTAGCTGAGTAACCTAAACGTCTCTACTTACCGCTTCGTTGAAAATTGCGTGTAGGGCGCAAAGCCCTTGCGCGCCATCTCCAATGGTGCTTGCATCGTCAACTTGGGCGATCAAGCTGAAGTGGTGCAAAGAGATTGTTTGCGACTTTTGGGAGCAATGGTCCGCTGGCGCTAGCCTTGCACGCATTTGTGCATCGTGACTAGGATTCGGCAGGAGAGGATTGAAGAGGTTGCGCGGGGGGGAGTCCGCAATCAATATCGGCCGCCAAACGGGGGCGCGCCTAGCTCTTTCGGCCGCGCAACCAGGATATCCGATCGCGGCCGGACTTCGGGCGGCTTGCTAGCTGGCAGACGGGCTACCCAATTCGCCCCCTGTCTTGCGGGGGCAGGCAGGCTTGGCGTACAGTAGCTTTGACCACGTCTGGCGAGCGGAGCTCTCCGTGCCGGCGTACCCGCCCAGCGCGTCCAATGTTGCATGAGCGCATCGCCCGACAAAAATGAAGAGCCCGTCGACCTGCAAGTGCCTAAGGCCGTTGTCAGCAGGCTAAGTCTTTATTTGCGGGAACTTCAGCACCTGGTCCGCGACGGGCACGAAACGACGAGTTCGAGCCAGTTGGGGTCACTGTTGGGCTTTAGCGATGCCCAGGTGCGGAAGGATCTGGCCTATTTCGGCCACTTTGGGCATCCCGGCATCGGCTACCGATCGGCCGAACTGATCTCGGCGATTCGCCGCATTTTGGGAACCGACCGCGACTGGCCCGTGGTGATCGTGGGCACCGGGAACCTGGGTCGCGCGCTGCTGGGCTACAAGGGATTCAGTCACCAGGGCTTTCGCATCGTGGCCGCTTTCGACGTCGATCCGGCCAAGGTCGGCACGACGATCGAAGGCGTCAGCGTGCTCCATCTCAACGAGTTGACCGACGTGGTCCAACAGAACCAGATCAAACTGGGGCTGATTGCCGTACCGGCCGCCACCGCTCAAATTGTTTCCGATCGTCTTGTGGCGGCGGGGGTCGAGGGAATCGTCAACTTCGCCCCGGTGACCCTGGTGTTGCCGCCGGGGGTGAGCCTGGTCGGCGTCGACCTGGCGATCGAGCTCGAGCAGCTCTCGTTCTCGGTCGTGAATCGGACGACGGGCGGCTGAAATGGGCGGACGACCGATTCAAGACAGTTGTCCGGTCTAGCCATTCCCACGGGCTGACGGCTAAAATGCCGGCGCTCACTACCCGGTGGTGTAATGGTAACACTAGAGATTTTGGCTCTCTCATTCAAGGTTCGAGTCCTTGCCGGGTAGCTTTCTTCGAACCGGATTACGGCTGGCGCGCGGAATCCTCAAACGGTTCCGGCGTGGATTGGTGCCCGCGGCCAGAGTGGTTGGCGAGCCGGTGATTCGCGTGCTTTTCGCTCGTCCGGCTCCCAATCATCGAAACTCCTGGCTCGCGGTGTGGCAGAGACCTCCGAGGCAAAGCCGGACCCTTACGCCCAGGCGGCCGAAGCGGCGCTGCGGGGTGCCCGCGCGGCCGTGTTGGGCATCTGCGCCAGCGTGGCGCTGGCGGTCATCAAGATTCTGGCCGGAGTGATCGGCAATGCCTACGCGCTGATCGCCGACGGCGTGGAATCGATTCTTGACGTTTTCAGCTCTTTGGTCGTGTGGGGAAGTTTGCGGATTGCGGCAGCGCCGCCGAACGAACGTTATCCCTATGGTTACGGCCGTGTCGAACCGCTGGCGGCCCTCGTCGCTTCGCTGACTCTGCTAGCGGCCGCAGTCGGCATCGCGATCGAAAGCGTTCGCGAGATTGTCACACCGCACCATGCCCCAGCGAGCTTCACGCTGGTGGTGCTGGTGGGCGTGGTGATCGTCAAAGGGATCATGTTTCGTGGATTGGCGCGCGCGGGAGCGGCAATCGGCAGCCAAGCGCTGCAAGGGGATGCGGTCCATCATCGCGCCGATGCGATCACTTCTTCCGCTGCGTTCCTCGGCATTCTGATCGCGCGGATCGGTGGTCCGGGCTACGAAAGCGCGGATGACTGGGCCGCTTTGATCGCCTGCGGCGTCATTGCCTTCAACGGGGTGCGGCTATTTCGCTCGGCATTGACCGAGGTGCTCGACGTGGCCCCGCCAGACGAAATCGCGGCCGGCATCCGAAAAATTGCCGGCAGCGTCGCCGGAGTGGCCGAGATCGACAAGTGTCGTGTGCGTAAGAGCGGCATTGGCTATTTTGTCGAATTGCACGTGGTGGTCGACGGCAATCTGCCAGTCCGTGTGGGGCATACGATTGCCCATCAGGTGAAGGACTCGCTGTTGGCCGGTGGCCTGGGAATTCTGGATGCTGCCATCCACATCGAACCGACCTGAGAGAGATTTTTTCTTGCTTGCCCGGCTTGGAAAGGAACGATTTTTTGATCGCCTGGCCGCAGTACCGAAAGCCGGCGACACGGTCGCCGTAAGTCATTATCCAATAGACTGATAGGTCGATAGTTCGCGAATCGGAATCGGCCGCGATTGGTGATTTGGGCGATGTCTCCAAAAGGCTGTCCTAGCGCGATTCAAACAAAAATTCAGATCGCAAAATAAAAAATGCTTGCAATTTCATTTCGGCCACGATAAATTGCTAAAGGTTTGGAAGCCACATATTCATTCGCCCCATTTCTTGTGTGCATTTCGCTGAACTAAGTTCGACAGCTAGAGAGAAAGGATCCGCCAGTGATCATTACCCGAGGCCTCAAATTTCTTTCTTTGCGGTGTAATGCCGCGCAGGCCGGATCACCATTTCGTCGTTCGACGATTTTCAGTTTTGGACGTGCGTCCATGCTGTGTGCGGCATCCGCCGTACTGATCTTCTCGGCCAGGCCTGCTGTTGCCGATCCGATTTCGAACGGCACCGATTTCCAGTTCAGCGATACCACTGGCGATCCTTTCAATGACGCGGTTTTAAACCCGACGTCGGCCCAGGTTGCCGATCAGGTCGCGCCCTTCAGTTTTGGAGCTGAGAGCGGAACGGTGGAGTCATGGGTATACACCGGTTCGACGAACAATCCCTACGACACTAACGGCGGTGGAGATGTCACCGGCTCGATGACGTTCGTGTACCAAATCACGTTGACGAGTACGGGAGGCGATGTCGCTTCAATGGGTGCCGCCAACTTCGGCCTCAATCAGACCGATGTCGGTTACTACGACCAGACCGGATCTGAGGTTTGGCCGACATTCGTAAGTCGCGATTTGGCGGGGGATGGAACCAGCACCGTTACATTTTCTTTTCTGAACCTCGGCGGTAACTACTCGACGGTCAATGGAACCGACGCTGGTCCGGAAAACAACGGGGGCCAACCTTCGGCGCTGCTGGTGGTGAACACCGATGCAACGACCTATACGAACACCTTTGTGACACTACAGGATGACTCCAACGGCACGGCATCTTCGTACTCCATTTATACGCCAATGGTTCCGACGCCGGAGCCGACCAGCATCGTGCTGATGGTCCTTGGACTGACCGGGCTGCTGGCGGTAGCTCGTGCGCGGCGATCTGGCCGACTCGCGGTGCCGGCAGGGTTGTAAGACGAGACCGCTTTGAAAGAAGGGTTGGCTCGTAGCGAGGCGGGCACAAAGTATTCGTTGACTGCTCTTGAAGGGATTGGCCCGTGGTGAAAGGTGCTTTTGCCAAGTTGAGGGCTTGAGGAACAACGGCCATCCGGGTAGGCTGACTGCCACTGGGTGTGCGATGATTAAAGTTCGCTGAACTGGCTCTGCTGGGCGCGAACACCAGCTACTGGAGTAGCTCATGAAGTTGACGACTAAGCTGGGCAAATCGCTGCGGAATGCCGCAGTCATGGCGTTTGTGGTCTGCGCCATTGCGGCGAGCGGCGATGCAGCGAACGCTAGCTTGTATAATTTAATTCCCGGCGGCTCGCATGGCACAACAGCCAGCGCGCCGATAACGGCTTGGACACCCGCTGAATCGGTTGGCGGGGAACATGTCAGCGAAACTAAAGAAATTCAACTGACATCTACTCCGACCACTTTATTTTCCAGCGTCACCGTGACATCGATGGTCGAGCAGGGCGACCCGAACAATCCCTACGTCAACGGCATTTCTGGCAGCAACGCTCTCTCGTTGACGTTCATCTACGAGGTCTCCAACTCCAGCACTAGCAACGGCATGGGGCCACTTTCACTCGACGGGTTCACAGGCTGGGGGATTTGGTACGGCTCCTACACTGGGGCGGATCCCAACATTGTCGGTGGGAATGCCGGTACGGTGCTGCCGGGGTATGTGCAGATTACCGGAACCCCAAACGTGATCGACAACAACTTTGGCGCTAGCAATTCCAAAGCGAGCGGCAGCAATCCCGCGGTTTCGCAGGAACTGGTGTTTTACACCAACGCGACGAATTACACTGCGGTTCTGGATCCCATTACTTGGGGAGGCAATGCCCTCTACTCGGTTCCGTCATATGCGCCTGCCGCGGCCACGCCGGAACCATCGAGCATGATCTTGGCATCGACCGGAATCATGTTTCTTCTCGGGCTTGGCTGGTGGCGTCGTCGGTCGTAAGTCGGACGCTTTTCGTCCGATTCTCAAGCCGCCCGACAGAAGCCCGACCTCTTGGCTAGTTGAATGAATGGATGCTGACCCGCCGCCCGAGCGGGAACCTGCATCTATCTTGCCCCAGAAATCATCACGATTCTGGCCAAAATCCTTGGCAATGCCTTTTGCTCTTCGCGCCAACGCTTCGATCAGGCTGCGGCCGGCACGTTCGGAGCGGCGAGAGCAGATCGGCCTGAAAAGTCGTCGATTTGAATTGCCGCCGAAGAACTTCTATTTGCCAGACTTGGGCGTTTCTACGGGGCGATTTCATTGCTCAATGTTAAGATTTACCGCATACGCAGAAATAATGGTTGCAATCGGCGGACTCGTAACCTACACTGGGCAAATGTTAGTGGACTATGTGTATATTAACCATCGCCAAACTATGGCTTGATGGTCAAGTGTTCTTGCGTTGCTTCGGGACGGAACTTGCGTTGCTTCGGGACGGAAGCAGAGAAAGGGGTCGCCAGTGATTTGCTCCAATGGGGAGGATGCTCCCACTTCATCGATTGCTTTGCACCACGGATGCTTTTGGGCTTTTAACGGGCTGCGGATCGCACCGCTATTTGCGACTCTTCTGCTGGCGATTTCCATTTTCTCTTTCGCCACTCGGCCCGCTGCGGCCACAACGATCGTCGACGGCGACGATTTCGTTAGCGCCGCGCCGGTTGGGGATCCTTTCGCTTCGTCTACCTATGTGACCAGCGAGGCGAATTCGGTCACAACGCCAACGTTTACGGCGAACGTCGAATCGTGGGTCTACGCCGATTCGGCGAGCAATCCCTACGTCAACGGCGATCTGGCCAGCACGAGCGGTGCGATGACGTTCGTGTATCAAATCAGCGTGGGGGGTTCGACCGGCGATGTCGGTGAGCTTGATGTCGCCAGCTTCGGCTCCAATCGAACCGATGTTGGTTACTACGACCAGACCCAATTTACCAGTCAAACCCAAATCCTGCCGTCGTACCTCGATCGCGATTTGACGGGTTCGAGCAGCACGGTTTCGTTTCTGTTTTTCCCCATCAGCGGGCAGTACCAGACGGTAAACGCGGGATCGACTAGCGCCCTGCTGGTCGTTAACACCGACTCAACGACCTTTGCTTCGTCCTATGCGGAGTTGCAGGACGGCAGCAACGGTATCGTCCCCTCCTTTGCCGTCTTCGGGCCGGTGTTAAGTCCGACTCCGGAGCCTGCGAGCATCGTGCTGATGGTCCTTGGCCTGACCGGACTGCTGGCGGTGGCGCGTGGGCGGCGACCGGGCCGATTCGCGATGCCTGTTGGGTCGTAAGACGAGACCGATGATCCAACCAGGGTAGCCGCAAACCGAGGCCGGGACCGAACGATACTTCGACTGTGTTTGAGATGACTGGCAGACGCTGAAAGTTGCTTTTTCGGACGGATGTCTGGAGATGCAACGGCCCGCCGGTGAAGCCCGCCGCCATGAATTTTTCGGCGCGGAACTGCAACTGGAGTAGCTCATGAAGTTGACAACTGAGATTGGCAAATTGCTCCGACGGGTCGCCGTCGCGATGCTTTTGGCATGCACATTCCTGTGCTGCGGCAGCGCGGCGAATGCTAGTTTGCTGGCGTCGGGCGCTACGATTTCCGCCTCGCCGGCCGCCGACATCGGTGGTACGCAATTGGCGCAGGAACCTATCGAAACGATCACGCCCAACGGCCCGAGCGGGCTCGTGGGAACGTTGACGTCCACCGTCACGGACGACGACGCGTCGAATCCGTGGGTGAACGGCACCTACGGCAGCAACGCCGCGGCGTTGACCTTCATCTTCCAAATCGCCAACTCGGGCTCGAGCGCGAGCGAGATCCAGACGTTATCGCTCAACGGATTTACCGGCTACGGTATCAGTGCCAGCTATATCACCGGGGCAGGCTTGACCGCGCCGGTGCTGATCTCCCGTCCGAACGGGGGCGGCGTGGACGTGGTGAAGTTCAGTTTCTCTCCGAGCAATTTTGGGGCCGGAAAGACTTCGACGGAGTTGGTGCTACAGACCAACGCCACCCAGTTCAGCGCAGCAAGCGCGGCGATCAATGGGACTGGCCCGCTCCAGGGGACTGCGCCGACTTTCATGCCTGCTCCGGAGCCATCGAGCATCACGCTAGCATCGATTGGAATGATGCTTTTGGGCCTAGGCTGGCTTCGGCGTCGGTCGTAAGCAAGAGGCTTTCGACAGCTCTGGCGAATCGCCTCCCCGGCGATGAAACGCTCCCTCGGGGGGCGAATGCCTACCGCGCGGCCGGCCTGTTTTCCGGGCCCTGCTTCTCGCTCGGACGATTGATCGCGGCGCGCAAGGGGTGTTTTCCGCGGCGTCCCCTGTTCGCGCATCTCGCGGGGACGGTTGCGTTGACGCTATCGACCAGAGCGGCTAAATTGGTGGGCTCGCCACTTTGAACGGTCCAAAGTCGGCCGAACGTTGTCTCCCGACCGGATGTTTCGCACCAACGCCGGATGCCCACCACGCGCAAGCTGTGGGAGGGACGTAGCCGGTGTGCCCTAAGAGCGAGGTATTCACGCGTGCCGCCAGTCCTTGTCAAGCAGTTGATCGAAGCGGGGGTTCACTTTGGCCATCGTGCCAGCCGGTGGAACCCCAAGATGCGACCTTACATTTATGCCCGGCAGAACCTGATCCACATCATCGATGTTCGCGAGACGGTGCGTGGTCTGTTGCGAGCGAAGAAGTATTTGCAGCAGCTTTCGGCGGCGGGCAATCTGATTCTGTTCGTGGGAACCAAGCGGCAAGCGGCCGAGACGATCGAGCGCGAGGCGGCACGCTGCGGCATGCCCTTTGTGAGCGATCGGTGGCTGGGTGGGACGCTGACCAATTTCACCACGATTCGCAATCGACTCGCTCGGTTGGAAGAGCTCGAGTTGTTGCGTTCGAGCGACGAGATATCCACCTATAGCAAGAAAATGCAATCGGCGCTAACGCGCGAATATCGCAAAATGTTCCGCAACTTGAACGGCGTGCGGACGATGAACCGCCTGCCCAAGTGCCTGGTGGTGATCGATCCGAAGAAAGAGCGGAACGCGGTCAAGGAAGCCCAAAAGATGGGCATTTCCACCGTGGCTCTGATCGATACCGATAGCGATCCCGACACCGTCGACTTACCAATTCCCGGCAACGACGACAGCATCCGTTCGATTGAACTGGTGGTGCAACAATTGGCCGATGCGGTTCTGGAAGGCAAAGCCACGGTCACCAACGGCGAGCACGCCAAAGCCGCGATCTAAACAATCGGTTTGCGGCTTGGAAGCGCGATACGGGTTGGGTTAGCCAGTTCGCGAGCGAGCGGCGGGTGCGCCAGCAATCTATTCCGTGCTAATGTGCCGCGGCCAAGACGGCGCGCCAACGACGGAATAGCGACAGCCGGCACGATCGCGACTTGGCGGGCAAATGGGCCGCGAGGCGAGCGAACCGCAGGCCTTCGATGGGCCGCTACCTGGCCGCTGGGCCACGGTGGCGGCACCACAACTCATACGATTCACATGAACGTCAGCGAGATGCGAGGAGACACAGAACATGGCTGAAATTACCGCGGCGGCGGTCAAGGTGCTACGCGAGCGTACCGGCCTGCCCATGATGGAATGCAAAAAGGCGCTTCAAGAAACCGGCGGCAACGAAGATGCCGCGGTCGATTGGCTCCGCAAGCAGGGAATCAAGACCAAGGAAACCCGGCTAGGTCGCGAAACTTCGGCCGGCCGGATAGCGGTTTTTGCGGATTTTGCCGCAGGCAAGGCGGCAATGATCGAACTGCGGTGCGAAAGCGCACCGGTGGCCGCCGGTGCTGAGTTCCGTGATTTTGCCACTGACCTGGCCAAACAACTGGCCCTGGGTCCGGGAGCCAAAACGCCCGAGGAACTGTTGTCGCAGCCTTCTCCCTCGCGCAAGGGGACGACCCTGGGCGAGATGAAGGACGACATGTTCAACCGCATCCGCGAAGTCTTCAATTTGACGCGAATCGAGCGGATCGACGGCCCTTGCGGGGCTTACGCTCATCACGACGGCAGCAGCGGAGCGCTGGTCGAAGTGTCGGGGGGCAATGCCGAGGCGGCCAAAGAGATTGCGCTGCACGTAACCGCCATCCGTCCGCAGGTCGTCTCCAAGGAGAATCTGCCCGCCGACGAGATCGCCCGGGAACGAGAAATTTTGTCGGCGGCTGCCCGCCAGGAGGGCAAGCCGGAGAATATCATCGGTAAAATGATCGAAGGCCGTCTGAAGGTTTTCTTTTCCGAACGGGTGTTGCTGGAACAGCCGTTCGTCAAGGACGACAAGCAGACGGTAGGCAAGATCGCCGAGCAAGCGAAGATGAAGGTGCTGCGATTTGTGCGTTGGGAAATGGCCAAGTAAAGCGCGGTTAAAGCCGCGAAGCCGTTGTATCGATTTCGAGGGATTCGCTAACGCGGGCTCGCCACGGCCGCCGCGGTGACGGGAGAAAGGAACTTATGGCGGAGGGAAACATTGCGTTTGGCATCGGCCGCTATCGGCGCGTGGTGCTGAAATTGTCGGGCGAGAGTTTTGCTCCGGTCGGCGAGCGCGGCATCAGCATGGAAGAGGTCAGCCTGATCGCGCAGCAAACGGTCAAGGCGGCCCAGCGTGGCGTGCAGATCGCCATCGTCATCGGCGGTGGGAACATTCTGCGCGGAGCCCGGTTCACGGCCAGCAATTCTTCGATTCAAGAGGCCACGGCCCACTACATGGGCATGTTGGCCACGGTGATCAACGGGCTGGCGTTGCAAGATGGACTGGAATCGCTGGGCTGCGAAACGCGCCTGCTCACGGCGATCCGCATGGAGGGGGTGGCCGAGCCGTACATTCGCCGCCGTGCCCGGCGACACCTGGAAAAGGGAAGAATCGTCATCCTGGCCGCGGGAATTGGCAGCCCGTTCGTGACGACCGACACCGCCGCGGCCCAACGGGCGTTGGA
>Ga0182024_10026869_pt1 | contig 10098 bp, 16 predicted proteins | sample P32metaG_FD_120480 | JGI IMG/M metagenome (GOLD analysis project Ga0182024, IMG submission 120480) | Permafrost microbial communities from Stordalen Mire, Sweden - P3-2 metaG (Illumina Assembly) | ecosystem: Environmental > Terrestrial > Soil > Wetlands > Permafrost | place: Sweden: Stordalen...
CTAAGATAGAATGGCGTTGCGAAGTTGTTCGACATTGTGGTCTTGACTTCGATAAAGTAATCGAGCCTCTCGCCCCTCCAAGTCTCGTCAAGGTATCCCTTCTCGATGCAGACAGCTGTGAGGGCTCCGGCATCGTCGCTGTAAAAGAGGTCGGAGGTCTCTGCGCTGTCCCATGGCTCTAGAGTGGAGTAATCCGGATGTGCTTTGGTGAAGTGCCTGACAGTCCTCTGCCAATTCGGAAACCTGAAGTTGGGCAGCCTTGGGCTGAGGGCGGAAAGAAGCTCGAAGACCTGCAAAACGGTAAGTCAGTGAAAAATGGAGCTACAATCGGCAGGAAAGAATAAGAAAGTGACTGACAAAAAGTTCCCCCGCTGCCCCGACCATTCGCTGCCACTCGGCCTGATCACTGATGTAGAATCTGAACGACTTTTGGCCCGCCACGTTCCCTTGAAGATTCTGGAGTATCACAGGTATGTCGAAGATCGGGTTGTGACCTGGAAAAGGCATGCCTCGTGCTACCTTGGCGACTTGAACAAGCAGTATTCGGTATTGCTCGTCCCGGGTTTGCTCGAAAAGCGAGGGTGAACCTGTAGCATCGATTGCAGCGCCAAAAGGCGAGCGTCCCCCGTTCGCAGGTCGGCGTCCTGGGAGCAGGCCCAGATCTCGCCCTTTTCGCCTGACCCGGGTTCGGTTCGTCGACTCCGAAATCATCATCATCATGCGGCGGCAGATCCAATTTGACAATCCCGTTCGCCTCGAGGATCCGATCCGTGCTGGACGGCTTTCCATGGATGATACTCGCAACGACACTGACAACTTGGGGGTTGAACTTGGAAGGCTTGCATTTCAACAAGCGAGAAGCAAATTCACGAGGTAGGCTTGACGCAATACAAAAGTCTCGGGCGCTCTCATCTACGGGGACGTAGATTTCAAACACTCTGTTCTGTTGCTTCAATATGAAGCTCGCTATTGCCGATAAGCATGACTATCTCCTTTCCATCCTGTGCAACAATTAAGGTCGATGTGATGCTCTCAGTGTTAAACACTCTAGTTCTACGAAGGGCGGAATGCATGATCTCTAGCCCCCGGGATACATGGGGGCTGTCAAAATGTGCCGCAATGCTGTCATGATATATCAGTTTAGCGCGACTTGAGTAAATCGTCTTGGGGCTTACCTCACAAACGCGCTAGCTTTGCGAGCAAGATCACGGGTTCGGTGTCTATTCTCGATACAGAGATCGTCATCAACGACCGTCTGCTCTACAACTGACCGAGACAGGTACCGGTCCGTAAGACCGGCCCACTCGATTAACGGCCTGAGACGCCGCACTTCATCCAGCGTGAAGCCGAGAAATTTGATCCTGTTCTTGAGCGCGTTAGCATAATGCTAGCGGTTAATAATGGCAAAATCTTCGAGGGCCGTCAGATATTTTGAACTTCCGTCCAGCATCCTTACAAGGAAAATGGGACGAGAAGCCAGCTCATCCGCAAATACAGGTCTAGCCCCAATTTCAGGGGGTAGCAGAGCGTGGAGCAACCACAGCAAGTTCTTGACGTAGGGAATTGTCGTGTTGGTGTTGCCGATGTCAAGGAGCTCTTGGTAGACCAGTGCGAGGCTCACCTTTGGAACCCCGAGACAGTCCACAAAGAGCCCAGAAAGGTCCGAGTAGAGCGGTTCTAGGCAAGCCTTGCCAACTATAGCTCCCTCGCCTGACCAGACACACTCGGAGACCTTGAACCATTGCTTGGGCTGATCTAAAAGGGCGTAAATGAGCATTTCCTCTTCAAAGATCTCCCTAAGAGTAGGGTTAGTAGCTGCCGAATAACGAGGAGAAAGTGTGCTTATAGGTGTAAGCTATGAAACTTACCTGACTTTCTTCTGCGCCCCTTCTCGATCCTCTGGCGCCAAGCATTGCACGTGGATTCGTGAATATAGCTAGTGAACGGTCTGAGCGAGCGGACCCTTCGTCTTCGAACCACCGGAGACGATTGTCTGCAGCATCGCAAGAGAGACGTTCAGGTCATCGAATACGCCAATGTGGAAATGTTTCCCGAAAGTGGCCTACTCGTGGACATCGCTGTCTTGCAGAAGGGGTTCAAGTTTGAGGAATGGAATAGCATTGACATCAGCTAGCAGGCTTGCGCAGCGGGCGAGCAGAGGGGGCACAGCAAGGAAAGTGGTTTGTAATGCATGTCTCGCGCCATCTGTGCAGAGAAGCTCGAGCTCGCGGGTGAGTTTTGTACCAAGCTCGTCGGCTTCCCAAAGCTTCTTGTTTTCGGGTACCTGCCAGTTCTGATGGAAGTGGGTAATCAGCTTACCCGGCCAATGCTTGGTAATGTAGAGCCACTCTTTCGAGAATGTCTTCGCCTTGTCAGTTACGTGGTCTCGCTCTGTGAAGATCTGGAACCTCTGTTCGACCCAAGCAGTTTGATAGAGCCAGTTGGGCCAGGTTTCTGCATAGTCGGGCGGTGGCTGCGGTGCATCCTGAAGATACGCCGGATGGACGAAGGACACGTCAAGTTCCTCAAAGTCCGTAGTTTGATCTGAAGATTGCGGTGTTTGTAGCAACGCCGCAGGTGACCACTCACCCTCTCCTGGAAGGTACACGAATTCTATCTTTGGCCACTTGGCTCGCTCTTTGTGATCAAAGATAATAATTGAATTTTGTTCCTCGCCATTGACTCTGTCCCGAGGATGCATCTGGTGCAGGTACCGAAAATGACTGCATGACTGCACGACATTGAGCCCACTCTCCCTCAAGAAATAATTCTTTTTCATGATTAGCTGGCGGACTCTTTGGGGGTCCGCTTCGGTGACACCTAGGGTCTTGTAAAGCTTCCGACAATCCAGATTGGCTGCCGCAGCTAGCAGAATTACAGGAAGGCTTATGTCTTGCGGGATTGGGATGCTATCAATCTCCGGAAAGTAGACCTTCGTGTCATCCGAAGCCGCTGACTGCAAAGTGGCCGAACGCAGAGGCAAGAGCGGCATTCGTTTGAGCTGGGCCTTCCAGTCATGCCGTCTATCCTCCCATGCCTGCATCATCAGCCTCGCCACTCGCGAATGCCAATCTTCACCGCGATCCTGGTACATCTTCCGCATCCACCCACGTTGCCTAACGAAATCTTGCATCCTTGGCATGATATCATCCACCCGGAGATGTTGCAGACCGTACTCGCCGAGAATATCGAGGTCCTTTGGGTCATATGCAGCGGACAGGTACCTTTCCACGGGCAGGTCAGGGAAGAGTGGGTTTCCATCCTTGTCGAGGTGTTCTCCCTTGAGTCGCCCGAGTTCGGAGATCCTGTACAATTCCTTGGAGGCTACCTGTCGAGGGCGGAGAAGACGCTTCTCGCGAAAGACCCCGCTGAGGCAGGTGACTAGGTCTCTCCAGTAGGAATCTAGTGGGAGACTCTGTTTGCGAGGGAGGTAGCGCATCCACTTGTGCTGAAGGCTGGGGTGCATGCAAAGCTGCTGGACGCCGTTGACAAAGGCATCTACAATTGCTTGACGGAGTCTAATGTTCCTGTCAGATGTAGTGACGATATCTTGTCGGTTAGCTTGCGTGACAAAGTCGGAATGAATCCAAAACTGTACTCAACGTCAGCACCAACCCTAAAAGTCTGCCCTAGAAGATCTGAGAGTGGTGCGGGCTCACATTGAAGCCAACCTTCCGGACAGGCATGAAGGCGAAGAGCTCTTGCAGCTCAATCACGGGCTCACCATTGATGTCCAATGGAAATGCCAGAACCACTTGGGCCGTTGAGTACGCCTTGGTTGCCTCCTCGGCTTCAGTGTATGTTCGATTTTCATTCTTAGACAACCTCCGAGCCAAGTGTGATGTGATGTGGAATCGATGGATTATCTTCCTGAAGGTCGTACCCTCACGTTCGACGCTGTGCAGCCGAACTGAGCTGCCCAGGATGTCTTGCTCCATCGTGGTTCGTCTTGACCAAGTGGGCTGCTGGTCATGGCTGAACACGGTGATCTCGATGATCCGCAGGTTCTTCAAAAATAGTAGGACCGTCCCTTGTAGATCCCAGAGCTGTTTGATAATGTCGTCCCGCCGACGCTGTAGGTTCTCTGCGACACCGTTGTCGTGGAAGTACAGGGAGATGCTTGTAAGTGGCCCCGACAGTTCCGTCTGAGGCTCAAACCAAATGGGTGTGACCATGCCCACCCCGGAGTCCCCCTCGCGATGCTGGAAGAAAAACGAAAAGGGCCCGGACTGGATCTGAACCTTCCACGCAGCCATGAAAGTCGACTTGAACCCGATGCCTTTCTCGCCGATATAGCCCTGCGCCCCGTGCTCGAGCTCTTGCCGATGCTACAGATGGCTTTGATGTTCTCGTCGGTGAAGCCGTCCTCGTTGCACTCCACAACTAGCCTGTCATGATAGACAAGGAAAGCGATGTATGGAGCATGATTTGCGGCTTGAGCTTTCGTGTAGTGATTGTCATCTGCGTTCTGGAGCCGTTCGAAGATGAAGCGCGCATTACTTGTGTACAGGTTATGAGCCAGCCTGGGAGCGACAGTCAGCTATATCGGCGCAATTGTTGCGATTGCGATAGGAGTGCTCTACGTCAACACAGAGGAGGCGATCATGTCATCCTTGTTCCGCAACGCTTCCTCGACCACGAGCCGGACTTGGGCATCCATCGCCGCCAGCATTTCTATCGGGATGTAGCCATGACCGCGGGCGATGTTCTCCACTAGCTTGCGCGCTTCGTTGCGATCAAGGCCGGTGCCGTTGACCATGCTTGCCATCGTCGTAGGTGATTCTGGTGGTTCGGGAGATTCGGGAGATTACATCGAGGAGCACCGGTGAAGCTTAAGGAATCATTAATGTCGGTCGGGAGAGACAAGACCAGCTGATGGTCGTCCACATCGATTAGTCGGCAGCGTCTCTTTGCCCTCTCAGGGCGGTAGTGATGGTTCGCCGGCGTGTCCATCTCCCAGGTTGTTGTTGTTGCTACATGCCCGTTCAAGGTTGCCGAACAATAGTTGGCCCCCTGCTTAGCCAACGTCGTTGCTGGTTGATTCGCGAGATGCCGTCCATCCTTGCCTTCGCAGGTTAGTGACCTCCGGGGCTGGCGTCTAAGCAGCCACTAAACCCTACGTTAGTGGTCCAAATTTACCGTACGGAGGCTGCGGTCAAAAGTATGGAGATCACAGGGCTCGGCCCCTGTAACTACAGGCTATATGCCACCTAGCGAAGTCACAGCGCTAGCAGAGCAACTACAGCGCTTAAGCGAAAGCCCTAGGGTGCCCAGCCTGAAATTACTACTAAACCCGATATGAGCATGAAATTCCCTTTTAGGGTGAAAAGCCTGCAATTTTAAGGGGTTTTAGGGTATTTGTCCCGACATGATAGCGCATTGTAGGGGCTCGGAACCCTTTAGGACTCTAGAGTCCTGATAATATCTATACTTTGTTATAAGCTAAATGTTAGTAGTTAAGATGCAATATAAGATTATAGTTTGTTTTAGGCGTTTAACTTATACTAGGTTTAATTTGTTTAGTATAGATTGTTACTAACAAGCAGCTTAAATAATTTCTTAAAAATTTCCTTAAAACTATAAAACAAATAACTAGACCTTGTAAACACTATACCTTTGCAAGATGTTAAAGTTTAAATCTAACTCTAAGTTAAGACAAACTGTATTTCTAGGTTTAAGCTTACGTAGTAAGAAAACAACTTTAGAGGATTGTTAAGAGAAACCAGCCTTCGCAAAACGGAAAATTATACAAACGCAAATGAGATTTCCAAAGAATAAAAGATAAGACTATAGAAGAGCGCCGGAATAGGCGCATACCTAGGAGCTCTTAATTGCCTGTCTAATTTAGTAACGCTAGTCGTCTTAAAAAAGGAAGCCTTTTCTGGACCCTAGAACTATTAGGCGGAGCCGAAATGGGCTTTTACAATACCAGAATAGGTCCTTTGACAATAGCGTTTGGCGCCTGGTTTAGCCGCGGATCCCAAAGGGAGAATTCTTGATACGAATTATATAGATTTTGCAAAGTCGTAAGTGGTTAGTGTCAAACGTCGTATGTGCGTTAAATACACACAAAAGAGCATCAAATTATCAGTTTCTACAACTACAGCTTTCATCACCAAACTGATTGGTCCAGTCCTGCCACTATTTGCATGTATGATCTCAAACTATCGATCTAGCCTGCCCCTTTAAAATCGGCTTCAAAGTCCCTCGCAAATATACGTCGGCCTCATCGAGAAGCAGAGCCTTCCCGTGGGCAGCAAGCTCGAAGATGTGCGAGAGCTGCTGTTCGAGCTGCTTTGGATTATTGCTCAGATCTCCAGTGTAAGGGGATGTATAGCCTCGGGTGTGGATTACTGTATAACCCAAGTGCAGCAAAGTATGCCTCGTCGCCTACTATAAATTCTTCAACCCATGAAATCTTGTAAGTCGTATGAGCCTCCTTGGTATATGAGGGCAAGAGGGAGCTTTGTTCCGTCGGCGCAGATACATGCAAGAAGAATGAGAAATTCCCGGCTCCCATCTTGAGCTGCACCTATTACTCGTCCAGTTTTAAGAACATGTCTTGTCATAAAGCGTTTAACTGCATGTGCTAAACCTAAAAGGAAGCCTTTCTCATCCCAGTTGTACATGTTCTCGGCCGTGATGTTGTATTCTTTGATACCTTCAATCAACTTGGTAGATATTAGCCTATATTATTCAAGGTACAATAAGACAACGCAAAAAGACACTGTAAAAGTCAAACCAGATCAAATAATAGCTTAATCATTAGCACATACTCTGCTTGAACTCGCATGCTGTCAATGTTGCGCAAATACAAGCTCTCAAGTCGACCCTGGTGTCTCTTGATAAATCCGCTAGCTCAGTTCTTTCCAACGGGACGCTCGATCATTTCCTCAGCCAGATTCCGGACAATTGAAGACGTCGAAGGCAAACCACGATTTGTGAGCATGTTTATATGCCTAATCAACTGCTCCTCCTGCTCAATTGTCAGGTTTTGTCGATGTATCGAATTAGCAAGGGCTCGGGAATTTTGCTGTCCATCGAAGCGTCGTTGTAGCGTCCGACGGTTTACCGGAGGAAATTGACGAGCAATATCACTAAAATTAGGTTTATCGACCGCGCGGCATGCATCTAGAGCTAGTTGCATTTGCATCTCTGCATTGACAGTTGAATTGGCTATGGTGTTGTTGACTAATTAGGTAGCAGGGTGGTTAAGGGGTTCTGATCAAAATCGCGAAAAAAATGGTCGTTGAGCCGGGGTGGTCGTTGGAGTAGGGATTTCGGTTACTTACAGTAGTAGCTTGGATAAATAATTGCACACCCTGTCAGACCCATAGAACCCCTGCATCAATCACAAGATCAAACGCTGCTTTTAAATAATTTCTTTTGTGACTGGCTTAAGGAGAATAGAGTATTCTATTCGAATATCAACCAAATACGAAGATATTAAGCTAAAGAAAGAAGAAAGAAAGATTAGGAGTTATGCTCCAGATTATATCCACGGGGACAGGTCAGGTGATAGGCCCTTCCTTCAGGGCCGCCACACAGTTTATAGACTATAATGCACTTTTTGAAGTGTTACCAATTGTACTGCATCAGCGTTGCCAGATCGTCAAAAAGAAGCATTTTATAGTTGTCACAGTAGAGCTGGAGCAAGGTTTAGGATAAATAGAAAGATTGTGCTTCAACCTCCACCGACTCTTCCCCGCCCCTTCAAAAGTCTCAAATCTTATTCAAATTCATCCAATTCCTAATAAAACTATACGGCACCATCTCCTCCCTACCCCGTCTCAGCGTAGGATAAACCCAAATCGGACAACACCAACTCATCCAGCACCCCACCCATACACACCCCAGCACCTTCGCCCAGCCTCCTACCCTTCCCTTCCCCATCGCCCTCTGATAAATAGCAATAGCAGTATCTTCAATCATGATACCCATTACTTGGGCAGGGAAGAAGAGGATTGCGCCCCGGATTTGTTCGGTGCCTTTTGTGGAGCTGAGGGGGGAGACGGCGTGGGAGAGACCGGAGAGGGCGAATGCGAGGAAGTTCATGCTGTATCGAGAGACGAGGCCGGATTGGAGGGAGGAGGGAAGTAGGAGGTTGGTGAGGGCATTGGCGTTGGAGGAGAGAGGGGATTGGAAGATTTGGTGCCAGAAGCGGCTGTGAGATAAGTTATTTGAGCTCGACTGTAAAAATAAAAGAACTTGGAGTTTTGTATGCTTACCCCCAATAATTGCGGACTCTGTATGCAGAAGTCCAAGGCCCAATAAGAGGTGGAAAGTTTCTAGGAGCATAAACTCGAGAACCAACACAAACACACGCTACTATAGCATAGATATACTGCATAAGTAGATACGTCGAAGCCCAAACACTCACATACGTCAGAAACCGGAACTTGATTTCCTCCCAAGTAACTTCATTTAATCTGGCAAAGAAAAACTCTTGATGTTGCGAATACAATCCTAGATCAGGAGCACGTTGGCAAGTAAGGATATCCAAAAGTCCGTATGCGACGAAAATAGTGAGAAATTTCCGAACAAGAAACTTGCTGCGGGATGGAACGTATGTTGGATTTGATTCGTCGAACTTGGGAATGTTCCTCACTTCGTAGGGAGTGCCGATGTTTCGGTGGTTGATTATGAGATAGTCGAATGCTTGGAATGCGGTCATTTTGGTGAACTTTTGAACAGGGGCGGTTTTCTTGTCGCTGAGCTTTCCGTTGGGGGTAGCTCCATCTTTCTTCTTGAGAAGTTTTGTCTCATCGCGAAGGAAGTAGAGGTCGATAACTCGAAGAAGATCTGCAACTATGAAGTTTGCAATCAGAGGATCGAAGCCTGCGATGTGTCCCATGAGATTTGGCATTGTGAGGAGAAGATAGATGTCTGATGCGATGAGACCAGTGACCAGAAGTCGGAGTGAAACCAGAAGTCGGAGTGAAAGAGGACGACTCGTATAAGCTGTAACAACAACGAATGCAAATACAGTGGAAAGAATATAGAGATGTTTAGTTGTGTTTGAAATAGGCAGAGCCAAATCAGATATATCATCGAGTGTAGGCATTTTGACAATTGATTTTGAATTGTGAAAACTAACAATGAAAGTAAACGCTCAGAAATTTGAATAGCGGAAGGAAATGGAAATGATCCTTTGCCAAAATCGTGGACATCTTAGTTTACTGGGACCAGTTGTTGTTAGTAAATGCACGTTTTAACGGAGCTTTACTCCGTACCTCCGTGATAAGGTTTGCCCCCACGGGCAGGGGATTCTACAATATCGCGGCTTCTCGCTAAAAAAATTAATCGTCGGAACTGACCGAGCCTCCAACGTCGCTTAGCTCCTAGGTTAGTTGGTAAAAGCAAGTGCGTAAATATGACACTTGAAAATCAATTGAAGTACCATCCTGGCTACTTTGTATGTAAAGGCACTTACATAAATCATTAAATATCTTAAAAACCATGAATACTATATAATCAACCCTTGTTCGATATCACCTGTGCCAAGAATAGTCCTTAGGTATTAGGGTTATATACTGGAGTCATCTGACCCATCTAATCCTAACGAGCCAGAATCATTATCGTCGTCACTATCTACCGTTAAGAATGCTTAGAATGGTATATAGTGTAAAGGAGGCAAGTGGATTTGCTGTCAAAGTGCACGATAATCGAAAGCAAGGTAATAAGGGCTCATGCTGCTAAGGAGTGTAAAGGGACTCTAAATAAGAAAAGTGTCGCACAAATCGCTCAGTCGGCTTCGGTGCTCTAAACCAAAGAAAAGGGCTACATAGACGCCTAAAGGCTTCTGATAACCGCATAATAAATTAAGGGCCTTGCCAAATCGAGTTGCACAATTACTAAATCGAGTACCGAGGTTCGGCGATACCAGGTATGCCTCTAGTACTCGGAATTCTTAGTGATCTACACCAAAATTGATGTACACTGCTCATTCCCACATCTGTTGTCGCCCTTTGCCTTTGATTGTTTGAAGTTATTCAAAGATTTCGACAATGCCTTTAGTCGATGAGCTAGATCTACTTAGTCCACTACCACCTACAACCCAATACTCCAATCTTGAGGCAATTAAGACAGCCCTGTAAG
>Ga0182024_10026870_pt1 | contig 10097 bp, 9 predicted proteins | sample P32metaG_FD_120480 | JGI IMG/M metagenome (GOLD analysis project Ga0182024, IMG submission 120480) | Permafrost microbial communities from Stordalen Mire, Sweden - P3-2 metaG (Illumina Assembly) | ecosystem: Environmental > Terrestrial > Soil > Wetlands > Permafrost | place: Sweden: Stordalen...
ACACCATACAGAAGCCCTGAGGCGAGGCCAAAGAGGGGGGCGCGCAGCTGCCGGCTCCGAACCGAGGAGCCGTGCGCGCGATCAGCTGCGACGAACAGCACCAAGCTGACCGAGGCCACCGGCAGCGACACTGCGAGGAGCGCGAGGACACTGCTCGATCGGCTGGCTTGATCGGCACGCGGGTCCACGGACAACCCGAGCAGCACCAAGGCTATGAGCACCGCAGCCATGCCGACGTACTCGAGCGCACCGAGGCGATCGCCGAGCACGACGTGCGAGAGGACGAGCAGGAGGACGATCCCGATCGCCAACGCCGCCTGGACGATGGAGATTGGCGCGAGCGTGAGAGCGAGTACCTGGAAGCCAAGACCGAGAGCCAGACAGGAGAACCCCAGCATCCACAAGGGCTCCGTGAACAGCGTGCGAACCATCTCCACGCTCCGGCGGGCGTGGAGGGGAGGCAGGCGCTGAATCGCGAGCTTCTCGATCACGATCCCGACGTTGTACACGAAGGCCGAGAGGACCGACAGGGCGATGCCCGCCGTGAGGTGATTGCTCACAGGGGCTTCCGGGCGGACGCGAGAAGGATCGACGACAAGCTCGGCGTGCGGCACAGCAGGCGGTCGAGAGGCTTGAACAGCCTCGGGACGTCGTGGTACGGGGCGCCCCTGATGTCGATGCTCACGAAGCCGTTGGCGTCGAGAAGGCCAACGAGCGCACGACGCGTGAAGACGCGGAGGTGGCCGACGACGTCGTGGCCCGGGCGTCCGTAGATGCCGCGGAGACTCACCTCAGTGAACAGTGGCTGTATTCCCATGGCGAGAAGCACCCTGTTGTACCAGGCGGCGAGATTCGGCGTGGAGAGGAACAGGGTGCCCCCGGGAGCAAGGACGCGCCTCGCCTCGGCAAGCGCGGCATCAGTGTCGACCAGGTGCTCGATGAGCTCGCTCATGACGACGAAGTCGACGGTGCCCGAGGCGAGCGGCAATCCTGGGGCGTCCGCCGAGGCCCGTGCCACCGTCAGGCCGCGAGCCTGGGCCCGGCGCAGCGCGGTCATCGACCAGTCGAAGCCGAAAATGGCGATCCGGAGGCCCGGTCGCGACGAGCAGGCGGAGACGGCCACCGATGTCGCCATGCCATCGCCGCAGCCGATGTCGATCGCGAGAAGTTGTTTCCCGGCAGCCGTCGCGATGCCTGTCAGCATCGCCGCCTGCAGCCGTGCTCGTTCGATGCCCGAGCTGAGAGGCGTCGCCGGATCCTCGTACAGTTGGCGGAGGGCGGGCTGGGTCATGGCGGGTTCACCGGCTGGCGAGAGCGTCCGCGTCGGACCTCAGACGGTGTCAAGCGAGGCGCTCGGCACCGCCTGGTTGCGCTTGCCGTGTGTTGCCAGATACCGCGAAACCGCCTCGGCGGCGACGTCCTCGAAGGCGTCAACGGTCTCCGCCCACGAAATGCTGCGCGCCCGTTTCATGGCGGTTTCGCCGAGCTGGGCGCGGAGGGGTGCATCCTGCGCGAGGCGGATCCAATGGCTCGCGAAGTCGTCGACAGTCGCGGCAAGCAGCCCGGTCCGGATACCAACGATCGCGTCTCGTACACCCGGCACGTCGAAGCCGATGGCCGGCGTGCCGCGGACTGCAGCCTCGGTGATGACAAGACCCCATCCCTCCCAAGAGGCGGGATGCAGGAGCACCCACGCCTCGCACATCAGCCGGTGCTTCTCGGCCTCCGAGACGAAGCCCGTGAACTCGACCCCCTCGCCGCTCAGCGCCTCGAGGCGCCCCCGGTCCTGGCCGCCGCCGACGACGATCAGCTTGCCACCGGTCACGGGATAGACCGACCGCCACATCTTGAGGAGCAACTCGATTCGCTTGTATCCGACGAGCCTTCCTACGGCGATGAACAGCGGAGTGACCGATTTCGGGTACAGGGGGGGTGGAATCGCATAGCCCTGAGGGAGATGTCGGATGCGATCCTCCGCGACGTTCAGCGCCTGGAGCGATGCTCGCGTAGACGGGGATATCGTCATGATGAGGTTGTTGCGGTGAACCCAGGGCATGACTTTCGCCTCGACCGTTCTGCCGAACGACGCCACGACCGGATTGAAGCGGTCTCGCCAGAGCTCAGTGTGAATGTGGTTCACGAGACATACGCTCGGCCCACGCCGCCATAAAGGAGTAAGGAACGGCATACCGTTGCACACTTCAACGACTAGATCAGTGCCCCTGAAGGATCGGAGATACTCGAGCGGAGCGCGGAGATATTGGGAGAACTCGCCGCCCGATGCGGTGATCCTATACAGGCGCTGCGGGTCGACGGGCGCGCCGCAAAGGAGGGCGGTGTCGTACCCTCGCGCGGCGAGGCCCGAAGCGAGCTCGTGGACCAGTTGCTCCGACCCGCCAGCCAAGGGATTCGCCAGATCCCTCCACGAGACGAACAAGACGCTCTTCGGGTGTGCCGGCCATCCAGGCGGCGGCCGGGTTCGGGTCCGACTCGACATGGGACGCGACCCGTTCACGCTCGGCGCGGTGCGTCGACGATGGTCAAACCCGAGCGCGCCCCGCCTCGACTCCGTCTGTCTCTCTGAAATGACGCTATCCCCTTGATAGGCGCCAGTCTCAGGCCGGCGTGCCGTCATCCTAGCAAGACTGACTGTTGCGCGAATCTTGAGCGCCGTAGGACGGCCATGGCGGTTCCGCCCGGCTGGGGTTGCGCCCGAGCCGTAGCGGCTACTTTCCGGGTCGCAGGCGCTTTCGTCGGGCAGTCCCAGGACAACCTCCGAGCGGTCGCCGGCGACGCCGCCAGGACCGCCGGCGGCCGATCCCGAAGATGAACCCCGCGAGGCGAGCTCAACAGAGCGCTGCCGAGCTCACCCCGGCACGCACGAGCATGCTGGCCACTGTTCTATACGGTTGCGTCCGGCCGTCCCACTTCGCAATATATCGAATGTCGAAGAGGCCGTGAGGAAAGAAGCATTGGGACCAACTCGGAGGGGACCTCGTAACCGATTTGGTATTCGAGCCCTCCGGCCCAAAATCGCGCGAGCGCGGTCGGGTCGTGACTGTCGATGAGGACGGTGTAGAAGCGTGAGGCCAGGGCGTCGGAGCTTACGGAGTCAGCGGTGATGCCGGGCGATCGCCGGCCACGGCACTTCCGTTCGCCGTGGGTGCCGTCTCGAGTTCAGGGGCGCTCGCCTTCGGCGGCTGCGTGCTGACGGACTTGCGCAGGGTTTCGTAGATGGACAGGCCCTGGCCGACCATGCCGGTGACCATCTCGCTCACGCCCTCGGTGCCGTTCAGCACGGTCAGGTTGGAGCCGGCGATGCCCTTGGCCGCAGCCTCGACGAGCTGGGGTAGAACGTCGATCAGCTTGTTGGCGGCGATGAGTGCCTGGTTGCCGTCGCCAAGGGCGTCGGCCCGCACGTTGATCGCCTCGGCCTCGGCTGCGGCCACGGTGCGCTGGGCGTAGGCGTCGCCGTCGGCTTCGTGCTTCTTTGCCTGCGCGTCGGCGGCGGCTCGCACCTTCTCGGCCTCGCCGTCTGCCTCGGCGAGCACCCGCCTGCGGTTCGCGTCCGCCTCGGTGTTGAAGTTTACGGTGTCACGGTTCGCCTCCGCCAGCGTCCGCTGCCTGAACGCCTCGGCGTCGGTCTCCGCCTTCACCTTGTCCCGATTGGCGTCGGCGAGCGTCCGCGTCTTGTATGCCTCGGCGTCGGCCGGCCGGCGCACCTCGGACTCGAGCTGCTTCTCGGTGAGCTGGGCGTGGCGCTCGGCGAGGGCCGTCTGCTGCTCGATCACCTGCTGTGACGCCTGAGCCTCGGCAAGCGGTCCGGACTGGGCGGCGCGGGCCTTGGCCTGTTCCGTCTCGGCAGCGAAACCCGCTTGCTTGATCTCGGTATCCCGCTTGTACTGCGCCTTGAGCGCGGTGGCTTCCTGCTCGCGCTCGGTGGCCTCCTGGTCCGCCTTGGCGGCTGCGATGCGGGCTTGGCTGGCGACGGCGGCAGCATGGGGCGCGGCGATGTTGTTGATGTAGCCGGTTGCGTCCTCGATCTCCTGAATCTGGAGCGAGTCGACGACGATGCCGAGCTTCTCCATCTCGCCGTGGCTCCCGTCCTTCACCTCCTGCGCGAGGCGGTCACGCTCACGGATGATCTCCTCGACAGTCAGACTGCCGATGATCGAGCGGAGGTGGCCGGCGAAGATTCTGCCAACGAGCTCCTCCATGCGGTTCTGCTCGGCGAGGAATCGCCGTGCGGCGTTCGCGATGGAGACGGGGTCGTCACCGATCTTGAAGGCTGCGATCGCGCGGACCCTGAGGCGGATGCCCTGCGTCGTGATGCACTCCTCGGCGATCTCCGACTCGCGCAGCGACAGCGAGAGGATCCGCGCCTTTTGCTTGATCGGGAACACGAAGCAACCATGGCCGGTGACGATCCGGAACTGAGTGTCCTCGGCGTTCCGGCGCGAGCCGGAGATGAGGAGCGCTTCATTCGGTGCGGGCACCCTCCAGAACAGCATTGCTTGGCCTCCTAACTCGACCGCTCGCTCACGGCACGCGGGTAACGCTAACTGTGCGGCCCGAGAGGCACTCCACGACGACGACGCGGGAATTCTTGGGGATCGTCTCGTCGCTGCAGGCGGCGTAGGCCTCGGTGCCGCCGCGGATCGGCAGGACAACTTCGCCGGTTCGCGTGGCTGAGATGGGCACGGTCACTTTGCCCACGGTGCCGACGAGATCCTGGTCCAGTTCCTCCACAAGTCACGCTCCCGGGCGGTGATGCCCTCACGACTGTACTGGTGAGCTGGAGGTCGTCCTTTCGGGAGCGATTGCTCAGCCGGCGCGTGTCAGTGCCGAGAGGGCGGCGTTGAGACGATCGAGGGTTGGCTCGATCCAGGGCAACGTCTCCGGCTGGCGATGTTCGAGCGCAATGGAGCGTTGCTGGTCGTCGTCGCCGTAGAGCAGGCTCGTGGCCACGCGGATCGTGAGCGTGTGCTCGTCGTCGCCGAATGCCGACCCGGGCAGAACGGCGACGTTGTGGTCGCGGAGAAGGACTCCAGCGAGATCGCTGGATGTGTCGACCCCGAAGTCCCGCGCGAGGCGCTCCCGATGCGACGCAAAGTCGGGGTAGAAGTAGAAGGCGGCCTGAGGGCGCGCCATTTCGGCTCCCGCCGCCGTGAACAGGTCGGCAACAGTGCGAGCGACGCCGGCATGCAGCGCCCGGGCGGCGTCGATGCGGGCCCGCAGCACCGGCGGCTCGGTGAAGGCCCAGGCGGCGGCGTGCTGTACCGGTTGCGCGGGACTGGACCAGATCTCGCTTGCGATCGAGGTCACGCCTTCGAACAGCGTCCTGCCGAGCGGGCTGTCCGGCAGGCGTGTGACGCCGATGCGCCACCCACCCAGAGCGAGGCTCTTGCTCAGCCCGGTGGTGATGACGGTCCGCTCCGGAGCAACCTGAGCAGGGCTGAGGAACGGCTCGGCCGGGTCGTGGAGGAGATCCCGGTAGATCTCGTCGGAGATGATCGCCAGGTCATGGCGGTCCGCGACCTCGCAGACCTCGCGTACCAGATCAGGGCAGGCGAGGGTGCCCGTGGGGTTGTCAGGAAGGGTCAGTACGACGCTGCGCAGCGGCCGGTCGGCGGCTCGCGCGCCTCGATGGCGGCGGCGTCGAGCTGTTGTGGGTCGGGCACGCCACCGTGCCCGGGGACCGTTGGCACCCAGCGGGCCCGCCGGCCGAGGAGAGCCGCTTGGGCGGCGTAGCTGACCCAGCTGGGACGGGGCAACGCGACGTCACCTCCGAGCGCGAACATAAGTGCGAAGAGGAGAGCTTTCGAGCCGGGGCCGGCGACGACGAGGTTCGGGTCGGTGGCGAGATCACGCCGGTCCCAGTACCCGGCGGCGGCAGCACGCAACGCCTCGATGCCGGCGACCGGTCCGTAGCCGTTTCGGCCGGCGGCCTCCGCCAGCGCCGCTCGAAGCTCGGGATGCACCGGCAGTCCCGCCTCACCGAACGCCAGCGGCACCACGAGCTGGCCGCTCCGGCGCTTCAGTTCGACCGTCTCGTTGATGGCCAGAGTTGCGGAAACAGCCACCGGATCTCCTCTCGGGGGTGAATCGGTTGGCGAATTGTGCCCGATGGAGAGGCTTGTGCACTGGCGATCAATAAAGGACTTGACCTTTGATAGCCTCGCCACCGGCAGCTAACCCGGTCGGCCCGCCGGCCGGCCGGACCGGGTCGGGAGGGGGCAGAACGTGAGCCAGACGGCGACACAGACCCCGAACGAGGGCGCTCTCGGAGCGGCAAACCCAGGCGCGATGAGCCTCGCCGGACCTGCCGTCCGTCTCGTCGGCGTGCGGAAGTCCTACGGCTCGGTGGTGGCCGTGGCGAGCGTCGACCTCGAGATCGCCGACGGTGAATTCTTCACGCTCCTCGGGCCGTCGGGTTCCGGGAAGACGACGCTGCTGCGCATGATCGCGGGATTCGAGCGACCGGACAGCGGCACGATCGACCTGGCAGGCCGCGACGTGACACGGACGCCGCCGTACGCCCGGAACGTCAACACCGTGTTCCAGGATTATGCGCTCTTCCCTCACATGACCGTCCGGGAGAACGTCGAGTACGGATTGCGAGTCGGGAGGGTACCGAAGCCGTCCCGCCAGGAGAGGGCGGCCCGAGCGATCGAGATGGTGCAGCTCGGCGGCCTCGACGAACGGAAGCCGGTGCAGCTCTCCGGCGGGCAGCGACAACGCGTCGCCCTTGCCCGGGCCATCGTGAACCGGCCGCAGGTGCTCCTGCTCGACGAGCCGCTCGGCGCCCTCGACCTGAAGCTGCGCCAGGAGATGCAGCTCGAGCTCAAGCGGATTCACCAGGATGTGGGCATCACGTTCGTCTACGTGACTCACGACCAGGAAGAGGCGCTCACGATGAGCGACCGGATCGCCGTGATGAGTGCGGGCCGAATAGAGCAGATCGGCGCGCCGACGTTCGTCTACGAGAAACCCGCAACGGAGTTCGTGGCTGGTTTCATCGGGGTGTCCAACCTCCTCGAACGGGACGGAAGGCGCTTCACCGTGCGTCCTGAGAAAGTGCACCTGCTCGACGAGGACGAGGTTGCGCCGCCGGACATGCACACAGAGGCGGGCCGGATTACCGAGGTCGTCTATCTCGGCATGGTGACGCGCTACATCGTCGACCTCGACGCCGGCGGCCGCCTCGTCGCCGTGCGCCAGAACCTGGAGACGGTCGCCTCGGACGTGCTCGAGGCCCAGGACCGCCGCGTGCGCGTGGCCTGGCGCCCGGAGCAGACATATCAGATCAGCCCACAGGCTCCGAGCCCAAAGACTCAGGACAGCCCAGAGACTCAATACGGCCCAAAGACTCAGGACAGCCCGAAGACTCAGGACAGCCCGCGAACGACCAGCGCCGGCGGAATCGACAACGGAATCGACCATGGCCAAAGGGGATCATCATGAATCTGTCAATGACGCACGTTCGGCGCGCCGGCGCGGTGAGCGTGCTCGCAGCCGTGGCACTGCTCGCAGCGGCGTGCGGGAGCAGCACCTCGACGCCGGCGACGACAGGTGGTGGAGGCGCTGGCCTCGGTGTGCCGCCGACACAGAGCATGCCGGTCCTCTCCTCGATCGGAAAGGGCGAGGGCCACCTCAATCTCGTGGCATGGGAGGGCTACGCCCAGCCCGAGTGGGTAAAGCCGTTCGAGCAGGCGACCGGGTGCCAAGTGAGCGCCAAGTACGCCGGCTCGTCGAGCGAGATGGTGCAGCTGATGACGACGCCCGGCAACCAGTACGACCTGGTATCTGCCTCCGGCGACGCGGACCTGCGCCTCATCTACGGCGGTGCCGTGCGGCCCATCAACATCAATCTGATGCCGAACTGGAAGAATTTCCTATCGTTTCTGAAAAGCCCTGACTTCAACACGGTAAACGGGCACCATTACGGGATCTCCTACGAGTTCGGCCCGAATGTCCTGCTGTATTCGAAGAAGGCGTTCCCGTCAGGTCCCCCGACGTCGTGGTCGGTCATCTACTCATCCAAGTACAAGGGCGAGGTGACCGTACCGGACAATCCGATCCAGATCGCGGACGCGGCGTTGTACCTCGAGAGCACGACGCCCTCGCTCGGTATCACCGACCCGTACGAGCTCACCACACCACAGTTCGACGCGGCCGTGAACCTCTTGAAGGCCGAGCACGTGCTCATCGCCAAGTACTGGGACCTGGCGTCACAGGAGATCTCGCTGTTCTCGAGCGGCACGACCGTCGTCGGGGCTGCATGGCCGTACCAGACGAACACCCTCGTCGCCGAAAAGGTGGCAGTCGGGGACACGATCCCAACTCAAGGCGCCACCGGCTGGGCGGACACCTGGATGCTGGCAAAGAACGCCCCTGACCCGAACTGCGCCTACAAGTGGATGCAGTGGGTGACGACGCCGCAGATCCAGGCAGAGGAGGCCGACTACTTCGGCGAGACGCCCGCCAACCACCTCGCCTGCCCCATCATGAACAAGATCCAGGCAGGCTCCTGCTCCGCCTATCACGAGAACGCTCCGCTCAGCTACTTCAAGACCATCAAGTTCTGGAAGACGCCGCTCGCGACATGCGACAACGGCAAGGACGACTGCGTGCCGTTCAGCCAGTGGGTGAGCGCCTGGACTCAGATCACGGGCTAGGCGTGAGCTCTTCTCGGGGGCCTCGTCGATGACGACGACGGGAACGGAGCGGCCGGCACCGGCAGGGCCGCCTGCAGCGCCTCCGGCGCCGGCGGGGCGCGGGATCGCCAGGATCTCCGCGGCGCTGTGGCGGCGCGCCTGGCTGCGGGCGACGCTGACGCTGTCGCCGCCGTTGGCGTGGTTTCTCGTCATCTACTTCGCGTCCCTTGTCCTCATGCTCGTGACGGCCTTTTGGACCGTCAACTCGTTCACGAACGAGCTGGAGCACAGCTGGACCCTCGCCAACTTCCGGCAGATTCTCACAGGAACCTACCTCACCATCATCGGCCGGACCGTGGCGATCGCGGCCATCGTGACGGTTACCGACGCCGTCGTCGCCTTTCCGTTCGCGTATTTCATGGCTCGGGTGGCGTCGCCTCGGACGAGAAACCTGCTGTTTCTCGCCGTGCTCCTGCCGCTCTGGCTGAGTTACCTCGCCCGGGTCTTCGCCTGGATCGCCATCCTCGAGAAGAACGGGGCCCTCAGCTGGGCCGTCAGCCATCTCGGTCTCGGCGCTCCGGTGCTCGCCTATTCCAACACCGCCATGTGGATCGTGTTCTGCTACATCTGGTTGCCCTTCATGATCGTGCCGGTATACGGGGCGCTCGAGCGCATCCCGGACTCCCTCATCGAGGCGTCGATGGACCTGGGAGGCAGGTCATGGCGAACCTTCCGACAGGTGATCCTGCCGCTCGCCCTGCCGGGTGTCGCCGCAGGGTCGATCTTCACGTTCGCGCTCACGCTCGGCGATTACATCACGCCGATTCTGATCGGCGGTGCCAGCTCCAACTTCATCGGGAACGCCATCTACGACAACGTGGGGCTCGCCAACAACCTGCCGTTCGCGGCTTCGCTGGCCGTGGTACCGATCGTCATCATGTCGGTATACCTTCTCGGAGCGCGCGCCCTCGGCGCTTTCGACGCGCTGTGACGGCCGAGTGATGGAAGGTCGCTTCACCCGAATCGGGCTGCGGGTGTGGACGGTCCTCGTCCTGTTGTTCATCTTCACGCCGATCGTGACCATCGTCGTGTTCGCCTTCGACAAGGTGAACGTCGAGACCTTCCCGATCCACAGCTGGTCCCTCCAGTGGTTCAGCTTCGCCTGGCACGACCCTCAGGTGCGGGCGGCCCTCGTCGTGTCGTTGAAGGCGGCTGCGGCAGCTTCCAGCGTCGCGCTCGTGCTCGGCACGGCGGCGGCCTTCGGGGTGCACAGGTTCCGATTCTTCGGGCGGGACGCGATTTCTCTACTACTGGTTCTGCCGCTCGCCCTGCCCGGGATCATCACCGGCCTCGCGCTGCGCTCGTTCTTCACCTTCGACGGCATCAACCTCTCGCTCGTCACCATCGTCATCGGCCACACGACGTTCTGCATCGTCGTGG
>Ga0182024_10026871_pt1 | contig 10097 bp, 10 predicted proteins | sample P32metaG_FD_120480 | JGI IMG/M metagenome (GOLD analysis project Ga0182024, IMG submission 120480) | Permafrost microbial communities from Stordalen Mire, Sweden - P3-2 metaG (Illumina Assembly) | ecosystem: Environmental > Terrestrial > Soil > Wetlands > Permafrost | place: Sweden: Stordalen...
ATCGTTGGATCGCGGGTCTGCTGGCGAAAAACTGAGTCCAACTTAGTGGTCTGGGAAATGATTTCGAGGGGCTAGTTTTTGCTTCTAAGTGGCGTCGCTTCTATAGGGTAATTTGAAGCTAACCGCCCGTGCGCCTATTCTAATTGACTTGCGTTCTTTCTCGCCATTGGAAAACCTGGCTTCAGCGAATGGGCATGTACTCAGCACTGAAATTATGGAATAAACATGCGGGTTTGAATCCACGGGTGCGGTCGGAAATAAATTTCGCGCCCTCTAAGTCGATTGTGCGCCCTTTTCGGAGAATGCCTTTGATTCCGGCCGTCGATGCGGCGGGCTTCGCTGGTTTCCAAATATTCCGCAAATGGCAGACCGCATCGTGACTCGCCAACGAATCCAACGTAGCTAGAACTTCAGTGACAAGCCGTGATCTGCGCCTTGCTAGTCCCCATTCATGTGTTTCGTCTTTCCGTACGGGCGACAATACCCGGCTACAACTTTTGACGTATTACTGTTTGGGCGCAGGCATCTGGGCCAGACCATTGACCGTAAAAGCATACAAATACTAACTTGCGGGTGCATCGAAGAGAAAAAGCAAACCGACCACCACTGGGACGAGGGCCGGAAATCTCCTATCTGGCCCTCTCCTTCTCCAAAGACGGGCCTATTCCCCATAAGTTGCGATCATCTAGACGAACGACGCAGGCTGCATAATAAGCCGCTAAGAGCCGCAACTTCCGGCAGTGACGGCGCGAGAGACCGCTATTAGCCACAACCTTCACGGAAGCCAGGAGGATTCTGCGCGGCCGGTTTGTAGGCGGGCGGTAAACGGTGAGAATAAGCGGTGACAGGGGGGAAATAGGCCTGCGATTAGCCCCAAATAAAAAACGCGGCGCGTGTTTAGCGCGCCGCGTTCCTAGACCAGAAAAATCGGTTACTGCCTTAACTGAATGTTATCCTTCGCGCCTGCCGAAGGATTCGTCGACCTGTTGTCGAAGCTAATCGATTCGGACGGCACGCAGAAGTACTCGCCAATCTCGGCGTTGGGGCGCAGAGTCGCGACGCCGACGGTAACCCAGGGCTTGGTGTAAACCTTGGGATCGATAACCGTGAGCGTAGCCTGCATCTTGCCATAATCGAGCCTCTTGTAGCGCTCCTCGACTTTCATCTCGTCGGAATGGGGGAAGCCGTGTACGCGGTCGCGACGATCTTCGGAAACCCACGACCTCGGATCAAAGCCAGTGGCCTCGACGACGAACGTGTCTCCCTCCCAATGGCCAACGGAATAGCCCAAATAGCGCTGGTTCGGGGGATCCTCGGGGAGCTTACGGCCGTCGGTGTAGATGGTGCGCCAGGTATGCGTGAATTCAAAAAATTGAAATACGCGGTCGGGCGTCTGCACAAACTCGTATCCGTAGTTATAGGCGAACGCGCGCGGGTAGCCGAGCGGATCGCAAATATTCATGGGATCCTTGGCGTTCTCAAGGCCGACGTCGCTCTTGGTTGCATCGAAAAGCTTCTGCCCGTAGGGAGTAAAAGGCGGAACCGTTTTCAGATCCAGTTCGATGCCGTTGTCTCCGAACACGCCCGAGAGGTCATGCGCATCAAACTTGTGCGTGTCGACATTCGCCTTCTGGCGATCATCCTCGACGTGAGCGGGATTCTCGCAACGCGGACACGTCTTCCAGCCTGGACCGGGGGTAACTAAAGGCACCTCGATGCCCGGCCTCTGAGCGCGTGCGAACGGAGATACCGCCAGCAGCGCTCCTGTGAAAATTATGCTGCCTAAACCAATCTTTCGCATTTGCTCGCTTGCTCCTTTTATCCGACTATCGCACCGCGAGAACGCAGCATTCCCGCGCAAATCTTCTCCGAACTCCATGAGACGCATAGAAGTTAGCGGGGGTTACATCAATTCCCCGCCCTAAACCATTCCCTCGGGCTTCCGGATTTTATACCGCGAGCTGACCATGGGAATTAAATACATTTTAACTTCTTATATAGTCTTTTTGTGAATAGGTCAATAGAGGCAGCAGGTTGTGGGATTTCGCTGAGGAGAGCCTCACCAGGACCTGCTTGCCCCTACGTCGGTGGCAACCGCGATTGCAGAGAACGGCATGGATACTTTGTTTTTGGGGCAGCCGAATGACCTCGTGGTGCCAACGCTGGGAGTTTCGAACGTGAATGATCTGAGCTTGCCGTCGACACAAGCGGACGCTTGCTCGGTTTCCTACCGTGGCGTGGGAATGATCGGTCTCGATCTGTTACCTATGTCTCGGGTCGGTCAGTTAAGTATGCGGGCAGCTAGAGAATCGGCTGAAAATGATATTTTCCGGCCCACTTTTCGCAGATATGCCCAGGCTGTACCGATTCTCCGGTTCCTTCCTGGAGATCAAACCTCGACATTCCCCGAAAATTCTCCGCCTAATTTTCCCGATGCCCCTTTGAGCCTCCCGAGAGTTCGAATCGTCTGCGCTCGGCTCGCGTAGTTGACCATGCGAGAAGCTCGGGTCGGGCCTGGCGGAACTTGATTTTTTTTCATTCGTACTCAGGGGATGCCTGTACTGAAGACGTTCATGAAACCTTGGCGCCCTCATGTCGGTGTCCACAGGATTTCCTGGTTCTTGGGTTCGCGGTTCTACCTATCTGCGCCCGATGGCCAACTCCCACAGGAATCCCGCCGCATTGGCGATCTGTGAGATCCCCAGAAGCATCGCCATCCGACTCTTCTGCGTTTGCGCCACCGTGAGAGGGTAGCGCAACAGATCGAAATAGAATCCTGGCGGTTCGATCGTCAAGTGCGCTCGGTCCCGTCGAGCCCGCAGTAGCCGGTAACGGAAGGTTCCGCGGCCGTAGCGAAAGTGCTGTCGGCAGAAGGAAAGGAATGTTAAGGGATGGGTATGCGTGACCACAGCCTCGGGGGCATACACCATATGGTATCCGGAGTGGATCCATCGATCGCAAAATTCGCGATCTTCTCCCGTTGCGGTAACGAAAGAGACATCGAAAGCGCCCACGGCCCGGTACAGATGAGTTGGCACGGCGAAATTATTCGGCGTGAAGAATCGGGCGGACTGGTGATCGGCATTATAGTGTTCGTACAGATACATGATGAGTAGATGGCTGGCAGTCGAAAAACTATTGCACGGAAGGGCGCTGATGACGCTTCCTCCAAGAGCGCAGTCGGGATCGGCCGCAAATCGAGCGGCCAGATTCAGAATCCAGTCGGCGGCCGGAGCGCAATCGTCGGCCGTGAACGCCAGGAACTCCCCCTTTGCGATTGCAGCGCCAGTGTTTCTCGCACGGGATAGATCAGCACTAGGCTGCTCGAGCAGGCTCACGGAACACTCGCGCCGGTATGCCGCCACTACCGGATTGAGCGGGATACCTCCTCCGTTACCGACGACGATTACCTCAAAGCGGTCGTGAGGATAATTCAGGCGGCTCAATGCCTTAAGGCATGCACTCAGCTGGCGCGGACGGCCGCTTGTGGGAACCACGATAGAGAAGAATGGTTGGTGTGCCCCCATTTAAGCTTCTCTTCCGCCAAGAACCGGCTCACGACGGAGCCCAGGCCATTCTGCTAGCATTCCTGCCATCGCAATCAATTGCGACCCAAGGAGTAGCGTTGCCAACGCTAAGCCGCGACGGAAGGGGAGCTGGGCGAAAGGAGCCCCCAGTAGGAGGCGATAGTAGCCTGGATCAGGGGAGTAGACTCGCCACCCCTGTCGTGCCCTCGCTTGCTGCAGACGAGCCGCGCCGCGACCGTAGTTGAAATGCTGTTCAACAAAAGTGCTCCACGTCAGTTTGTGAGCGTGGTCGACTACAGCTTCCGGCGCGTAGATCATGCGGTAGCCGCGGTGTTGCCAGCGTCCGCACAGCTCACGATCCTCCGATGCGGCCGTTTTAAAAGAGTCGTCGAATCCGCCAACGTTGTTAAAAGCATCCGCCGGAACCGCGAGGTTGCTGGTGGTGAAGAATCGAGCGTGGTTGGGATCGCTGTTATGGTAGGCGTAACCAACCTCCACGATCATCTGGCTAGCCGTGGAATAAATGTTATCCGACAGTGCGTTTCGCACGGCTCCGCCGATGATGACCGGATCGTTCGACGAGGCCTACCTGGCAGCAAGCATTTTCAGCCAATTGGGAGAAGGCCTGCAATCGTCATCGGTGAAGGCAAGAATCCGGCCCCTGGCTAGGTGCGCACCCCGGTTTCGCGCCGCCCCTGGCCCCCCATTCGTTACCCGGTGCACTTCTACGTTGAGACAGTTACGAAACGGAGCGATGACAGCGGCTGGCGAAACTGCGCTCCCGTCATCCACAACAATCACTTCAAACTGGTCGCGGGGATATTCCTGGCGCGCCAGAGAGGCCACGCAATCGGCAAGCTCGCGGGGACGATTGTAAGTCGGAACTATGACCGAAAAGTCTGGCCGAAAGCCCATCTCAGCCACGCCTGACGCCAACTCCGCTCAAAGACTCGGTCTGCCGAGCCACATTGAGATACCAGGCCTGGAGCTTGCGCCGGTCTCGGCCAGTCAGATACTTCATTTTGAATAATTCCATCCGGCCCGCCTGCTCCGTTGAATCGCCAGCGCCGAACAAATACCCGGCCGCTTCGCCCAATGCGGATGCGAGCAGGCCAACCACAATCGCTGGGAGGATGAGAGGCCATTGCGCGCGCGGGAACGTGGAGGCCAGGAGATCCCCGCAGACGCGAGGTAGGCGCACGACGGGAATCAAGGGCGATCCTCCAGCATAGAGCAGCCGTTTCAACAGCGGCCATTGCCGTCCGCGAGTGGAAGCGAAGCGACGTCCTGAGTGATACCGCTCCGGCAGCCATGCCGTAAGCGATGAGATGTTCACATGGAAGATCCGAGCTGCCGGCTCGAGACGCAATCGATGCCCCTTGGCGCGCATATCCCAATGAAGAAGAATTTCAGAATCCATCACTGCTTCGAGCTGCGAGTCATATTCCAGTAGGGCGTCGCGCTTGTAAGCAGTGTGGTGCCCCGGCGGATAGGTTACGTTCTTGGCAGCCGACGGTTCGACGCAACGCCCGTAATCTACAAAGAGGTTGGCCCAACTGAGGATTCCCGGGTTGGCATTTCCAATCACAGCCCCCACAGCAACGCAGGACTGATCCCGATGTGCTTCAATCAGCGTCTCAGCCCACCCTGCCGCCGGGAACGCGTGGCTCTCAGCGAACACCACCAGCGGCGCACTCGCCCGGCGAATTCCCGCTGCTGTCGAGAGAGATAAGGGAAAAATCGAGGCAACTTCGACCACCTCTACGCGGCAAAAGCCGGCAATCTCCTGCTGATTGAGGCCGAGGTCCTTCTCGGATGACGTGACGATGACCAATTCGAGGCGCTCGCGACCGCTTTGCGCCACCAAGTGTCCTATCGTCTGCCGAATCGTCTCGTAGTGGTCCGTGGCAATGATAACCGACATTGCCGGACCGCTATCGCGGAGTATGGTTTTGCCCACGATGCACCTCACTCGGGAGATTGAGCCACTACTGTTTCGGGAGCGGAAAGAAGCGGAGTCACCTGATGTGGGGCGTTGGCCACCTTGACGGGCTGGCCGCTTGAAGCGGACGCCATGGCCGCAAAAACAATCTCCATCGCCCGGCGGCCGTCTTCAACCGTACAGCTCACAGGCTCATCATTGGAAATTGCCCCAAGGAACAGCCGCCATTGTTCGCCGTAGGACGCCAACACGTCGCCGCCCTTTCGGAACTGCGCGAGGGTTCCTGGCAGTTCTTTGAAGATTCGGGCGAAGGCCGCCACTCGAGCCCTTCCATTGCCAGGAATGCTTCCTTTCGAAAAAAATTCGAGACCGTCGAAGCGATAGCAAGAGACGTGCACGCGGCCTCCCCTCCCATAGATTTCTATCTCGTTGTTTTCGCCGCTTCGTTCCGAACAGGTGGCGGTGGCTAAAACACCGTTGGCCAACTTCGCTGTGATCGCTACCGCCTCATCGTCCCTCAGCCCAGACCGGCTCAGCGCGAAGACTTCTTCTACCTCGCTTTCCATCAGGAATCGCCAGAGATCGAAAAGATGGATCGCTTGATCGAAGAGTGCTCCTCCTCCCGAATCGCGTCGCGTCTGCCAGTGGGCTGGTTCCTCGTGCACGCTTGCGAAAACAGATCGGATAATCTCCACTGGCCCCAACGCTCTTCGCTGCAGCAAGGCACGGGCTTGTTGGATGAGACGGTGGTATCGGAAGTTGAAGCCGACGAGAACCTTGCAATTGGCTCGACGAGCTCTTTCTTGGATCTGGTCTGCTTCCTCGATGGTCACGGCCAGCGGTTTTTCAATGAACACATGCTTTCCCGCGTCGAGTGCGGCCAGCGCGATCTCAGCATGAGACTGAACTGGCGCGATTACCGCGATGACGTCGAGCTCGATCTTATCGAGCATCGTGCGAACGTCTGGATAGAGTTGCGGGATGTGAAATCGATCGGCAACCGCCGCGAGCCGATGGGGATCGGGATCGGCGGCCGCCACAATCTCTGCTGTGCTGAGCCGGGCTAGCTGTGGAAGGTGGCGCTGAACTGCCGCCCGTCCGCAACCGACAACACCAATTTTGACGCGCCTTTTCATACGGAGATCAGCAAACGGTGTTTGCGCCAGCGGAACGTCTGAGGTGCGAAAGATTCGTCAGTTTCGCGAATTCAGTCGGCATCGGGAGGAAATTGGGGATTCGCAACGAGCGAGTCAGTAGCGGGACGCAACAATTCTGCAGCGGAACAAAACAGGAATGTGGCCCCACTGTAGAAAAAATAGACCCAGTGAGCCAGGATTGCCCCGAGGGCGAAGATTGGCCCTCGTTTGCGCCAAAAGAAGACATAGAGCTCACGATTTAGAAACAACAGTGTAGCCGCAACCAATAAGAGGACGGCCGCAATTTCCCCAGAGAACCATCTGACTATGTCTATGAGGGCAGCCGCTAACCCTGTGGCCAATAGCGCCGCTAGTGCAACAAGCCCCGCACTGAGCCGGGCTTCCCACGCGAGATTTAGAGCGCAGGGCAGATATCCGGTCCGCGAGATCAGTTGGGTCCATGGGACTGCACGCTGAAATATGTCAGCGCGCAACAAAGCGGTCAGTGTCCATTTCTTCAAATGTTGCACTTGGAGATCTTTGACCAGGCGTACTCTTTGTTGCTGCTGGGTTAATCGAAAACCAAGCTCGATGTCTTCAATTGATGGTTCCGGATACAGAGCCGCATTGAAACCTCCGACGGCCTCAAAGGCTGCTCTTCGTATGGCGCCACATCCGGACCAAAACGTCACCGCCTCGGCCAAAGAAGTCTGGTGGACATGGTGGTGGAACAGGTTCTTGAATGAGGAGAAAAAGTCGGTACACCCGGGATTGTCATCGTAGGAACCAAACAGTGCGGCGACCTCAGTTTGTTGGTCGAACTCCCGACGAATCAGGGTAAAAGCATCAGACGGAACGATCACATCGGCATCCACGAACAAAAGGATTCGCCCATGGCGTGCTGTGCCCCGATATTACGTGCGGTCGCGGGGCCCACTCGCTTCCGGGTGCGAAAATAGCGCGCTCCATAAAGGTCGGCGATCTCCCGAACATTTCCTTTCGACCCATCGTCGACAAGGATCAATTCGCATCCCTGCTTTCGCCATGACTGCAGTGCTTCCAGACACCGTTTAAGTTCAGGCAAGCGATCATGCGCAGGCAAAATCACGCTGATAATGGTCGCAAGGCTTTGGCTCGGGATGGCCATTAATTCAGACACAGTAGAGGTTTCCTTAGTCGAAGGAAGAAGGGCTATTTGAAAGGGGGTACGTGAGGGGAACGGGCGCGCCACGTGAACGAAGCTCCGCTCCTCGGGTCACACTTTGGTTACTTGATCCAACGCTCAGGGTACCGCTACCTCAAAAGTATGATTCTCTTTACGCCCGTTAAGTGCCCTGCGCACACTTAGCTGTTAATGATATCCCGCACGCCAGTTGCCCCACTAAGTCCCTTGTTTATTGTTGACTGAAGGATATGATTGAAAAAGTCTTGCACAAAATAGGTCAAAATATCCCGTTCTTGGCTATCTTCGATCTCAGACGACATGGATAACATACTTCAGGAACAAGCCACATACGAGGGCACGTGTATTCGGGGGTTCGAAGGCGCTGTGACCGCTGTCAGTTCCGCCCGGGGCCATACGCGATGTAGCGTCCATGCGCTTCCATTGGACAAACGACGTCGTAATGGCCCAGCACAATCACCGCGGGAGTGTGGCGAATTCGCGAAACGCTTCGCAGCGAACTCGTCCTCTTCGTAGTGGGCAATGAAAGTCGCATCCGGAAGAAGTTTTGAAGTTGCACCCTCCCACCCCCTCCAAATCTTTGCGGCAGCACGCCGCACGGCGGGTCGTCACTCGTGAGTCGCCGGTAGTAGGTCGAAAGCATGTCGCTTCGCTTCGCCTCGGGAATGAAAGAGGCATATGGCTCCCAAGGGTCCGGATACAGCGCCGACGCGCCGTATTGGTAGAACCAGTCGATTTCCCGTTTGCGAAGAAGAAAAATTCCCTGGAGGATAAGCTCGCTCACGCGTTCAGGATGCCTTTGAGAATAGGCCAATGCGAGAGCTCCGGAGGAAGTCTTCAAGAGTCTCCGCGATTTCTGCTGCATTCCTGGCTAAGAGCTGCTGTACGCTCGCGCAGTACCTCCAGCAACCTGGATACACGTCGTGGCCGTGCCGCGAGCAATCCGGCCGACGAACGCGCATGAGTCATTAGAAAGAGACACTTGTCAGGGATAACCGGCCCTTTTTGTTTTCAACGATGTGCGTACTGGTACAAAATAATCCATTTCACACTCCTTAATCCCGATCACTTAGACGACTGGAGGCAGGGTTCTTCGCTATACTGGCCCCCCGATTGCGTCAGAATCTGGGTCACTGGTTCGGGAGTATTATGGCTCGACGAGCACTGTTAGTCTGTTGTTTCGTGACAGTCGCCGCATCGCTTCTCATCGCTGATGGGGCACATGCCCAATCGCGGTCCGGAGAGAATTCTCGGCGTCTCATCACGCAGACGGTTGACGCGAGGGAGACCGCACGGCTTGCGGGCAATACACGTCCGGAAGCGAATCCTTTAAGCGATCGCGGCGCTGTCCCGGATTCGTTAACCCTCGAGCATCTGCAAATTCAACTTGAGTTGCCGGTTGAAAAGGAGCGGGAGCTTGAACAGCTGACCCGCGAGCTCGAAGATCCTTCTTCATCGAACTTTCACCATTGGCTTACCTCCGATCAATTCAGAGGAGAGTTTAGCTTGGCGCCGGAGGATATCGGCGCCATCAGAGCATGGTTAGAGAGTCTGGGTTTCACCGTTAATGTGGTCTATCCGAGGTCCATCGATTTCTCGGGAACCGCAGGCCAAATACGCAATGCGTTTAGGACCGAGATTCATAACCTGGATGTGAACGGCAAAAAGCATATCGGGAATATAAGCGATCCGGAGATTCCAGCCGCGCTCGCGCCAGCAGTGGTCGGTATCGTGTCACTGAACGACTTCATGCCGCGCCCGTCAAGCCATCCGCGCGCCAGCTACGCGATTGGCAACGGCGACTATGCTGTTGTGCCCGCAGATCTTGCCACGATCTACAACTTCAATCCTATTTTTGCGAGGGGCATTACGGGGCAGGGACAGACCATCGTAGTGGTGGAAGACAGCGACGTGTATAGCATAGGGGACTGGAACAGCTTTCGAGCGGCATTCGGGCTTTCCGGCTACACATCTGGATCTTTCACGCAAACTCATCCCGCGCCACTGGGCGGCTCCAATAACTGCAGCGATCCCGGCATCAACGGAGATGAGGTAGAAGCGATATTGGACGCGGAGTGGGCAAGCGCCGGAGCGCCTAGCGCCAACGTAATCTTGGCTTCTTGTGCGGATGGAGTCAACTTTGGTGGTTTTATTGCGCTTCAGAACATATTGAATGCGGGCGGCCCCCCCCCGGCCATTGTGAGCATCAGCTATGGCGACTCCGAGCCCGATCTAGGGGCGGCGGGTAATTCATTTATCAACAATCTGTATCAGCAAGCGTTCACGGAAGGCGTATCCGTTTTTGTTGC
>Ga0182024_10026872_pt1 | contig 10097 bp, 11 predicted proteins | sample P32metaG_FD_120480 | JGI IMG/M metagenome (GOLD analysis project Ga0182024, IMG submission 120480) | Permafrost microbial communities from Stordalen Mire, Sweden - P3-2 metaG (Illumina Assembly) | ecosystem: Environmental > Terrestrial > Soil > Wetlands > Permafrost | place: Sweden: Stordalen...
ACTCGCCTCCATGAAGTTGGAATCGCTAGTAATCGCGGATCAGCTACGCCGCGGTGAATGTGTTCCTGAGCCTTGTACACACCGCCCGTCAAGTCATGGGAGCCGGAAATAGCCGAAGCCGCCTCGTTTCAGAGGTGTCTACGCTAGGTTCGGTGACTGGGACTAAGTCGTAACAAGGTAGCCGTAGGGGAACCTGCGGCTGGATCACCTCCTTTCTAAGGGATTTACTTAGAACTGAGCCAGAGCGATCTGGTTTTCAGAAAAATGTCAGCACGGCCTCGCCTGCCCTGAGCTTGTCGAAGGGTCGGTTTCACAGCGGCGACGTTTTGGAATGGCTTCCGACTATTCACTTGTCAAAGATCAAAGCCCGGTCTCTAAAGAGACCGGGCTTATTTTTTTAGCAAATCGGCGTTTGGGATTTTCTCTCAGGGCTCATTAAAATGAAAAGATGAGTTTCAACCACGGATGCAGACCATGACAAAACTTGGCCCCCTTGGCGTCGCCGTCCCATTGGCCATTTTGGCATCGCTGGCGTGGATGCTCAACGCCGCCAGCGCACCCCCGGCGCCGCCGACCCCATTTCCTACGGAACTGATTTCCACCGCCGCCATTAATCCCAAGACCTTTGGCGCTCTGGGCGACGGCATCCATGACGACTCCGACGCCGTCGCCGCGGCGATCGCTCTTTGCGTTAGCAGGGGAACCATCCAGGGTGGCCTGATCGAGCGCTGCCCGCCGATCTTTTTTCCCAATGGCGTCTACAAGATCACCAGGCCGCGCGCCCTGACGCCGGTTTGCCCCCCGAACAAATCGCTGGATGGCTTTACCCTTATCGGCGAGTCATACAAGGGCGTGGTCATCAAATACGTGAACCCCGACGGTTGGCTCTTCTATGACGTGGATGCCGCCCGTTCGGTGGTGATGCAGAACCTGGTTTTCAGCGGAAGCGGGGGCGCCACCGCCACCGTCGATGGACATTTGCTTTACCTCGCCGGAAAGGTTGGCGGACGCGTTTTTGACCTGCGTCTCAAAGATGTCGACTTGATCAACGCCAAAGAGCTGATTCGATTCGAGGGCGAGCAACTCACCAGCGAGAACCGATTCGACAACGTTTACCTCAACGTCCCCGCCGGATGCACCGGCATCACCTGGAACAACCCGCAAAGCGTAAACCACTGGTTCCGCAACCTCAACATTGAGGGAGCCGGCACCTTCTTCAACATTATGGCCGGCGGAAGCATCCACATCGACAACCTCTGCGCCGAGCTGTTCAACGGCTCGCTGCTCGTTCAAGTCGGGCCCCCCAGCAGCAAACTCGGCCTGAACAACGACGGCATTTTCATCAGCGGCGCCCGAACGGAAATGTTTGGCAACGCCCAACTGGTGAACAATACGGTCGGCTACACAGTCTTCTTCCGCGACAGCAATTTTGCCACGACGGACAACCCCCGACTGCCGCGCGTCACCGGCCGGGCGATTTTCGACTTCAGTTGCGTCGCCCCGCCGCATTCGCAATAAGCGTCCGGATCGGCCTGCTCCTGCCGGCTTGTCGCCGGGTTGGAATCTGTTATAGTTCCCGGCCCCTTGCTCCCAGGAGAAATCTGTATGGCAACTGATTTGAAGCCGGGCCAGTCGATCCGCGTGACCATCAGCCGCGACATCACCCGCGCCGCCGCCCGAAAGACCATCGAACGGCTGTTCATGAAGGACAAATCCATCAGGACCCCGCTGGCGGTCCGCAGCCGCAATTTCAAGGAATTGCCCAAGCGCCGCGGTGGTTGCATCTGGACCAAGCGCCCCAATAAAATCCATGCTGATCTGTCTAAGGGGGTATCGGCGAACTTCAAGACCACGCCGCAGAATGTCCGCGATCTGGCCAGTGTCGCCGACTTTGTCACCATAGCGCCAAAAAAGTAACCGCGCCGCTTTTCAATTCGGTTTTCCGCCGATCAGATCCAGCAGGGCTGAAAGGTTGAATGGCTTAGGCAGGAATTGGACCGGTTGGCCATGTAGAACTCCGCCTTCGTATTCGCCGCTGATGGCGATCACCCGCCCGGGACGATGGCTGGGGGGAAGCTTGGCGCAATGGCCAGGCAATTCGAACCCGTCCATGACCGGCTTTTTCAGATCCGTCAGCAGCACGTCGCAATGTTGGGTCAGCAGGTAATTCAGACCTTCCTCCCCATCGCGGGCGGTGACGACTTCCGCCCCGGCCTGACGAATGAGCTTGCCCATCGCCAGGCGCGTGGGGGCATGATCCTCGATAATCAGAATCCGCGGCCGCTCGGAGACTGACTCGGAAAACGTCGGCATGGCACTCATGATATCTCCGCTGCGTCTCGCCATTGTCCGTCACCGCAAAGGATTTGATAAGGCCGAAAATCTGTTTTGTACTTCATGTTTCTACATCCGTTGATCCAAAATCCCAGGTAATAATGCGCGATATTGTGACGCCGGGCATAATCCAGCTCCCACATGACGCCAAATATTCCCAGCCCACGACGCACCCGGCTCGGATCGAAAAAGAAATACATGCTGCTGAGCGATTGGCTGCAGACGTCGCAAATTCCCACTCCCAGAAGCTTCCCCGACATATCGCGATAGGTGCATTCGATTGTGTCCACAGGCGAGCTGTATAAAAAACTTTCAAATGCCTGGCGATCCTCGGCGGTATTCTTCCCGGGCGCTTCGCCGTGGCGTTGGCTTTGGTATTGCGCGTAAAGCGCCCATTTCTCATCGCTGCATTTGGCCAGATCCACCGCCACGCGCAGGTCCTGATTCCGTCGCCAGCATCGACGCTGCGACTTGCTGGGCTGGAAGCGCTCAACGGGCACCCGCAACGGCTGGCATGCCCGGCACCCTCGACAGACCGGTTGATAGATTATATTTCCGGTTCGTCGAAATGAAGCGTCGAGAAACCGGTGATACAAAGATCCAGGCAGCCGATCGACCCCAAACGCCCGCAACGTCGCCTCGCGATTGGGAAGATACGGGCATGGATGCGGCGCCGTTGTGATCAGCGGCAATGCAATCGGCGGCGATAGAGCCGGATATGCGCAGGATAAAAACTGCTCGGCCACAGCACCAAGGATACACTCGCTGGATCAATATGCCTGCGCAAACAGCACCTGGCAGTCTGTCGTCTGGCCGCTGTAAATGCATTTTCCGGTTTCACCGGTATTTTCCAGCAGAATGCAGCGCACCGTCGCCTTGGTCTGCTCCTTGATCATCGCTTCAGCGGCGCGGTCGGGCTTGAACCAGGCGCGCACGAAACCGCCGGTTTTTGCCAGAATATCCTTCATTTGGTCGTAGCTCTGGGCCCTATGGGTGTTCTGGTCGCGGAACGACCTGGCTCTGTCGAACATCGCCGCGTGGATTTGGTCCATTTTCTGCCGCAGCCACGCCGGCGATAACTCGGCGAGCGACACCGCCGACTTTTCCCGATCGAAGCGGCGTTTGAGGATTGTTGTTCCCGCCGCGACGTCGCGCGGGCCGATCTCGATACGCAGCGGCACGCCGCGCTGCTCCCAGTGATATTGCTTGTCGCCGGGCCGGGCATCCCGCCAATCGACGACAATCTTCTGCCCGGTCGTCTTGTCGAAGAAGTATGCCCTGACCCCGTCCCCCGACAGGCGCTGGGCCGATGCGGCCAGTTCTTCGGCGCCGCACAGGGCGACAATCGCCTTGTCGACAAACTCCGCAACGGTTTTCCGCTCCTCTTCGCTCTTGAAAATCGGCACGATGGCCAGGATGTTTGGCGCCGCGTAGGGGGGAATGATCAACCCTTCATCGTCGCTGTGCACCATAATCATCCCGCCGATCAGCCGGGTGCTCACGCCCCAACTGGTGGTCCAGGCGAAACTGGTTTTTTGATCCCGGCCCAGGAACTTGATGTCAAACGCCTTGGCAAAATTCTGGCCCAGGAAATGGCTGGTGCCGCACTGCAGCGCCTTGCCGTCCTGCATCAGCGCCTCGATTGCGTAGGTGGTATCTGCCCCGGGGAATTTCTCGGCATCGGTCTTGCGCCCCTTGAGGACGGGGATGGCCAGAAATCTCTCGGCGAAATCGGCGTAGACGTCCAGCATTCGCAGTGTTTCCTGCTGTGCTTCCTCGGCCGTTTCGTGGGCGGTGTGCCCCTCCTGCCATAGGAATTCGGCCGTCCGCAGGAACAGCCGCGTCCGCAGTTCCCATCGCATGACGTTGCACCATTGGTTGATCAGCAGCGGAAGATCGCGATAGCTCTGGACCCATTGGGAATACATGTATCCAAAGACGGTCTCGCTGGTGGGCCGCACGATCAGCGGCTCTTCCAGTTTCCCGCCCGGCTGTAGGCCGTGTTCGCCCTTTTCCAGCTTGGAATGCGTCACCACCGCGCACTCCATCGCGAATCCTTCCACGTGCTGCGCTTCCTTGGCCAAAAAGCTCTGCGGTATCAACAGCGGGAAATAAGCATTCACATGCCCGGTCTCCTTGAAGCGCCGATCCAGATCGCGCTGGATGGCCTCCCAGACCGCGAACCCCTCCGGCCGGATCACCATGCAACCTTTCACCGGGCTGTGATCGGCCAACTGCGCCGCCTTGATGACGTCGAGATACCATTGGGCGTAGTCGTCAGCACGCGATTTGATATTTTTGGCCATGGGCAGTCTATTTGGCGGATGCACAGTCTATTAGTCAATGGATCAGCCCCGAAGAAGCCGGCCGCACGGCGTGGTATTATCGCATAAACAACCTGATGACACGCGATGACAATAGAGCGTCGGCACGCAGGCTCGTGGCACAGCACTTGGCGCGGGGCGATGCGCTCGGTTGGTTTGATGCACTGTATCTGGAGGCGCAAGGGCATGCCGATCGAATTCCCTGGGCTGATTTACAGCCAAATCCATATCTGGCAAACTGGTTGGGCGGCACGGCACTCTCGCCGCAAAGGGCTTTGGTCGTCGGCTGTGGTCTGGGAGACGATGCAGAACTATTGGCGTCGCTCGGATGGTCGGTGGTCGCCTTCGACGTTTCCGCGGAGGCCGTTCGATGGGCGCGCCAGCGATTCCCACAGTCAAAAGTTGAATACGTCGTGGCCGACCTTTTTGAGCCGCCGCGGCAGTGGGAGCGGGCTTTTAATCTTGTTCTAGAAATCTACACGCTGCAAGCGTTGCCGGTGCCGTTGCGGGCCCGTGCGGTACCGATGATCGCTCAATCGGTAGCACCCAACGGGGTGATATTCCTGTTTGCCCGCGGTCGGGAGGAGTTGGACCCGCCGGGTGAAATGCCCTGGCCATTGACGGAGCGCGAAGTCCGCACGTTTGTCGATACGGGGCTGGTGTGCCGCTCGTTGGAGGATTTCATGGATGACCAGACGCCGCCCGTCCGCCGCTTTCGCGCCGTCTTTCAAAGACCAGCCGGCCCCGCGGAATAACTGGTTGCCATGCGTGCTCAACCCCATTCTGCTGGACATTCCCGAATCGTTTGAGACCGAGCGATTGCTAATCCGCGCGCCGCATGCTGAAAGCATTTCTATGCCGGGTGAATGTGTTTCTTGAAAAAAACGCCGGCGTCCGCCTTTCCAAGTTTTCCTGACGCAATGGACAGGACGAGGTCGCCATACTCCGTTTGGTCAGGATCGAAGGCGTGATCGTTCAGCAACAGGAACATCCGCGCGATGGTCGCGCCCGTGCGCTTATTTCCGTCAATGAACGGATGATTGCACACGAGGTGAAAAAGATACGCAGCCGCCATCTCGGCAATCGAAGGATGCAAAAACTCGCCACTAAACTGCGCCATCGGCATCGCCAGTGCGGATTGCAGCAACCCCATGTCGCGCACCCCGTCCGATCCGCCAAATTTGGCGATCAAGAGCGAGTGATAGTGCAGCACATCATCCAGGTTGATGAATCGGATTTGGCGGCTCATTTGGCCAGCCGTTTAAGCATCCTGTCAAATTTCTTGACGGTGTTGTCGAAGGCTGCGTCGAGCTTGACGCGACCACGGGCATCCGCGCGCGACACGACCAAGTGCTTACCGTCGGTCGTCACATCCAACGGCGTATCACCGTCGATTTTCAGGAGGTCGAGTATCGGTTTGTCGATCACCAGCGCCAGGCTGTTTCCGTGCTTCACCAGCTTTTTGGTCATGTGAAACCTTCAATACAATGTTCATACATTGTATCATCGGCACATTGCCCCCACAACTGCGGTAGACAACTGCGATAGATAACTGCGATCAATGCGGCAACGGAAACGACTTGCAGAATTGGGCCACCTCGCCGCGAATTCTGGATAATTCGCCCGGATCGTCCTTGGCGGCGATGGCCCGGTCGATGAAATCGGCGACCGTGACCATCTCCTTCTCCTTCAATCCCCGCGTCGTCAGCGCCGGCGTGCCCAGGCGGATGCCGCTGGTTATTTTGGGCGGGCGGGGATCGTTGTGGATGGCGTTCTTGTTGGCGATGATCCCCGCGGCCTCCAGGGCCTTCTCGGCATCCGCGCCCGTATACGCGGCGTTGCGGGCACGCAGGTCCACCAGCATCAGGTGATTGTCGGTCCCGCCGGATTGCAGGCGGAATCCTTTGGATTTCAATGCGTCGGCCAGGGCCTTGGCGTTCTTGACGATCTGAGCGCAGTAAGTCTTGAACTCCGGCCGAAGCGCCTCGCCGAACCCAACGGCCTTGGCGGCGATGATGTGCATGAGCGGCCCCCCCTGGCAGCCGGGGAAAACGCTTCGATTGATCGACTTGGCCATTTCCTCGTCGTTGCACAAAATCAATCCACCGCGTGGGCCGCGGAGCGTTTTGTGCGTCGTCGTCGTCACCACGTGGGCGTGGGGGAACGGCGAAGGATGCACGCCCGCCGCCACCAATCCGGCAATATGCGCGATATCCGCCAGCAGCAACGCCCCGACCTCATCGGCGATCGCGCGAAACCGGGCAAAGTCAATCGTTCGCGGATACGCGCTGTAGCCGCACAGGATCATCCGCGGCTTATGTTCCTTGGCCTTGGCCAGGACACTATTGAAATCGATCTGCTCGGTCTGCGGATCCAGATCGTAATGCTCCGGCTTGTAGAAAATCGCCGAAGTATTGAGCTTCATTCCATGGCTGAGGTGTCCGCCGCTGGCCAGGTTCAGCGAGAGGAAGCAATCGCCCGGCTTCATCATCGCCATAAACGCGGCGAGGTTGGCGTTGGCGCCGCTGTGCGGCTGGACGTTGGCGAACTTGCAGCCGAATAATTGCCTGGCACGTTCGATGGCCAGGTTTTCCACCTGGTCATAAAACCCGCACCCGCCATAATAGCGGGCGCCCGGATATCCCTCGGCGTACTTGTCGGTCAGGACGCTGCCCGCCGCTTCCAGAACCGCGGGCGAGACGTGATTTTCGCTGGCGATCAACTCCAGCGTGGATTCCTGCCGCTGTTGCTCCAGGCGGATCAACTCGGCGATTTTTGGGTCGGTTTGGGCAAGATTCATGGACACAGCCTTTCAGAATCAACGACGAATCAGATTGTAGTTACTTCAAATCGTACCGGCATCGCATTGATTTCAAAACTATTGCCAACCAGCCCCAAAGCAGTAACATCAGTACCTACTTGCTTACAGGAGCGGCTATGTCCTCTCGTCGCATTTCAAGTACTGCGGGCGGTTTGTTGCTTTTGTTGGCTTTGGTCGGCGGCCTGGGCTGCTATGAAACCGAGTATCCCCTGGGCTCGGCGGACAAATCGACAGTTGATCGCGCGTTTGTCGGCAACTTCACCATGACCGACGCCGACAAAGTCTATTCCATCGTCATTCGCAACCTGGACGGCCACCAATACTACGTAGAATTAGCCCAAACGAATCAGAAGGACAATGGGCCTGATCGACGGGTGGGATATACGGCTGATGTAAACGGCGTCACCTTCGCCAACCTTCGACAACTGACCGACGACGGCTCGATTTCCAACAAATATTTGGTTATGCGGGTTTCGATCTCAGCCGATGGGTCGAAGTTGACGCTTCGCAATCTCAACGACAAGTTCTTCAGCGATAAAAACATCGACTCCCAAGCGGCGCTGACCCAATTGATTCAGGCCAATCTCGAGAACAACGGCATGTATGATGGTGATGCCGTGGTCGCGGCTCGGGTTCAGCCAACGCCCAAGTAAGGGCGGCGCCATCCTGGGCACAATCCGATCAAACCCGGTTCTTGAGCCTCAGCGAATTTTCCACCGCCGGCCGGCCCATCGGGTAATACTGGAAGCCCGTCTCGCGCATCAGATCGCGGTGCAGGCAGTTGCGGCCGTCGAAGATGATCGGGCTGTTCATCGTCGCGGCGATCTTGCGGAACGGTAGCGTCGTGTATTGCGGCCAGTCGGTCAGCAACGCCACGGCATCCGAGCCGCCCGCGCAGGCGACGGGATCGGCGCTCCATTCCACCTCGTCCTTGTAGATCAGTTTCATGTTCTCCATGGCCTTGGGATCGGTGGCCTTCACGTGCGCGCCCTTGTCCAGCAGATAGCGGATTACGTCCAACGCCGGTGATTCGCGGATATCGTCCGTGTCAGCCTTGAACGCCAGACCCCAGACCGCGATCGTCGCGCCCTGGATCGAGCGGCCAAGCTTGCACTCGATTTTGTCGACAAATCGCTTTTTCTGATTCTTATTGACGGTCTGAACGGCGTGGACAAACAGGCTTTCGTGCCCGGCGGCGCGGGAGATGTGCTCCATGGCGGCGACATCCTTGGGAAAACACGAGCCTCCATAGCCGCATCCAGCGCGGAGAAACGCCGGGCCGATGCGCGCGTCCGAGCCGATCCCCTTGCGGATGTCTTCGATGTCGGCGCCGTAGTGCTCGCAAAGGATCGTCATCTCGTTCATGAACGAGATGCGCGCCGCCAGCATGCTGTTGGCAGCGTATTTGGTCAGCTCCGCCGATTCCCAGTTCATCGTGAAGAAATTTTCCTCGGGTTTGACCAGCGGGTCATACAGCCGCCGCATTTGCCGGAACGCCTCGGGAGATTCCCCGCCGATGATGATGCGGTCGGGCTTCATGCAGTCCTGCATGGCCGTGCCTTCCTTGAGAAACTCCGGGTTGGAGACGACCTGCACGTAGGCGTTGGTCTGCTGCCGCAGAAAATTGTACAACCTGCGATTGGTGCCGGCCGGAACCGTGGATTTCACAACGATGGTCACCATGTAATCGTTTTTGTATTCGGCCAGTGCGTCGCAGACATCCTTGCCGGCCTGCTCGAGATAGCTCATGTCCACAGTGCCATCCGGCTTGGACGGCGTGCCGACGCAGAGGAACACGACTTCGGCGTCTTTCACCGCCAACTTCACGTGGTCCGTGAACTGCAATTGGCCGGAGGCGAAATTTTCCTGCATCAGCTCCTGCAGGCCCGGCTCGAAGATGGGGCAATGCCCATCCTGCAGGGTCTTGAGCTTACGGGAGTCTTTCTCCACGCCGCGGACCATGTGCCCAATACTTGCCAGGCAGGTGCCGGTGACCAGACCTACGTATCCGCAACCGATGATGGTTACATCCATAACGAATTCCTGTTCTTCAACTGCGGAGGCGTCCCCGGGATCGCCGGCCGGACCCTTCAATGTTAAATCAAATCGGACACTTGGCCAATCCGCTTGGCCGAACCAATAGATTTTGCGCGCCCGCAAGAAATGGGCAACGTCAAAACCGCTTTATCGGGCGTCATGTTGCCGGGCGTCAGGTGGCATGCGAGCTTTCGCCGCCCAACTGCATGGTTCCTCCCCGGATGGCATGCGCTGGTTCGCGCAGTTCCAGGACGCTGGCCGCTTCGGTCGGCTCGGACAATGGCGTCGCCGCGTCGCGTGCGCCCAGCGGCCTGCTGCTCACCACCCGCGGCTTTTCATGCACCATGCCCATTTTATACGCGGCCACGATAATCGACCCGAAGATCACCAGATAAAACGCCACCGCATACCGCGTCCGCATGTAAACGATCAACGCGCCCAGTATGCAGAATCCAATAGCCAGTCCATAGCTGATCAGGACAGTCTTGCGAATCGAGAACCCCCGCGCCACAAGCTGATGATGAAAGTGATGCCGATCGGCACTGAACAGTGGCCGGCGATTAACCCACCGCCGCATAAAC
>Ga0182024_10026873_pt1 | contig 10097 bp, 11 predicted proteins | sample P32metaG_FD_120480 | JGI IMG/M metagenome (GOLD analysis project Ga0182024, IMG submission 120480) | Permafrost microbial communities from Stordalen Mire, Sweden - P3-2 metaG (Illumina Assembly) | ecosystem: Environmental > Terrestrial > Soil > Wetlands > Permafrost | place: Sweden: Stordalen...
CGGCAGCTGCTTCTCCCGGTTCAGCCGCTGGCGCAGGGATTCCCCATCGACGTACGGCATGACGTAGTAGAGGAGGTCGCGAGCCTGGCCGGAGTCGTGGAGCGGAAGGATGTGAGGATGGTTGAGCCGCGCGGCGACCTTGATCTCACGGAGAAACCGCTCAGGGCCCAAGCTGGCGGCGAGCTCGGGATGGAGGACCTTGAGCGCAACCAGCCGATCGTGCTTGATATCGCGGGCGAGGAAGACGGTCGCCATACCGCCGCGACCGAGCTCGCGCTCGAGGGTGTAGGTGCCGCTGAGTGCTACCTGCAGCTGATCCCGCAGTGTCGCTGAATCCACCCGGTGCGCTCCCTCACGCGAGGACCATACGAAACTACGGTTGGGCCGGCCGCTGGGCCAGCAACGTGCTCCGGCGGCACTACTGAAGTGCTATAGGACCCACACCGATCCAGAACCGATCGTGAGCCCAGTCGGCGAACGAGGGAGCGGGATCTGCCGGGAGAAACGGACTACGAAACGGACTACGGGTCGCGACTTGAGCGTGAACGTGCGTGCGACGCCGCGCCAAACGAAAGCGCCAAGGTCGCTCCGACAAGAGAGACGGGGGCCGGTCACCCGGCCCCCGTTTCTCAATCATCGGGCGGGAGCGGATTAGTACATCCCGCCCATCCCGCCCATCCCGCCCATCCCAGCGCCGGCCGGAGCACCCTTCTGCTCTTTCTTCTCGACCACGATCGCTTCGGTTGTCAGCAGCAGGCCGGCAATGGATGCCGCGTTCTGGAGCGCGGTGCGCGTCACCTTGGTGGGGTCGATCACGCCGGCTAGAACGAGGTCCTCGTAGCTGTCAGTCTGTGCGTTGTATCCATAATTATTGTCCTTGGACGCCCGCACTTTCTCGACCACGATGGCGCCCTCCGCGCCCGCGTTCTGCACGATAATGCGGATCGGCTCTTCGATGGCCCGCCGCACGATGTCCACACCGATCCGCTCGTCGGTATCGTCCAGCTTGAGGGCCTTGAGCGCCTTTTGTGCGCGAAGGAACGCGACACCGCCGCCCGGCACGATGCCCTCCTCGACGGCCGCGCGGGTCGCGTGCAGCGCGTCCTCGACACGGGCCTTCTTCTCCTTCATCTCGGACTCGGTTGCGGCTCCGACACTGATGATCGCCACGCCGCCGGCGAGCTTGGCGAGCCGCTCCTGCAGCTTCTCCTTGTCGTAGTCCGACGTCGATTTCTCGATCGTCGCGCGGATTTCCTTGATCCGGCCCTGGATCTTATCGGTGTCGCCGGCACCATCGATGATTGTCGTGTCGTCTTTGTCCACCACGATCCGCTTCGCGCGACCCAGATCGTTCACGACGGCGTTTTCGAGCTTGAAGCCGACTTCCTCCGAGATGACCTTGCCGTTCGTCAGGACCGCGACGTCCTCCAGCATGGCTTTCCGGCGGTCGCCGAAGCCCGGGGCCTTGACAGCGCAGATGCGGAGTGTGCCGCGGAGCTTGTTGACCACGAGCGTGGCGAGTGCCTCACCCTCGATGTCCTCGGCGATGATGAGCAACGGCTTGCCGACCTGGGCCACCTTCTCCAGAATGGGCAGCAGATCCTTCATCGACGAGATCCGCTTGTCGTGGATGAGGATGTAGCCATCCTCCAGTACCGTTTCCATCTTCTCGGGGTCGGTCACGAAATACGGCGAGAGGTAGCCGCGCTCGAACTGCATGCCCTCGACCGTCTCGAGAGTCGTCTCGAGACCCTTGGCCTCTTCGACCGTGATGACACCGTCCTTCCCGACCTTTTCCATCGCTTCGGCAATGAGATTCCCGATCTCCGGGTCGTTATTCGCCGAGATGGAGCCGACCTGTGCGATCTCCTTCCTTCCGGCGGTCGGGAGACTGAGCTTCTTGAGGTCCTCGACGACAGCGGCGACAGCCTTGTCAATGCCGCGCTTGAGCGCCATCGGGTTCACGCCCGCGGTGACATTCTTGAGTCCCTCGCGAAAGATCGCCTGTGCTAGGACTGTCGCGGTGGTGGTGCCGTCGCCGGCGATGTCAGAGGTCTTGGTCGCGACCTCTTTGACCATCTGCGCACCCATGTTCTCGAGCGGGTCAAAAAGCTCGATCTCCTTCGCGACGGTGACCCCGTCCTTGGTGATCGTTGGGGCACCGAATTTCTTGTCGATGACGACATTCCGTCCTTTAGGGCCGAGGGTGACCTTCACCGCCTCGGCGAGCTGATCGACGCCGCGCTTGAGCGCCGCGCGGGCGTCCGTACTGAAATAGAGTTCTTTGCTAGGCATGATCGGATTCCGTCACTCGTGGGAAGTATTAGCTGATGACCGCGAGTACGTCTGACTCGCGAAGGATGAGCAGCTGTTCATTGTCGATGGTGACTTCGGTGCCGCTGTATTTCCCATAGAGCACCTTGTCGCCAACTTTGACCTCCATGGGCACGCGCTTCCCTTCGTCGAAGCGTCCCGCTCCGACGGCAATGATGTCGCCTTGTTGCGGCTTCTCCTTGGCGGTGTCGGGGATGTGGAGCCCGCCGCGCATCTGCTCGGTCTCTACTATCGCCTTTACGACGACCCGGTCTGCCAGCGGGCTGACACGAGCGGCAGCGGCACTTTTGGTGGCCATAACGATCCCTCTCTCCGTGCTAATGGGTCTTGGTCGACCATTCTGGGTGTTGGCACTCGTCGACCCTGAGTGCTAAGACATGAAAGGTATACCCTCTGATGGTCAATACGTCAATGGCTAAATCACATCACCACAAATATTTACCTGGAGATCTTGACGCACAGCAGAGTCTGCTAAATACCCCGATTGGACGAAGCACTTTGGGAAACGTCAGTTGGCTTTTCAAAGGAGATTGATCCGATGGAAACCCATCGCTCGGGGGGCGAACGGGCGGCAGTGCTTTACTGTGCGTCCGGATCATCCACGATCAGTGCGAGACTCTTCGCGCCGGCGGGCACATTGCTCCACTGGAGCGGTGGCGGCGTGTTCGCGCCGTCGCAGGTGTATTGGTCGGGAATCTGCCCACGATGTGCGAACGCCGACGAGCTGAGCTTGAGTGTCATCCGAGTGCCTCCATGCGGACCGTGACTCGCACTGGTGCCGGGTGCACAAGTGCACGCACGGCGTGGCGACCGTCGTGAACGTGGGGCTACCGTGCTGCTCGTCCAGGGTGGTCATGACCACCAGCGACTCACGTCAGCACCAGGCCTCGTCGATCAGACCAGTGCAGACGCGATCCGTGCTATCTGGCTGCTGCCGCAAAGGACGGGTAGGCAGGAGTCCACTGTGCTGCTATCGCTCGATGACGAAGCTCATCCTCTGCCAGCTTCGGAGCAAGACCGCTCTTTTGCGCCTCCATGCCAACTGCAATCGCGATTTGCACAGCCACCCTCCGAATGTCGGTCAACGGAGGTAGCAGCGACGCAGCAGAGTCTTTGAGGGCGGGCGAATTCGCGGCGAGCACTCGGGCCGCCGCCAGCATCATCGCATCAGTGACTCGCCGAGCGCCGGACGCGATAAGGCCAAGTCCCATGGCCGGGAAGATGAAGATGTTGTTGCACTGTGCAATAGGAATGGTGCGTCCCGCATAGCCGACCGGTGCGAACGGCGAACCAGTCGCGATCAGGGCGCGTCCATCCGTCCATCGAATCAGATCGTCGGCTGTCGCTTCAGATTTGGCGGTCGGGTTAGAAAGCGGAAAGACGATTGGACGCTGAACCTTGCGCGCCATTTCACGAACAATCGCTTCCGAGAAAGCCCCGCCAACGGTAGACAGACCGATGAGGATGGTTGCTTCGATCTTACCAATTACGTCGGCAAGTCCTATCTGGCTGTTGAAAGTTCGCGGCCATCCCGACACGCGGTTTGTCGGCTGGGCGTAGACGGCCTGCTCGGGGGTAAGGTCCCTTCGACTGGAATGCAGAAGACCGTTGTGGTCCACAAGCCAGAAGCGAGTGCGTGCTTCATCTTCGGACAGGCCTCCATCTTTCATGGCCGCACGTAACCCATCGGCGACGCCAATGCCAGCGGAGCCTGCTCCCAAAATGATGATCTGCTGCGCCTCTACGCTCTTTCCCGTCACTTTGACAGCGCTCAGCACGGCTCCTAGCACAACAGATGCCGTTCCCTGGATGTCATCATTGAAGGTTAGCAATTCATCACGGTACCGCTCAAGAATCGGTCGAGCATGCGCGGTCGCGAAGTCTTCCCATTGCAGACAAGTGCCGGGAAGTTCCTGCTTCACCGCCTGAACGAACTGATCGACGAAGTCAAAGTACGCTTGGCCGGTAATCCGTTCGTGGCGCCAGCCGAGGTACTCAGGGTCATTGAGTTCGTTCCACGTTGTTAGTTCCCACATCCAATACGATGGGCAGCGTCCGTTCCGGACGAATCCCACCGATGAGCGTGTACAAGGACAGTTTTCCGATCGGGACGCCTAGACCGCCTGCACCCTGGTCACCGATACCGAGGATGCGTTCGCCGTCCGTGACAACAATGACGTTGACATCCAAACTGGGGCGATTTCGCAAGAGCGCGGGGATCGAATCACGCAACGGGTACGAGATGAACAGGCCGCGCGGCCTCCGGTAGATATGACTGAATTGTTCACACGCCAGCGCGACCACGGGTGTGTAGACCATGGGTGTCATTTCTTCAATGTGGTCGAGTAGCACCCTGTAGAAGAGGACTTCGTTGGTATCTTGCAAAGCACGCAAATAGATGTGTCGCTCCAGGTCGTCGTCCTTTCGTTTGTAGGCCTCGTACGCGCGGACGACTTGCTCCTCGAGGCTCTCGACGTGAGGCGGCAGAAGTCCGTGCAAGCCAAGCTCGCTTCGCTCCTCCTCCGTGAACGCCGTGCCTTTGTTCAGCCCTTGGCGGTTGAGGAGATCCATCCCGCGAGGGACACCCGGCACACCTGGCGGCGTCGGCTGCTGTGTCGAAGTCATTTTCGTATGTCCTGTGCTCGCGTGCTTTCTGCCACGTCACTTCGAGCACGACCGTGTTGTCCGCTGGTGGTGTGCCTCGCGCTCGCCGCGGGCTCCGGCTTCTCGTGTCCGGCCGCGGGCCATCGCACGTGACCCACGATAGCTCGCGCTTCGCGACTCGCGGGCGCCGGCGCCGCTACCCCTTAGCCTGGTCGTCGATCTTGACTAGGCCTTGGGCACGACGTGTAGCCAGGCGATCTCCGCCAAGGTTCCCGGCTGGTGCTACTCCGCGTTGCGCTAACGCTGCATAGACTGTTGTACGTACGTGCTGCCGTGCGCTGCTTTGGGATCAGGCGTTCCCACCAGATCGTCACCCCCCGCTCCCGCGCAGCAAGCAGATTGGCCGCCACGCTCTGGATTTCGCAAGCAGTGAGCTCTTCCGCACCTGCGGGTGCCGCTGCCAACGGGCAGCAGAACGTATACCGATCTCTTGGTGAATCCTGCCAGATACGAACCTCTGTCAATTAGCAAAGTTTCATGGTCTGTGCGCTGCCGGGAGACGCAGGGTGAAGCTACTTCCTTCGCCAAGAGCGGAGGCCACGGTGAGGTCTCCATGCATCAGGTGCGCCAATCGTCGCGATACACTCAGACCGAGTCCGGTTCCCCCGACCTTTCGCGTGGACTTCTGCTCCACCTGCCAGAAGGTGTCGAATACGCGATCGTGATCAGCGGGCGCGATGCCGATCCCGGTGTCGCGCACGACGATCTCGACCGTCTCCTCGCACTCCCCGCTTTCCAGGACAACCGATCCGCTGTCGGTGAACTTGATCGCGTTCGTCAACAGATTCAGCAGAATCTGTCGCAGCTTGGTCGGGTCGGCCCACACCTCGCAGCCATCCGGCGGCGGAACAACTCGAAGGGTGAGCCCCTTCCCGGCCGCGAACGACTCGGCCAGCACCACCGACTCGCGCAACGCGGCGAGTAACGGAATGCGCTCGGGGTGGGCCACCTCGCCGCCAGCCTCGAGGCGTGAGAGCGTCAGCACCTCGTTGATGAGGCTGAGTAGATACGTCGCGCTCGCCTTGATGCGGCCGAGCTGCGTGCGCTGTCTCTCGTTCACGGGACCGGTGATCCCGTCGCAGAGCAACGCCTCGTAGCCGATGATCGCCGACAGCGGCGTGCGCAGCTCGTGTGACATCACGGCGAGGAACTCGCTTTTCGCCCGGCTCGCCGCCTCCGCCACGAGACGGGCATTGCGCAGCTCCTGCTCCGCCTTGTGCTGCTCGGTGACGTCCCAGAAGATCGTGACCCCGGCATTCACGCGTCCCTGCGGATCCCGCACGGGGGTGCTGTTCACGCAGATCCGGCGTCTGGCGCCGTCGGGCCGCTCGATCTCGATGACCTCGCCGATTATGACCTGGCCGCCGGCGATGGCTCGCTCCATCGGCCATTCGCCGGTAGTGAGCGGCCGCCCATCCGCGTGAAAGCCCCTCCACCCGCCGCTCACGTTGGCGACGGAGGAGCCGAGCGCCGCGCCGAAGATCGATTCAGCCTCGCGATTCGCGAGGACGAGGCGGCCCGAGGGAGCCTCCGCGATCGAGATCGCGAGGGGCGATTGCTCGACGACGGTGATCAGTCGGCGGTGCGCGGCCTCCGCCTGCTCGATGAGCTGCTCGCGCGCCTCTTCCGCCTGCTTGCGCGCAGTGTTGTCGGTGCCGATCAACAAATAGCCGATGATGGCGTCCTGTGCGTCGCGCAGCGCCGTGACGGACACCACTGCCGGGAACCGGCTCCCATCCTTGCGGAAGTAGGTCAGCTCGTAGATGTCCTCGATCCCGCGCGAGGCCTTGAACACCAATGCCTCAAAGCCTGGCGTTATGGAGGTTCCAAGTTCGACGCTAAGCGCTTTGGCGCGCGCGATCACTTCCTGCGGATCAGAAATGTCGGCCGGCGTGATCTTGTTCATCACTTCGGCGGCTGTGTAACCCAGCATCCGCTCGGCGCCGACGTTGAAGATCTGGATGACACCCTTCGCGTCCGTGGCGATGCTCGAGAAGTTGGCGCTGTTGAAAATCGCGCGCTGCAGCGCCCCCGCCTTGAGGAGTGCCTCTTCCGCCTGCTTGCGCGCAGTGTTGTCGGTGCCGATCAACAAATAGCCGATGATGGCGTCCTGCGCGTCGCGCAGCGCCGTGACGGAACCGGCGTCCCGGTACCGAGCAGGGTCACCTTCAGCGTCTGCGCCGATGCGCGTGCCGGGATGGCGCCGATCAGGAACGCGCTGAGCAGGAAGGCGGCTGTGCGCTGAGGCATGGGAGGTAGCTCCCTGGATTGCATGGTATCACACGACGCACGCGGAGGTACAGCCACGCGTGCAGAAAGGCGTCGCCGTGAACAATATAGCCCGACCACGACCAATGAACGCGGTGCGGAGGTATCCTGGGGCGTGCATGGGTCCTCCATGGCGTGGCCAAATCGTCCGCCTTCCGTCGCTCGCGTATGCCGACCGCGGGCGAGTCGAAATACGGGGACAAGGCGTGCTCGGGAATGCGGCACGTGGCTCCTGTCAGTCGCGCGTCCCTCGCGCGATCGTCTGCTTAGGTTTCTGGCGACGTCGTTCGGCCAACATGGATCCGATTAGCGATGCGACACTCTTGACGACGTCGGCGTCCCGGTCAGTGAATCGTCGCGGCGATGTCGTGTGGACACTCAGGATTCCGTAGACCCAGTCGCCGTCGCCGATCGGAGCGCTCACGCTGCTGACCACGCCGCAGCGCCGGAGGAACGTGGCGTCGATCAAACGACTTGTCTTTGCGAGGTTGTCGAAAATGACCGAGTCGTCGGCCGCGAGCGTCACCCCAGCTTGCGTGGAGTCGCTTGCTGCGATCGTTTCGGTACCAATTACCTCAGGGGGCCAACCCAAGCCTGCTCGAATACGAAGCGTTTCGCCGGCACGATCGAGCTCGAGAATCTTAGCGAGTGAGACTCCAAGCTCGCGCGCCAACTCCTTGAGTGCGGCGTCAAGGACAGCTTGCTCATCCGTTTCTGTTTCCGCCAGGCGCCTTACCCGCGCGAGGACATCAAATTCCGTGCGCGCGGTGTGGCCCACGCGACGCCGGGCCGGGCTCGGTATATTCATGAGTCTGAGGCGCGTACACCATGGTACAAGCGGTCGATTCCGGACGGCCACGAACGGCGCGCACTGATGCCAGCGCTCACCAGCTGTGCGGCCTGAGACAGGAACTGGATTTCAGCAGGCGTAAAATCATGTCGTCGCGTCGTGTGAACGCTCATGACTCCATACGGTCGCTCAGAGGCACCAATCACCGCGCTCGCGGTACTCACCACGCCATGTTTCCGGAGAAGCGTCGCACCCGCAAATCGCCGCGTACGCGCCAGATCGGGGCAGACAACCGCCGAGCCCATACGTAGTGTCAGCCCGGCCTGCGACCGCGAACCGAGCGACACGCGAGCATGGCCCACCGTTCCCGGCTTCCATCCGACACCGGCCTTAACCGTGAGCCACGGAGCCGACGACTCGAGCGCGAGAATCTTACCATGCGGAACTCCCAGCACATCAACCACCATCCGGATCACGCCATCTAGAAACGCCGACTCCGGAACGGGAGCGGCGACTAGTGACCGGATGCGGCCAAGCGCTGGCGCCCATCGCGCATCCGGCGAAGTCGATTCGCTCGCTGAGTCGGCGGGGGAATCAAGAGGCTCACGCGAGCGCGGCATTTCGAACGGCCGCGCCAATTTGCCATTTCTCGCCGCGCTCATTTTACATTCGCCATTGGCGAGCGGGGAGCCGGGCACTTCTCGCTTGCTCTTCATAAACGACCGCTCCTGGCGATTGCGACAGCCGTTGCCACGTTCGCGTGACGGAGCGCCCTCAGGGGGTCCGACGTGCGGACCCGCGAAAGGATGCGCGCGTATTGATCGGCGAGTCAATATACCATCAGATACATTGAACGACTAGTCAAATATGCGCGCCATTGCGCCCAAAATGACCGGTTGCCCCTATACTGCGAAATTTGGCTTACGCGGTTGTGCGTTGCGGCGCGAATATCGGGAGGCGTGTGTTGACCACCGAGCGCAGCGCCAGCATACTGCTGCCCTCCCGTGGCGTCGTCATGCGAGATAGACGACGGTCATAACCTTCCAACAGCCGCCCGACGAGCCGGAATAACGACGACCATTGGAGTGACATATGCCAGGACGTAAAGCCTCAGAAACAAAGCGCAGGGAGCAGATATTGCGCGCCGCATTCGAGGTGGCGGCGCGCGATGGCCTCGAGGGGCTGACGGTTCGAAAAGTGTCAACGAGGGCCCGGCTTAGCAGTGGTCTCGTGATCTTCCACTTTCGAACGAAGGACAAGTTGATCCTCACGCTTCTGGATTGGGTCCTCGCAACGACAACCGTGCTTCACGTCACCGATGACATCGCGCAAATCGTCGCGCCGCTGGATCGACTTATCGCTTTGCTTCGGCGCGAGATGTATCGGCTCGCCACCGAGCCGAGACGCATGCGCGTTTTCTTCGACTTCTGGGTAATGGGCATTCGTCATCGCGAGGTCGGCTTGAAGATGCAGGCCGAGCTCGCCCGGTATCGAGAGGCTTTTCGTCCGATGGCTGAAGAGGTCCTCCAGTCTGAACCGGATCGGTTCGAACATGTCACCGCAGACGGTCTAGCGGCCGTGGCTGTAAGCTTCATAAAGGGGTGCGCGGTGCAATCAATGATCGATGCCGACCAATTCGACATCGAGGCATACCTTACAGCCGTTCAAGGGATGGTAGGGCATTTCGGAGCTCTTGCGAGCTAGCCGTTTGCGCTTGCCCGCGCCTAGCAGGTCACGGCACGCCCCAGACGCCCAGCAACACTCGTCGTAAGTGCGGCCTCGTACGCTGCGCGATCGAGCGTGCGCGTGGCGATGCCGCTCTGCACCGCCGCTTCCGCAACGACGAGGAGCTTGCTCATGCATCTCTCCTGTCCGTGTCCACTGCTCGTCCGCCGCCGGTGGCAGAATCCTAGGCGGGCTTAGGTTGGAGGTTTCCCAGGCCTCGCCTAGCGTATTGTCACTTCGGATAGACGCCGAGGACCAGGATCTCGTACGGCAACCGCTGTGTGAGGAGAGCCGGGTTGGTCTGGGAGTCCCTCAC